>VFSW01000189.1_pt1 | contig 84702 bp, 96 predicted proteins | sample 5358111 | NCBI WGS metagenome assembly VFSW01 (sample SAMN11554181, study PRJNA540505) | mine drainage metagenome | isolation source: sediment from site ElyBrook_90M | place: USA: Ely Copper Mine, Vershire, VT | collected 2017
CCACCCCCGGGCGCCAACCGACCGCTCGGCCCGCCGCGTTGCGCGCGCGGGCGCGCGCGCTGCTCTTCCTCCTCCGCAGTTTCCTGCCCGGCGCGCCGCCGGATGACCAACCGGCGCGTGTCAAGCCGCCGGCGAAGCAAGCCGGCTGGCGTCTGCTCGCGCTTGGCTTCCCGCTCTTGCTCATCGCCGCGGGCGGCTGGATGTGGGTCACGGCGCGCGCGGAGCAGCAGCGCGTTCAAGCCGCGCAGGTCGCGGACCTGCTCAGTCAGGCGAATACGTCGATTGCGTCGGGAAAGAATCTGGAGAGTTCGGACAAGAACGCCGCGCGGCTCGCGCTTCAGCAAGCCATCACGCTGACGCAGCAAGCCCAAGCCCTCGCGCCGAACAATTCGACCATTCGCACGACGTATTATGCGGCGCAAGATGAATTGGACAAGGTGAACGGCATTTCGGTGCTGCTCTTCCTTCCATCGTTCGCGACGTTCTCCGACCCCAAGGCGAAACCGGCGCGCATCGTCACGCGCTACCCGGATATTTACATTCTGGATCGCGGCACATCGCGCGTGTACCACTACGTCGTCAACGAGGCGGGACCCAGTGTGACGCCCACGCCCGGCGATGGCGTCATTCTCAAAGCCGGCGATAAAGCCGGCGATTACACTGTCGGCAACTTGATCGATCTGACGCTAGTCGATCAGGGCAGCCGCCTGATTGCGATTGATCAAGGCGGCGCGTTCCTGGAGTACGATCCGTCAAAACCGGCGTGGATCGCGCACGTCGCGCGCGATGGCGCACAGTGGTCGCACATCACGCTGGCGTCGAATTACGCCGGGAATTTGTATCTGCTCGATCAAGGGCGCAATCAGATTCTGCGATACGTCGCGACGGACGGCGCGTGGACATCGTCTACCACGTATTTTGCGCCCGGCGTCAATTTCGATCTGACGAGCGTTACCGACATGGCAATCGACGGCGATGTGTGGCTGGCGCGCGCGGATGGATCGATTGCGCGATTCACCAAGGGCAGTCCGAACGATCTGACGATTAGCGGTCTGGACACACCGCTGTCGAACGCCGTATCGATTGTCACGAACCAGAATATGTCGGATGTCTACATCGCCGACGCGGGCAATCAGCGCATCGTCCAGATCGACAAGACGAGCGGCAAGTTCTTGCGTCAGTTCAAACCGGGCGCGCAATATCGCGACGCGTTCAACGCGCTCAAGGCGCTGGCGGTGGACGAGCCGAACAAAAAGTTCTTCTACATCAACGGCAATCAGGCGTACCTGGCGACGATACCCCAATGATTTTCGATTTGCGATTTCAGATTTTTGATTTAGAGACCTGTGCCAATCGGCAATCGCAAATCGGCAATTGGAAATTTTATGGCTCTCATCCTTGGCATTGAAACGTCGTGCGACGAAACCGCTGCGGCAGTCGTACAAGACGGTTGCAAAATTCTGTCCAACGTCGTCGCATCGCAGATCGACCTTCATGCGCCATACGGCGGCGTATTCCCGGAGATCGCGTCGCGCGAGCACGTGCTGAAAATCGTGCCGGTGATCGACGACACGCTGAAAGGCGCGGGCATCACGTTCCACGACCTCGCCGCGATCGCGGTGACGCACGGACCTGGACTCGCCGGCGCGCTCCTCGTCGGCGTGAACACGGCGAAGGCGCTGGCGTTCGCCAATGATGTGCCGCTGCTCGGCATCAATCACCTCGAAGGACACATCTACGCCAACTGGCTGGAAGCGACGCCGGCGTCGCCCATCGAAAATCCATTTCCGTCGATCGCGCTCATTGTTTCCGGCGGACATTCCGAAATCGTGCTGATGCGCGGGCACAACGATTACCAGATGCTCGGTCGCACGCTGGACGACGCCGCCGGCGAAGCGTTCGACAAAACCGCGCGCCTGCTCGGACTCGGCTATCCCGGCGGACCGGCGATTCAGGACGCCGCGAAGAACGGCGACGCCGAGGCGTTCAAACTGCCGCGCGCGTGGCTGCGCGGGACGTACGATTATTCCTTCAGCGGCTTGAAGACGGCGGTGCTGCACCTCGTCCAGAGTTTTGAGGGCAAGCGCGTGCCGGTCGCGGACATTGCCGCGAGTTTCCAAGCCGCGATCACCGACGTGCTGGTGGAAAAGACCGTGAGCGCGGCAAACGAGTTCGGCGCGGTCCAGATTCTGCTCGCCGGCGGCGTCGCCGCGAACACGCGGCTGCGCAAGTCGATGCTGGCGCGCGCGGATGTGCCGGTGCTCATCCCGCCGCCGAAACTCTGCGTGGACAATGGCGCGATGATCGCGTCCGCGGCGTGGTGGCATCTGGAGCGCGGCGAGCGCAGCGGCTGGGACTTGGACGTGGTGCCGAGTTTGCAGATCGCGGAGGACAGAGTGCAGAAGGCAGACGACAGACAACAGACGACAGACGGGAAGCGGAAGAAGGCAGAAGGCGGGAAGCAGTAGCAGAAGAATGGGAACATCCGCGCAAAGCAGATGTGCTCGCGAAAGTCGTCGGCGACTTTCGCGGCTGGAATCGCAGCGCGGCGAAGTACGACGCGGCGTTCAAAAAGTCGCTGAAGGCGTTGAAGGCAGAGTGAGCGGGCGAATGAATTTGCCGCAACGCAAACGCCAAGTCAGCCTGCGCCGACTCGAAACCAGCCGCCGCAGGGCGGCTTTGCCTATTCGTAGCCCGTGGATTCATCCGCAGGGCGTTCCGCGCGCGTCTGCGCGCTTGTCCGGCGACTCCCGCGCAGACGCGCCGACACGTGCGGGCAAGTCGCCCGCGCGCTCGGCGCGTCGAGAAACGATGCGAAATAATTGCCGCGCTTGGTATCTGCTCAGCCCGCTGCACGGTGATGAATCACCGCGCTACCCAGTTGCGCCCGATGAATCGGGCTAGGCGGATTGATCCGCCGTCACCGTGCAACCCGCCGATTGATCGGCGGGCGAACACGCCATCTGAAGCCACCTGAGCAGTCACCGTGCCTAACTGGCGGAGTTCTCTAACGCCGCGAGCTGCGCCCGAATCTCCCGGATGCGCTCCTCAAAGCGCTTTTGATCGTTGTCGAAGCGCGCATAGTATTTCTGCAATTCGCTCGCCCCGATGTGAACGCCGGTCTGCCCCAGCACCGCGCCGCGCATTTCTTCAACCTCTTCCAGATTCGCTTCGGCGGCTTTCAACTCACGTTCCAATTCCTCGCGCACCTTTGTGTCAGACATTCCACTTGCCTCCCGTAATGTGGTTTTGCCTGTTTAGATGCGCGAACGCCGCCCGCGGTTACATCGCTCAACAAATTCGCGGCAGCATCTCGCCCATCAGCACGTCCACCACGCGGGTGCTGCCAATCTGCGTTTTCATCAGCACGCGGTTCGCTGGCTCCGCTTTCACTTCGCCGATCACCACCGCCTCGCTGCCGTACCGCGTCGCGCGCATCACGCGCAACACCTTGTCGGCGTCCGCGCGCGCGACGACGGCGAGTAACTTACCCTCGTTCGCGACGTAGAGCGGATCGAAGCCGAGCATCTCGCACGCGGCGGCGACCGCCGGGCGCATCGGAATACTTGCCTCGTCGATCACAATCGCCGCGTGCGACTGACGCGCGATTTCGTTGAGCGTCGTCGCGACGCCGCCGCGCGTTGGATCGCGCAGCACGTGCACCTGATCGCTCGCGTCGAGCATCGCGGCGACCAGATGATTCAGCGGCGCGACATCGCTTTGCACGTCCGCCTCGAATCCCAACTCGCCGCGCGCACTGAGCACCGCAATGCCGTGATCGCCGATCGGACCGGACAGAATCACCACGTCGCCGGGCTTGGCGTTCGCGCCGCCGATTTCCATTCCAAGCGGCAGCGCGCCGACGCCGGTCGTATTGATGTAAAGTCCATCCGCCTTGCCGCGCTGCACCACCTTCGTATCGCCCGCGACGATCTGCACGCCGGCTTCTTCCGCCGCCGCGCGCATCGATTCGACGACGCGCGTCAGCGTATCGAGCGGCAGACCTTCTTCGAGAATGAATCCCACCGACAGGTACAGCGGCGTCGCGCCCATCATCGCGACATCGTTCACCGTGCCGCAAACCGCGAGTTTGCCAATATCGCCGCCGGGGAAGCAGAGCGGCGCGACGACGTGCGAATCGGTGCTGATCGCAAATCGCGTGCACGGGCTGGGCTGCACGACTCCGGCGTCGTCGCCGGCGCGCAGCGCGGGGTTATCGAACGATGGAAAAAATAATTTGGCGATGAGGTCGTGCGACATCTTGCCGCCGCTGCCGTGCCCCATCACAATTTGCTCATCGTGCGTGAGAGGCAACGGGCAGACGGGACCTTCCATCGTCACTTGAACGTTCGGCTCTGACATATCAAACCCTTTGCCGTAAAAGTCGAAGAAACAGCGATTTCTCTTTGCGTTCTCCGCGTCCTTTGCGGTTATATAACGATTCTTCAGCGCGCGGCACGATGGCTAGTTCATCCTGCATTGACGCGCTATCAACGCCGCTTTCAAATCCGCGAGACTTTTGATCGGCACACTGCACACGTTGTACCGCCAGCCCAAGTCCTTCTGATAATGTGCGTCGCTGTTGTAAACGCACGGAAGATTGAACCGGTCCGACAATTGCCATTGCAGTTGGTTGTCTGCCGGCTTGCCGCGTGCACATTCCATCGCGTCAAGCCCCGAGTGGTACAACTCGTCTTCGGTGTACTTCCAGCGAGGATCGTAAGGATGCGCCGCAATCGCCAGCCCGCCCTGCCGATGGATTTCCGCCACCCAAGCATTCAACGGCAGTTTGGGATCGATGCGCTGATGAATACCAATCGCCAGCAAGTGAAGCCGCGCCGTCAACTCTGCGCCGGGAAAGCACACCAGGCGCGTTTCCGCCGCGCACTTGATGAGCGACTCATTGTGGCAATCCCGTTCGGCAATACCAACATGGTCGGTGATCGCGATAAAATCGAAATGCAGGTCGATTGCCCGCTGCGCCATTTCGTCGTAAGTGTTCGCGCCATCCGAACAGACCGTGTGCATGTGCAGGTCGCCGCGCCACACGACTTGCGGCGTCGGCGTCACTACCGCCGCGCGGGTCGATGTTGCCGCGCCGGTCGGAGTGTCTGTGGGCGCGGCGAACACCGCGCGCACGCGTTGAAGCGTCGGCGCGACGACCGTGGTTGCCGGAGCGGTTTGCGTCGGAATGGGCATCGGCGCGCACGCAGCAATGAAAATCAGGACCACCAAGCCCACCGCGCAGAGTCTCATTGTCATTTTCCTGGTGTGACGAACTCCACGCGCCCGTACTTGTAGTACGCCGCGCACGCGCCTTCCGATGAAACCATCGTCGCGCCGAGCGGATGCTCCGGCGTGCACGGTCCGCCGAACGCGCTGCAATCGTGCGGCTTTTTCAGTCCTTGCAAAATCTGTCCCGCGATGCACAGCGGCGATTCTTCGGAGCGAATGTCGCCCACGTCAAATCGCTTTTCCGCGTTGAACGCAGCGAACTCGGGACGCAGACACCAGCCGCTCATCGGAATCGCGCCGATGCCGCGCCACTTGCGGTCGCACTCCATAAACACCGTGCCGATCATTTTCTGCGCGGGCTGGTTGCCGTCAAATGTCACCGCGCGCGGATACGCGTTCTCGACCTCGACGCGCCCGTCTTCCAGCGCGCGCACGGTCGTCAGAATCCCCTGCGCGATGTCGAGCGGCTCGAAGCCGGTGACTGCCATTGGCACGCGGTATTTGTTTGCCAGCGGCGGATATTCCCAATAGCCCATCACCGCGCACACGTGCCCCGCCAGCAAAAATCCTTGCACGCGGTTTTGCGGCGAGCCGAGGATGGCGTGCATCGCCGGCGGGACGCGCACGTGCGAGACGAGGATGCTGTAATTCTTGACGCCGAGTTGCTGCGCCTGGATCACGCTCATCACGTTCGCCGGCGCGGTCGTCTCGAACCCAATCGCGAAAAAGACGACCTGCTTGTCCGGATTTTGCCGCGCGATTTTCACCGCGTCGAGCGGCGAATAGACCACGCGCACATCGCCGCCTGCGGCGCGTACGGAAAACAAATCGCGATTCGTGCCGGGCACGCGCAGCATATCGCCGTACGACGTAAAGATGACCTCCGGGCGCGCGGCAATCGCCAATGCTTTATCGATCAATTCCAGCGGCGTGACGCAGACCGGGCAGCCTGGTCCATGCACCAATTCGATTTCGGGCGGCAGCAGTTGATCGATGCCATGCCGCACAATCGCGTGCGTCTGCCCGCCGCAGATTTCCATCAGCACCCAATGCCGCGTGGTGACGCGGCGAATCTCGTCGAGGATGCCTTGCACGAGTTTCGCGTCGCGGTACTCCGTGACGTACTTCACGTCCCCTCCTGGTTCAACCCCAATTCTTCCTCGATGTTGACGATTTCTTGCAGCGCGGCGAGCGATTCTTGCGCTTCCGCTTCGCTTAAGCGGCTGATCGCGAAACCGACGTGAATGACGGTGTATTCGCCGATCTGCGCGTCGGGGATGTAGGCGAGACACGCTTCGCGCGTGACGCCACCAAAATCGACCTTGCCCATCTTCAGACCGGCGACCTCGTAAATCTCAACTATTTTTCCCGGTACACCAAGACACATGTCATTCGCCTCCATTAAACTCCCGAAATTGCACGACCTTGATCGGTTTGCCGCTTTTCTCAAACAACAGATTGAAAAAGTCACGCTGATTAGGTTTGATTTCGTCACCAGGACCTTTGACTTCACAAAACAACCAATCTGTAAGATCGGGCGCATACACAAGGAGATCAGGACATTGCGCGTAGTTTGGTCGCTGGTGGTCTATAATCAATGCGAAAAGTTCTGGTGAAACGATGCGGCGCAGTATCTCCCTTTTGCGGGGATGATTGTCAAACTCATACTGCTCGACAAGGCTCAAATAGCCAGTACTCTCATAGATCAAAATGGCAGCGAGCCACTCGAAAAAATGATAGCGTCTTCCATACTCGGTCCGGAGAGTTCGCAGATCATCGTCGTCGAACAGTTCGGGATAGCGCTCCCGCCATGTCCTGCTTAGTCCTCCTGAACGGAAACGCTCGCGTTGCTTCGATTGAAATGTGAATGTGCCACTGACTTCGAATGGCATAATTCCTCACGATTTATGGCTTGGGACATGCAACTTCACCGCAGCAATCACCGCTTGTCCGAGCGCGAGTCCTCCATCGTTCGCCGGTACCTGACGATGGATGTAGACGATAAACCCGTCGCGCTGCAACAGCTCGACTGTGCGCGCGAGCAGAGTCATATTCTGCCACACGCCGCCGCTCAGCGCGACTTCATTCAATCCAAATTGGTCGCGCGATTGCCGCGCGACCGTGCGTACCATCGCGGCGACGCCGTTGTGGAACCGCGCCGAGACTTCGCCGATCCGTACGCCCGCGCGCACATCCGCCACGACAGAGTGAATCATCGGAATTGGATCAATGATCGAATTCGCAACTCGCAATTCGTAATCCGATTTGTCATTTGTCATTTGTAATTTGTAATTTTCAAATTCAATCGCGGCTTGCGCCTCGTAGTTCACCGTCTGCCGCACGCCCGCGAGCGCAGCGACCGCATCGAACAGCCGCCCCATGCTGGACGTTAGCGGCGCGTTCACGCCGCGTTCGATTTGATTCCGCACGACGCGGCGCGTCTGTTCGTCCGCGGCGCGCACAGCGGGTAAATCGCTTGACCAATCAATTCCCGCCTTGTGTAACCACGCAAGCGCGACGCGCCACGGTTCGCGCGTCGCCTTGTCGCCGCCCGGCAGCGGAACGTAATCGAGATGAAACGCGCGGCGATAACCGGCGTAATCCGCGATCAGAATCTCGCCGCCCCAAATCGCGCCATCGTCGCCATAGCCCGTGCCGTCGAACGCGACGCCGATGACCGGTCGCTCGCCGCTCAAGCCGTGCTCCGCCATGCACGCGGCGATGTGCGCGTGGTGATGCTGCACACCAATCGCCGGCAGCCCTTCGCGTTCCGCGCGCTCGAGCGCATAGCGCGTGGCGAGATAATTCGGATGCAGATCGTAGGCAATCGCTTGCGGCGCGACGCGGAACAGTCGCTCGAAATGCGCGACGCCGTCTTCGAACGAACGCAGCGTCTCGTAATTTTCCAGATCGCCGATGTGGTGGCTGAGAAACGCATAGCGGTCGCGCGTGATGCAAAACGTATTCTTCAACTCTGCGCCAGTCGCCAAGAGCGGCGGCGCGTCGAATGGCAGACGCACCGGGAACGGCGCGTACCCGCGCGAACGCCGGAGTGGGTAGTGGTCAGGCGTAAGTTGGTTCTTCTTCTCTGTGTCCTCTGTGGCTACAACGGTGAATACGCGCATGACGGAATCGTCGCAGCGCGTGCGGATGTCGCGGTCGTGCATCAGGAACGCGTCGGCAAGTTTGGCAAGCCGCGCGCGCGCGTCGTCGTTGTCCGTCGCGATCGGCTCTTCGCTCAAGTTTCCGCTGGTCATGACAAGGACAGATGGAGGACGGAAGACGGGGGACGGACGGTTGTTTTCCGTCTTCTGTCCTCCGTCTTCCGTCATTAGCAAATAGTGCAGCGGCGTATACGGCAGCATCACACCGAGAAACTGATTGCCCGGCGCGACCTGCTCGGCGATGGGCGAGTCGGGGCGGCGGCGCACAAGTACGATGGGGCGCTCGCGCGATTCGAGCAGCGCGCGCTCTGCGTCGTCGACAAAACAATGCTTCTCGACGGTCACAACATCCGGCATCATCAGCGCGAACGGTTTGTCGACGCGCAGCTTGCGGCGGCGCAGTTCAGCAACCGCGTCCGCATTCGTCGCGTCACATGCGAGGTGAAAGCCGCCAAGCCCTTTGATGGCGACGATGGAGCCGCCCGCGAGCAGGCGCTGCGTTTCCTCAATGGCTTCGCCTCTCGCCACTCGCCCCTCGTCGTTCTCCAGCCACACTTTCGGTCCACACTTCGGACACGCGACCGGCTGCGCGTGAAAACGGCGGTCCAGCGGATCGTGGTACTCGCGCGCGCAATCGTCGCACATCTCAAACACGCGCATCGTCGTCTTGGGACGGTCGTACGGAATATCTTCGATGATCGTAAAGCGGGGACCACAGTTCGTGCAGTTGATGAACGGATAGCGATAACGGCGGTCGTGCGGGTCGAAGAGTTCGCGGAGACAGTCGGGGCAGATCGATATGTCGGGCGAGATGGGCTGGAATGCGCCGGCGAGTGGAACACTTGCGCGGATTTCGAATCGATTGAACTGCGCGTGTCCGTTCGACGTGGCGTCGCGGACGTCCACCGAATCGATCTGCGCGAGCGGCGGCTGTTCTGCGGTCAGCGCGCGCACGAACGCCTCCAGCGCGGCAGCGTCGCCTTCCAGTTCGATATCGACGCCCGCGGACGTATTCGCGACCCAGCCGTTCAAATTCGCGCGCGTCGCGAGTTGATAAACAAACGGACGAAAACCGACGCCTTGCACGACGCCGGTCACGTGGATTTTGCGAAACATCATCACACGACCAATCGAATCGTACCCCTCGCGCTCAGTGTACCATGGCGACGTGCGAGTTCGGTCAGAAATCCGTCCTAAACCCGTATCCGCTCATTCAACATCGATGCTCGCCAGACGAAATTCGTCGTGCAGCAGCGGGCGCACACGCGGGCTGGCGCACTGTGGACACGCCGCCGCGCCGTCCGCCAGCGCAAATTCATTTCCGCAAGCGAGACACTTTGCCGTCATCGGAACGCGGGTAATCTCCACGCGCGCGCCGTCCGCCAGCGTGCCGCGCGTCAGATTTTCGAAATGGAAACGCAGCGAGTCTTCGCTTTCGTCCGCCGCCGCGCTCATTTCGATATTGAACTGCGTGATCTTCTGCGCGTTGTTCTTTGCCGCGTAATCGAGCGCGACCCGCAGCATTTCTTGTGCGATGCCGAGTTCGTGCATCTACCGCCACTCCTGTACGATTTCTTCCGCGCGCGCAATCAGTTGCGGCAATGTCTGCGCGACCGTCGGCGAAAGATCAACGCCCACCTCGAGGTTGGCGGGCTGAATGCCGATGAGCGTCAAATGTTCGGGCAAGTGCCCACGCACCTGCGCCAGCGCGAGCACTTCTTGAAACAGCAACTGGTGCTGCGACATCTTGATCGTCGAGAAGAGCGGCACCTCGTCGCGCGCCAATTCGATCAGCGTCCCCGGCGCTTTGTGTCCGTCGATCGCGTCGAGCACAAGCAGGTGCGACGTCTCTTCGACGAGCGGCAGCAGATTCAAACCGAGCGTGCCGCCGTCCACAATCTCAAACTCGCCAACGCTGTTCTTCTGTTGCAGCGTGCGAATCGCGTGAATACCAACGCCTTCGTCCGTGTTGAGCAAGTTGCCGATGCCGAGAATGATTTTGCGTTGAGCCATAGTTGTCTGACGGATGACCGAGGACGGAAGACGGAGTAATCGCGTCCGTCGTCGGTCGTCCGTCCTCCGTCATTTCAGCAGCATCACCGCGTTCGTCAGATCGTCCACCGTTACACCCGGCGACTGAATCGCGACGGTGCGGTACACTTCATCGATGCGCGCCTTGACCGCGCCGGCGTCCAGTGCGGTGCCACGCAGCGCGAGTTCGAGCGCGCCCGGCGCGAATTTCGGCAGCATCGTGAAATCGCCAGAGAGTGTCACGTCATCGATCCGTCCTTCGCGCACGCGCGCCGTGACGCGGATCAAGCCGCCGGGCGCTTTGTGCGCGGCTTCCAGCACGCGTACGTCTTCGTGAATCTTGACGCCGGGTTGGCGCAAGCCGCCTTTCTGGTAGAGCCACTCGTCGGTCACAGCTTGCTTGTCTAGCTCTTCCGCGAGCGCGAGTTCTTTCGCGGTCGGCTCGCCGCGCACGATCGGACGCCCGAGCGCGGCTTGGCATTTTTCGATGTACAAGTTGACCACCGCGTCGCGGTCGGGCGTCTTGCCAAGCTCCTTCGTCATCGTCGTCATGTACTCGTTGAGCGATTGAAAAATCTTGTCGCGCATCTTCTCCGACGAGACCTTGAGCACCTTCGACATCAATTCAAAGTTGAAATCGAACATCAGCGAGCCGACGACAACTTCAGAAATGCCCATCTGCGCCGCGCCGGTCCCGCCGATTTTTTTGCCCTGAACGTGGATGTCGTTGATCGGACGGTAATTCGCGGAAATGTTCAGCGCGTGGTACGTTTCGACGAGCGGCTTGACGTAGAGCGCAAAGCGTTCGCCGATGTCGGCAGGCAATGCGTGGCGATGGAAAATCCACTGCGTAAAGACCTGGTTCTTGTCGAGGTACACCGCGCCGCCGCCGACCTCGCGCCGATAAATTGGCAGACCGTGCGCGCGGCAGTATTCGACATCGACTTCTTTTTCGAGTTCCTGGTGAAAGCCGATGCAGACATACGGCGCGGTCGGCGCGACGAGGATGATCGTGTCCGGCGAATTTTCGTCGAGCGCGTAGGCGACCGCGTGGTAGATCGTCTGAGAACGGACGGGCGGAACAAGCCCAAGGTCGAGCAAGCGTATCTCGTTCATAGTTGCCATCATTTCCATTTTATCGCGATTGTTGAAAACTTACAAAGACTGTGGGCGGGGTCCCTCTTCCCCGCCCACACGCTATGACTCCGAGGAGAAAGCGTTCGACCTTGCGAAGGTTCCCAACCTTCGCAAGGTTCATCGTCAACTCACGCAAACATTCAGTCCGCTCGCGACTTCACCCAAGTCGTTGCCGTTCGCATCGACCATGTGGATCGCGCACGCCATGCACGGATCGAACGAGTGGATCGTGCGGAGAATCTCCAGCGGCCATTCTGGTTTCGCCAGTTTCGTGCCGACCAGCGACATTTCGTACGCGCCGGCTTGCTGCTTCTGATCGCGCGGCGACGCGTTCCACGTCGTCGGCACGACCATCTGATAGTTGTCGATCTTGCCGCCGCTGATGACGATCCAGTGTCCCAGCGCGCCGCGCGGCGCTTCCATATAACCGAACCCTTGCGCCTGCGAGGGCCACGACAGCGGATCCCACTTGTCGCCGTTGAAGGTGGCGGTGTTGCCGGCTTTGATTTCCGCCACGAGGTCGTTGTAGTACGTCTGCATCGCGTCGGCGAACACTTTGGTCTCGATGGCGCGCGCCGCGGTGCGACCCAGCGTCGAAAAGACTGCGGTGATCGGCGCGTCGAGCGCCTTGAGGACGGCGTTCGTCAGGGCTTGCACCTGCTGGTTGCCCGACGCGTACATCACGAGCACACGCGCGAGCGGACCGACTTCCATCGGCGTTTCGTTCCAGCGTGGCGCTTTGAGCCAGGAATACTTTTGCTCGACTTCAAGCTGCTGGTACGGCGGCTTGGGTCCGGTGTAGTTGAACGCCGTTTCGCCTTGCCACGGATGCAAGCCGACGTTATCGCCGCCGCTGTACTTGTACCACGAGTGCGCGACGAATTCTTTCATCTTGACGAAATCGCGCGGGTCGGGCTGCTGAATGTTTTTCAGATCGCGATTCAGAATGAACGCGCGCGGCACCAGAAACTTGGACGTGTCGCTATTGTCCGTATCCGGGAACTCGCCCCAGGTCAAAAAGTTGCCGAGTCCCTCGCCGAATGCGGCATAGTCTTTGTAGTACGGCGCGATCGCCAGCAGATCGGGCAGATAGACTTGGTCGACGAACGCGATCATCTTGCTGATCGAATCGCTGATGATCGACAAACGATCCGCGTTGAGCGCGGTATCGCTGTTCAGGTCGATCGGCATCGGCACACCGCCGACGACGAAGTTGGGGTGCGGGTTCTTGCCGCCGAAGATCGTGTGAATCTTGGTCGCGTCTTTCTGCCAATCGAGCGCTTCGAGATAGTGCGCGACCGCGAGCAGGTTCACTTCCGGCGGCAGTTTGTACGCGGGATGCCCCCAGTACGCGTTCGCAAAGATCGAAAGCTGCCCGCTGTCCACAATCGCCTTGACCTTGTTCTGCACATCGGCGAAGTACGCCGGCGACGAATTGGGCCAGGGCGAAATCGTCTGCTGAATGTCCGACGTTTTCTTCGGGTCGGCTTTCAGCGTCGCGGTCACGTCCACCCAGTCGAGCGCGTGCAGGTGGTAAAAGTGCATCACGTGGTCGTGCACGTACTGCTGCGCGATCATCAGGTTGCGAATGAGGTTCGCGGCTTTCGGGATTTTGATCTTGAGCGCGTCCTCGACCGAACGGATCGACGCGAACGAATGCACCGTCGTGCAGACGCCGCAGGCGCGCTGCGTGAACGCCCACGCCTCGCGCGGATCGCGTCCCTTCAAGATCGTTTCGATGCCGCGCACCATCGTGCCGGACGAGTACGCCTGGGTGATCGAATTATTTGCGTCCAACTCCGCTTCGATGCGAAGATGTCCTTCGATCCGGGTGATTGGGTCAACTACGATTCTTTGTGCCATTTTTCCTCCAGTGGTCAGTATCCGGTGTTCAGAATTCAGTAACCAGACTGAATACTGGTTACTGAATTCTGATTACTTTTCTACCAGCGCGTCGGCAACCATTTGCGACAAGCCAGCCACTTTGACATCGAGATTGAAATGCTGGACGCTGTCGGTGAATTGCAGACGGCAGTTGGAGCAAACCATCGCGACGGTTTTCGCGTTGGCTTTTTTGATCTGATCGATCTTCAACTCGAACGCGGCGTAACGAATCGGGTCGGCGTCTTTGATCGCGATGACGCCGCCGCCGCCGCCGCAGCAAATCGCTTCTTCCTTATTCGGCGTCATTTCCTTGAACGATTTTGGCGCAAGAATGTTGAGAATGTCGCGCGGTTCTTGGATGTGGCTGCCACGCCGCTGAATCTTGCACGCGTCGTGGAACGTGATCGCGCCGTCGTTATCGTACGCGCCGGGTTTCAGTTTGATCCGCCCGCTCTTGACGAATTCGCCCAGCACGCCCGCGATGTGCGTCACTTCGATGCCGGCAGGCACTTGCATAAAGTTCGCCGCGCTCCAGCGCAGCGCGTCGTATGCGTGACCGCACTCGGTCACCATCACGCGCTTGACGCCCAGTTCCTTCGCGGCGTCAAACACGCGCGACGCGAACAGCACGGTCAGTTCCTCGTTCCCTTCGTAAAAACCAAAGTTCACCACCTCGCGCCCTTTCGTGCTGATCGTCCACTTTTCGCCGGCGGCGTTCATGATCTTGGCGATCGCGGCGAGGTTGCTCGGAAACTTCATCACTTCGATGGACGAAAAGACGACGAGTGTGTCCGCGCCCTTCACGTCCACTGGCAGTTCGATTTCCCATTCGTCGGCGACCCATTCGATGCGCTGCTTGAATACCGCATCGGTCACGCCGAGCGGGCTGCCTTCGTTCTCTTGTTTCTCGACCGCCGCGTGCAAATCGGCGGGCACGGCTTGCGCGTTCGACAAACCGGTACGCACGTCGTGGATCATCGAACCCAAGTTGATGCCCATCGGGCAGACCATCGAGCACTTGTTGCACATCGTGCAGGCGTAATAATCGATCTCGCTCCAGTGCGTCAGGTCGGCGTCAGTCACCGCCTTTTCGAGACCGAGCGCGAGTTTGAACTTGCCGCTCAGCGTAAAGCGCTGCTCGTACGCGCGGCGCAAGAGTTCGATTTTCCACACCGGCGCGTATTCGGGATTGCCGGTGCCCTGGTAAAAGTGGCACGCTTCCGCGCACATGCCGCAACGTGTGCACGCTTCCAACTGCGCGGCGATCCACGCGCCGGTTTCTTTGACGAACGTGTTCACGGCTGTTTGCGATTTTTCCATCGTCATCCTCCTACGGCGTCACCGCGCGCTTGCCAAAGTCCGAACCGTGAATCGCTTTGGCGAAAAAGTAGAACATGAAATGCGAAATGCGGCTCATCGGAATCCAGATCAGCAAAACGTCTACCGCGAGCATGTGCAGCGCGAAGAGCGTGTCGTACTCTAGCCACAGGTGATGCGTCATGATATACCCGGTGACCATCGGCAGAAAAACGATCAACCAGTTGAGCCACTCGGCGGGACCGGTGAGCAGTTTCAGTACGGGATTGACGAGACGATTGATGAAGAGCGCGATCATCGCGACGATCGCGCCGGCGGCGAGCCAATCGACAATCGGCAGCGGCAGCGTGAACCAGCCAATGCCGAGCAGCGATTTCCAAACGAGCATGTGCGCGGTACCGAGAAAGATGACGACGAACAAACCGAGGTGGAACAAGCCGCCCGCGAGGTAAATCACCGGATTGCGGCTAAAGGTGTTTTTCACCCAGGGAACAAAGGGCCAAATGATGATGCCCTTCAGAAACGATACCGCGACGCCGCCCACCCGGCTGCCCTTCGCTTTGACGCGATCCGGCTTCCAGCCAAGCGCCAACACGCGCACCAATCGATACGCCATCCCGGCGACGAACACCAGCAGCGCGACTTGGAAGAACGGACCGCGCGCGAATTCGAGAATGTTTTCCCAGTTCATCGCTATCCTCCCTTCTCAACTTTCGCGCTTGTTTTTTGCATTCGATTGGCTGCCGCGACGCCCACGCCAATGACCGCGCCGGCGGCTGCCGCCGCGCCCACTGCCGTGATCGTCGGACGATCCAGCGGCGCGGACTGACCTTGATAGAATCCGCCGCCGTCCCAGAAATTCGGCTCGGAGCAGCCGAGACACGGATGCCCGGATTGAATCGGGAACGAGAGTCCTTGGTCCCATTTGATTGTCGCGCACGAGTTGTAGGTCGTCGGACCTTTGCAGCCGAGTTTGTAGAGACACCAGCCCTGTTTCGCGCCTTCATCGTCGAACGATTCCGCGAATTTGCCGGCTTCGTAGAACGCGCGACGCAGGCAGCGGTCGTGAATCGTGTGCCCGTAGAACGTCAGCGGGCGATGTAGACTGTCGAGCTGCGGCAGCGCGCCAAAGACAATGAAATTCGCGATCGTGCCGGTGGTCGCTTCGGGAATCGCGGGACAGCCGGGAATGTTGACGACCGGCTTGTCGGTGATGAGTTCCCACACGCCCTTCGCGCCGGTCGGATTCGGCTTGGCTTTGGGAATGCCGCCGAAGGACGCACAGTTGCCAGTGGCGATGATCGCCGCCGCGCCGGCGGCAGCTTCCTTCAGCAAGTCGACGGCAGTCCGCCCGCCGATGGTGCAGTAGACGCCGTCATTGTCCGTCGGAATCGAACCTTCGACGACGAGCACGTACTTGCCGGCGTACTTTTTCATCGCGTCTTGCTTCGCCTGCTCGGCTTGAAAACCGGCGGCGGCGCTCAGTGTCTCGTGGTACTCGATCGTGATCGTGTTGAGCACGAGATCGACCAGCGTGGGGTCTTGCGAACGCGTGAGCGCTTCGCTGCAACCCGCGCAATCCTGGAATTCGAGCCAGATCACCGGCACGCGCGGTTTGCTCGCCAGCGTGTCCGCGATGAACGCGGCAGAGGTAAAGCCGCGCACGTTTTCCAAATGCGCGGGCAAACCGCTTTCGTCCAGCGGCGGCGCATACCGCAGCCCCATCGCGCCAACCAGCACGCCGCACATCTTGACGAAATCGCGCCGCGAGATGCCTTGCCGTTTCAAATGCTGACCGATGGTTTCGTCGGGCATTAGCTCCTCCTTTGGAAGGTAGACCGGTATACAAGGAAACAAAATTGGGTTGACCCGTCCACTTGTTTACCTGTTTTCTTGTTTACCTCTTGTCATACACACGAAATATTTTCCGCTTCCATTTTCTTCTGGTACGCCGCGACGCCGTCCGCGCCAGTGACCAACGCGCCTTGCTCCGCGTCCCACGCGCTCGCTTGAATCTCGGCGATCCAGCCCGCGCCGTACGGATCGCTGATCGCCAGATTGGGATCGTCGGCGATTTTTTCGTTGGCGCGCAAAAGCGTGCCGCTGACCGGCGCAGGTACGGGACCGACAAACTTGCTGCTCTCGACCGTCGCCACGCTCTTGCCCTGCTTGATCTCCTGTCCGATGTTCTTGGCTTTGACGGTGACCGCGTTCAATTTGCCGCCGGACAGTTTGCCGGCGACCGAGGTCATGCCAACGCGCACCACGCCGCCGTCCATCGGCTTCGCCCAGACGTGCTTATCGATCAGGTAGTACAAATCTTCCGGTAAATTACAGCCGCGAACTGTTGCCATACTTTCTCCTTGAATCAGTCTCCAGCCCGTCAAGTTGGCTGTCTGGCTACTGGCGACTGACGACTGATGACTGGTTTTCAGAACGTCAGTACGATCTTCGCCTCGTCCATCATTTCCCACAGCGCCGCGCCGCCGATAACCTCGACGCCATCGATCAGGTCGCTGGCTTGGAGATTGTGCAGTTCGAAGGAGGGCGTGCAGGCGTACAGCTTGACGCCGCTGTCGACCGCGTCTTGCAAAAACGCGGCGACCGATTTGCCGCCGGCGCGCGGATAGACCGTCTCCGCTACACCTTTCTTGAGCAACAGCGTGCCGTCGGTGGTAAAGACCATCGCCACGTCACTGTCCATCACCGTACCGATGGTGGAAAGGAAGAACGGCGACGCGCAACGACGCGGCTCCTCCGGTCCGCTGGTCATAATGATCACTGCTTTGCTTTCACTCATGATTCACCTCATAAAATAAGAAATGCCCAGCACGGCAAAACGAATCGTCCGCGCAAGGCAATCATCACCTTGAGAACACGACAATCAATTTTCTTCCAACCTCGGAAGGAGAGCGATGGATCAGACTTGAGCGATCTGGGCGACCTGGCGCAGCCGCAGGATCAAATCCAGTTGCCGCTGACCGATGTGCGAGAACGTATCGGCGACCTTTTGCAGCAATCTCAAAAGCCAGTCCGCGCGCGATGGATCGACGATGCGAATGTCCGCCGCGGCGCGCTGCAAATCGGCGGCAGGAATGTTGCACCGCTGCGCGATCTCGTCGAACTTGAGCGCGCGCCGCGCCGATTCATCGGCGACGAATTGCCCGGCGAACAACATGCCGACGAACTCGTTGCCGACCTGAATCCGACCGCGCGTGTACGACAAGCCGGCGTGGCAGTGCTCGATCCGCGGCGCGCGTTCGGTCGTTTGCGCCAGCCGCGCCCACGACGCTTCGCACTGCTTGCGCCCATCTGGCGACGCGAGGATCAAATCGCAAAAGGAGCACGAGTTGCTCATCGGCGTCAGCGGTTTGCCGTCGATGGCAGTTGTCACCGAGCCAATGTCGGCGGCGGTCGCAAAGACTTCTTGAATCGGCTGGAGACAATCGAGGGGCAGGACGTCCGCACTGGGCGTAATCGCGTCGGCTTGAACGAGTTGTTTGACGGATTTTGGATTGACGAGACATTGCTCTACGACGTTGCGCGGGAATCGCCATTGACCGCCGACGCGAATACCGGTCAAGCGACCATCGCTCAGCATCCGATAAATCGTCGTCCGATCAACTTTGAGGAGTTCCTCAAGTTGTTTGGTCGTGAGGAGATCGTCCATTGGGCACAGATTGCCATATTTTAGGTCAAAATTCAATAGCAGGATAAGTCAAAATATGGCAAATTATGGCATCTGCGCTGTGGCAGATGAAACGCTCACCGCGATGAAATCGTTGCAGAAAAAGCAGCCCCTGAACCGCAAAAAACGCAAAGCGCGAAGGGAGAAAAACTCTGAACCTTCGCGCTCTTTGCGTTCTTTGCGGTAAAGCTTGTTTGATTTCGATTTGCCGTTGCTAGACGGCGATGGCAACCGGCGCTTCTACAGGCATCGCCGCTAGTTCCGACGCGCTGGGCAGCCGCATCGCTTTCACGATCAAGTCAGCCAGCGCGGTGATCTGCACATTGAGGTTGTAGTAATTGTTCAGATCGCCGAGTTGAAGGCGGCAGTTCTCGCACGCCGCCGCGACGACCTGCGCGCCGGTCGCGCGGATTTGCTCCGCTTTCGGCTTGCCCGCGCGCAGACGTTTTTCGTCATACTCCGGCAACGCGACCAACCCGCCGCCGCCGCCGCAACAATAATTCTCCAAACCGTGCGGCGTCATCTCGCGAAAGTTTTGCGCGACCGCGTTCAGAATCACGCGCGGCTCGCGATAGATGCCGCTCGTCCGCGCGAGGTTGCACGAGTCGTGATACGTAATGACTTCCGGATTTGCCGACGGATCCAGCTTCAGCCGACCTTGTTCGATGTATTCCGCAAACAGCTCGACGATGCTGCGCATCTGGAACGGAAATTTCTCGCCGAACCAATTCGGCGAGTCCCACACGAGCGACGCGCACGCGTGCCCACACTCGGCGACGACGACTTCTTGGACCTTGAGCGCTTTGGCTTCGTCGATGATGCGCTTGGCGATTTTCTTCGCGCGCGCGGTGTCACCCAGAAAGACGCCGTAGTTGGCAGCTTCGTAGATGCTCAGCGTCCAGTCTTCCTTTGCGGCGTGGAAAATCGCCGCGGGCGGCAGGATCGTGTGCGCGCCGGCGAGCGCGACGTAGAGCACCCGCGCGCCTTCGCGTTCGACCGTGATCCGCGCGTTCGGATCGCCGACCATCGCTTGCAGTTGTTTGTCCATCTCGCCGATCTGTTGGACGAAAAGGTCTCTGAACATTCCGGGGTCTTCACCCTTGGCAATGGCGGAATCGGCGAGCATTTCCAGAATCTCCGGCGCTTTGCCGGCGGCGGTTGCCATGGCGCGCACCGTACGCATCATCAGCGGCGTATCGACGCCCATCGGGCAGTTGAACGTGCAGCGGCGGCAGAGCGTGCATTCGCTGAACGCGATTTCCGCCAATCGTTCGAGCATCGCTTCGTCCAGGTCTCGCGCGTTCACCCACGCCGGGAAAAATCGTCCGAAGAAATCGTGCTTGCGGCGATAGACCTGGCGCAGTTGCTCCGCGCGATACGCCGGCACGTGCTCCACTTTCGGCTCGGCGACGTAGTAATGGCACGCTTCCGCGCAGATACCGCAGCGCGCGCAGACTTCGAGCGCGGCAGCCAGCGGACGATTGAGCTGCTTTTCCAGCACACCGAGCGCCGTGGTGACCGCGGTATTATCGCCCATGGTTCGCCTCCCCGCGCAGCGGCAGCGCGTGCGCCATCAGCCCGCGCACCACGCCGCGGCGTCCGATGTGAATGCCGAAGAACAGCCGTCCGAAGTAAAAGTAGATGCAGTGTTTGATCTTGCCGAGCGGCGCGTAGACCAGCATTGCCGCGCCGACGATCCACATCAACAGGAGGAACGTCGTCGAGAAGAGCGCGGGCGGCACGGTGACGAGGAAGAGCGTGACGAGCCAGACCGCCGCGTGATCGTCCGGCGTACTGATCGCCTTGAGATTGTGTTCGGTGAGGCGCATCACGCCGCCCGCGACGCCCATCAGCGCGCCGATCGCAATGATGGCGGCGAGCGGAACGCGAACCAATTCGGGAATCTGGCTAAACCACGGGCTAACGAGAAATGCCGCAAGTCCGGCAAAGATGCCGATGTGAAACGCGATACCGCGCAGATACGCGATCATATGAATGCGCGTGCTTTCCTTCGCCCAGGGCGCCATGCCCAGCGTGAGCGCATACACCACACCTATCGTCGGTGAATCTTTCGGCGTCGAGAGGTCTTTGCCAAACGGCAGGCGCTGCATTTGCGTCCAGCGCGAGGCAAAGACGCTGACCGAAAAGACCAGCGCCGCCAGAGCCAGCACGCCGATCAGCACGGTGCTCATTGGAAATCTCCTTACGTCGTTTTCCTCACGACAAAGTGGTACTCTTTTCCTTGCTGCTCGATGGACACGAGCTCGTTGCCGCTCGTCCGCGCCCACGCAGGAATATCTGCCATCACGCCGGGATCCGTCGCCACCCCTTCGATGATTTGACCCGCCGCCATCTTCTTCACCGCGAGTTGCAGCTTGACGACGGGCATTGGGCAGAGCAATCCTTTCAGGTCGAGATTGACATCAGGTTTGATCGGGTCAGACATTTTATCTACTCCTTTTCTAAATAAACAACGTCGCTTTGGAATGAACGGCTTCTTCGACGAACGCCGCCACGCCGACCGGCGGCGTGGTCGCCGGCAGCATCTTGTCCGCGCCGACTTCCAGCACGTCCATGCTCATCTGGCAAGGCATCATCTTGACGCCCAGTTCGATTGCCATGTCGCGCAACTCGGGCAGCGAGGCGACGTTCTTCTGCTTCATCATCGTCTTCATCATCCAGCGGCCCATCCCGCCAAAGTTAAAGCGCGAAGGTCCAATCGTGTCGATGCCGCCGCGATTCATCAATCCCAGCATCCGTCCGAACAAGCCCTTGCCCGTGAGCGAACTGTCCTTCTGAATCGCCTTCAGCCCCCAGAACGTGAAGAACATGGTCACGTCCATTCCGGAAGCCGCCGCGCCCGTCGCGATGATGAAGGCCGCCATGACCTTGTCCATGTCGCCGCTAAAGACGACCATCGAGAGTTTGTTGTCCTTTTCCATTTTCCCATCTCCTTTGATCTAGGGGTTTTGATTGCCGCCGTATAAATTAACTAATGGCTTCCGCCAACGCGCTGCGCTTGGACAAATGATCGCCCAGGACTTCGCGCAGCAAATCGAGCGCTTTGATGATGCGCTTGTCCGCCAGCGCGTAGTAAATGTTTGCGCCGTCGCGTTCCGCCGTCACCATGCCGCGCTCGCGCAAGATTTTGAGGTGGCGCGATAGCGTGGGCTGCGGCGTTTCCAACGCCGCGGCGAGTTCGTTCACACTCTGCGGCTTGTCCGCCAGCGAATAGAGGATGGCAATGCGTTTGGGATCTGACAAGCCGCCGCAAATCTCGGCGTGAAGTTGATTGATCTGCCGCAGCAATTCCTTGTCCATTGACCGCTCCTTCTTACGACAGATATTCGCACATGGGAATATCTGTATTACCATAATCGAGTATATCCGAATTGGGTCATTGTTCCATATCTCACAAGTCAAATTTTGGTCAAAAGTGCCGCGGCAGTCCCAAAAGAAAACGCCCGGCTTTCGAGCGAGCCGAGCGTGCCTTTCCGCGTTGATCTACGCGTCGTAGGATAGGGCAACGCGTGCTGGTCTAATGCCCCTGTCCGTATTCTTCCAGATACCGCCGGTGCGCCCGCGCCACTTCGTCCGCCGGGATTTCGTCCGGCGCGCCGAGTTGCAGCGCGTAGAAAACGGTGCGCGCCACGTCTTCGACCATCACTGCCGCTTTCACCGCCGCTTCCGGCGTCTTGCCGATCGTGAACACGCCGTGATTCTTCAGCAAAATCGCCGGGCTGTCGCCGATCGCGCGCACGACCTCGCGCCCGATCTCGTCGCCGCCAATCTTGGCGTAGCCGCCGCACGGAATCGCTCCGCCGAATTCGTCGCAGATTGCCGTCAGGTACGGCGGAATCGGCTTGCCGACCGCGGCAAACGCGGTGGCAAACGTCGAGTGCGTGTGCGTCACGCCGTTCACATCGGAACGCTGACGGTAGATGTAGAGATGCGCGTGCACGTCGGACGACGGCTTGAGCTTGCCTTCAACCACTTGACCGTCGAGGTTCATGACGACCATCTTTTCCGGCGTCAACGCCTCGTACCGAATCCCGCTCGGTTTAATGACGACCAGTCCGGTCGCCGGATCGCGTCCGCTGACGTTGCCGCTGGTCCAAGCGACCAGATTGTTCTTAGGTAGTTCCAGGTGCAATTTCCAAACGGTGCGTCGTAATTCTTCCAGCATCGAAACATTTTCTCCTTACGACGGCGTCCGCAGCGCGCAGACGATTCCGTCGTCGAAAGCTTGGGCGATGCGTTCGCCAGGCGCCGCCGTCAGAAAATCGTCCTGCCAATCGCCTTCGAGCAAGCGGCGGATCAGGACGAGATTACCAGCGACGCGCTCGAACGCCCAGCCATGCTTCGCCGCGTCGGCTTGCGCCTTCGCTTCGACCGGCTGCGGGTCGCCCACGCCCATATCCACGAACGCGGCGCGGTTGTAATGCTTTTGCCACGCGCCCATCACGTCCATCAAATAATCGGCGTTGTCCTTGCCGTACTTGGCGACGAACTTGTCGTACTCGGCTTTCAGATCGAGACTCGGCGTCGCCGCGCCGAGCGCTAGCGCGCCCGGTCTGCCGCGTTCGATATAGTCCAGTGAGTACCAGTACGTGCCGGGATTGGCATCGAATTCCGTTTGGTAGCGTTCGCGGCTGCCGAGCAGCAGCGTGATGCAATCGTGCGCGCGCGGAATGACCAGCGGTACGGCGCGCGCGGTCAGCCCCTCGGTCGCTTTGCCGCACAAGCCATAGACGAGAACGATGGCGTCGTACTCCGGGTTCGTCGCGTCGATCCGCGCCTGCAACGACCGCCGCAAATCGGCGGGATTGTCGTGCAATCCCAGTTGGAGCAGTTCCACGTCGATCAAATGCGGCGATTGCGCGGCGCAGTGATAGACGACGCGCGCTAACGCTTCACAGGAAAAACATTTCAGGCGCATCGGCGTCACTGCCGCGCCTGCGCTTTGGCATGCTTGAGCCGCTTCATCACGTCGTTTGCGCCGCGCCCGAAATAATCGTGCAGCGTCACGTACTCGGCGAAGAGCTGATCGTACACGCGCTGATTTTCTTGGATCGGCTGGAACGTCTCCTTTTTCAGGCGCGCCATGCGCGGCGTCGCTTCAAAGATCGAATCGTAGCCGCCCGCCGCGCGTCCGGCAGCGACCGCGCCAAACATCGCCGAGCCGAGCGCGGGCGTCTGCGTCGAGGCGGTCACTTTGAGTTCGCGCCCGGTCACATCCGCGTAGATTTGCATCAGCAATTTGTTCTTCTCCGGCAACCCGCCGCAGGTCACGAATTCATTCACCGCCACGCCGTTCTGCTCGAACGCTTCCACGATGACGCGCGTTCCAAACGCCGTCGCTTCGATCAGCGCGCGATAAATCTCCGGCGCGCGCGTCGCCAGCGTCGCGCCGAGGAGCATGCCGGTCAAGTCCACGTCCACCAACACCGAGCGGTTGCCGTTCCACCAATCGAGCGCGAGCAAACCCGATTCACCTGGCTTTAATTTCGCGGCTTCGCGTTCAAGCCATCGGTGCAAATCGATTTTGCGTTTCTTCGCCGCGGCGTGATATGCCGGCGGCACCGCGTGATCGACAAACCATGCGAAGATGTCGCCCACCGCCGACTGCCCAGCTTCGTAGCCGTACAAACCGGGCAGGATGCCATCTTCCACGACGCCGCACATTCCTTCCACCGGTCTTTCTGCTTTGCCGAGCACCATGTGGCAGATGCTCGTGCCCATAATCATCACCATCCGTCCCGGTTCCATCACCGTTGCCGCCGGCACAGACACGTGCGCGTCGACGTTCGCGATCGCGACGGCAACGCCGGGTTTTAGCCCCGTCCATTTCGCGGCTTGCGGCGTCAGCGCGCCGGCGCGCGCGCCAATCGAATCGATCTGGCGCGACATTTTCTCATCGACGACGCGCGCGAGGCGCGGGTCGAGCGCGGCGAAATATTCATCGCGCGGGAAACCTTCGCGCTTGGACCACATCGCTTTGTAGCCGGCGGTGCACGAATTGCGTTTCTCTTCGCCGGTCAATTGCCACACCACCCAGTCCGCCGCCTCGATCAACCGATCCGCCGCCGCGTAAATCTCCGGCGCTTCGTCGAGAATTTGCAGCGTCTTGGAGAAGAACCATTCCGACGAAATCTTGCCACCGTAGCGGTTGAGCCATGGCTCGCCCATCTGCCGCGCCGTCGCGTTGATCTTGTCTGCCTCGGGCTGGGCGGCGTGATGCTTCCACAGTTTCACCCACGCGTGCGGATGCTTACGATACTCCGGCAGCGCGCAGAGCGGCGTGCCGTCGGCTTTGACCGGCAACATCGTGCACGCGGTAAAATCGATGCCGATGCCGATCACGTCCGCCGGGTCAACGCGCGCTCGTTTGACGACCGCCGGAATCGTCGACTTGAAGGTACGAATGTAATCTTCCGGGTCTTGCAACGCCCAGTCGGGTTCCAGACGAACCTTGCTGGTCGGCAGGACTTGATCGATCACGCCGTGCTGGTACGGGTAAACGGCAGTGGCGATCTCTTTTCCGTTGTTCACATCCACCAGCACCGCGCGCCCGGACTCGGTGCCAAAGTCCACGCCGATGGCGTACTTGCGTTTGCTCATGCTACCCTCCTAACTCGGATGAGCCTTACCGCGAAGAACGCAAAGAACGCGAAGAAAAATTCTATACCTTTGCGTTCTTTGCGGTTCAAGGTCTTGTGTTCTTGTACGGCAATTTCATTTTCGTGTTTCTTCGTGCGCTTCGTGGATGGAAAAAACATGTTGCCTACGGTTCGATAACGACCTTTAGCCCTTGGCGTTTTTGCGCGACGGCGAACGCTTTCTGAAATTGCGCGAGCGGAAATCGATGCGTCACGAGTGACCGCAAATCGATCTTGCCGGACGTAGCGAGTTGAATGGCGCGCGGATACGTATGCTTCATCCGCCGCGACAGTTTGATCGTCAATCCTTTCCGCCGCGCGACCGACGCGGTGAACGTGGTGCGGTCATCGCCCGGGATGCCGACAAGGACGACGCGCGCGCCGGGCTTGGCTGCCGCGATCGCCGCGTCGACTGCCGCGTTATCGCCTGCCGCTTCAAAGGCGACATCGACACCGCGCCCATTGGTCACCGCTAAGATTTCGCGCGACTCCTGCCCGGTCGCCTCCAGCGCCGTCGTCGCGCCGAACGCGCGCGCCGCGTCGAGGCGATGCGCCAGCTTGTCCGTGGCGATGATCGTCGCCGCGCCGGCAACGCGGGCAAGTTGCACGATCAGCAGTCCGATGGGACCGCAGCCAAACACGCCGACGTTCATCCCGAGTTTCACGTGACCAAGATCGATCGCGTGCAACGCCACGCCCAGCGGCTCGAGCATCGCGCCGTCAATATCGGTCAGCGAATCCGGCAACGCGTAGAGACAGCCCGCGCGCCAAGCAACAAACTCGCGCAGCGCGCCGTCTTGCGTGCTGTGCCCAGCAAAACGGAGCGCGGTGCAGAGATTTGGATTGCCCTCGCGGCAGAATTCGCATTGTCCGCACGGCATCGCCGGATCGACTGCGACGCGCGCGCCGTCCGCGGTCACGCCGGCAAATTCGTGACCGAGGACGAGCGGTTGGCTCAACTGCGCCTCGCCGATCGCGCCTTCGTCGAGCCAGTGCAGGTCGGAGCCGCACAACCCGACCGCGGTGACGCGGACGAGCGACTCGTCAGCGGCGGGAGACGGCATCGGCCCATCGTGCAATTGCAAGTTTCCAATACTGTGAAGACAAAGAGACTGCATGTAACCCCTGGCAAAGTGATACGTGACACGTGACGAATGACGCATCACATTTCACGCACAACGTACTAGACATTATGCGAAATAAGAAAATCTGTCCACGAAGCAACACGAAGGTCACGAAAAAGCGCAGAAATTTCGATGTTCTTCGTGCCCTTCGTGGACGAAAATGTCATTTCGCATAAGGTCTATTACGCATTACCCTGCGCTTGCGCGATCTCGATAAACGCGAGCATATTTTCTAGCGGCACATCGCGCGTCACATCGTGCGACGGCGCGAAGATGTAATTCCCCTCGCGCCCGGCTTGCAACAAACGCTCGCTTTCACGGCGGACATCGTCGACAGTCCCGTGCGGCAGAGTGCTCTGGACCGACAGCCCACCGTGAAACGTCAACCGCCCGCGATACTGCTCCATCAGCGCGTAGACATCCATCACGTCGGGCTGGAAGGGATTGAAGCAATTCAAGCCGATGGCGATCAAATCGTCGAACAATTCGTCCACGTCGCCGCAGGAATGGATAAAGACGTATTTGCCGGCGTCACGCACGACTGCGTACATTCGTTTGAGCACCGGGAGAATGTGCGCGCGCCAGCGCTTGGGTCCCATCTGCAAGCCGCGCTGCTGCCCCCAATCATCGCCAAAGTACACCGCGTCGATGTCGTACTGGCACGCTTGCTTGATCTGCGCGATGTTGTAATCGGCGATGGCGTTCAGCAGTTCGTCCACGAACCCTGGATTGTCGTAGAAATCCATCAACAGATTCTGCAGGCCGCGGAGCGTCCACGCGCGTTCGTACAGCGAAAAACCGATTTGGAACACACGAAAGCGGTCGCCGTATTTCGCGATCTTGTCGGGAATGTCGGCGAAAAAGCGCGGATCGAGCGGATCGGGAAACACATAGCCCTTGAGCGTCGGCTCGCTCAGCACACAGCCCTTGGGGATGCCAATGTCTTTGTCGACGCTGCGATCCCAGACCACGCCGAAGACATCGCGCACGCAATCGTCGTCGAGGTCTTCAAAAAAACCAATGTCGCTGCCCAGTTTGAGGAGATGATTCTGCAAGACCTCTTCGAGATCGACCGCGCCGAAATGCTGCTGGAGTTTGGCTTTGGCTTCTTTGGTAAATCCAAACGACCACGGGACGTACGGCGGTTGCTTGCCATCGAGGACCAATTTGATGATTTCGCGTTTGGTCATCTTCCATTCTCTCCGATACGCAGCGTATCAGGATTTCTTGGGTAAGACGGACTCGTACGCGGCGATGAGGCGATCCAACAGCCGATCAAAATTCGCATCCACGATTCGGCGCGCGGCATCCGCATCGTACCAGTCCAGCATTTCTCTAGCGCCCTGCGCGAAAGGTATCGTCGCGCTAAAGCTCGGCACCGTACGTTTGATTTTGGTATTGTCAAAGATCATGCTGTGCGCCTTATCTCCAAGGAGACCCGCGCCCCAGTTCGGATCAAAAGCGGCAATGCTTTCCGATGCGACGTGGACAAGGCGCGCTGACGCGCCCGCCGCGTGAGCGAGGATTTCGTAGATTTGATTCCAGGTCAATATCTCGTCCGAAGTGATGTGGAAACTCTCGCCGATCGCATGGTCGTTGCCGAGTAAACCCACAAATCCTTTCGCGAAATCTCGATGGTGCGTGAGCGTCCACAGTGAGGTGCCGTCGCCGTGCACGACGACCGGCTTGCCTTTCCGCATTCGGTCGATCATCGTATAGCCGCCTTCTATCGGCGACATCGTCTGGTCGTACGTGTGCGATGGGCGAACGATCGTCATTGGGAATTTATGCTCTCGATAAACCCGCACGAGCAGGTCTTCACACGCGATCTTGTCGCGCGAGTAACTCCAATACGGATTATCGAGCGGCGTCGATTCAGTGACGGGTAAATTTGCCGGCGGCGTCTGGTACGCCGACGCGGAGCTGATGAAAATGTACTGTCCTGTGCGCTCACGGAATAACTCAATGTCGCGCTGAACGTGGTCTGGCGTGTAGGCGACCCAATCGACCACCACGTCGAATTCGCGTCCCACCAGCGCGTTCCGCGCCGACTCGACATCGCGAATATCGCCGCGCAAAACGTGCGCGCCCGGCGGCGCTGGTCGATTAGACTCGCCGCGATTGAACAGATACAACTCGATTCCGCGTTCTACCGCCAACTGCGAACACGCCGAACTGATGATGCCGGTGCCGCCGATGAAAAGGACTCGCATGACTTGCTCCAAGATTTAGGTGATTTCCAAAATCGCCGGGCGCGCGATCATCTTGCCGTCTGCGAGCGCGACCGACAACGTGGGCAACCCGGCGGTCGTCGTAATCACCTCGTTGCCGCTCGCGCCGACCAGAATGGTGTCTTCGGATTTCGTGCCGGTGATGGACGGATTCCACGCGTACGCCTGCCCCAGCAAAACGACATCGGTCGTCGTCGGCGTGGCGAGGTACTCGCGCGATTCGTAGCCGGCGGGACCGCCCTGGTGGTGCAACTGCCATTCGTTCGCAAAGCCGGTCTCCGCGTATACCTCCACCGCGCGCTGGAAAATGCTGCTTAGCGTTGCGCCGGGACGCGTGGCGGCGATGAACGTCGCGTCGATATGCGCGCACGCGTCGGCTTTGCGGCGCAGGTCGTCCGGCAATTTCCCAAAGTGCGCCAGCCGCGTGATTGAGCAGACAAGTCCCGCCTGACGACCGCACAGGACGAGCATCGCGTACTTGTCGAGTTTTTTGTCGGTCGGCAGCGGATGGCGAAACCTGAAGATGCGCTCGTCGGTCGCGATGAGATTGACGATGGGCTGCGCGCCGCGCGCTTGCGTTTCCTGTCCCAGCCGCGCCGCGATCTCATACTCCGTCTGACCCGGACGCACCGCGCGGATCGTCTGCTCCATCGCGTCGGCGCAGGCGCGCCCCAGGACGCGAAAACGCTCGCCTTCTTCCGGCGTGAGGTTGGCGCGCAGGCGCGCAATTTCGTTTGCGAGATTGGTCGCGCCGGGGTACGCGCCATCCGCGCCGAGTTTCAAGCCGCGCGTCAGTTCGGCAACGGCATTGTTCACGCCGTGCCAGGGCGCAACGCGAAACTGCCAGCCCTGCTCGCCGAGTTTCTCTTCCTGCTCGATCCGCGTCGCTTCGATGTTGTTCGTGATGACGTAGCGACCAGTTGGCGTGATGAGCAGCGACGCCGCGCCGTCGGTCGTCGCCGTGTTGACGTACGACGCTGCGCCGCACGTCGCCCACGCGAAACTGCTCACGCGCTGCAAGAGCAGCGCATCGAGTTGGTGCTCTGCCAGTAATGCTTGGATCCGTTTCTGTTTCTCGTCGAATTCAGCCATGGTTACACCGTTTGGTAGAGTGTGCGCGCGATGATATGGTCTTGATACTCTGGCGCGAGTTCGCAGAAATAGCCGCTCCAGCCCCATACCCGCACGATCAGGTTCTTGTGCTGTTCGGGGTGCGCTCGAGCGTCGAGCAAGGTCGCGGCATCCAGCGCGTTGAGTTGCAATTGCTGGCAGCCGAGTTGCGCGAACGTTCGCACGAGCATCGCGGTCTTGCGAATCGACTCGGCATCGCGGAACACCGTGTCCGACAATTCCAGCGTGATCGGTCCGCCGTTGCAGATGCGGCGATAGTCGATCTTCGCAAACGATTGCAAGACGCTGATCGGTCCGCGCACGCGCACGCCGGGCGACGGCGCGAGGTTCGCGCCGAACGCGCCGCCTTGCTGGCGACCGTCAGCGGTTGGGCCGACCATCGGCTCCCGCATTCCTGCGTGCCCGCGCGCGAGCCAGAGATAGTACATCGCCGAGCCGGTGCCCGGGCGCAGGATTCCGCCGCGCGGTGTTCGCCCGTACCGTTCGCACGCATCGGCAAGGAAACCGAACATCGTCGCGAGCATCGCGTCCGCATCGTCGTTGTTGCCGACTTTTGGTCCGTCATCGGCGAGCTTGCGCTGCAGCACAGCGTACCCGTTGTAATTCGCGTCGAGCGCGGCGAGCAATTCACCCGGCGCGATGCTGCCATCGTCAAATACGAATTGCTTGACCGCCGCGAGCGCGTCCGCGGCGTTCGCCGAGCCCGCGCCATGAATCCCAAAATTGTTGTACTTCAAACCGTTTGACAAATCGGCGCCGCGTTCGAGACAATCGTCCATCAGCACGGAATAGTACGGCGCGGGCGGAAGGAGTAATCGAGCATACGCGTCCGCGAGGTTTTTGACTTGAAGCTCGACGTTCGCAGAAATGCGGCGCAGGATCGCATCGAAATTCTCACGCGCGGCAAGCCCGGCGCGCACGCCGGCATCGACCGCGTAAGGCAGCGACACCGCGCCGATGTTGACGATGTCCATCCCCTTGCCCGGCACGATAAATTCCCAGCACGCCGCGACCACATAGTCGCGCGCGTCGTCAAGATCGTAGCCGTGCGCGACGAGCGCAGGGATCACCACATCGTCGTTCGAGTACTGCGGAAAGCCAAGACCAATGCGCGTCAGTTCGGTCGCGAGCGCAAGCAGTTCCAGATCGGTGTTTGCCGAAATTCGCAGATTGATCTTGGGATCGATCATTCCGACATCGCGCGCAACGCGCAGACACATCCGTGTTAGCTCGTTCACCGCGTCGCGCCCATCGCGCGTGACGCCGCCGAGCATCATGCTCTGCCCGTTGTCGCCCTGTTGGACGCCGGGATACAAATCACTGTCCTTGTTCAACGAAATGAAAAACTCGGCGAGCAGTTCCTCCGCGCCGGCGATGTCGAGCCGTCCCGCGTCGAGATCGGCTTGCAGGTACTGCCACATGTATTGATCGAAGCGACCCAGCCCGACGTGATAATGTCCGCTGAGCCAGACGACCGCGTGCAACAGGCGCAACGATTGCAGCGCTTCGTGGAACGTGCGCGGCGGATGTGCGGGAACGTGATCGAGAATCCTGGCGATGTCGTCGCGTCCCAGGTCGCGCGCCGTTTGCGCGTACCGCGCCGCGAGCGCAAGCACCGCGTCAATCGTCTCAATCGCCGCGTCGAGAAATTCGACCCCCACCCTGGCTGTGGCGAAGTTCGCCACAGTCACCTCCCCCGTCAACGACAGGGGAGGGGTCGCCAGCCGCGCGCACGTTTCCAGCGCGACGCGCTTGCGTTCCAACAATCCCTGCGACAAGACCATGCCCCAATCGGCGCAGATGTTGCTGATGGGACCCAGTTCGTGGAGCGTGCGATTCGCGGTCAGTTGCGCCCATTCTTCCGGCGCGTACACATTCGGCACGGACGGCAGCGTGCGCGTGAATACGATGCGCTCGTCCGGCTCGATGACGACGCGTTCGGCTTCGCACTGCCGCCGCGTCAGGCGCGCACTGCGCTGCATCCACGAGAGATGGTCACGCTCGCATTCCGCCAGAATGTCGATGGGCGCGGCTTGGCGGAATCGTTTGTGCGCGCCGGCGCGCACGCGCTGTTTGAGATTTTCCAATCGTTCGTTCATGCGATTCTCACTGGCACATTGGCATGCTGAAGGATTGCAGTATTGACGTTGAGTTCACGCGTCTCGTCATAGTCTGGCTTGAACTCCATCCCGACCGATTCGTACTTCGCTCCCGCTGCTTTATTATACGGCAGCAGATCGACGCGCACCAAACCCGGCAAGCCGCGTACCGTATCAACAATTGCCGCCAGGTTCGCGTCGGTGTCGGTCACGCCGGGAATCAGGGGCACGCGGATGACGAACGGCACACCTATCACACTCATCACGCGCAGATTGCGCAGGATCGGCGCGTTGTCCACGCCCGTGTAACGTCGATGCGCGGCGGGGTCGACCAGTTTCAGATCGAAGAAGACAAGCTTGGAGCGTTCCGCCACGCGCCGAAAATCATCCTCACCCGCATAGCCCGACGTATCGAGCAGAACGTGAACGTCGTCGAGCAGATCGATCACCTGCGCGACGAACTCGGATTGCAGCAGCGGCTCGCCGCCGGAAAACGTAACGCCGCCTTCGTTGGCTCGGAGAATATCGGCTTGCTTGTTCAAAAGTTCAGCCAACTCCACGGCGGTGTACTCTTTCCCCGCGACGCGTTCTCCCGCCGGCGAGCGCATGATCTGCGGCTGCCGCGCGCGCCCTTCCGGGTTATGACACCACGAACAAGATAACGGGCACCCTTTCAAGAATACCGAAGTGCGGATGCCCGGACCATCGTGAACCGTAAATTCGCGGATGTCGAAAACGATTCCAGCGCTCAACCGAAAATCTCTCTCACGCGCGCGGCGACCGCCATGCCGAGTTTTTGATGTTGGTCGGCGTCAAAGTGAATGCCATCCACATCGCTGGAGACGATCACTTGCGCCGCGTCGAGAAAATGACAGTGGTATTGTTCGGCGATCAAGCAATAGTACTTGGCAAACTGTTTCGATCTTGCGTGCGCGCCGTCACCGAACATTTCGGCGTACTCGCCCAGTCGGCTGACGACCGGCGGCGCGATGAGCAGCACCGGCGGCGCACTATCGTTCAACCCTGCCGCGCTTTTCTGAACGATGTCCACCAACACGCCCGCGCTCTGCGCGATGTCGAATGCCGACACGGCGAAACGCAACTTGAGATCGTTCGTGCCGAGCATCATCACGATCAGATCAAGCGGGCGGTGTGAGTCGAGGCATGGAACGAGATAATCCTTGCCACTCATGCGCCCTTCGACCGGATCGTTCCACACGGTCGTGCGTCCGCCCAGCCCTTCTTCGATCACGCGATACTCCGCGCCGAGTTCGCGCGCGAGCACGCCGGTCCAGCGAACGGACGGCGCGAAGCGTTCGCCGGTTCCCGGCGTTGCGCCCCAGGTATTTGAATCGCCGTAGCAGAGAATTGTTTTCATCGATTTACCAATAATGATGCACTTGCTCGCGAATGCGGCGGTCGTAAATCGCGCGGACTTGGTTCATCGTCGCATTGGGAATCGCCGGCAAATCCGCGGCGCGGCAATTTTCCTCAACTTGCGTCGGACGCTTCGCGCCGGGGATCGCGCACGTCACCGCGTCGAACATCAGAATCCAGCGCAGCGCAAACTCCGCCATCGTCCAACCCGGCGGCACGAGCGGGCGCAGTTCCTCGACGGTCTGCAAGCCCAGATCGAAATCCACGCCGGAAAACGTTTCGCCGCGGTCGAACGATTCGCCGTGACGATTGTACGCGCGGTGATCGTCTGACGTAAACGTGCTGCTGCGCGTCATTTTTCCGGCGAGCATCCCGGACGACAGCGGCAAGCGCGCGAGGATACCGACGCGCTTGCGTTGCGCCTGCGCGAAGAATAAATCGGCAGGACGCTGGCGAAAGATGTTGAAGATGATCTGCACGGTCTGCACGCCGGGAAATTCAATTGCCTTGAGCGCCTCTTCGACTTTTTCGACGCTGACGCCATGGTGCTTCAGCTTGCCCTGTTTGACGAGATCGTCGAGGACGCCGAACACTTCGGGCATATAGTACACCTCGGTCGGCGGGCAATGCAGCTGCACGAGATCGAGCGCGTCGGTTTCGAGATTCTTCAGACTGCGTTCGACAAACGCGGTCAGGTTCTCGCGATTGTAACCGCTGGCGACGTGCGGATCGAGACGCCGACCGGCTTTGGTCGCGATGTGAATTTCTTCGCGGCGTTCGCGCTTGAGTTGCGCCAGCAAGCGTTCGCTGTGCCCGTCGCCGTAGACATCCGCCGTATCGAAAAAGTTGACGCCGAGGTCGACCGCGCGCCGCAGCGCGTCGAGCGATTCGCGGTCGTCCACGCTGCCCCACGCGCTGCCAATCGCCCACGCGCCGAAACTGATCGTCGAAACGCGCCAGCCGGTTCGTCCTAGTTCGCGGTATTGCATCGTCATACTCCCAAATGCGCTACGGACTACGCAATACTCACTACGTAATACGTGTTGCGTATTGCGTAGTCCGCGTCACGCGTTGCGATAGTACGCCTCATTCCACCTTAATTCTTTTCTGAATTCCGTCAACTCGGTGTGATCGTCAATCAACAGGAATTCCATATTAGACATTTCTGCAAAATCGTGCAAGTGCGCCGAGGCAATCGCCTGACTGAACGCGGTGTGATGCGCGCCGCCGGCGTAAATCCACGCCGCCAATGCCGTCTTGAAATTCGGCTTGGGCAGCCACAGCGCGCGCGCCACCGGCAATTTGGGCAGCGGTTCGTCCGGTGGCACCACCTCGACCTCGTTGACGATTAAGCGAAACCGATTGCCCAGATCGATCATCGAGGCATTCAGCGCGGGACCGGTGCGCGTGTCGAATAGGAGCCGCACCGGATCCGCTTTGCCGCCGATGGAGAGCGGATAAATTTCTGCGGAAGGTTTTCCGTTGGCGATAGAAGGAGAGACTTCGAGCATGTGCGCGCCCAGCACCTTTTCGCCTTGTGGATCCATATGGTACGTATAATCTTCCATAAACGATGCGCCGCCCGGCAGACCCGCGCCCATCACGTTGATCGCGCGCAGCAACGCCGCCGTTTTCCAATCGCCTTCCGCGCCAAAGCCGTAGCCCTCCGCCATCAAACGCTGCACCGCGATGCCGGGCAATTGTTTCAAGCCGGGCAAGTCTTCAAACGTATCTGTGAATCCCTTGAATGGTCCTTCTTCCAGAAAATGGCGCAGACCTAGTTCGATACGCGCGGCGTCGCGTAATGATTCGCGATATTTGCCGCCCGCGCGCAAGGATTCGGCGATGCGATACGTCGCTTCGTATTCCGCGACGAGACGGTCCACATCCGCATTCGTCACATGATTCACCGATTCGACCAGGTCGTGCACGCCATAACCATTCACCGCGTAGCCGAATTGAATTTGCGCGGCGACCTTGTCGCCTTCGGTCACGGCGACCTGGCGCATATTGTCGCCAAAGCGCGCGAATTTTGCGCCTTGCCAATCCAGGCGCGCGCACGCCGCGCGCGTCCACACGCCGATCTCTTGCTGCGTCTCGTCGGCTTGCCAATGACCGACGACCACCTTGCGATTCGCCCGCATCCGACTGGCGACGAAACCAAATTCGCGGTCGCCGTGCGCCGACTGGTTGAGATTCATGAAATCCATATCGATCGTCGCCCATGGAATATCGCGATTGAATTGCGTGTGCAGATGGAGGAATGGTTTTTGCAGCGCGGCGAGTCCGTTGATCCACATCTTGGCGGGCGAAAAGGTGTGCATCCACGTGATCAAGCCAATGCAGTCCGGCGCGCGGTTGGCTTCAAGGCAAACGTCGTAGATGGCTTCCGGCGTGGTAACGACCGGCTTGAAGACGACCTTGACCGGAATCTGCGGCGAGTCGTTTAACGCGCGCGCGATTTGCTGCGCGTGGTCGGCGACTTGCCGCAATACCTCGTTGCCGTACAAATGCTGACTTCCAGTGACGAACCAGACTTGATATGTTTCAAGATTTATCATAACTTCCTCCTCAAATGGGACGCGGATAGCCGCCGATGAACGCGGAAAAATTATCTGCGTCCATCCGCGTTTGTCCGCGTCCAAAAATCTTTGCAGTTATCATAGTTTTTCGGTGACGGTATCATAGTCGGTTTTCGTAATCGTGTTCACCATCGCCCAGAAATTTTCTAGCGGCACGTCGAGCTGGACGTTGTGCGTCGGTCCGATAATCAAGCCGCCGTCTTTGCCCAGCGTGTTGAGCCGCGCTTGAACTTCGGCTTGTACTTCCGCCGGCGTGCCATACGGCAGCGTATATTGCAGATCGATCGAGCCCCAGAAGCACAGCGCATCGCCCCATTCTTTCTTCAGGCGCACCGGGTCCATACACGCCGGTTGAATCGGATTCAGCACGTCAAGTCCGATCTCGATGAGGTCGGGAAGGAGCGGATAGAATGTGCCGTCTGAATGGTACGCGACCTTCACCTGCGGATTGATTTGCTTGAGCGCCGCGATCAGATGCGCCATACGCGGTTTGAAGAATTTGCGCCACGTCGCCGGCGAAATGAGCATCGCCTGCTGCGCGCCGACATCGTCGCCGAGCCAGACCATATCCACGCCCATTTCGACCAGTTGCTGCGTCACGGCGAGGTGGTACTGGTAGGTGAAATCCAACACGCGGTCTGCCAGGTCGGGGTGCAAAAGAAAATCCATCATCAATCGGTCGTAGCCGCGCAGCGCCCACGCCGATTCAAAGATCGTCGTCGGCGTGACGCCGACGATCCAGTACTCATTCTTGAATTCGCGGATCACGCGCGCGGCTTCGGCGTACAATTCCGGGCGATGCGGGTCTGGCGCGCGATACTTTTCGATTGCCGCGTCGTCGGCGAGCGGATGACCGAAGGGTTCGGTGTATTTACCGTTGCCAAAGCGCGTCGTGTACTCGACGCATTTCCACGTCACGCCCCACTCGTCGGTGTACGCGTCCACGTCCTGATAGCCGGGCGCGTAGTACCCGTTGACCCAGCCGACCGAAGTGAGGAGCATGTCTTCGTCGAGCGCGCGCTCGAGTTCGTACGTGTTGCCGCCGCCGTGCGGATTGTGCAGACCGCGACCTTTGAGTTGCAGATCAGCTTGGAGTCGCTCGGCGAACTCTGGCGTGAAACTGATCTGCATCGGGCAGCGGTCGGGCGTTTCGTGGTTGAGCGCGGTCAGGACGCGATCGCGGTGTTTCATTGCGGTTTACCTTGCCTGGGATTCTCAATCAAAAGACGCCAAGCCCGCCAAGCCGAGGGTTCCTCTAACCGGAACGACCTGCCTTCTTGGCTTCTTGGCGTCAGCGTGACAGTAAATTGCCAAAATTGAAAAGTGCGTCAGGCGATTTCTTGGATGGGCGGGTTCAGCGTGCCTGTTCTACTGCGCGCCGTACTCCAGCGCCGTGTCGAAAGCGGCGACGATATTTTCCGGCGGCACAAACGCCTGGATGTTGTGGACCGCCGCGAAGACAAAGCCGCCATCGGGCGCGAGATCGTCGATGCGCCGCTTGACTTCCGCGCGCACCTCGTCAACCGTACCGAACGGCAGCACGTGCTGCGTGTCCACGCCGCCGCCCCAGAAGACAATGTCTTTGCCGAATTCCTGTTTCAGTTTCCGCGTGTCCATCCCGCGCGCCGAGACCTGCACCGGATTGAGGATGTCAAAACCCACGTCGATTAAATCCGGAATCAGATCGTGGACCGCGCCGCACCCGTGAAAGAAAATTTTTGCGTCGGTCTTTTTCTTGATCGCTTCGACCAGCCGGCGCTGTTTCGGCTTGACCATCTTCCGAAAAGTCTCCGGGCGAATCATCCAGCCGGTCTGCGTGCTCACATCGTCCCAGTACGTAAAAACCTGGATGTACTTGCCAACCTGATCGAGATAGTTGTTGCACGATTCGATGTAGATGTCGGTGATCTGCTCCATCAAGCGGTCGGCGAACTTGGGTTCGCTCGCCAGCGCCATCAAGAATTTCTCCATTCCCATCACGCGCGCGGGCTGTTCGAAGATGCCGCCGCCGATGACGGCAGACCCAACGAGCGCATAGTCCGTGTTCTCGTACAGATACTTGGCTTGCTCCGCCAGTTGCGCGTTGAGTTCCGGCGGATCGGGGCGGGGCCACGAATAGTTGTCGAGCGCCGCCATCGTTGGTTCTTTGATGGGAAAATCGACCCAGTCGAAGTACAAGCCGTCTGTTTTCGGCATGTGCAGCTTGGAACCCCAGCGATCGATGAACGCGTAATAGTTGCCTTCTTCAAAAACGGTCAGCCCTGGCGCGGTCGCCGAGGGCAACTGCACAAGGCGAAAGTCTACGCCGAATCGTTCCAGCAACGCCTCGTCGACGTACGGCAATTGCTGAACATAGTCCAGCATCTTGATCTCTTCGACCGGCATCCCCAGGTAGTTCTTGAGATCGACGTAACTTCTTTTGACGATGGAGGTGACGATGGTCGCGCCGAGATCGATCGGCACGCGGTCCGGCTCTTGATGATTGAGCGCACGCAGGACGCGTTCGCGCGGATTCATAACAACCACTCCGATACGCACTACGCAACACGCAATATGTAGCGCGTGTTGCGTATTACGTATTGCGTAGTACGTGTTAACTCAGCCGCCGCCGCAGCAGCGCTTGCAGCGCCACGGAGACGACGATGATAAAGCCGTAAATGACCTGTGTGTAGTATTGCGTCAAGCCCACGGCAACGATGCCGGGGTTGATGGCGTTGATGATAAACGACGCGACGAAGGTTCCAAAGATGGTGCCGGTACCGCCGAAGACTGAAGTACCACCCAGGAAAACTGCCGCCAAGGTGTTCAGAAAGTTGCCTTGCCCCATCGTGGGCCAGAAGAAGAGTAAGTCGGCGCTCGAGACAAAGCCGGCAAAGGCAGCCGCCAGCCCAACGAGGGCGAAGCAAATGATTTTCACGCGGTCTACGTTGACGCCCATCAGGCGCGCGCTCTCCATGTTATCTCCCGTCAGGTACACGTGCGCGCCGAACCGGGTGCGATTCAGCAGAAACCACACGACGATGGCAATGAGGATCATCCAGATGAATTGCATTGGGAGCTGACCGGCAATACGACCGACCAATCCATTGTGCAGAACCGAGTCCTGCAAAAACGTGAGACCGATTCCCTGCGCGTTGGTGACGACAAGCACCATGCCCGCCCAAAAGAACTGCGTACCGATGGTCGCGACCAGCGAAGGGACGCCGATCTTGACGACGATCAAGCCGTTGATCAGTCCGGCGAACACTCCAAACAGGAGGCAGGCAAGAAAGCCCAGCCAATAGTTTTGCGTCGCCAAGTACACCACGTCGAAGCCGGTCATTCCCCACGCCATCATCGAGCCGAAGGACAGGTCGATTTCTCCAGTGATGATCACCAGCGTCAAGGGAATCGCCACCATCCCAAAGTAGGGCGTCGTGATTAAAAGCGCATTGTAGATGTTGAACGACATGAAGGTCCTGGGCGCGCCGATCAGAAACAACAACCAAATGAACAGCGCGACGCTGACCGTGCCGATCTGCAGCGCGTTCCGGCGCGCCCATTTGCCGATGCTACCTCGAGCCGCCGCTGGGGATTTGGGTCGTTGAGCTTCGATCACGTTATTCATTCTGCTCACCTCTATTTTTTATGCTGTCGTTTGCGGGCTGGTATCGAGCGTGCCCGTCTGCGCCACGCGTTGCAGCCGATTGATCAGTTCTTCGAGCGTCAATTGCTTTTTCAGGAATTGCCCGGCGACCGTGCCGCGATCCAGAACCACAATGCGATCGGCGATGGGATAGACGTGGAAGATGTTGTGATCGATAAAGATAGCAGACTTGCCAGCGTTCTTGATGCCCTCCACAAAGTCCAAACACTTTTTCGTTTCAGAGAGCGACAGCCCCATCGTCGGTTCGTCGAGCACGATCAGTTCCGCCTTGAAATACAGCGCGCGCGTGATCGCCACGCCCTGCCGCTCACCGCCGGAAAACGTCTTCACCGTGGATTCGGATGTGACGGCGGCAGACGTGAAACCCATAGCCGTGTTCATCAACTTGTCGGTTTCACTCTTCATCGCATTCACATCAAGGATGCCCCACCGGTTGGATATTTCGCGACCCATGAAAATATTACGCCACAATGATTGCTGATCCGCCAGTGCGCGTTCCTGATAGACGACTTCGATGCCCAGGTCGCGCCCTTCGGCGACCGACAGATGATCGATCTTTTTGCCCTTCCAGTAAATCTCGCCGCCTGGGTCCGGTTGATGATAGCCGGTAATGATCTTGACCAAAGTCGATTTGCCTGCGCCGTTATCGCCAAGCAATCCCACGATTTCATTCGTCCCGACTTCAAAGTTTACGTGGTGAACCGCTGCGACTTCGCCGAATGTTTTTGAGACATTCTTCAACTGGAGTACATAATCCATTGCATCATCTCCTTCGGAGAGACCTGACAGGTTTTCACCGAAGGTGAACCTGTCAGGTCTCGTCAAAACTTACCGGATGTTCTTTTGGGCGAGGGGTGCGATGAAGGCAACATTGCTCTTGTCCACAAAGCCCGCGCCGGTATTGATGTCCAAGCCGGAGAACCCATACACTTTCGTCAGGCAGATCTGCAAGATCGGCAGATACCCTTGCAACCACTCTTGCTGATCGATCACCAGACTCGTCCACCCGCCTTGAATCGCTGCCACTGTCGCCGGCGACAGGTCAAACCCTGCCAGGAAAATGTCGCCGGGTTTCTTGCCCGCCGCTGACAGATACGTCTGCGCCGTCGCCGTCAAACCACCGTGATCCGTGACCACTAGCTTGACATCCGGATGCGACGACACATACGCCGCAAACGTCGCCGTGCCCGCCGAGGGGTCGGCATTGGTCGCACTATCGATTTCGATGTAATCGACGGTCATGCCCGCTTTCTTCAGCGCATCGATTACGCCTTGCGTGCGTTGACCACGCGTCGGCTGGGAGAGGAGACCCCACACCATCGCCCGGTCGCCGGCTTTCAAGCCCGAACGCTTGAACGCTTCGGCACCCAGGTCATAGCCCGCCTGATACAACTGCGCGCCGACGTAGCCAAAGCCGTTGGCGGCATACGCCGCTTGCGCTTTCGGCAGCGGCGTGTTCTGGCTCGTCACGATGATGCCCTGCTTCTCCGCATCGGCGATCAGCGAGTCGAAGGCTTCGTCGCCAGGGTGTCCCATGACCGCGATGCCATCCGGTTTCGTCGCCGCTGAGGTGCGGAACTGTGTGATCATCGTCTGCGGATCCCAATTCGACCACACATAGTCCACCGTGGGGCCCATATCGTTCTGAGCCGCCACTGCGCCGTTGTAGACGTTCACGGCGAAGACGCCGCCCTGTGGTCCACCCGGGAAGAACACGATGTGAACACCCGTGCACCATTTGTCAGAGGAGGCTTGCGCGGCGGGATCCGCCGGCGGCGCGGCAAGTACCGCAGGCGCAGGCGCTGCCGCTGGCGCGATCGGTGCTGCTACCGCCGGCGCAATGGGCGAGGCGGTCGACAACACCACCACGATCAACGCGAACAAAACGGGGATTAGTAGCTTTTTCATGGTTGATTCTTCTCCTCTCTGTTACCGGATGTTCTTTTGGGCGAGGGGTGCGATGAAGGCAACATTGCTCTTGTCCACAAAGCCCGCGCCGGTATTGATGTCCAAGCCGGAGAACCCATACACTTTCGTCAGGCAGATCTGCAAGATCGGCAGATACCCTTGCAACCACTCTTGCTGATCGATCACCAGACTCGTCCACCCGCCTTGAATCGCTGCCACTGTCGCCGGCGACAGGTCAAACCCTGCCAGGAAAATGTCGCCGGGTTTCTTGCCCGCCGCTGACAGATACGTCTGCGCCGTCGCCGTCAAACCACCGTGATCCGTGACCACTAGCTTGACATCCGGATGCGACGACACATACGCCGCAAACGTCGCCGTGCCCGCCGAGGGGTCGGCATTGGTCGCACTATCGATTTCGATGTAATCGACGGTCATGCCCGCTTTCTTCAGCGCATCGATTACGCCTTGCGTGCGTTGACCACGCGTCGGCTGGGAGAGGAGACCCCACACCATCGCCCGGTCGCCGGCTTTCAAGCCCGAACGCTTGAACGCTTCGGCACCCAGGTCATAGCCCGCCTGATACAACTGCGCGCCGACGTAGCCAAAGCCGTTGGCGGCATACGCCGCTTGCGCTTTCGGCAGCGGCGTGTTCTGGCTCGTCACGATGATGCCCTGCTTCTCCGCATCGGCGATCAGCGAGTCGAAGGCTTCGTCGCCAGGGTGTCCCATGACCGCGATGCCATCCGGTTTCGTCGCCGCTGAGGTGCGGAACTGTGTGATCATCGTCTGCGGATCCCAATTCGACCACACATAATCGACCTTGGGTCCCAGCGTATTCTGGGCTTGGACTGCGCCGTTGTAGACATTCACGGCGAAGACGCCGCCCTGTGGTCCGCCCGGGAAGAACACGATGTGAACGTTGCTGCACCACTTACCGCCAGCCGCTACGGGCGCCGTAGTAGGCGCGGGTGCAGTCGTCGGTGCCGGCGCAGTCGTCGGTTGCGCGGGCGCGGTCGTCGGCTGCGCGGGCGCGGTCGTCGGCTGCGCGGGCGCGGCAGTCGGCTGCGCGGGCGCGGTCGTCGGCGGGACAGCCGTTGGCGCAGGCGCAGGGGCTGGCGCGCAGGCGGCAAGCGCTACGACGAGAGCCAATGCGATTAAGACAAATTTCAGGTACTTCATTTTCTGCTTCTCCTCCTTTGGAGTGAGTACGCCAGTTTGTGTTGCCGGTGAATCAACGCCAAGACAATGGTTCTTTCGATCACCTCCTTCCCTTTCCGTCTCCAAGCAAAAAAGCCCTTTGGCTGCAACGCCGAGTGCGTTGAGCCAAGAGGGCTTCCATCACCTTTGACGGGAAACGTTTCATAGTTCACGTTGACAACTTTCGGAAAGATGACGCGAGTGTTCGACCTACCGAGGATAGACCTAGGGAACTGCGACAACTTCCAAAGAGGGCTGCAATGTCAGCATCGAACTTTGACGGACCATCAACTCAGGCGCAAGCATGGTCGCGGTATGCTCAAAGTCTTCTTCGCCCTTCCGCCGCGCCTCGATGAGTTTATGCAGCGTTTGGACCGCCACGCGACCCACATCGACCAGATGCTGGTTCACCGTCGTCAACGGCGGCCAGAAATGCGCGGATTCCGGAGTGCAGTCAAAGCCGACGATCGCCAAGTCTTGCGGGACCCGGCGATCACACTGATGCGCGACGCCCAGCGCGCCCAATGCCATCTGGTCATTGCCCGCAAAGACCGCATCAATATCGGGCTGCTGCGCCAGCAGTTTCCGCATACATTGTTCGCCGCTCGGCGCCGACCAGTCGCCTTCCACAACTAACGATGGCGCGACAGTTAATCCGGCTCGCGTGAGCGTTTCCTTCCAACCCGCGTAGCGCTCGCGCGCTTCCCACCACGCCAACGGACCGGTGATGACGCCAATTTTGCGCCTGCCTTGATCGATCAAATGCTGCGTCGCCTGGACTGCGCCAGCGCGATTGTCCACTGCGATCACAGACAAGCCGGGCTGTGGCTGCATACTCAAAAAGATCGTGGGCGGCAAACTCTTCAACCGGTCCGGCTCGATCCACGCGCGATTCTCGCCCACCTCAGGGACTGCCCAGACGATTCCATCCACACGACGCGCCGCGAGCGCGCTCAAAATCGGGTTGACGTTCGTATCGTTCGGCTCGGATAGCAAATTGAGAAACAGGGAATAGCCCAACTCGTTTGCCTGCTGCTCAACGCCGACTACGGTGCGCGATGGTCCGTAGTAATCGATGCCCCAGGCGACGACCGCCAGAGTGTCGCTGCGCCGGTTGACCAGACTTCGCGCCAGGATGTTGGGTTGGTAGCCCAATCGCTCGACCGCGGCTTGGACGCGTTGCCGCGTGGACTCGCTAATTTCGCCTTGCTCATTGACGACGCGCGATACCGTTTTGGTGGAGACACCGGCGAGCCGTGCAACATCTCGAAGAGTGACATGCGAAGGATGAGTTTTCTGCATAGGTAATCGCTGACGACAACGCTGACATCATTCTAAAACGGATTTTCCGGCTTGTCAATCCAGAACATGGGTGCTAGGCAAATGCCGCACGTTGCCGCAAAAACAACCGCCAATAAAAAAGCCCATTCCGTTGGAATGGGCGATTCGTGACTCGTAGCTATGGAGATCAAGTGCTCTGCTGAATTTTCATCTTCAGCCGCTCCAGATTCAGCACGCGCGTCAGGCGCGTGTGCGCGTCCGGCGGCACCTCGTCCTGACCGTAATTACGGTAGAGCGTGATCGTTTTATTCAGCGTATCCACCATCACGCGGCAATTGTCGCAGCCGCGCAGATGCTGCTCGATTTCCGCGCATAGGGCGGTTTCCAATTCCCCGTCGAGATAAGCCGACAGTTTGTCTTTGATCTCGCGGCACGTTTCGGTGATATGGTCCATTAGCTGGCTCCCTTCGTCGTCAGGCGCGGCGCGCCAAAATAGCTCGACAGTTTTTCGCGCAGCGCCAAACGTGCGCGGTGCAACCGCACCTTGACCGCTTCCGGTGAAATGTCGAGCACCGCAGCGGTCTCGTCGGTCGACAGCCCGTCAATGTCGCGCAGGACAAAGACCGAACGCATCGATTCGGGCAGCGCGGCGACCGCCGCATCCATCACCCGGCGCGTTTCCTTATTCATCAGCGCGGCTTCAGGATCGTGCGACCAGTCGGTCAATTCACGCGGCATGGCGTTTTCGTCATTCTCGATCGCCGCGTCCAACGACGCCGGGGCTGGTGGATGACGCAACTTCATCAGCGTCGCGTTGTAGGCGATCCGATAGAGCCACGTCGCGAAGGTCGCGTCGCCGCGAAAATGCTTCAGCCCGCGCAGCGCGCTGATAAACGTTTCCTGCAAGACGTCTTCGGCGTCCGCCGGCTCGCGCAACATTCGCAGCGCCAGCGTGTATACGTGCCGTTCGTGCCGATGCACGAGTTCGGTAAAAGCGGTCTCATCGCCCGCTTGGGCTTGCCGCACCAAGTCTTCATCGCGTGGTTGGTCTGGCTTCATTCAGATTCCAAGATCTGGAAGAATTTGCCAGCATTATATCACGCGACGGGTGAAGGTTCAAATACCTCCAACAGTTCCTTCATCGACGGAGCGTGGTGAAAACGCCTTTCGCCGACGATCAGCGTCGGCAGCATCGCCACGCCGTCTCGCATCGCGCGGGGTAGATTCGTCAGAACTTCGATCTCTTCGATTTCGATTTCCGGATGCTCGCGCCGCAGGCGCGCCATCAAACGATTCGTCGGAATACAGCGCGGGCAGATGAGCGATTTGTAGTAAATGATCTTCACGGCGTTAACAGCGGGACCACTTGCTGGGCAAGAATCGCCGGAGAAATCTGTCCAGTCCACTCAAACCGCACATTGCCATTGCGATCGATCACGTAGGTGCTGGGCAGCCCGTTCGATCCCATCAAGCGCGAGACAGTGCCGCTCGGATCGTAGAGCACTGGAAACGGCATCTGCTCCTGCTGCGCAAATTGTTGCGCGCTGTTCGCCGTATCTTCCGAGTTCACTGCCAGCAGCACGAATCCCTGGGATTGATGCGCCTGGTAAAAGCTGATCAGATCGGGCATTTCGGCGCGGCACGGCGGACACCACGACGCCCACAGGTTCACTAGCACCGTCTTGCCGCGATAATCGCTCAGGTGAACGGCTTTGCCGGAGAAATCGTTCAACGTAAAATCGACTTGGCTTCCGTTGCGCGCAGCCGAGACGCCGCCCAGCCCGCTCAACGCAAATCCGCCAACGACGACAATGGCGACGACGATGACGACGATCCAGATGATCGACGAAGGCAATCCTTTCCGGGACGCGCCCGGCGAATGACGGCGACTCATCGGCTTCCTCTCAAGGAGGCGCCCAATCTCCTGACGGAGATTGAGCGCCATGTGATGATCTCAGTCGGTCACGCGCGCCAAGATGTCGTTCGCTTCCAGAATCAAATGGTTCGCGCCGCTCAGCTGCACTTCCGTGCCGGTGTACTTGGCGAAGAGCACCTTGTCTTGCGGTTTGACTTTGATCGTCTCGTCATCGCCTACGGCGACGACGAGTCCTTGCTGCGGCTTTTCCTTTGCCGTCTCCGGCAGATAGATACCGCCCGAGGTCACCGATTCTTGTTCGAGGGGTTTGATGAGCACGCGTGTGCCCAAGGGTTGTAAGGTCATTGGTCCTCCCAGGTTATTGAAGCGTTAACGTAGTCCGAGCAGTTGATCGACCAGCGGGCGATTGAATCCGACCACAATGCGTCCGCCGATGTCAATTACAGGAACGCCTTGCTGACCGCTGCGGCGCACCATATCGCGCGCCGCCGCCATGTCACGGGAAACGTCCACGTCGTTAAAACGGATGCCCTTCGCACGGAAGTATTGCTTGGCGCTGCTGCAGTGCGGTCAGGTGGGCGTCGTAAAGATAATCACGCGCGGTTGGGGTTTGTCTGCCATACCGATTCCACTTTACGCGCGCTTGGGCTGCTTGAAAACGAAACCGAGCAGGCAAGGTCCCCAGACGCCCATCGCGATCGGCAGCAACCCGATGATCGCGACGATGATGCCGACCGTGCCGCCGAGGACAGCCAGTCCCAGATAAATCAACACGAGTCCCAGAACCACGCGCAGCACGCGTCCGGCAGTTCCCTGCATGAAATTAATCAATCCGTTCATCGTAACCTCCTTTGTGGTTAACGCGAATCTGTACCTTTTGACGCGCCCTGCACCAAAAGGTTACAGCGTTTAACGATGCACCCGTTCGGCGCGGTGCGTCAGTTCGCCGCGCAGGTACGCCTGCGCCGCGTCGTCGATGTTTTGTTTTTCGGTGAGAATGGGCTGAATGCCGGCGGCTTGCAACGCGGCGTACGCCGGCTGCCCCATCCCGCGCGCCAGCAACACCTGACAATCGGCGATGACGGCTGCCATGCCCTGCGCGTGCGTATCGCCGCCCGCCGCGTGATGATGCTCGTCGTGCGTTCCGTGATTGTGCGCGGGCTTGACGCGTTGTTCGCGCGCGACGATCTGGTAGTTTTCGATGGTCAGTACCTGATAGTACGGCGCTTGCCCAAAGTGCGAATGAATGGTGACGCCATCTTCAGTCACCGCAGCGATCTTCATAGACTGCTCCTTAATTCTCAGAATCCGCTTCCAGCGTTTGCAACGCGGCGGCAAGGAACTGCGCTTCCGGCAGCGCGCCTTCAAAGTAGCTGGCGTCGTTGATGATCGTGCGCGGCACCGCCATCACTTCATACTTTTCCGCCAACTCGGGAAACTCGGTCGCCTCGATCATATCGGCGCGCACCCAGTCGCTTTCCATCGCCATCTTGTGCGCCAGGCGGACCGCGCGCGGGCAGTACGGGCACGTCGGCGTGACGAACACCTGGAAATGAATCGGCTGGGTCAATTGCGCCAACGCTTCTTTCGTCGCCGGCTGCAAACCCGATTCACCCTTGGACACGTCGATAATATCGTCGATCAGCGAACCGAATTCATAGCCCGATGGGATGCCGTAGTACCGAATGCCATAATCTTTGCCGTTCATCACCGCGATCGCCGGCGCTTTGTCGATCCGGAACTGCGCCGCTTGCGCTTGGTCGGCGTTCACATCGTAGGTTTCCAGCGTGATCCGCTCTGATAAATCGGCGACCTCGCCCAACAACTGCCGCGTGTCGTCGCAGTATGCGCAATTCTCTTGATCGACGAACAAGACCAGTTTCACCGGCTCGACCAATCCTTGCAATTCTGCCCGCAACGCGTCGCGGTCGGTATCCTTGAGAAATGCCATTTTATCTTCCTCCCCATTCGCGCCATGCCGTCCGCGCAAGCACAACCTTGCGTCACTCTATTCGATGCGTCACGCGCCGGAAGGTTACACTGCCCGGCTTATGACCAAATTCTGACCTTTCTGTAGTAAAATATCTTTGAGAGGTGTTGCTTCGGCGACCGTGATGAAGGCGGGATGATGGGATCATCCCGTTTTTGTTTGAGAAGGAGGTTGCGATGGAAGACCGGCAAACTCAATTGAGCCGAATGTACCTTGAAGAGTACCTACGCAGCAAAGGTCACACCTGGCAAAGCGTCCGAGAATTGCCGGAAGCCGCCGGCAAGCAAATCTTGATCGAGGCATCAACCTATGTGGCGATCAAACTTGCCGAAGTGGAAGCCCGGGCGCACGTGGAACGAGAAATTCACGGCGGCATGGCAGCCGAGTAGGACGCGCGGCGGGTTGTTCTTGTTTGCCCGCTTGACAAAACGCCAAACGGCTGTATAATATATTCGGAATGTCGAATAAGGTGACGGCACGTGACTGACTCGTACGAACAATCGGCGCGGATCGCGCAAGCGCTGGCGCATCCCATCCGTCTCCGCATCCTCGAAGTGCTGCGCAACCAGGGCGCGTACGTGATGCACCTGGTCGTCGCGCTCGACCGTCCGCAGGCGAACATCTCGCAACACCTGGCGATTCTGCGCGAAGCGGGCTTGGTGCAAGATGAGCGCGACGGTATGGGAGTAGTGTACCGCGTCACCGACGCGGGCATCTTTGACGTCATCGCGCGGATGCAGACGCTCGCCGTGACGCCGCGCGCGATGTTTTCTCTCACGTCCGCCGCGCCGCACCGACAGCGCGCGCGGCGCTGTCACTGCCCGCGCTGCCGCGGCGAATAGGCGTCTCTTTTTTTGCGTGACAATATTCGATTTCTCGCATAACCTAGCGAAAGGAGGTGAATCGACAATGCCTTGTGGAAATCACGCCCATTACCGCCGGGGAGATTGCGGCGGTTACGAAATGCGCGGACCGCACGGACGCGCTGGTCGAGGAGGCTGCTGCCAGTCCGAATGGAACGACCCAGCGTGGAGCAAAGCGGAGCAGAAAGCGTGGCTCGAATTTCGCAAACAGCGGCTGGAGGCGCGTCTCGCAGAGGTGAACCAGGAACTCGCGCAAGCGTAACCGTTCGCCGGAGGCGAGGGGATGCTTCCCCTCGCCTTTGCTATTTTTTCGAAAATGGAGAATAATGTTCATCGCGCCGCGCGCAGCACCATTGAAACGTTTTGCCTGCCGCTGCATCCAAACAAGAAAGGAAATGAAAAATCATGCCACACAACGATAAACGATTCGATCCGCAACATCAGCATCGGCTGCTCAACGCACAACGACAGTCCCAGTGGGACCCGCCGCGCTTTCTCGCGCGGTTCGGACTGACGCCCGGACAGAGCGTGCTGGAAGTGGGCAGCGGTCCCGGTTTCTGGACGTTTCCACTCGCCGAGATCGTCGGCGCGACCGGGCAGGTGTGGGCAGTCGACGTGAGCCAGGAATTGCTCGATGCGCTGGCTGAGCGCAACCCGCCGCCTCAAATTCGTCTGCTGCACGGCGAGCTGCCTAAGATCGCCTTGCCCGATGCGTCGATCGATTGGGCGTGGCTGGCGTTCGTGTTCCACGAAGTCGAGCCGCCCGAGCAATTGGTAAGTGAATTGCGGCGCGTCGTCCGCGCGAATGGACGCGTCGCCGTTTTGGATTGGCGACCCGACGCGGAGACCGAGGCGGGACCACGGCGCGCTCATCGCGTCTCTCCCGATCAAGTGATCACGTTCTTGCAAGCAGCCGGCTTTGCGCGCGCCGCGCAAACCTGGCAGGATGCCAACAATTATCTCGTCGAAGCCGGTCAGTAATGAAATAGAACTTGCCCGCGCCGTCGCAAATCGGACGGATTTTTGACTGAACTAGGACTTGGGTGCGCTAAACTGGATTCAGGTCGCGGCAACGATCAGACGCCGCGATGAGCGGATTACGCTTTACCGAAGGATGGGAAACGTCGTAGGTCGCTAGGCGTGGCTCATCCTTTTTCTATCGTGTCCCAAAACAGAGTCGAAAGGAGAGATCAATGGCAGAACCGAAAGACTCGTGCGTGCAAGCGGCAAAGGGTCCCATTGGCGTGTCGATGAGTCAAACGACAGCATCGGCGCAGCCCGAACCAAAGGAGGAATCGAAAATGATGGCGCGTGTCGGCAAGCCGGCTCCCGATTTCGAAGCGAGCGCGTTCGTGGACGGCGGCTTCAAGAACCTCAAACTTTCCGATTACAAGGGTCAATGGATCGTTCTCTGCTTCTATCCGGGCGACTTTACCTTTGTCTGACCGACCGAATTGTCGGCAGTTGCCGCCAAATACGATGAGCTGAAAGCATTGGGCGCGCAAGTATTATCGGTCAGCACGGACAGCCGCTTCGTTCACAAGATTTGGCAAGAGGAGGAACTCGCCAAGATGGTGCCGGGCGGCGTGCCCTTCCCGATGCTGGCGGATGCGGGCGGGCGCATCGGCGCGGTCTACGGCGTGTACGACGAAGACGCCGGCGTGGACATTCGCGGCCGCTTCATCATCGATCCCGACGGCGTGATTCAGGCGATGGAAGTACTCACGCCTTCCGTCGGTCGCAACGTGTCTGAGCTGATCCGCCAGATCAAAGCGTTCCAGCACGTGCGCGGAACGGGCCAAGTCACGCCTTCCGGCTGGCAGCCCGGGCAGCCCGCGCTCACACCTGGACCGAAACTGGTCGGCAAGGTGTGGGAAGTTTGGAAACCGGAGATTGCTTACTCGCACAACTAGCGATCGAAGGGCGACGAAAACACGCCCCGCGCAGTTCGATTCAGTCTTCTGAACCGGGCTGCGCGGGGCGATTTATATCTGGCTTGACCTGGTTAATTGATTGTGCCCCGGCAGTCGCTGCCCGCCTTGTCAAACCCTGAAATTGTGCTATACTAGGAATCGTCAACACTGAAATATGGCTAGGAGGTAAATCATGGCAAAGCCAGCCAAGCACAACCAAGAGTGGACCAAGAGTGAAGTGACCTTGCTGCGCGAAATGTATCGCAAAAAAGTTTTGCACCGCGAAATCGCCGCGCGATTAAAGCGGACGCTCAACGCCGTCGAGTCGAAGGCAATGGAATTGGGCATTTCGAGCCGACGCAAGAAAGCCAAGTAAAACCTGCGCGTACATACGAACCGCACCGATCCACCGGTGCGGTTTTGTTTTTTACAGATGCGGCACGAAATCAGACACGACCGACCCGCCGATGAATTCGCGCAGGATCGAATTCTCCGGCACCATCTTGGCGTCGCACGGATAAAACCATTCGAGCAAGATCAGCAGCCGGCGCGCCTCCACATACTCCAGCGTGTTCGGTTCCACTTGGCGCAGCAGCGGCTCCACCAACGGCTTGAGCGCCGCCAATTCATACACCAGCGCCGAGTTGAACATATTGTCTGCCTGCTCTTGGTACGGAAAGATGTTGCGCTCCTCGCCGCGACGCACGCTGTCCCACCGCGCGATCGTGTCCTTGGCGTTATACCCGCGCGTCTGCGCGTCGCGCACGATCCGGCGGATCAGCCGCGTGTCCGTCGTCGAAATGCGGTTGAGCCGACTGAGCTTGAGCTGCGTCAGCGCGGAGACGTAGATGCGGTAGATACGCTCGGCGGGAATGCGCGGGACCAGGTTGGGGTTCAGTCCGTGAATCCCTTCGATCAAAAGGACGTGATCGGACGTCAACTGAACCGTCTGCCCTGTCTCGCGTTCGCCTTTCTCAAAATCATAGAGCGGCAGCGTCACGCGCTCGCCGTTCATCAGCGCGAGGAGCTGCTCGTTGAACAGCGCCAGGTCGAGCGCGTGCAAGTCCTCGTAATCGTAATTGCCCCAAACATCCCGCGGCGTCTCTTCACGCGTCACGAAATAATCGTCCAGACTGATCGGGAACGGACGCAGCCCGTTCGCTAAAAGTTGAATCGCCAGCCGCCGCGCAAAAGTCGTTTTGCCGGAGGACGACGGTCCGGCAATCGTGATCAGACGAACCGAACGCCGCGCCGCGATGCTCGCCGCCATTTCCGCGATCCGCTGCTCGTGCAGCGCTTCCGCCACCAGAACGATTTCGCGCGCGCGGCTCTTCGACAGCGCCTGATTCAGCGCGCCCACATCCGGCACGCCGAGCAGCGACAGCCATTGCCCATACTGCTCGGTGACTGCCGTCAGTTTGGGCGAGCGCTTGGGCGGTTCGAGCGCCATCGGGCGCGTGCGCTGCGGCAATTGGAGAACAAGTCCGGGCGGATCGGGCCAGACGGCGAACTGTTTCAAATAACTGGTCGATGGAACGAGCAGCCGACCAAAAAAATATTGTTTGACTTGGCGCAGACTGCACAGGGTCACCTCTTTGCGGTTCACTTGCGAAAGCAGGCGCACCTGCTCTTCGTCGCCCTGCGACTTGAACCAGGCGACGGCGTCTTCGATGCGAACCACGTCGCGTCGAATTGGCGCATCTTCCGCGAAAATCGAGCGCATCCGCGCGTCGATCTGCTCGACCTCTTTGGCGCTCAGCGCGCGTTCGATCGCGTGGCAGTACAGACCTCCAAACGTCAACGAGTAATCGACATCCATGTGCACTTGGAACAGTTCGTTTGCCGCCGCTTCCAGCATCAGGATCAACGAACGCTGATAAATCCGAATCCCATCCTCCGACGCGAGCGAAACCGGCTCGACATCCACGTCGGTAATCAGCGGCTCGGTCAGGTCGGCGAGCCGACCGCCGACGAGCGCGGCGACGACCGGGACCTATTGCGGCGGAATAGCCGCGCGCACGAACGCTTCCAGGCGCGTGCCGGCGGGACCACACAAGACACGACCGTCCGCAAAGCGCGCCTGCACATCCTGACGATGCTCACATTCTTGAATTTGAGAAGAATAGTCTAGCATAGTGAATACCTTCGTCGAACAAAATACGGATTGCGTAATCTACTTGGCGATGAAATCTCCCAGCGCGTCGGTCAGCTCACGTTCGACTTGCGCGAACGGCGGATGACCCGGCGCGCGGCGCAGCGCCTTGTCCCATGCGCGCTCCAGCGCGGCGCGCGCCGCCGGGCTGAACCGCGCGTCCGCGCGCGGCGCTGCCGCGCCTTTCGCCTGCGCGATCTCACCCGCCAGCCCTGCCACTTGCGCCGGATCGATGCGCCCGGCGGCGTGCGTCAGTGCAAACCACAGGTCGAATACGTCGCGCACGCGCGGCGTCTGCGCGAGCTGCGCGATGCGCTCGGCGGCGAACTCGTCCAGCGAAATCGACGCGACCGTCGCCGCGCACGCATCGCTGAACGGATGAATCAGCGGCGCGCGCACTGGCTCAAGCCGCGTCCGCCCAACGACGAACGCGAGCGTGAGGCGCGGCTGCGCGGCGGAACGCCGACCGAGCGGTCCGGTGTATTCCACTTTCGCCGAGCCGCGGGCAAGATCGGTCAACAAGAATCGCAAGCCGCTTGCGACGGCGGCAGCGCGCAGCGCATCTGTGAGCGCGTCGCGCGCGGCAGCGTCGTCCAGCGGCTCGGCAACAAGGAATTCCGGGTCTTCGGCAATCGGGTAATCGGCGCAGAGCGCGTAACGCAGCGCGGCGCCACCGCGCAGGACCAGCGCGCGCGACAGCGCGGCGTGATCGAAGATGCCCTTGAGCAGCCAGTCCACCGCGTAAGCGCGCTCGACGGCGGCAAGATCGACGCGCCACTGCACAGATAACTTGCGGAGTTCGCCAAAGCCAATCATCGGAAGATGACTCGCGTGATCGTCCAAATCATAGGTCACATCGCGGGGGTTGTCAAGAGTAATTCAGTCACGGCATTTCTGTGATATAATCGAGCCACCTCACACATGGGAGAAGACATTGAAAGACCCATTACGCCACCTACCGTTTGCGCTCGTCGTCTTTATCGTCGTGTTCTTGGGCTTGGTTGAACTGGCGGTGCACGTCGAATGGCGCGCGTTTGCCACCCTCCTCGCGCCGATCTTTTGGCTGGGGCTGTACCTTTTGTTCGGCGCGGACCACGCGGCGAGCCCGGGGTAACTCATGTTCACCTTCATCGTCGAATTCTTGTCGCTCGTTCTCTTCGTCGGCTGCGCGTGGCACGCGGCGCGCTATGAAAGCCGCGCGTTCGCGCAGCAATGGTTCATCGGCGCGTACTTGTACGTTTTCATCCGCGAGACGATTACCCAGGTGGCGCTCCAAACGTACGTCTACGCGCCGGCGATCACGCGGCTGGGCGTTGCGCCGGCGATTGTCGGATTGCTGTGGGGCGGCATCTTTTATCTCGCGTACCAGTTCGCGCGGCGATTCACGGCGTCGCCAAATTTCACGCCGGTCGCCGCGCTGATGTTCGTAATCGCCGCTAGTCTCGCGCTGCCGATTGAAGCGCTCGCCGCGCAACTGCACTGGTGGCTCTACGTGAATCCCGCGCACACTTTTTTCGGCGGAGTGCCGGTCATCGTGCCGGTGATCTGGGGCGGCGGCGCGGCGATCTTTTACGCGGTCTTTTTTCAAGTCAACGCCTCCCGATTGCCGGAACGCGGCAAACTGTACGCCATGGTCACGCTGTCGCCTTTGATCGCCGCGGGGCATTTGCTGCTCGCGCTCGCGCTGAGCGCAGGGATCGGCTAGCGCCGGCGCCACTCCAAGAAACAACGCCGGCTCCTTGTCGCGGGGGTCGCGATCAGGAGCCGGCGCAATGGATCGGATGGTGAGCGGGTGATGGGATTTGAACCCACGACATTCTGCTTGGGAAGCAGACACTCTGCCAACTGAGTTACACCCGCATCGTCGAAAATATTATATCCGAGAAATACGCCGTCGTCAATCTGGCTGCGCCGGCGATTGTACGCATCTCCTTGTGGAGCGGGCAGCCTTGCCCGCAAACGAGTCATCTGCGCTTCTTACGTACAATCACCGCGGCGGCGATGGACGCTGGCGTCATTCCGCGCTATAATAGCCCCCGCCACACATCAAGATGATGAACACCCTTTATCTCGTCGCGACTCCGATCGGAAATCTGGAAGACATGTCGCTGCGCGCGCTCCGCGTCCTGAAACAAGTGACGCTGATTGCCGCCGAAGACACGCGCACCGCGCGCAACCTCCTCACGCATTTCGGGCTGGCGACGCCGGTCACCTCCTACTTTGAACACAATAAACTGACGAAACTCGATCACATTCTCGAAGCGCTGGAGCGCGGCGATGTCGCGGTCATCTCGGAAGCCGGCATGCCCGGCTTGTCCGATCCGGGTTACGAGCTTGTGCGCGCCGCGCTGGAGCGCGGCATCCGCGTCGCGCCGATTCCGGGTGCCAGCGCGCTGACCACCGCGCTGGTCGCGTCCGGCTTGCCGACCGATCAGTTCGTCTATCTCGGTTTCCTGCCGCGCCAGAAAAGCGCACGGCGCAAACTGCTGCAATCCGTCGCCGATGAGCCGCGCACGCTCGTCGCGTACGAAGCGCCGCATCGCCTCCGCGCGAGTCTGGACGACATCGCCCAAGTCTTGGGTAACCGCACGCTGTGCGCCGCGCGCGAGCTGACCAAGCTGTACGAAGAGTTTTTTCGCGGCAGCGCCGATGCGGCGCGCGAACATTTTGCCAAGACGGCGCCGCGCGGCGAATTTACGCTGGTGATCGCGGGAAAGACCGCGGAGGACAGACGAAAGACGAAAGACGAACACGTGGCTTGGGACGACGCGCGCGTGCGCGAGGCGGTGCGCGATCTGATCGCGGCGGGACTGCCGCGCACCGACGCCGTCAAGCGCGTAGCGCGCGAGTCCGGGCGCGAGCGGCGTGAGGTGTACCAGTTGGCGATCAGTCGGTAATGCATCGCGCTTGAAATCTGGCGCCTGCACACATGTAGCGCAGACGGCTCGTCTGCGGGCGAGGCTGCCCGCTCCACCAGAAGCTGTGTACAGTCACCAATTGAAATCGTTTGCTCTTCTTTCGTGTGCGTGCTATACTTGTCCCCGCGTTAAGCAAATGGAATCTTCTCAACCGCCCAATCAACCAATCACCGAATCACCCAATCTCCCCGTTGCTGCCACTTCCCAGCGCGACAACACCCTCGTCATCGGCGGCGTATGGATGATCGTGCTCGCCGCGTTCCTGCTGCTGTGCGGACTGTGCTCGGCGCTGTTCTACGCGATCTTGCCGTTCACATCGCAAACGCGCACGAGCGCAGTGGAAACAAACGCCGTCTTCGGCGCACTCACGGGCATTGGAATACTGCTCGGCGCGCTGTTCCTGTGGCAGGGTATCAACACGGTACGAAATCGCGTCCCGATCCAAGCCGCGCGCGCGTTCCCGCACGTCCTCGTCTTCGTCGTCCTATTCTTCGTCGCGATTCTGCTTGGGCTGGGCGCGCTGGCGATTCCGTCTTTGGCGCAAACCGCGTTGGCGATCCGCGTGGCGGCGTTCATCTTCCCGCCGTGGCATTTCATCGCCGCGGCGGTCCCGCCGCTCGCGCTGCTGGCGTACGCGGCGCACCGCCTCGGCGCAACGTCGGGGCTGCGCGCGCTGGTCGTCGCGTTCGGCTGGGGCGCGTTGGGCGCAACCGCGATTGCGGTCGTGGTGGAAGTTTTGATCGCGGTCGTTTTCATCGTCGCCGCAGCGGTGGCGCTCTCGCTCGCGCCGGGAAGCCAAGCGTTGATCGATCAGCTCCGGCGTCAGTTGGCGCTGGCGCAGGCGACGCACGATTACTCGGCGTTTTCCGGCTGGGCGAACGATCCCAAGGTGCTCGCCGGCATTCTGCTGTACGCGGCGGTCTTGGTCCCGTTCGTCGAAGAAGGACTCAAGACGCTCGTCGTCGCGTTCATCGATCCGCGCCGCACGCAGCGGGCGGACGCGCTGCTGTGGGGAATGGCGGCGGGCGCGGGTTTTGCCTTGTTCGAAAATCTGTTTAATTCAAACGCGGCGCTGTCCGTCTGGGCGGTCGTCGCATTTCTGCGCATCGGCGCGACGATCATGCACGTCGCGAACGGAGCGACGATGGGACGCGGCTGGTACGCCGCGCGCGTCGAAAGGAGGTGGAGCCAGCTTTTCATCGCTTATCTGGTGAGCGTGTTTTTCCACGCCGCGTGGAACGCGGTCGCACTGACACTGAGCAACAGCGCCTTGTCGTTCTTGAACGTTCGAGACGCGCCGCTCGCGACGATGCTGCCGGCAACGGTCCTGCTGCTGGCGCTGATCGGCGCGCTGGTCCTCCTGGCAGCCCTCGGACTGGCGTGGATTGTGCGATCGGCGCGTTCTGCGCCGGCAATCTTAACCACTGCGGAAAGGAGCGAATGAGCAAGGAGTGTCCGGTAAAGATCGTGACCGACTCGTCCGCCCACCTGCCGATGGTGGAGCGACAGAAACATCACATCGATGTCGTTCCGCTCAAAGCGATTTTCGGCACGCGGGTCTACCGTGACGAGATCGATCTTTCGAACCAGCAGTTTTACGAGATGCTGCCCAAGGCGAAAGATCACCCGACGACATCGCAGCCGTCCGCCGGCGAGTTTATGGAGGCGTACCGCCCACTGCTCGACGCGGGCAAGGAGATCGTTTCCCTGCATCTGCCGAGCAAGTTGAGCGGAACGTACGCCTCGGCGTGCGCGGCGAAGACGGAACTGGAAGTCCAGCTCAAGAAAGCCATGCCGATCACCATCGTCGACACGCCGTGGCTTTCGATGGCGCTGGGGATGTTGTGCATCGCCGCCGCGCAGGCGGCGGAAGCAGGCAAATCGCGCGAGGAAATCGTCGCACTGGTGAACGCGCTCATTCCAAGACTGAATCTCATCTTCGTCCTCGACACGCTGGAATATCTGCGGCGCGGCGGACGGATTGGCGGCGCGCGAGCCATGCTCGGCTCGATGCTGAACGTCAAACCGCTGCTGCAGATCGAGCACGGTCTGGTCGAACCGCTGGAACAGCCGCGCTCTCGATCCAAAGCGTTAAAAAGGTTGCTGCAGATTATGGAGGAGCGCACCCATCACCAACCGGTGTACGTCTCGGTGCTGCACGCCCTTGCGCCTCACGACGCCGCCGCGCTGGAGAAAGAGATCCGGTCGCGGTTCGACTGTAAAGAGTTCTACACCACGGAGATCGGTTCGGTCATCGGAGTGCACACGGGACCCAACGCCATCGGGCTGGCGTTCTACACAGACTAGCAGTCGCAAGTCATCGCCGACGGATGATGCTTTGCGAATGCTCATCTGTAACCGGCGATGACCTGCGCCACGTATCTCTTGCCGCGCCGCGGTGTTCTTATCGTCAGAGCACCGCGGTGCTGGCGTGTTGGGAGCTGGGATTGTCCGAATCGGAAGCAAGTCTGATCGAACGCGCCGCACGCGATGCCGACGCGTTCGGCGCGCTGTACGAGCGGTACGTCGACCGCATTTACAACTATGTGTACTATCGCGTGGGCAACGCGCACGACGCCGAAGACCTGACCGCGCGCGTGTTCTTCCGCGCGCTCGCGCACATCGATACGTACCGCGACCACGGCGCGCCGTTTGCCGCGTGGCTCTACCGCATCGCGCATAATCTGGTCGCGAACTGGCACCGCGACCGCAGCCGCCGTCGCGACATCCGGTTGGACGATCTGGTGGGACTGGCGGAGCGCGGCGATGGTCCCGAACATCTCGCCGAGCGGAGCGAGGAGGCGCGCGTGCTCCTGGCTGCGATTGCCGCGCTGCCCGCCGAGCGGCAGCAGGTGCTGATTTTGAAATTCGCGGAAGGGATGTCGAATGTCGAGATCGCCCGGGTGATGGGACGCACCGAGGGCGCGGTCAAGTCGCTGTACCATCGGACGCTGATCGCGCTGCGCGACGAGCTGTCCCGGCGCGGTGTCGCATGAAAATGTCTACGAAGAACACGAAAGTACACGAAGGTTTTTCTTGGTAGTCTTCGTAACCTTCGTGGAAGACAAGTCCGAGTGACACTTTTTGACGCCAGTGACAAAGGAGTCATAGCGTGCCGAAGATCAAGATCATCACCGATTCAACCTGCGATTTGCCGGCAAGTTACTTTCACGAGTACGCCCTGGGCGTCGTGCCGATCAACATTCAGTTTGGCAACGAGACGTTTGAAGAAGGCGTGAACATCGACCAGCGCACGTTCTACCAAAAGGTCGATGCGTTGGGAATCATTCCGCAAACGTCCCAGCCCTCGGTGGGTCAGTTCGCGGCGGCGTACCGCGCCGCGGCGCGCGACGGATTCGATACGATTCTATCGCTGCACGTGACCGGCAAACTCAGCGGCACGGTCAACTCGGCGACGCTCGCGGCGCGCGAAGTGGCGAACGAGGTCCGCGTGATTCCCTTCGACAGCATGGCGGGTTCCGCCGGCTTGGGTTTTATGTGCGTCGACGCGGCGGAGATGGCGCGCGCGGGAAAAAGCATCGACGACATTGTGGCGCGGCTAGAGGCAGCACGTCCGCACGTCGGCATCGTTCTCGCGCTGGCGACGCTGCGGTACGCGCAGATGAGCGGGCGCATCAGCAATCTCCAGGGATTTATCGCATCGCTCTTGAACGTCAAGCCGATCATTTCCCTGCACGAGGGAAATCTTGCGCCGAGCGGGCGCGTGCGCTCGCGCCAAGCCGCGCTCGACCTGCTGCTCGAGCACGCGCGGCGCGCGGCAGGCGACCGCCCGGTAAAATTTGCCGTGATTCACGGCGAGGCGCGCGCGGACGCCGATACCCTTCTCGCGCGCGGCAAAGCGGCGTTGAATTGCGTCGACGCGTTTGTGGACGATATTGCGGTTTCGCTGGCGGTGCATTTTGGACCGGGCGTGATCGGGACCGTGGTGTATCCCGCATCGCCAGCAGGAGAAGTGAAATGAACGGGGATGAAATAACCGAAATGCTTGCCGCGCACGCGGATGAACTCAACGCGCGCGGCGCAAATCCACCGGTACGGAGCGATGCGCCGCCGGCGCAGGGCGCGGAACTCGAATCGCTGATGAGCGTTGCCGCACGCGTTCACCGGACGCTACAGCCGGCGACGGCGGCGCCGGTATTTCGCGCGCGGCTGCGCGATTCGCTGATGCTCGCCGCGCAGCGCCAGTCGCGCGCGCGGACCGCCGTCTCGCCGAACGCGCCGTCCCAGTTGCCGCGCGGGCAATGGGGCTGGCTCATCGGCGCGGCAGCGCTGGGATCGGCGGCGGGGCTGATCGCGGTGGTGCTGCGCTCGCGCACGCCAACGACGCAAGCCCAGTCCACAGCCGCCGCTGCCGCCGTGAATCGGCAGAATTAGGCAGTTTGTCCGACCAGTCCTAATTTCCTATTGCCAGACCCAGCCACTACCCTTATAATGGCGGCAAGGAGGTGCGACAATGTACTTGCCACGCGAGGAAGGTCAGGGCTTGGTGGAGTACGCGTTAATTCTCGTTCTTGTTGCGATCGTCGTGATCGCCATTTTGCTGCTTGTTGGCCCCCAGATCGCCAACATCTTCAGCCGAGTCACGAACGGACTCTCCACCACCTAGACCGGCATTTCTTTCAAAAACAAGCCCGATCGAGTTGATCGGGCTTGTTTTTTTATCGTCGCGCCGTCGCAAACGCTTCCCCGCACTTGAGCCGCTTGCCGATGGGCGGATGATCGTACAGCAGGAATTCCACCCACGGCTCCGGCTCCAGCTCCGCCAGATTTTGGTTCGCCAGTTTCTCCATTGCACCGATAAACGCCGGCGCGTTGCGTGTGGATTGCAGCGCGTACGCGTCCGCCAGCGATTCGCGCCAGCGCGAGAACGCGTTGCTCAGCGGCGACGCGATCAGCCCGAACGCGCCGAGCGCAAGCCCCAAGAGCGGAAACGCGGCGAGATCGGCGATCCCCGCGTAATGCAGCTGCGCCACGCTCCATTGCAAAAAGACGTTCGCAATCCAGAATCCCAGCAGCGTCGAAAGCGTTCCCGCCGCCAACGACCAGCCGATGTCGTGGTGGACGTGATGCCCCAACTCGTGCGCGATGATCGTTTCGATCTCGTCGGGCGTGTACTGGTTGTACAGCGTATCGCCCAGCACGATGCGGCGCGTGTTGCCCAGTCCCATCAGCGCGGCGTTCGCGGCAGTCGTTTTCTCCGACAGCATCATCGTGTAGACGCCGCGTACGCGCGTGTGGGCGCGCGCCGCCAGTGCGGTCAGCCGCGCGACGAGTTCCGCGTCTTCGAGCGGCTTGAATTTGAAAAAGATCGGGAAGATGAGCACGGGTGCAAGATTGGCGAGCACGACGTTGAGCAAGACCATGAACGCGCTCGCCCACAGCCACCAGCCCGCCGGCGCAGCCCGCAGTAGCGCATAGATGACCTCGATCACGACGCCGCCGAGGATGATGCCGAGCGCGCCACCTTTTGCGACATCGACGAGCCACGCGCGCAGTGTTTGCGTTGACAAGCCGTAGCGATGCGACAGCACATAGCCGCTGTAGTACGAGAGCGGGAAGAAGAGCGCGCCGTAGGCGACGAGCGCGACCACAAAGTACAGAAACGTCGATAGCCAGACGTTCGGCGCGAGCGCGAGGACGATTTGCTTGAGCCAGACGTTCAGCCCCAGCGCGAGGACGGTGACGAGCGCGAGCGCGGACAGGACGAGGTCGAGCGCCCAGAGGCGATGGTGGATGCGCGCGTATTCTTTGGCTTGGCGTTGGCGTTCAGGATCGATAGGCATTTTGAGTCAAAGGATGAGGGATGAAGGCGGAAGGATTGGGACGCGGAGGGACGCAGAAAACTACGATTTACTGTTGGTCTATGAGTATGAGTTCTTAGCCCAATGTCGCTAGTCCGGAGTTGGCATCGGATTAAACAAAGATTTCTGACCAGTTGGGGGTGTATTGTGATGTCCAACAATCTCGGCGGAGTAAGCACAAATTCTCTACGATGTAATCTCTGTCTAAATCGGAGAGACTTCCATCGAACTCGCGAGCGGCTTGAATGATTTTTTCCAGATTTGATTCCAGAGCATGTTTAGGTGATTCACCGCTTACATCGGCAACCCAATAAAAAGCCGGTGGCTCTACCCACTCATTGCTCCAGAAAACCATGTAGTCGTGCAATGCCTGGTCGATCTCTTGCTCAGTCTTGATCTTTTCCATGTTTTAATTTCCTAATCAACTCAATGACTATCACGACGAATGACCATCATAGAATTAGAAGTGTTCACTCTGAAGTAGATCTCGTAATTGCGCTTGTTGTTGGCGGAGAATATCTTTCACCATTGCGTATTTGGTCGTTACTTCTTCAAAGGTAATGTAAGAGCATTTCGGACGCAATCGCGAAAATGTTGGGCGCAAAACATTCTTGCGCACCAAGTCTCTGCGACGGGCAGGTGCGACGATGTGGAGATCAATGTTGATATTGGGTTGTGATTGAACAAGGTCGGACATTCGCAGTAAACCGCTGTAAATCGAGGTCGTAGATTCGATTTCGAAAGCTTTGTGTATGACATTCCCCTCCAACCAGAGCACGTCAATGTTTGAGATAATTTGGCTCGTAATCGCATCAAAGCCAAAATTTGGCAGCTCAGAAATAGTTAGGTCTGCAAACTCTTCTGATTCAAACTTCTGGTTTCTATCACTTGGCGGTACCCAAACCGAATAACCCGCGGCGCGTCCGAATCGTATTAGCATCCATTGAATGCGCGTATGATCGCGGATTTCAGATTCTTGCTGTTCTGGTGGAGTAACAATTTCCTTTTGTGGCTCTGCTATTCCACTCTTTGACAGAGGCTCAGGGTATTTGTTGAGATATTGTGTAACATCAGTCTTTGGATAACCGGTTGCCTGCATGTAGTATCTTTGATCTCTGAGATAGAAATTGATTCGATCTGTCGGAGATTTTTTCATTGCTTCGGCTACCAGCTTTTGTGGCAAGACCAACACTGTTTGCTCATCGCCGCAGATAAGCGCTGCATGAGTTCCAAGTGGCGGAGTAATGAACTTGCTACGCTTCATTTCAAGCAGGTCAGACTGAATGGAATAAAAGAAATTGCCCTTCCCGTGTGATTTCGAGTTCCCGATAGCGAGTGTGACTTGTCCGCCAAAATTCAACATGTTACCCCGTCCCACTTTCTCTTCGGGGCCATAGTGCTGCCGCATCAACTCGATGAACTTGTCGGTTGAATCCTTCATGGTCTTTGCCTGTGAGTTTGATAATAGGTCAAATGGTTGCGAGAGGAGAAGAACGCCGCCGATCATAATCATCCTATCTTGGTTCTATTCTACCACACTCCGCGCGTAAATCAAAGACCTTCGAGAACCAGAATATCGAAAGGTCGCCTGAAAACGTGAAACACTCGGCGCATGACCGAGTGTTTCTTGTATGTGCAGGATAGATCGGCTAACGGGCTTATCCCATCGCCTTGAACGTTTCGTACACGGAAATCTTGGCGCCACCCTTGAGAACCGGACACCCTTTGGCGATCTGGGCTGCCGCGTCGAGCGAATCCGCCTTGATGATCGAGTACCCGCTCGCCATTGCGCCAATCGGACCGTCGGTAACTTTCCCGTCGCTCGCGATGCTCTTGGCTTTGCCGGTGAACGGATCGCCTCCGTCTACCAAGCCGCTGCCGATTTTGCCGAACCAGGTTTCCCAGTCTTTCATGACCGCAGCTTGTTCGGCTGGGGATTCGGGCATTTTACCCCCGCTATAGAGCAGCACATAGTTCGCCATATTTTTTCCTCCTGACGGTGAGATTGCAAATATTGTACAGATGTTCGATTGGCATGTCAAGTTAATGTTTCGTATATCTCGGAGGGTCTGCTTTTTCATCCGGGTTTACCGCGTCAATCCGCGTCCTGAAGGTTTTCATCCTTCTGCCTTCTGCCTTCTGCCTTCATCCTTTCGCCCTACCCCACCTTGCCGCCGATCAACACGCCGATGACGTACGTGATCGTCGCCTCACCCAAGCCGACCGCCGTCATTTCCAAGCCGCTCTTCCACCAACTGCGCCCGGTCACGATCACCTTCGAGGCACCGACGACGAAATGCGCGAGCGTGCTGATGACGAACGACGTGGCGAGCGCGGGGATGCCGGAGAGAAAGAAAAATGGCAGCACCGGAATGAACGCGCCGAGCGCGGTGCTAATCGACGCGCTGATCGCGGCGCGCCACGGATTCGGGAATGTCGATTCGGACAAGCCGAGTTCTTCGTGCGCCAGCGTCTTGAGCATCTGTTCCGGCTGTTCCGACAGGCGCGACGCGAGCAGTTTCGCCTCTTCGGTCTTGAACCCTTTGAGTTCGTAGAACAACTGCATTTCTTCGCGCTCTTGCTCCGGGTTCATCTCGATCTCGCGCCGCTCGCGCCCCAACTCCGCCTCGTACACCTCGCGTTCCGATTTCGTCGCGAGGTACGCGCCGCTGCCCATCGACAGCGCGGACGCAATCGCCGCGGCGATGCCACTGATCAGAACGAACCCCGCGTTCTCGCCGGTCGCGCCGGCGACGCCGCTGACCACGCCGAACGCCGCGCCCAAGCCATCGTTCATCCCGTAAATCGCCTGCCCGATCCAGCCGCCGCCGCGCACGTGCCACTTTTCCGTCTTCATCATCGAATCGAGGCGCGCTTGCGGCGCGGCGGGCTGCGACATCTCGCCGATCAATCGACCGTGCGCGCGCTCTTCGGTTTCGGTCGCGTGCACCGCGGCGCGATCTTTTTCGTCCGTCGCCGATTCTGCGAGCGCCGCATACGCCGCCGAATCGCTGTCTTCCGTCGCTTCGATGTTCCGCAGCGCGGTTTCCGTGCCGGTCTGTACCAGCACCCAGCGCTGCGCGCGTTCGACGAACGACTCGCGAAATTCCGGCGGCGCGCTGCCCAGCTCCTTCAAGCGCGTCGCCCACCGCTCCGCGTGCCGCTCCTCCGCGTCGGCAAGGCGGTCCAAAATGTCGCGCTGCTCCGTCGAGTGCGCGCGGCGCGCCAGTTCGCGATACGTCTTGGCGCCGGCAATCTCGCGCTTCCACGCGGCTTGCAACCCTGCGATGAGTTTTGCGTTGTCGTCCATGAAACACCTCAAACGCGCCAAACAAGCCAATGGCTGTGCGAAGTTCAGCACAGTCATGCCAAACTTGCCAAATGCTTTTTGGCACATTTGGCAAGTTTGGCTCATTTGCCTTTATACCACTCCAGCGTCCGCCGCAATCCTTCTAGCAGGTCCACCTTCGGCGCGTAGCCGAGGATTTCCTTCGCGCGCTGGAGCGATGCGTGCGAGTGCCGCACGTCGCCGGCGCGTTCGGGTAAATACTGCGCCGGCAAATTCTGATGTGTCAGTTCGTTCAACATGCCGATGATCTGGTTGAGCGAGGCGCGCTCTCCGTAGGCGATGTTCATCATCGGCGCGTCATCGAGCGTGGCTTCGGCGGCAAGCAGGTTCGCATCGACGACGTTCGAGACGTAGGTGAAATCGCGCGACTGCTCGCCGTCGCCGAAAACCGGGTACGGTTTGCCTTCCAGCGCGCACGAAATGAACTTGGCGATGACGCCGGCGTACTGCGTGGTGGGGTCTTGGCGCGGACCAAAGACGTTGAAATAGCGGAGCGATACCGTCGAGAGACCGTACAGCGCGTGGAAAATCTTGGCGTACTGCTCGCCCGCCAGTTTGGAAACCGCGTACGGCGACAGCGGGTCGGGCGTCATCGTTTCCTCTTTCGGCAGCGCGGGCGCGTTGCCGTATGCTGCCGACGATGACGCGTACACCACGCGCGCAACACTCGCGTCACGCGCGGCGAGCAGCACGTTCAGCGTGCCGGTCGTGTTGACATCGTTGCTTTCCAGCGGATTATTGACCGAGCGTTCCACCGACGGCAGCGCGGCTTCGTGGAAGACCACGTCCACCTTTCGCATCGCCGTCCGCACCGTCGTCAGATTCCGCACATCGCCTTCGAGCAGCTCGATCTGGTCGACCAAGTGCGCGATGTTCTCGCGTTTGCCAGTCGCGAAATTGTCGAGCACGCGCACCTGCACGCCGCGCGCGAGCAGCCCTTCCACCAAATGCGAACCGATAAACCCGGCGCCGCCGGTCACGAGAGCAAGTTTCATCAAGCTTCTCCCAAAAACGAATTTATGATTTACGATTTAGGATTTGGCGAACCATTCGGCAGCCGCGCTTAAATCTGAAATCATAAATCTGAAATCTGAAATTACCTTCCCCAGTCCCGATTGTACAGAAAATCGATCCCGATCGTCCGCGTGCTGACCTTGGCGACCGGCGGCGTGACGCGCTTGAATTGATTGCGCGCGACCAGCTCGACGATGCGCTCAACAACGCGCGCGTCAAATCCCTCCGCGATCACGTCGGCGACGCGGCGGCGCGCGTCCACCAGACGGTACAGAATCGCGTCCGCCTGATCGTACGTGAACCCCAGCTCGCCTTCGTCCGTCTGCCCTTGCCACAGGTCCGCGCTGGGCGCTTTGTCGATAACGTTTTGCGGCACGCCGACGACGCGCGCGAGTTGCCGCACCTGCACCTTGTACAGATCGGCAATCGGCTGGATCGCCGCGGCGTTATCGCCGAACTGCGTGGTGTACCCCAGCAGCGCCTCCGTCTTGTTCGACGTGCCGATGACCAGCCCGTGAAATTCTTCCGATTGATCGTACAGCACGATCATCCGCGCGCGCGCCATCACGTTGCCGCGCCGCCGCGCATCGCCGTCGGTAAATTGCGCCAGGTACGGCTCAACCATCGGCGTGATTTCGATCACGCGCGTCGCGATGCCCAGTTGCTGGGTGACGCGCTCGGCGTCCGCGCGGCTCGTCGGGTCGCTCGTACGATACGGCATCAGCACGCCAAGCACATTGTCCGCGCCGAGCGCATCGACCGCGAGAAACGCGGCGAGCGACGAGTCGATGCCGCCGGACAAGCCAATGACGCCGCGCGAAAAACCGACGCGCGTAATCTCGCGCCGGATGAAATCGACGATCATCTTGCGCGCGAGGTCGGTGTTGATTTGGAGGAGAGCAAGCAAGTCCGTCATTCCCGTCTCGTTAGGGGCGAGCCGGCGGCTCGCCCCTACAATATAATCTGTCCAATTCGCGCTTGGCGATGCGTCCCATCTCGTGCCGCACGAGTTCGCTCTGCTCATCGCGCAGCGTGGGCAGTTTCAGCCGCGCGCGGCGCAACGCGTCGGTGTCAACCTCGGTGACCAGCAGCGCGTCGTCGAACAGCGGCGCGTCGGCAACCACCGAACCGTCCGGCGCGAGGACGCGGCTGCCGCCCCAGAACGCGATGCCGTCTTCGACGCCGACGCGGTTGGAATAGAAAACGTACGTCGTCAGCAACTCGGCGTATGTCCGCAAGAAATTGTTCACCGTCGCCGCGTTCATCAGCTCGCCGTTTGCCGGAATGCCGTAACCGGGACTGGCGGAAATATCGATCAGAAAATCCGCGCCGTCCACCCACAGCACGTACGGCGACGAAATGTGCCACGCGTCTTCGCAGATCAGCATCCCCATCCTGCCCCAGCGCGTATCGAACGCGCGGAACGACGCACCGGGCGCGAAGAATCGCGCGTCGTCAAATAATCGATACGTCGGCAGATATACTTTGCGATGCACATAGACGACGCGCCCGGCGGACAAGTACGCGCCGGCGAGATAGTAGCAATGCCGCGCGTCTTCTTCGACAAAGCCGACAACGAGATCGAGATCGCGGCTGGCGGCGAGGAGCGGCGCAAAGCGCGGATCGTCCGCCGTCGGGCGCACGGCGACATCGGTCACCAAATCCTTCAGGTAATAGCCGGTGAGCGCAAGTTCGGGAAAGATGACGAGGTCGGCGCGCTGTGCGTGCGCCTGCGCGGTCAGATCGAGGATGTGTTTGAGGTTGTCGTCCACGTCGCCGAGGCGCGGCGCGAACTGGGCGAGCGCGACTTTACATTTCATCGTGCGCCATTATACCGCGAGGCGCGGTGAATGGCAAAACACCGGGGATGCTCGGTTAATTCTCGCGCATCGGTAGCTGCGCTTCAATGCGCGTGCCTTGTCCCGGCGCGCTGGTGAGCATGAACGTGCCGCCGGCGCGTTCGGCGCGCTCGCGCATTTGCACCAAGCCGACGCTGCCGCGCGCGCGCGCGGCTTGCGCTTCCCGCGCCACGTCAAAACCGCGCCCGTCGTCGCGCACGCGCAGAATCGCGGCGCGCCGCTCTTCCAGGACCAGGTCGATCCAGACGTGCTTTGCCTGCGCGTGTTTGCGAATGTTGTTGAGCGCTTCCTGCGTCAGACGGAACAGCGCGGTCTCGAGTTTGGGCGGCAGGTGACTGGCGTCTCCCTGCACCGTCAACCGCGCATCGATTTCGTTGGCTTGTCCGAATTCCTTGACAAAGTTTTCCAACGCCGGTCGAAAACCCTGCGCTTCGATGTCGAGCGGGCGCAGCGCGAAGATGATGCGGCGCACGTCGCGCATATCGCGCCGCAATTGGTCCGAAATGTCGCGCAGTTCTTTGGACAGGTCTCTTTCCTTGCCCTGGTTCAGCAATTTTTGCGCCGCGCCGATTTTGAGCACGAGGTACGACAGGTCTTGCGCCAAGCCGTCGTGAATCTCGCGCGCGATGCGCGTGCGCTCCTCTGTGATCGCCGCCTCTTCCGAGCGCGCGTACAACTGCGCGTTGCGGACGGCGAGCGCCGCCGCGCTGGCTACCGCGGAGAGCAGATCGATATGCTCCGCGCGAAATTCGCCCGCGACGGCGGAACGCACCAGGATCGCCGCGCCCTCCGTCCGATTGCCGGTCATCAACGGCGCGCCGATGAGGCGGAAATCCGCGTCGGTCGCGGCGCGCGCGTGATTTTCGAGAATGATCTCATTCGCAAAATCCAGTTTGGGCGTCAGCCCGCGCGTCACCCACGGTTCGATCCGATCGTGCTCCGCGCTCCAGAGAAAAATCGCGCCGCCCTCCGCCTCGCACGCGGTGACCATTTCATTCAGCAAGCGATCGAGCAAATCTTTCAAGCCGATGTCGGCGCGCACCGCGCGGTCGACCTCGCGGAAGGCGACGAGTTCGCGCGCGCGCAGACGATGCGATTCGATCACGGCGGCGGCGGCATGCGCGATGGTGTGGAGAATTTCGAGCTGTTCTTCGCTCGGCGGACTGGGCGAGGCGAGTTGCGCGGTGAGCGAGCCGAGCAGCTTGTCCGCGCGTCGCAGCGGCACCGTCAGCCAGCCCGCGTCGCGGTCGGGTTGAAATTCTTCGACGACCTTGTCGCGTGGAAACGCCGGCACGGCGCGCGCATCCAGCCCCAGCGTTTTGAGCACCGGCGGCAGCCGCCCCTCGATCAACCAGAGCGCCGCGCCGCGCGCGCCCATCAACTCCATCGGCGCGCGCAGAATGATCTCCGTCGCTTCGTCCAGGTCAGCCGTGCGCGCGAGCCGCTGGCTGATCTCGCTCAAAATTTTCACCTGATTGAACAAGCGCGCCTTGTCGATGGCGATGGCGGCTTGACCGGCGAGCACGGTCGCCAGTTCCAGGTCGGCATGCGTGAACGATTCATTGCCGCGCCGGCGTGAGAGGTTGAGCACGCCGATCACGTTGCCGCGCGAACGCAGCGGCAGCGACAGCGCGGAGAGAATTTCCGGCTTGCCCATCGCGTCGCGTATTTCCGGATCAAGCGGAATGCCTTCGGCGATCATCACCGGTTCGCCGCGTTGCGCCACCCAGCCGGCGATGCCCGCGCCCAGGACGCGCTTTTGCGTTTCGATGATCTCCGGCGGCAAGCCCGCCGCCGCGGCGATCCGCAATTCGCCGCGGCGGTCGTCCAGCAACATCAACGAGGCGACTTCGGCTTTGGTTTCCTTCTGCGCCGTCGCAACGACCTGATCGAGCAGGTCGTCCAATTCGAGCGTGCCCATGAACGCGCGCGACAGTTCGTACAGCGGAACGAGCGCGCGCAGGCGTGCGTTTTCGCGGCGCAGCTTTTCTTGCTCCAGCGCGCTGACGATCGCGGCGAGCAATTGTTCCGGCGCGACCGGCTTGACCAGAAAACTCACGAATCCTTTGCGCAGCGCGTCCATCGCCAGGTCCCAGGTGCTGTGAATCGTGACGACAATGCCGGCGATGTCGGGGCGGAACGCGCGAATCTCCTGGAACACTTGGATACCGGACTGGTCGGGCAGAAAGATATCCGCGATGAACAAATCGAACGGCTCGCGGCGCGCCAATTCAATCGCTTCCGCGCCGATGCCGACGGCTTGCACGGCATAGCCCGCCTCGGCGAGCACCTGCACCGTCTGGTCGCGCGTCTCGGCGTGATCTTCCAGCAGGAGGATGCGTTCGTTTGGCATAGTGAATCTCTGGATGTTCGAGTCAGAGTATACCAGAAATCTTGCCGTTAGTAAACGCGCCGTTTGCGCCTCACACCGCTTTGGATTATACTACGCCCGATGACCACAGTCGCTTCGCCAAGAGTCGCGCTCATCGCCAGTTGGCTCAATCAGTACGGCGGCGCGGAACGCGTCTTGGAAGCGGCGCACGCTGTCTTTCCCGACGCGCCGGTGTTCACATCGACGTACTGGCCCCCGGCGATGCCGGCGGCGTACCAATCGTGGGATATTCGGGTTTCCTTTCTCGACCGGTTGCCGCTCGCGCGGAAAAATCAACGACTGCTCTTGCCACTCTACCCACGCGCGTTTGAATCGCTCGACCTGCGCGGTTACGACATTCTCCTCAGCATCACCAGCGCGTTCGCGCACGGCGTGCGTGTCCCGCCCGGCGCGCGGCATATTTGCTACTGTCTCACCCCCGCGCGCTTTCTCTGGGGTTATCGCGGTTACGTCGAACGCGAACGGATCGGGCGACTGCCGCGCTTGATGCTGCCGCTGTTTATCGCACCGCTGCGCGCGTGGGACCGCCGCGCGGCAGACCGCGTCACGCAATTCGTCGCGATCTCGGAAACGGTGCGCGCGCGGATCGCCCAATATTATCAGCGCGATTCGACGATCATCTATCCGCCGGTCGACGTCGATCGGTTTAGCATGGTCGACGCGCGCGGCGATTATTTTCTAATTCTGTCGCGCCTGGTGCCGTACAAACGCATCGACTTGGCGGTACAGGCGTTCAACGAACTCGGCTTGCCGCTGGTGATCGCCGGCGACGGACGCGACCGCGCGCGTTTGCAGGAGATGGCAAAGCCGAACGTGAAATTTCTGGGGCGCGTGTCCGACGAAGCCGGGCGCGATTTATTGGCGCGGTGCCGCGCGTTCCTGTTTCCCGGCGAAGAAGACTTTGGCATCACGCCGCTGGAGGCGAACGCGTGCGGACGCCCGGTGATCGCCTTTGCCGCCGGCGGCGCGCTGGAGACGACGCTGGAAGGCGTCACCGGCGAATTCTTTCGTGAGCCGACAGCGCGGTCATTGGCAGACGTGGTGCGCGCGTTCGACGACAAAAAGTACGATCCCGCGACGATCTACCAGCACGCGGAGAAGTTTAGCGTGAAGGTGTTCAAGGAAAAGTTGATGGGTTTGGTTGCTGGGTCGTTAGGTCGTTAGATCGTTGGGGCGGTCGGCGGTTCACAAACGTTTGCCCAACCACCCAACTCCGAACGACCTAACTATCCAACGACCTAACGACCACGGAGTTTTTATGGAACTGAAAGATTACGCGCGCGTCATCTGGCGCTATCTCTGGCTCATCGCCGCGCTGGTTGTCGTGGTCGGCGTAGGCAGCTGGATTTTCCGTCCGCACCCCGCGCCGGTGTATCAAGCCAGCGTGCGCTTTACGATCGGCGTGAACGCGCCGCCCGCGACGCAAGTGACCGGCTACGATCCCATCCTCACATCGTACCAGGCATCCGAGTACATCCGCGATGATTTCGTGGAAATCGTCCACAGCGATGTGTTTGCCGACGACGTGAACGCCGAGCTTGCCAAGATGGGCGTGACCGGCGTCACGATCAGCAAAGACAACATTTCCGCCGCGGTGGAAAATCAACGCCGCTTGATGTCGATGACGATCACGTGGGGCAACGCCGAACAGGCGCAGCAAATCGCGAACGCGGCGGTCAAAAACCTTAGCGACAACAACGCCAAATATTTCGCGCAACTCGGCTCGACCGGCGCGATGGTGGCGGTGATCGACACGCCAACGGTAAGCCCGGTGGGCGCATCGCTGCGCCAACAACTGGATATTCCGATCCGCGTGTTGATCGCGCTGCTCGCCGGCATCGCGCTCGCGTTCATCCTCGATTATCTCGACAATTCGGTGCGCGACGCGCGCGACGCGGAGCAACTGGGCTTGAGCGTTATCGGCGAGATACCACGGGGAAAGTAAACCGGTAAACAAGTAGTCAAGTGGATGGAAAACAATTTCCACTTGTGAACCTGTCTACCGGTTTACGTGTTTACCGGATTTTGTGGTAAAATGTTCCGCGTAACCGCACGTTAGGAGACAAGAATGCAACTGCAAGATTACGCGCGCGTGCTGCTCAAGCGCGGCTGGATCATCGTCGTCATCGCGCTCATTGGGGCGGGCAGCGCCTACGGGTTTAGCAAACTGCAAACGCCCATTTATCGTTCCATCGTAACGCTCAGCGCCGTACCGGCGCGTCCGTCCGATTACGGGCAGACTCTGGCGATCAAGAATCTGCTACTGAACTACGTCCAGCAGATGGAATCCCCCGGCATCACGCAGCCGGTGATCGACAAACTCCAGCTGGACATTACGCCAGACCAGTTTACCAGCCACCTCAATTTCAACGCCGACGAATCGACGCTGCTCATCACCATCGAAGCGCGAGATCCGAATCCAGCCGTCGCGGCAAAGATGGCGCAGACGCTCGCGGAAACTTTTGTCGCGGCGCACAACCAGAGCAATCTGCAAGTCGATCAGGTCGACCGCATCCTGGTCACCATCCTGCGTAACGCTTCCTCGCCGGACATTTTCTCGCCGAAAACGGCGATCAACACGCTGGCGGGCGGCGTCCTCGGCGCGCTGATCGGCGTCATCATCGTCTTTGCCCTTGAATGGCTCGAGTCGGACATTGTTCGCACCACCGAAGATGTGGAGCGTTACATCGGCGTGACCGTGCTCGGCTCGATTCCCACCATCGGCGAAAAAGAATCCGAGGCGCGAACCGCGCGCGCCGTACGCCCGTCCCACGCCAAGCCCACGGTCTGCCCGCATTGCGGTCAGCCGATCTGATGAGATTATTGATGACTGGAGCAATTCATGCCTGACGACCGCCCATCCACCTTGATTACTGTATCCAACCCGCGCTCGCCGATCAGCGAAGCGTACCGCACGCTCCGGACGAATCTGGAGTTTTCGAGTCTCGATAAACCGATCCGCTCGATGGTCGTGACCTCCGCCGCGCCAGAAGAAGGCAAATCGACCACGCTGGCGAATCTGGCGGTGGCGATCGCGCAAGCCGGCAAAAAAGTGATTCTGGTCGACTGCGACCTGCGCCGTCCATCGCTGAATCAGATTTTCAACGCGCGCGGCGCGCCTGGCTTTACCGATATGATGCGCGACGACACGTTGATGACCAAGCCGCCGCTGCAAGACACGAGCGTCGCCAACCTGCGCCTGCTCACCAGCGGCACGATTCCGCCGAATCCGTCGGAACTGCTCGCGTCGCGGCGAATGAGCGAGGTGATTGCCGCGTTGCAGCAGCTGGCAGACGTCGTCTTGTTCGATGCGCCGCCGGTGATCGCGGTGACAGACGCGGCGGTGCTGGCGTCCAAAGTCGACGCCGCGCTGCTGGTCATCAGCGCGGGCAAGACCAAGCGCGATCACGCGAAAAAAGCCAAGGCGTTGTTAGAAAAAGTAAACGCGCACCTCATCGGCACGGTATTGAACAACGTCAAGGGCGAAGCCAGTCTGTACCAGTACTATTCCAGCGAGGAGCAAAAATAGGTTGTTGGGTCGTTTGGCGGGCAGGTGGTTGGCTCTTCCAACCACCCAGCTGCCCAACCACCTGACTACCGTCCCAAAAGGATGGTGAGGATGAAGGGTCTCATTCTCAGCGGGGGAAAAGGCACACGACTGCGCCCATTCACGTACACCGGCGCAAAGCAACTCGTACCCGTCGCCAACAAGCCCGTGCTGTTCTACGCGATTGAAGATCTTGTCGAAGCCGGCATCCGGGAGATCGGCATCGTCGTCGGTGACACCGGCGAGCAGGTGCGCGCTGCGGTCGGCGACGGCGCGCGTTTTGGCGCGCGCGTCAGCTACATCGAGCAGGACGCGCCGCGCGGCATCGCGCACGGCATCAAAATCGCGCGCGATTTTATCGGCGGCGACAAATTCGTCCTCTTCCTCGGCGACAATTTCATTCGCGACGGCATCGCGCCGCAGGTGGCGGCATTTCGCGACCAGACGATGAACGCGCAGATCATTTTGTACCGGATGAGCGATCCGGGCGCGATGGGCGTCGCGGTGCTGGACGGCGACCGCCGCGTTACCCAAGTCATCGAAAAGCCCAAGCAATTCGTCTCGCCGTACGCGGTCATCGGCATTTACATGTTCGATTCGAACGTTTTCGAGGCGGTCAACGCGATCCAGCCCTCTGCGCGCGGCGAACTGGAGATCACCGACACGATCCAGTACTTGATCGATCACAAATTCAACGTGCGCGCGCACCTGCTGGAAGGTTGGTGGATCGACACCGGCAAGATGTCGGATATTCTCGAAGCAAATCGACTGGTACTGGACGTTCTGGACAGCAAGAACGAGGGACAAGTGGACGCCGCGTCGCGAATCGAAGGGCGCGTCGTTTTGCAAAAAGGTGCGGTCGTCGTCAACAGCACGATCCGCGGTCCAGCGATTATCGGCGAACGGACGCGGATCGAGAACGCGTTCGTCGGTCCGTACACGTCGATCCATCACGACTGCATCGTTCGGAATTGCGAGATCGAACACAGCGTCGTGTTGGAGAGCAGTCAGATCGTCGACGCGCCGGCGCGCGTGGCGGATAGTTTGATCGGGCGGAATGTTCAAGTGGGACGCGCAGACGGACACACCAAGACTCTGCGAATGATGATCGGAGATTTCAGCAAGGTGGGTCTCTAGCGCGTTAGAAAAGATCGGAGGACGCCATGAGCAAGCCATCCATTGCCTATCCTGAAATGTTCACTGCGATAGGAAAATACATCGAAAAACACAAAATGAGCAACGTGTGCGTGATGGAGTTTGAAGACGGCGTCATCATCACCGGCTCGGTGTTTTATGAAAGCAGCGAGGCAACTGGACGATCGGTCCAGACCAAGATACTCTCGTTTGCTGAGCTGCAACGGTCGATCAAGGAGCGTTGAGATGTTTCACGAAGATCCCGAAGGGATCAATCTGCGGTACTCGCAAACCCTGCGCGTGGTTGGCTCGTACATCGAACGCGCACATCTCTCAGAAATTCGCATTCTGGAGACGGACGACGGACTGATCCTGCAAGGGCTGGTGACGCAGGGCGAACACGCCGGCGAACGCGAGACCTATCAACTTTCGCGCGACGACATCAAGGATCTCTTGTTCGACGCGTACGCGCAGCGCGGCAAACGCGTATAAGAGGAGAACACGTGCAGAATATTCTGGTGACCGGCGGCGCGGGGTTCATCGGTTCGAACCTTGCGCGCTTTCTACTCACGCAACACCCTGACTATACCATTGTCGTCTACGATAAACTGACGTACGCCGGCAACCTGGACAATCTGCGCGATATCGCGAAGAACCCGCGCTATGCGTTCGTCCATGGCGACATTTGCGACGCGGCGGCAGTTGAGCGCGCCGTGCGCGAGCACGCGATCGATACGATTATCAACCTCGCGGCGGAGACGCACGTCGATCGGTCGATCATGGATGCGGACGCGTTCATCCGGACGGATGTCTATGGCACGTACGTGCTGCTGGAAGCCGCGAAGAAATTCGGACTGCGCTATCACCAGGTCGGCACGGACGAGGTCTACGGCTGGGTCGAAGAAGGTTCGTCGAAAGAGACCGACGCGTTGCTGCCGCGCAGCCCGTACGCGGCGAGCAAAGCCAGCGCGGACCTGCTGATCCATTCGTACGTCGTGACGCACCAGGTGCAAGCGACGATCACGCGCGGCGCGAACAACATCGGACCGTACCAGTATCCGGAAAAGGTCGTGCCGCTTTTCGTCACGAACGCCATCGATAATTTGCCGTTGCCGCTCTACGGCGACGGCAGGCAGCAGCGCGATTACCAGTTCGTGCTGGATCACTGTGAAGGCATCGACCTGGTCTTGCACAAGGGCAAGGTCGGCGAAGCGTACAACGTCGGCACCGGACGCGAGATTTACAACATCGATATGGCGCGGATGGTGTTGCAAATGCTGGGCAAGCCGGAATCGCTCATTCAGTACGTCGCCGACCGTCCCGGGCACGACCGCCGCTATTCGCTCGATGTCAACAAACTGCGCGTGCTCGGCTGGGAGCCGGGGCACACATTCGAACAAGCGCTGGAGCAGACCGTCCAATGGTACGTGGACAACGAATGGTGGTGGCGCAAGTTGAAGAGCGGCGAGTATGTGGAGTATTACCGAAAGCAGTACGCGGAAAGGAAGTAGTACGCTGTCCAGTAAAATCGTTGTACAAAAGGCAAAAACATTGAACCGTAAAGGACGCAAAGATAAAATCCTAAACCTTTGCGATCCTTGCGCTCGTTGCGGTTAAGCCCGTTTGGTTTCGGCTTGTTCGAGTTAGGCGGCTATGGTTCGCCGCTCGGTTATCCTGCTTCTGCTTCTCCTCTCCGCCTGCGCGTCCGCGCCTACATCCATCATTGCGATGTCCCTTTTCAGCGCACTCTCGTCTAGCCCTGCCATACCCAATTCCGTGTGGCGTTACAGGTCTTCGTGCGGAGAGATCCTCCGGCTGCCTTTGGAGAAGCGGCAGAAAGAGAATGATCGGAATGGTGTCTAAAAATGTGAAAGCGAAACGTCGCCAAGAGCATTTGCCCACCCTGGCTGTCACCGCGTTTTGGTTTTGGATCATCCTGCTCGTGCTTCTTTGTGGTTGCGGCGCATTGTTCATTTCGATTGCGCCGATCTTTCCCAAACCCACCGCGGCACCGCCGCGCATCATCCTGCCGAAAGAGTCGGTTCAAACTGAGACGCCCCGGTCCAGCCCAACGCCGCCCCCCACACAAACCGAAACCCCCCCCCCCCTCACGGCGAAGGTGATCGAGCTGAGGGTGAATCTGCGCGCGGCGCCTAGTACGAATGCCAAGATCATTGGAACGGTGGTGAAGAACGATCAGTTTACCTTGCTCGGGCGCAGCCAAGACGGCAAATGGTATCAGGCGTCCCTGGTCGGCAAAACGGCGCCGGTGTGGGTATTCGGCGGTACCCTGCAAATTGTGAGCGGCGATCCCAAGACATTGCCGGTGGTCACGACGCCCTAACCCGGCGCACGCACGCGATGTCGAAACCACGAATTGCCATTTTGCACTACAACTCAACTTGCCGCTGGTCGCCGCGCTGCATCGGCTCCTCGATCGCGGCGCAATTCGACGGATGATTGCCTGATGCCACGACATTTCGCGGTACGTCAATCCCCACTCGGGTGAACGCCTCCGTCGAGGTTTCCCATGGGATCTATTGCGTACACTTCGTTCCGAAGTACAGTACGTCACCGTGTCAGGTCAACGACAGCGCGCATCGTGACAGGTCCGCCTGATCCACATTCGCCAGGAATCGAGACGTACGTAGATGAGTTGCTTGAATTGCGGCGAGAACTTGGGTTGGATGCGGAGGTTGTTTTCGTCCACTAGGGAACACCGACCTTCCCGCGTCCTTTCATCATCGATCAAGCCCTAGTCGCCGAACTCTATCGGGTGGCGGATGCGGTGTTGATGCCAAGCCATCGCGAGGGATTTGGCTTGCCGGTATTAGAAGGAGAACTTTATGGAGGCGACGGTTGAAGTATTGGAGAGTGAGTAAGGTTCAAATTCGCTTGTCGCCAATTCAGTCCGTGAGCTTATTTCAGCCGCTTCCCAATGGCGTCTTGAGTTTCTCGTAGAGCACCTGCGCCTCCGAGATGTCGCGGCGGAATGGTCCTTCGTGTTCCAGCTTCAGACTGGTGACCGCCGCCGCCCAGATGACCGCATCGCTAGGTGGAGCACTTTGCCGGCGCGCGACGTACGCCGCGGTGCAGGTATCGCCGCGTCCGCTTCGTCCGCGTAGTTCGATTGGTACGAAAGGCGCTTCGTCTATATTTCCGTCATGATAAACCAGAACGCCCCCGCTGTGGGTGAGCAGGACTTCGCGCGGACCGTACTCGGCAAGTCGCTTGGCAGCTACCCGACGATCATCTTCGCCGGTCAGCACTTGCGCTTCGACCGCATCCGTTTTGAGAATGGTTACATACTTCAAAACCGATGCGCGATCTTGCCAGTCATCTGAAACCAACATTCCGTTCTTGGCAATGCGGAGAAACCCTTGTACATCAAGGACAAGGAGCTTCCCTTGGGCGGCGAGAGCTTCGACGACTGACGTTGGCACTTCACCACGTACCGATGCGCTGATGATGTAGGCGCGCGAATCGATGCCGCGGACCTGATCGACGGTGAATGGGTCGGCTTGGCTCGTGAGTTGAATCGTTCGTTCGTCGAGGTTTGAGGTAGGATAGATCAACCGTAGACACGTCGAGTATTGCGATTCGTGCGCGAACACCTGGACGCCAAGTTTTTCTACCTCATCAATCACACGCCAATCCTTGCGCGCCAGATTGGTGACGACCGCGCCGCGCAACCCCATGCGCGCGACGACATTCAATCCATAGTAGAACGCGCCGCCATCGACCAGTCGTGTCTCATGCGGATAAACAATCGTGTCCTGGGTATAGTGCCCGATATACGCGATGTCAAATACCCGAGTCACACGTGATCGACCTCACTCAATTTCACCAGCCGCTTTTCGGCGTACGACATCTTTGCCGCGATGCCCATCACCACTGGAATTCGCCCGTCGATACCCGTCACTGGCGGCGTCTTGTCCTCTACGATCGACGTGACGAACGCTTTCATTTCCGCGACAAACGACCCGGCATAGCGTTCCATGAAAAAGTTCAGCGGCAGCGATGTGCTAATGCTGTTCGCATTGCTCAGGATGCCGCCGGATACTTTGACGTAAGCCAACGGTGGCGGGGCGGGATCGCGGCTCATGATCCGAAGAATATGCGCCCTTCCAATTTTGCCAGAGGCGACGACATCGTGCACGCGCCTGAAACTGGGATCGAAGCGGCGGTTGAAGCCGATTTGCAATTTAACGCCTGCCTGCTGCACGGCGGCGAGGGCACGATCAATGTGTTCCAGATCGAGCGCGATGGGTTTTTCACAAAAGATGTCTCCTCGGTTGGAATTATTTGTCGTTCAGATTCCGATCGCACGGATTTGCAAACGACAGTATAGCATAGGCATCGCGCACAAGCAAGGAATCGAAACTGGATTTTTTCTCTCTGCGATCTCAGCGTCTCGGCGATGAAATCAAGATACAGGTAATCACCAATCAATATCGATTGACGCTGCCCTAAGTTTCTGCTATACTCTTCACCAAGCAGGAAATGAAAGCGAAGAAGGAGGATGCCTATCGAAGGAATTGCAGATTACCTTCACTGGTACGCGAGTCCATGGACAGAGTAGATTACGCATAGAAAACCAATACCATTCACTCAAAGGAGAGGAGCAAAATGGACAAGCCAGAGATCGACATTTGGTCACCCACGCTGAGCCGCCGCGAGTTCTTGAAATGGGCTGGAGCCGGCGTTGGGCTCGCGGCTGCCGGCGGCATCCTCGCCGCGTGCGCGCCGGCGGCACCCACCGCAGCCCCGGTCGTTCCCACGACCGCATCCGTTCCGACGGTCGCGCCCAAGGCGAGCGGCAGCATTTCAGTCTACTCCGCGCTGAACCAATCCACGAACGACGCTTTCTTCGCTGCGTTCAAAGCCGCGGTACCTGGCATTGACGTTCAGCTGCTTCCACTGGCGGCAGCGGGCGCACTCCAAACGCGCATCATCGCCGAAAAAGCATCGCCCAAAGGCGACATTTTTATCGGCGGAGACCGCTCCTTCCACGACGTACTCGGTAAACAGGGACTGTTGGAACAGTATGTTTCACCGAATGCCGCGGCGATACCGACCGGGTTCAAGGACCCGAACGGCTTTTGGACGGGCTGGTACGTCGGCATCTTCGCGTTCGTCTACAACACGAGTCGTCTGGCGGCGGAACTAGGGGGCAAGAAACCGGCGACCTGGGATGATCTGCTCGATCCTGCGTGGAAGGGCAAAATCATCATGCCCAGCCCCATCACGACCGGCGGCGGTTACGTCTTCCTTGCCACGCAAGTCTTCCGGTTCAATCGCGACGAAGCCAAGGCGATGGACTATATGAAGAAATTCCACGCGAACGTCGCGCAGTACGTGGATAGCGCACCGAACGGGATCCAGTTCGTGGCGCAAGGGCAATTCGTCGGCGGACCGAACTGGGCGCACGACATCTTGACCTCCAAAGCGCAAGGCAATCCGATTGATTTGGCGGTCATCGCGGATACCGGCTTTGAAGTCGGCAGCGTCAGCATCATCAAAGGCGGACCGAACACCGCTGCCGCCAAGCCATTCGTGGACTGGATGCTCACCCCAGCCGCCGGCGCGCTCAACGTCAAACTTTCGAACCGTGTCTCCCTCGTCCCCGGCGTAGCGCCCGCTCCTGGCGCGCCGACGCTCGACACCGTCAAGCTGGTGAACTATGACGGCGTGTGGGCGGCGGACAACCAGAAGCGGCTCACGCAACTCTGGCAGACAACGGTCGGGATGTAAATAAAAGATAGTTAGGTGGTTGGGTGGTTGGGTAGTTAGGTTGTTCGGCTGTTCAGAATCAATATCCCAACCACCTAACAACCAAGCCGCCTAACTACCAAATCACTTTACCATCGGACGGAGATTGATGCGCTCCATCTCGCGCGAACCCGCTGTTGTGCTCGTGCTCGCCGTTCTCATCGGCTTGATGTTGATGTTCATCATCTATCCCCAAGTCCAAGTGGTCATTGTGCCCGGACTAGGTGGGTATGTCGATTTTCTGACCGGCCAGACCTGGATCAAACCCCTTTTCAATTCGATCCAAATCATGCTGGCTTCGACGACGACCGCGGTGACGCTGGGCTTCATCTACGCGTACGCGATGGTCTACAGCGATATGCCGTGGAAGCCGTTCTTTCGCCTGGTCGGCATTCTGCCGCTCCTCTCGCCGCCGTTCGTCGTCGCCGCGTCGTACATTTTGCTGTTCGGTCCGCGCGGCGTCATCACATACGGCATTTTCGGTCAGTCGCCGTTGATCCTGGGATTTAGCGGGTTGTGGGGTGTGCAGACGATCGCGTTCTTTCCGTTCGCGTACCAACTGATCGCGGACGTTCTCGCGCGCAGCGATCCGCGCTTGGAGCAAGCCGCGCGTAATCTCGGCGCCGGCACCTGGAACGTCTTTCGCACGATCACGCTGCCGCTCGTGCGCCCCGGTCTCACCGCCGCGATTCTGACGACCGCGATCTACATCCTTGAAGATTTTGGCAATCCGCTGCTCATCGCCGGACAATTCACCGTGCTGCCGTCGCAGGCGTACTCGCTCATCGAAGGTTTCGGCGATTTCACGGGCGCGGCTGCCGTCAGCACCATCCTCCTCGTGCTTGCGCTCGTCCTCTATGTCGCGAAATTGCGCATCGAAGGCAATCGCTCCTACGTGACAATCAGCGGCAGAGCGACGTCGATTCCGCGCCCGCCCGTTCCACGCGCGCTGACCAACGCGTGTTTCATCGCGTGCTCGCTTCTCGCCATCCTCATCCTGATGGTCTACGGTGTCCTTATCGTGAGCGCGCTGACGATCGCCTTCCCAAACAATCTAACGCTCACGACGAAAAATTTCGAGTACATGGGTTCGCATTCACAATCGCTCATCAACACGCTCGAGTTCGGCGGCACCGCAGCGGTCCTTTGCGCGCTCTTTGCGCTGCTGCTCGCGTTTCTCGTGCAACGCAAAGAATGGTACGGTCGCGGCTTGGTCGATTTTGTCGCGATTATGCCGGCGGCGGTGCCGGGGATTTTCTTCGGCATCGGTTACGCGACGGCGTTCAACCAGCACATTTTCGATTGGATCAATCGCGGGATGCTCATCACGATCTCGATGATCTTCTGGAACATCCCGGTCGGCTATCAAGCCGCGATCGCGGGTTTGCAGCAGATCGATCGCTCGCTGGACGAAGCCGCGACGAGTCTGGGCGCGAGTTCGCTGCGCGGTTTCCGCGATATTCTGTTCCCGCTGCTGCACAGCGCGCTCTTGACCGGCTTTGTGACCGCGTTCGTGCGTGCGGTGACGACGCTCTCCGTCGTGATCTTCCTGTTCACGCCCGGCACGACTCTGGCGACGATCACGATATTCCAACTGGTGACCGACTTTGACTGGGGCGGTGCGACGGCGTTCACCGTCACTGTGATCGGGATGGCGGTGGTGGTGCTGCTGGTGGTGTGGGCGATCAGCGGCAGGCGCGCGGGATTGGCGAAAGCGGCGGGGGGATAGTGTTGGTTTCCCGCAGCCGGGGTGCGGGAAACCAGTGTTTGCCGCATTTTGGAATCAAAGCGGCCACACTAATATTATCCGAAAGGTAATTCGTCAATGCTTGATTTCGTCCTGTTGGGGTTATGCATAGCCTTTCTGATTTCTACCGTTTGGTTATGGTATATCGGTAAATCAGTGGATAGACGCTTGATCATTGCGGCTTCCGTTGTCCCCAGACCACATGTCATGGGTTTTCCCGAGTACCAGCCGAACCAATTGAGGTTCTTGTCTTGGGCATTACAAGAATCACTTCCGCGGTTAGCAGCCCTTTCAGGTGTATGCATTCTCGCTCTGGCAATTGCTTTTGCACTTGCGGGATTTGCAAACCCGATCCTGTCTTTGATAATCATGGTATGGATTTTGCTAACGATCTTCCTAGTCCTTGCTCGCTTTGTGGTACTATCGCAGCGGCATATTGAATCAGAGACTGATTTCAACAGGGCAGTCACTCTTGATTACATGATTCACTATGGTGGGGCTGGACATTTTCCCGAGAAAGTGTATCAAGGAGACTCTAAAAACATTGCTATCAAACTTGAGTCTACCTTGCTTCTGCCTGAAGGCGAAGAACAACCCCTCCAAGTCCGTGATGTGCGCGGTGGAAAATCCATTATTCTCCACATCAATCGGAAAGATGGCATTGAGCAATATCTGGAAATTGAGCTGATAGCAGCAGGGTTTGTTGTTGACGGAGAGAAAAAGCAAAAACAGAGATTAATTTCAAATTCGCTACAGTACCAGTGGAACTGCTATTTTCCCCACTCAGGGAACCATGCGGTTATGGTCATATTTCGATTAATTGCTCCTCCTGATGAACTCCTGGTTGGCTCTTTCGAACATACTATTATGGTTGCAAAACTCGACCACATGACGCAACAACAATTATGGATTTTGACTACAATCGCAGGAGTTGTTACAGGAATGCTGGCTATTGCCGAGGCTCTGCGGCGTCTCGGATTCTGGTAGAACTGCGGCAAACATCCATGCCCCGACAACGGCACGCGCGCGGCTTTTTGGCGCGGTTGGTCGGCTAAAGACGTTGTTGTCTTTTCATCAAGCGTGCCGTTGCGGGGCGCTTCAGCGTTTCCAGACATTCCGTTGCGAGTGCAAAGAGATTTCCGAGGACAAATGTGAAATATTCCTTCGCGGGTCTATGGGTGCGAACACTCGCATTTTCAGTAGATTACATTCTCATTGCAATATACCTGATTGCCATAGTCGTTATCGGCGTCGCATTGAACTTCACTTACCCCACTGCCACACGCTCACTATTTGCGAATCCCGTCTCAAGTCAAATTACTGGATTTCTCACCGTCACCTTGCCTATCACGTTCTACTTTGCCTTGTGCGAGTCCTCATCCTGGCAAGCGACCTATGGCAAACGAAAGATGGGACTACGTGTCATTCGCACAGATGGTGCGCCGATGAGTAGGGCACGTGCGCTGGGTCGTTCCGCGCTCAAGTTCATTCCATGGGAGTTGGCGCATACTTGCATCTGGCAAATCAGTTTCCATCCACAGACAGCGTCGCCCATCATTTATCTGGGGCTTATCGTTGTCTGGGCGTTGGTTGGGCTGAACATTCTATCTCTGCTGGTGAGCAAATCTCATCAAACACTCTATGATTGGCTCGCTCATTCATTCGTTGTGAAGACGTAGAGAGACGCGGCATAAAAACAAATACGTGCGAATGGGGAACACACGCGCACCGATTCCGCCACCGTCGCGGCATTTTGGGTGTTGTGGTTTGCGCTAGCAAACGTACTTGCATTTCGCAAGACACCTTGCGGCGGAATCGGCGGGCGGTAACGTTTCCAGACATTCCACTGATCACTAGTTGGGCACTTGCCTGATCAACTTCGGTGTAAAGGCTATGAAATTCAAACATATAGCAATCGCTATCATTGCCGTAGGTATGTTTCTCATGATTTGGGCATCGTACTTGCGTTTTATAAGTGGCTACGGTTGGACAGATTGGACAGGCTTCGGAGAATATACCAGCCCAACAGGGAAGTTCTATAGAGCCAAAACCCTTTGGGACCTCATGGAGTTGTTACTAATTCCACTGGCCCTAACGACTATTGCTCTTTGGTTCAACTGGAACGAAAAACGATCTCAGTTAAGAAGAGACGAAAAGCGTGCCCAAGTTGAGCGAGAAAATGCAAATGACCGCTTACAGGAAGTCGCTCTGCAATCTTGTGTAGAGAAGATAACTGAGCTTTTACTTGACAAGCACTTGCGAAGTTCAGCACCTGACGGCGAAATAAGAACTGTGGCTAGAACTCTAACAATAGTTACTTTGCGGAATCTCGATAAGAATCGGAAAAGCTTGTTGCTGCGTTTCCTAATGGAAGCAGGACTCATTCAAGGAGGCACCCCCATAATCTCCTTACGCGGGGCAGATTTGCGACAAGTCAACCTGCGTGACTTCGATTTGAGGGGTGCTCATTTGATCAACGCTGATCTACGAAAAGCCGATCTAATGGACGCAGATCTATCGAACGCACAACTTCTTGGGGCCGATCTAACAGGCGCGAATTTATTAGGGGCAAAATTATCAGGAGCACTTCTGGAGGGGCGAATCAAATTAGTACTACTTTGTTAGATCATTCTTGCACAGAACAGCGCAATTAGATTTTGTGC
>VFSW01000190.1_pt1 | contig 84535 bp, 66 predicted proteins | sample 5358111 | NCBI WGS metagenome assembly VFSW01 (sample SAMN11554181, study PRJNA540505) | mine drainage metagenome | isolation source: sediment from site ElyBrook_90M | place: USA: Ely Copper Mine, Vershire, VT | collected 2017
TTCATGTCAGGCATCTTCTGTCGGTAAATTGTCAGGGATGCTCTGTCGGCTGACACATAGGAGCATCACAATGTCAATGAACGAACATCGTGGAATACCTCCTGGAAATGCAGCGATCATTGCCGCTGTAATTGGCGCGGGAGCACTCCTTCTCGGAGCGTTAATAGGGGTGCTGTTCGGGGCTAAATCGCAAACGATCCAAGTGTTTCTTGGTGCTGACACTCCAACTGCCATTGCTCAATCAAACATACTTGGTTTGCCTTTGCCGCAGCCAACCTATACGTTGTTGCCAACCTACACGCCTTATCCGACGTTTACACCGCCCCGCGCTGTTGTGACGCAGGCACCAGTCATTATTACGGCCACACCGAGCGCCGACCAGCAGAATCCACTGCCTAGCTCGACCATACTTGCCGGTCAGGGTTATACAAGGAACGGCGTTACGGTCACACTCAGAAAATCAATTGAGATTAGAAATTTTGATGGTGGGTACTTCGGATTCACTCTTTCCATCGAGAATAGGAGTGGACAACAATGGGTAATTGTTTGGAGAAATTCCTTTATTCATCTTCGCGACGACAAAGGAAGAGTATACCGTCAGTGGAACGAGGATGCAATAAACTGGAATAAGAATAAGCAATTTACCATTTCTAATAGTGGCACACAGCAACTGGTAGGTACCTCCGGTAATGTTCGGTTTGACTACGATGGTGATACCCAGCTTGACTTTTTTCAAGGTACGATTGACCCATCAACGAAATACTTCATCTTCACTCTAGATCAAATGGCAGGAATGACCAATATGAGTTGGAGATATGATATACTGCAATAAGAGGTAATCGGAAATGCCTTTCAACATGAACAAACTAACCGAAAAAGCGCAAGAGGCGGTTCTTGCCGCGCAAGAACTCGCACAAAATAATCAGCACAGCCAGATCGAGCCGGAGCATTTGATGTCCGCGCTACTCACGCAAGCCGACGGCGTCGTGCCGCAGATTTTCGGCGCGCTCGGCGCGAACGCGGAGAACGTGGCAGCGCAATTCAACGTCGAACTCAACCACCTGCCGAAAGCGTATGGCGCGACCGCGCAAGTCGTCGCTTCGCCGCGCCTGTCGCGCGTGCTCGATAATTCAGCGCAGCAGGCGAGCAACTTGAAAGACGAGTACGTGTCAACCGAGCACCTGCTCCTCGCGCTCATCGATAGCGCGAATGGCGCGACCGCGCGGATTCTGCGCGGCGCAAACATCACGCGCGACACGGTGCTGAAAGCGCTCACGCAGATTCGCGGCAACCAGCGTGTCACATCACAAAATCCGGAGACAACGTACCAGGCGCTGCAAAAGTACGGACGCGACTTGACCGACCTCGCGCGCAAAGGCAAACTCGATCCCGTGATCGGGCGCGACGAGGAGATCCGCCGCGTGATGCAGATTCTATCGCGGCGCACGAAAAACAACCCGGTGCTGATCGGCGAGCCGGGCGTTGGCAAGACCGCGATCGCGGAAGGGCTGGCGCAGCGCATCGTGCGCGGCGACGTGCCCGAGCCGCTGAAGAACAAGTGCGTCGTCGCGCTCGATATGGGCGCGCTCGTCGCGGGCGCGAAATTCCGCGGCGAGTTTGAAGAGCGGCTCAAAGCGGTGCTGAAAGAAATCACGAGCGCGGAAGGGCAGATCGTTCTGTTCATCGACGAGATTCACACCGTCGTCGGCGCAGGTGCAGCGGAAGGCGCGATGGATGCGAGCAATATGTTGAAGCCGATGCTCGCGCGCGGCGAACTGCACACGATCGGCGCGACGACGCTCGACGAGTACCGCAAGCACATCGAAAAGGACGCCGCGCTCGAACGCCGCTTTCAGCCGGTGCTCGTGGGTGAGCCGAGCGTGGAGGACACGATCAGCATTCTGCGCGGCTTGAAGGAACGGTACGAAGTGCACCACGGCGTCAAGATCAAAGACGCCGCGCTCGTCGCCGCCGCAGTCCTGTCGAAACGCTACATCGCCGACCGATTCTTGCCCGACAAGGCAATCGACCTGGTCGACGAAGCCGCGTCGCGGCTGCGAATGGAAATCGACTCGATGCCGGCGGAACTCGACGAGATCACGCGGCGGATGAAGCAGCTGGAGATCGAGCGCGTCGCGCTGCAAAAGGAAAAGGATGCCGCATCGCGCGAACGGCTGGCGCGACTCGACAAGGAACTCGCCGATTTGAAAGAGAAATCGAACGCGCTCACCGCGAAATGGAAACAGGAAAAGGAAGTGATCGCGGCGTCGCGCGCGCTGAAGGAAGAGCGAGAGAACGCGCAACAGCAACTTGAGCGCGCGGAGCGCGAGTCGAATCTGGAAGAAGCGGCGCGCTTGAAATATGGCACGCTTGCAGAAATCGACAAGAAGATGCAAGCGCAAACCGCGCGCCTCGCCGAAATCCAGAAGAGCGGCTCGCTCCTGAAAGAAGAGGTGGACGAGGAAGACATTGCCGAAGTCGTCGGCAAGTGGACCGGCATTCCGGTTTCGCGTCTGCTGGAAGGCGAAGTGCAAAAACTGCTCAAGATGGAAGACCGGCTGCACCAGCGCGTCGTCGGGCAAGAAGAAGCGATCCGCGCAGTGGCGAACGCGGTGCGCCGCGCGCGCGCGGGCTTGCAAGACCCCAAGCGCCCCATCGGTTCGTTCATCTTCTTGGGACCCACCGGCGTCGGCAAGACCGAACTGGCGCGCGCGCTCGCGGAATTTCTCTTCGACGACGAGAACGCGATGATCCGCATCGATATGAGTGAATATCAAGAAAAACACACCGTCGCGCGGCTCGTCGGCGCGCCGCCGGGGTACGTCGGTTACGAGGAAGGCGGGCAGCTCACGGAAGCCGTGCGGCGGCGCGCGTACTCGGTTGTGTTGTTCGATGAAATCGAAAAGGCGCATCCCGACGTGTTCAACGCGATGCTGCAAATTCTGGACGATGGGCGTTTGACGGACGGACAAGGACGTACGGTCGATTTCAAGAATACCGTCATCATCATGACGTCGAACGTCGGCACAGAATTTCTCGGCAATGGACTTTCCACCGACGATGCGAACGTGCGCGAGTCGGTGCTGAACGCGCTGCGCGCGCGGTTTCGTCCCGAGTTCCTGAACCGCATCGACGAGATCGTGCTGTTCCATCCGCTCGCGCGCGAACACCTGAAGCGCATCGTGGACATTCAGATGGAACAAGTGCGTAAACGCATGGCGGAACGCCACATCGAAATCGAACTGACTGACGCGGCGAAAGAGTTTCTCGTCAACGAGGGCTACGATGCGACGTACGGCGCGCGTCCGCTCAAGCGCACCATCCAGCGGCTGATCCTCGACCCGCTCGCGCTACAAGTGCTAGAGGGCAAGTTCAGCGACGGCGATACGGTCGTGGTGGATCTGGAGCGAGGCAAGATCGTTTTCTACAAAGAAGAGAAACGCGCGAAGAAGAAAGCGACGTAAAGCAACTCGCCCCACTCGAAATGAGTGGGGCGAGTTTGTTCAAGACCCGAAGCATCCAACACGCCGTCGAACGAGACGCCTAGTGTCCGTTCGGCTTTTTCAGGAATGGAATGTAGTTTGTGACGCTGCCGCCCACGTTGACGATGTTGTTGCAGCCCGGCGCGCCCGGACCCTTCGCGCAGCCCCACCAGTTGTGTGTTGCGTCGGTGGTGCCGCCGGAGTTGTTGTTCACGCCCGTCGTATTGTTCTCAATGTCGTTGTTGTGCAGCGTTGCAGCGACGGTGTTGCTGCTCACGGTCCGCTCCAGGTCGAAGCCGATTGCGTTGTTCTTGATCACATTGCCCAGGAACACGACGGAAATGCTGTTCGCGCCGTAGCCGAGCTGGTCGTCCGTGATGAACACGCCCGTGCTGCCCTTCATGCCGTTGACGGTGTTGTCGGAAAAAGTCGTCGTCACCGGAGCCGCCTCTCCATATGCCGCCAAGCCGACGCTGCAATGCGAAATATCGTTGTCGGCGACCGTCGGAGAGACATACGGCACGAACACGAAAATCCCGTAGCCATTAGCAGCGCAATTGCTAATCTCGTTTCCACGAATCAGGTCCGCCACCCCGCCCGAACCTCCGTTGTTGTCGGTGTGAACGCCGCTGCCGGACTGGGTCACCGTATTGTTCAGGAATTGAGTGCCCATAGACCAGTTCGCGCTGATGGCGTCATTCGCGTAAGAAACGCGATTGTTGGCGAATACACCCGAGCCGCCAAAGTTGAACATCGCGATCGAGTAGTAATCGCCCTGCACATTCTGGACCACGTTGTCGCGGAACGTGAACGTGCCGCCGCTGGAAGCGTAGACGCCGCGCAGGTAGATATTCTTGATGGTGACGTGGCGCACCTGCAGGTTGTTGAATACGCCGGCATAGAAATTCTCGATAATGCCGTTGCGCGCATCCAGATCGACGCCGCCGCGCACGATGCCGCTGGTGAGCAGCGGGTTATGCCCGTCCAGCAGCATGTTTTGGATCGTCACGTTGTTCGCCTGAACCAAGAAGATATTGCTCGCGGCATTGGGTGAGCCGCAGAGGGAGCTGCCTGTACACGGATTCGGATTCGAGACCGCTGGCTCGACGATTGTGTTATCCCCTGTGCCGGTCAGCGTGACCGATTGGGTAACCGTGACGTTCTCCCGGTACGTCCCTGCCTTGATGTTGATCGTGCTGCCAGAAGCTGCCGCATTGATCGCGGCTTGGATCGAAGCGTAGCAGCCGTGAGTCCCGCCGGGGTTCACGCACAGCCCGGCTGCCTCAACGGTTCCACTGCTCGCGACAGTCACAAACGCCAAGACGACAAGCATCGCCGCAAGCGCCATTGCTTTTCGCACCTGACTCATTTTTCCCTCCTTGAGAATGAGCCGACGAGCCGCACTCATCGCGGTTCGCGGCTAGAGTTTTACACGCGCCGGCTATTGGCATGCCGTGATCGACAATCCTCTATTTTACCGTGTGTCCCTGGCACCTCCTGTCTAGCCATGAAACCTCCAGCGGAGCAGCGCCGCCGGGAAACAAAAACCGCGCCACGCAATACGCGTGGGCGCGGTCGGTTACGCCACCTGCTCCACCTGGCTCAAGGCGTCCATCACCTGTCGATACAGCCAGGTCTCATCGCTTCCGCATAATCAAGATACATCGGCAACCCAGGAAAAATACGTCAATCCCGACGGGTTAACGAAAATTAACCGGCGTCGCTCACTTGCCATTCCCTTTGTCGTGCGGAACGGTAACCGTCGTCGCGGCGGTCGCGGTGTTGCCGCATGCATCCGTCGCTTGGTACGTGATCGTGTAGACGCGACCGGTTCCGGCACCGGAGCGTTCGGCGCGCAGCTGGAACGTCGTGCTATCGACCGTCACGATGTCGTTCGCGGTGTCGCCATCACCCAAGCCATTGTCCGGCTCGCTCGAGGTAACCGATACGAGTTTCCATGCCGGATTTGGATCCGCATTGTCAGACGCTTTCACCGTCGTCTTGACTGTCACGTACTTGTGATTCGCGGGCCACAATTCATTGGGCGCGGCGCTGACGTTGAGCGTCGGCGGCGTGCGATCGACGCACAGGCGCGCGACCTGCGGCTCGTGATCGCTTGCCTGATCCGCAAACTCAGAGTTCACGTGCACCACCTGGTACGCCAATGGTCGCGCGCCCAGACTGTTGTTGACCAGGATTTGGTCCAGCGTCTCCGAGTTGCCGTCGTACACGTAACTGTAACGCTGATTTTCCGGCAGCGTGTCAATCAAATCCTGGAGGATCGTGCCTTTGAGCGTCAGCAGCGACTGCGAGAACTGAAAATCATTCAGATCGCCCAACACCACGACGTTCGCATTTGGGTCAACCGCAAGAATCGAGTTGGCAAAATTGTGAATGATCTGCGCCTGCTGGATGCGCTGGACCTCCGAACTGAACACCGGCGGTTGGAAGCGACCAAACAACGGCTGATCGCCGCTCTTGGAATTCAGATGATTGGCGATGACGAAAACCTTGTCGCCCTTAAAGTCGAACTCCGCCGCAAGCGGCTTGCGACTATCGAGGAAAGCCGGATTGGTGGGATCGATGCGACCGGGGCTGAAGGAGAGTCGCGGACCCGGCAGCACCGTCGTCGCGTCCGTCGAGCCGCCGCCGGGACGATCGACAAACGTCAGCCCACGATCCGTGCGATAGAGAAAGCCCTGCCGGATGTTGCCGCCCGGCGCGCCGCCATCCTGATCGTTGACCGGATCGATTTGGCGATACACGTACGCAGGACCGCCTGCCGCTTGAATCGCCGAGATGAGCATTCCGTACGTGGTCGAGGCATCGACAATGCCGTTATCAGTCGCGCCGCTATTGTCCTGAATCTCTTCGATGGCAACGATGTCAGGCGATTTCAAGTTGTTGACGATCAAATCTGCCAGCGTGCTGAACTTGGACGACGGATCGCCGGGCGCGAGATTTTCGACGTTGAAGGTGCCGATGGCAAGCTGGTACGCCGGCGGCAATGCGGCAGTTTGGCGCGTCAGACCGCCTGATGCGACGCTAGGCAAATCCGTCACTTCGAGTTTATAGTTGCCGTAGCTGTAATCCATCACACCGATGATCGCGCCGGGAAATTTATCGCCGACGTTGACCGGCGATAGCGTGGGACCGCCGGCGATGAGATCGTTCAGAATGATGCGCTCCGGGTTAAAGTCGCCTGGGCGAATCACGATGCCGCCGCGCGGCGTGAGAACGCTGGCATTCGCGCCGTTGTCGCCCACGACGGGAATCTCGCGGTTCGATCCAAAGTTGTGCCAAGGTCCGACGACGAGCGCATCGTTGACCTGCACCCGCATCCCTTCCAGACTTTCGTAAAAGTCGATGCCATCGCTCGCGGGATCAAAGACGCCGCTCGTTTCCACATTGCCGGTCGCGTCGTCTTCGATGATCGTGTTCGGCGGGATGCGTTCGCCGGTGCCGAGAACGATCGGCGCGGGCAACGGATTGCCGTGACTGACTACCGTGACCGAACGGCCGGGATTATCGATCTCGGTGGTCGTGAGGTTCGTCGAGGACGCGCCGCCGGCGCGGTACTCTTTCACTGTGCCGCTCACTCCAACCGCGTCCCCCACGATCACAGTCGGCGCAGCGCCCGTGTAGACGTAGATTCCCTCCGATGTCGCCGGGTCGTTATCCGGATTAGGGTCTTGCATGTAGAAACCGTTTCTGGTCTTGGCGGTCACGATGCCCTGCAATGACACCAGCTGACCGGTCATCGGCGAGAGATGCGCCGCGCCTTGGACCGCGTGGATCGGAACGAGCGGCGGATTGGCTTGCGCCAGACCTGGCTCAAGCCCGCCAAGCAGACCAATGAGCAGGAACGCAAACAGAGTAAAGCGCGTTCGTCGAAGCAGATTTTGGAAAAACATCGTTGTTTCCTCCTGAGGTTTTTCGTTCGATGTGTGGATACGTTTTCAATTCAGTCGATTTGTTTCAGAGCGCCTCCTTACGCTGAAAAATGAAATAAAAAACCGTGCCGCGCATGACCTGCGTGATCACGGTTGATTATTCTGACGCGCCGGAACGGACACCGGCGAAGGACACCATCGTCCCTTACTGATGTTATTATATTTCGCTCTCGTGCGTCTGTCAATCCTCGCGCGCGTTGCCGATTACGCGCGCTGCGCGTCCGCTGCGGCATGATTGCGCTGCGCCGTTTCGATTTCCGCCGCGCGGCTCTTCAGCCCAAGCGTCAGCGCGGTCATCACAAACATGATGACGCCCACGACGAGAAACGCCGTCGCATAACCGGCAAGACCGCCGCCAAACGATGCCGCCACCGCGCCGACCAGCACGCCGCCGAGCAACTGTCCAGTGCTCGTGTACAGCGTCAGGACTCCTTGCGCCGCCGCGCGTTCCGACGCCGCCGATTCGTTCAACATCACGTAGCGCAGGGGCGCGCCGAGCAGAATGCCCAAGCCCAAACCGACCAGAATCGCCGCGACGTAGAAGAACACGATGTTCGCCGCGAGAAAGGCGACGACGAACATCCCGGCGGTCACCAAGATCGTTCCGGCGAGGAGCACAACGCGCGAGCCGCGGCGATCGAGCATCCGCCCGGCGGTGGGTGAGCCGACCGCCATTGCCAGCACCGCCGGCAGCAGCATGAAACTCGCCGTGTAACTCGACACACCGAACGCAGCGACGACGAGCGCGGGTACGAACACGACCGACGCTTCGCCCAAGCCCGCGCCCAGGGCGACGAAACTGATCAATTTGACCTGGCGCGAGCGGAACAGACTCAGCCGCACCACCGGGTTCGGCGCACGCGATTCGATCAGGAGAAAAACCGGCAGCAGCGCTATCGCGAGGAGCAGGAAGGGCCACACCGCGAGCGAAATGATGCTCGCCGCCATATCCGCTGTATCGAGTTGGTTGATGCCGAACGCCAGCGACGCCAACAGCACTGCCAGAATCGCCATCCCCAGCAGATCGAATTCGCGCTGCTGCGCCGGGCGTGCGCCGGGCAGAATTCGCAGCGCCATCACGATGACGACGAGCGCAATCGGCAGGTTGATGATAAAGAGCCAGTGCCAGCTGAGGACAAACAGAATGATGCCGGCAATGATCGGACCGATCAGGAACGCGATGCCAAAGACCGCGCCGATCAAACCGAGCGCGCCGCCGCGTTTTTCCGGCGGAAACGTATCGCCGATCACCGCGCTGGCAACCGGGAACACGCCGCCTGCGCCAAACCCCTGCACCGCGCGTCCCACCAGCAGGATCGGCAGTGTTGGCGACACGGCAACCATCAGCGAACCAAGCGCGAACAGCGTCACGTCGAGGATGTAGATCGCGCGCCGCCCAAACGCGTCGGACAGTTTTGCCATCAGAGGCACACTGATGAGGTTAAAGAGCACGTAGATCGTAAAGATCCAAGCGACCGCGCGGTCATCTACGCCGAACGAACTGCGAATCAGGGGCAGCGCAGGACCGACGATCGCGATGTCGAGCGCGCCCATCAAGACGCCGATGAACAACACCAACAAAATTCGATTACGCGATTTTGCTTCCATGCTTCGATGGTCTCCTTGTAGACACAATTTCTTTATTGCGCCGCCGAGCCGATTCTTCGGTCGCGGCAAGACATTCCAGAATATCCTCGCGCACCGCGCGCTTTTTCAAGCGTCCGAGCAATTCATCGATCCAGTCACACTCGGTACGCAGGTGCAGCGCGTGGTGGCGCAGGGTATAGTACGCCGGCGTATCCGGCGAGTGCTGCGCGAGCGCGCGCTGAACGTACGCGACGCGCTCTCCCAGCGCCGCGCGTTTCTGGTCGAGAAACTGGCGCGCCTCCGCCGGCGGTAGTTCGCTAAGAAACAGCAAGCCGATGTCGTCGTCGAAAAAAGTCGCGTGCGTGTCTTGCAAATTCTGGCGCAGCAACCGCTCGAACTGCGCCGCGCCGCCCTGGGTCAACCGATAGGTGTAACGCTCCGGACGATTTCCCTCACGAGACACGCTCTTGGTCACCGCGCCGGCGGTTTCCAGTTTTGCCAGCAAGTGGTAGAGCGTGGGCTTTTTGAGATCGGTCAGATATTTCAGCCGCCGGTCGATCAGGTCGCTGAGCTGATAGCCGTGCATGTCTTGCAATTTGAGCAAGCCTAACACGAGCAGCGTATGATCCATGGGTTCTCCCTGAATAATCCAAACTGACTAATTCGATTAGATTATACGCAAAACCCGCGCGGCTGTCAAGCGGCGCTGCCCGTGTTATTTCGACGCCGCGTTTTGTGCGGTGGAGAAACCTCCTTCGCGATGGCAAGACTTTTCGCTCGGCTCGCAGCGACATATACTGAGCACGGTCACCGATTGCGCTTTTTGAACTGTCACCTTGAGCGGAGCGAAGGGTCTCGTTCGTCCGATAGCAGTTTATGCCCATTGGCAGTATAGCCTATTCGACTTTGACAGTGCTCTGCCCTGCTTGACACAGCTCACCATTGGTTATACATTTTTAGCACCGCAAAAAGCCATCGGTTTGGTATAACTCTCGCTTCCGAGGTCTTGATGAGCGTACAAACGTCGAAAACTCTCTTCGAGCAGCTACGCACGTCGGAGAACGGTCTGACGAGCGATGAGGCACGGCAGCGGCTCGCGCAGAACGGTCCCAACGATCCTTCCGGCGCGAAGCATCGCAGCACGCTTGCGCAACTCCTGGGAATGTTCGCCAGCCCGCTGGTGCTCATCCTGCTGATTGCCAGTTTTGCCTCCGCGCTGCTCGGCGATGTCGTCAACGCCAGCATTATCGTCGCGATCGTGCTGCTCAGTATCATCATCGATTTCGTCCAGACCTCGCGCTCGCAGCGCGCGGCGGAACGCTTGCGCGACCAGGTCGCCCCCACCGCCACCGCCCTTCGCGACGGCAAGTGGCTCGAGCTGCCGCGCCGCGCGCTGGTGCCCGGCGACATCATCCGCCTGATCGCCGGCGATCTCGTGCCGGCGGATGCGCGGCTGATTCAAGCGCGCGATCTGCACATCAACCAAGCCGCGCTGACCGGCGAATCGTTGCCGGTGGAAAAGGAAGCGACCGACGCGGCGATGCCGTCGGATTCCCCGGCGGATGCGCTCAACGCGGTATTCCTCGGCACTTCGGTCGTCAGCGGCACCGCTACGGCGGTCATCACCGCGACCGGCAAAGCGACGGCGTTTGGCGACATCGCCGCGCGGCTGTCGACGCGCCCGCCCGAAACCGAATTCGAACGCGGCACGCGGCAGTTCGGTCTGCTCATCATGCAGACGGTTTTCTTCCTCGTCGTGTTCGTCTTCCTCGTCAGCGCCACGCTCAAGCACGACCCGTTCGAATCGCTCCTCTTCGCGGTCGCGCTGGCGGTCGGCTTGACGCCGGAATTTTTGCCGATGATCACGACCGTCACGCTGGGCGAAGGCGCAGTGCACATGGCGAAGCGAAAAGTGATCGTCAAGAATCTCGCGTCGATTCAAAATTTTGGCAGCATGGATACGTTGTGCAGCGACAAGACCGGCACGCTGACCAGCGGCGATATGGCGCTCGATCAGCACGTCGATCCGCTAGGCAAATCGTCCACACGCGTTTTCCTGTTCGCTTACCTCAACAGCTATCACGAGACTGGCGTGAAAGACCCAACCGATGTCGCCGTTTTGCGCCGTGGCAATGTCAATCCGCTCGACACTGCCATTCTGATGCACGATCATCCCGACGTCAAGGCGTACAGCAAGCTCGACGAGATTCCGTTCGATTTTGAGCGCCGCCGCATTTCGATTGTTGTGGGCAAGGATAGCGAGCGCGTACTCATCGTGAAAGGCGCGCCGGAAAGCATTTTGCCGCTGTGCGTTCGCTATGAAATCGACAGCGCGCCGCAATCGATGGATGCGGACGCGCGCGCGAAATGTGTGACGACCTACCAGCAGTTGAGCGCGCAGGGCTATCGCGTCCTTGCCGTCGCGACGCGCGATGTGCCGCAGCAAGACGCCTACCGCGTTGCCGACGAAAAGGAACTAACGCTGCTGGGGTACGTCGCGTTCATCGATCCGCCGCTGCCCGATGCTATCGATGCGCTGCAAGATTTGAAACGCGACGGCGTGACGGTCAAGATTCTGACCGGCGATAACGAACTGGTCGCCAAGCACGTTTGCGCGCAGGTTGGGCTGGACGCCAGCCGAATCGTTCTGGGGGACGAACTGGAGCGAATGAGCGATGGCGCGCTCGCGCACGCGGCGGAAGCGACGGCGGTATTTGCGCGCGTGTCGCCGGCGCAGAAGAACCGCATCATCATCGCGCTCAAGAATCGCGGACACGTCGTCGGTTACATCGGCGACGGCATCAACGACGCGCCGTCGCTGCACACCGCGGACGTGGGCATCTCGGTTTCCACCGCGGTGGATGTGGCGAAGGACGCGGCGGACATCATCTTGCTCGAACGCGGCTTGCGCGTGCTGCACAATGGCATCATCGAAGGACGACGCGCGTTCGGTAACGTGATGAAGTATCTGCTGATGGGCACAAGCTCCAACTTTGGAAATATGTTCAGCATGGCGGGCGCATCGCTAATTCTGCCGTTCCTGCCGATGCTGCCGACGCAAATTCTGCTCAACAATTTTCTATACGATTTCTCGCAGATCACGATTCCCACCGACAATGTCGACGAGACGTTCATTCGCAAACCGCGCAAGTGGAACATTTCCTTCATCCGCGACTATATGGTCGTTATCGGTCCGATCAGCTCGATTTTCGATTTCCTGACCTTCTTTGTGATGCTGAATTTCTTCAACGCATCGGAAGCGCTCTTCCACACCGGCTGGTTTGTCGAGTCGCTGGCGACGCAGACGCTGGTGCTCTTCGTCATTCGCACGTTTGGCAACCCGTTGCGCAGTCGCCCCAGTCGTCCACTGGCGATCACCACGGTGCTCATTGTGCTGGTTGGCATCGCGCTGCCGTTCTCGCCAGTGGCGGGTATGCTGGGGTTCACCGCGCTGCCGCTCGGATATTTTGTCTTCCTTGCCGCCGCGACGGCGATATATCTTCTGCTCGTCCAGTGGGTCAAGGGGATTTTGATGAAGCGGCTGATGCTGTAACGCACTGATTTCTCTCTGGACTTGAGTAAAACGAAACGGCTCACATGCGCCGGACAGTGAGCCGTTTTCATGCTTTGGAGAGCCGCATCACGCATACAATTTATCGCGTATTGGAACACAAGTCAAAGAAGCATGTGCAAAAAGATGCTGAGAGTGCCTCTCTTGGTATCCTCGTTTAGGCAACACTTTAGTCCAGAGGACGCAAAAGTTCCATTATTTCTTCTTTAGTCCACCTCCCTCCCGCTTCGCCTGCCGAACTGATAATCTGATTAGCAATCTCCCGTTTTTCCTCAAGTAACTTATCTATACGCTCTTCAAGAGTCCCTTCTGTGAGAATTCGATAGACGTAAACTGTTCGCTCTTGACCAATACGATGCACTCGGTCTGTGGCTTGATCCTCGATGGCTGGATTCCACCAGCGATCAGCATGAATCACATGGTTAGCTGCTGTCAAATTGATGCCGTGACCAGCCGCTTGGAGGCTCAGAAGTGCTACTGGGATTCTTTGTTGATTGAAGCTGTCAATTAGGATTTGGCGATTGTCAGTACTGCCATCAATGCGGATGTACGCAATTCCCCTTTCCCGTAATGCCGCTTCCAGAAGATTGAGCATTTCGAGAAAATGGCTGAACACAAGTACTTGCTCTGTCTTCTGATTGATCTCAACCACTTTTTCGATAATCCAGTCAAATTTCTCGGAGCGTCCACCGAGTGGTTGAGGTTGTTTTGTAACCAATGCGGGATGATCGCAGATTTGTTTGAGCTTGGTGAGAACCGGCAGGATATTGGTGGCATAGTTTATGTTCTCACCGCGCTCAAGTGATTCGCGAATTCGTTTGGCTTCATCTTGCAAACTACCATATAGTTGTCTTTGCTCTTGCGTTAGATCGCACCACTCTTTAATCTCGATCTTTTCTGGCAAGTCTTTGGCGACATCCTCTTTCTTGCGCCGCAGCAAAAAGGGGTGTATTCGATGACCAAGTTTTTCGGAAGCGTGTCGGTCTCCCTGCATAATTGAATTCTCAAACAAACCGGCGAAGGTCCCGTATCTTCCCAAATGCCCTCGCATCAAAAAATCAAACAACGACCACAATTCCGCGGGACGATTCTCAACCGGGGTTCCACTCAACGCCACGCGATGGGCTGCGTTCAGCGCCTTGACTGCCTGAGTTCGGTGTGCACTGGGATTCTTGATTTGGGTTGCCTCATCCAGAATCAAATAGAAAAATGGAATCTCAACCAGAAGATCTATGTCGCTGGACAAAGTGGCATAGGTCGTTATGAATATGATTGGTTGGTTAGACCTCAAGAGGGATGATTGCCTGTTTGGACCGTGGTACCCGTATCTCCCGATATCGGGAAAGCAGCGGTGAATCTCACGTTCCCAATGTGGTAGAACTGATTTCGGGGCGACAACCAAGCTATGTTGGTCAACCTTCGATTCCTCATATGCCAATCTCATTGCACAGAGCATTTCGATGGTTTTGCCCAGCCCCATATCGTCTGCGAGCACACCGTGAAGATGGTTGGAGTAAAGCCACTGCAACCAGTGGATTCCAGACCGCTGATAGGGACGGAGGTTGATTTTCTCAACTTCCAGATGTCTTTCAATAGGATCGGGCAATCTGTAGGTATCACTTGCTTCAAAACCCGTAAGGCGCGCAAGAAATTCACGATAGGCAACACTCACTTCAGAACGACCGCCGATATCCTTGATAAACTCTTCAAGTGAGGCGTATTGTGATACGGGTAGTCGATAGCCGTCCACAGTAGGAATCGCATTGAGTTCCTCGATCTTTTTCTGTGTCTTGGCAACCACTTTGGGGTCAATTGCAATCCAGGTTCTTGGATCAAGCCGATGGTAGTCTTGATTTGCACTTTTTAGTAACACCGCGTGTGGTACACTTAACCCTGATGCATCGTACTCTATTTGAAAATCTAGCCAGCCTTGTTGGTTATCATTCACTCGGACCACGAGTGCCAAAGGATCGGTGATCACCCGAATCTGTTGCGCCAAATCTGTTAGCACTGCGTTGAATTCTTTTTTTATGATCACCAAATCCCGTTGGAAAAACTCGGGGATATCGTCAACAGCGACACGATGCGTTGGCTTCTCTAACAGGAGCTGAGCTTTTGCGCTGATGTCTTTCGGCAGAGGTGCAAATGTATTGCCTACCCGAATATATCCGCCATCTACGGTTTTCTCTATTTGTCCTGCAGGAATGATTTCGGTGGCATCTTCAACCGCATAACCTGTTTCTACTTCAAGGCCTGTAACTGGGTTGAAATCAATTCTGGCTGCAGGGCGCGCTGGCTTCTCGCTTACTCGCAATTGCAGTGAATTGTTGCTTTCCGTCACACGTTTGCCACGTAAATAGCGAAGGACGGGCGGCGTAATATCAAAGACCAACGCCCCGTCTTCTCTGACGGTGGGGTTCAGACTCCTAAGCGAATACAATACTTGTCTATCTTCGCCCCTTATTGAGCGACTTACATGCCCATCTTCTGCCTGTTCGCGATAACCGTATGCCCAAAGACTTTGAATGTCATCGACTACCCGGCGTGTATCTCCGGTCTGCCTGTAAACCCTTACTACGTGTTTCCCAGAATCATCCATGTCCATTTCAAAGGAAAGCGATATGGGTTCCAATCGAATTCCCCGGAAAAGCTGCTTGATTCCAGCCAACATCATTCAGCCTCCGCCGCTATCAGCTCCTTAAACCACTTAGGAACAGGCTCCCACTCGGCAAACACGCCTTTGATATAATCATCGAGATGGTCATTCAACACTTCAGGCGCATTTGTTGGTTTTTCCAGTGCCTTTACAAAGTCATCGACCTGAACCTTCTCTAGCTTTTCTATCCACAATTGCAGACGCTTGAGATGTTCATTCATGGTCTCACAACGAGCGTTGAGATTATTGATATGATTCTCCAAGTTGCGTGACTTTCCTTGATAACTCTCGCGTATCGCCTTCTTGCCAGGAAAATCGGTGTCCAAGAGAGCATCTATGCGGTTTTCATAGTCCTGTATCCACCTGTTGATCGCCTGTTGACGCGATGCCCCAACACCTTGCACACGACCAGCAAACTCCAAGTCTGTGATGCGAGAGCGGAAGGTTGCTGATAGAATACGGTCTCGGAGTTTGGGACCAATCCCGTCCACTTCGGTAAGCCGATCGTAAGCAATATGCTTTTCCAAAGCATCTCTCAGCCTATCTTGTTGTTCTTTCTGCAGACTTGCAGATTGCTTCTGAGCCCTGGATAGTTCCTGTTGATATTGGCGAATCACCATGTTAGTACGACTGCGTGCATCGCGTAACATTGATAAATGTGATGTGCCCCGAGCGTTTTGGTAATCAACCTTGGCTTGCTTCCTAATGCTTCTTCGCCTTGCAGCCTGTGGATTGAGAAACATCAGGTATGAAGAAAGGAAAAGCAAGCAGAGAACACAGAGGAGTATACAAGAAAAGTATGAAATAACAAGCACGGTTTCCATTGCTTGATCCAATCTCGCTTCAAAGCCATGAAATCGTCGGGCAAAAAAGAAACAACTGACGTGCGCCTACGTGCTCGTCTCAATCTCTACTACCGCGCGCTCGTCCAACGTCAGCCCCACCACGACGATGCTCTTGTCCACGATGCGATGCGGCGACACGCGCCCATCGACGCGCGCGGCGACGACCTTCCCCCCTTTCGGAATCGCGAATAACACTTCGCCGCGCTGAACGCCCTTCTTCTCCAATTCCACCTTCAGAATCTCGACGCTCTTTTGCGCGCCGCGCTTGCCCGCGCGCAGTTCTTCGCGCCGCTCGACGTGCTTGACCTCACATAATCCCTGCGCGAGGTGAAACGTCGTCGTCAATAATTCCGCGCGGTCGGACGCCGGCTTGAAGAGCAACACGCGCGTCTCGTGCGGCTGGTGCCGCGCGATCTTGACACGCTCGCGCACGACGCCGAGATAACGGCGATGCCAGTAGTTGTAAACGTGATACTCGCGACGCGGGTCGAGTCCCAACGTCTCGAAAGCGATTTCCGTCGTCGTCGTTTTGTCGCTCCAGTTCAGCGCGCCGAGCACTAGCCACTCGCTCCACTCCGTTTTCGCCGGCAGCGCGAACAATCGCGGCAATTCATTCTCGAACAGATCGATGGCGCGCGCGGCGCGTCCGGTTGGCGGCAGGATTTGCTTGAGGTATTTCAATCGTCCGCGCCGGATCGACGGCAGGTTGTCGGACGAGAGCACCGCGCCGCCGGACAAACCGATGAGCGACACCATCGTCCGCATTTCGTTCAACACGAGCGCGCTTTCGTCGTCACGGCGGCGCACGAGCACGCAGTCCGGATCGTTCTGCCACAGGCGGTTGTGCAGGAACGCGCGCGTCAGCGTGTTCCGCATCGCGTACGCGGTCGATGGCTCGGTTGGGTCGCCGTGAAAGATCGGCTCCCAGTTGATCGACACGTCCGGTCCGATCCGCATCGCGTCGACCAAGCCAACGCTGGGACCGAGCGGCGCGCCGCAGCCGAGAATCTTTTTGTCGCCGATGGTCTCGCGGATGATCTCAAAGCCGCGCCGCAGCGCCTGCGCGCGGGTCGTTTTCAGATCGGCGTGGACGCCGGGCGCGGCGGCGGTGTAGGTGAAATCGAGTTTGAAAAGTTCATAGCCCCAGTCGTCGCTCAGCGTACGAAACAAATCGCGCAGCCAATTCTGCACATCGGCGCGCGACAGATCGAGCGAGAAACATTTCGCGCCCCAATGAATCCAGGAGCAAACCGGCTCGCCGTTCGCGTCGCGCAGCAGAAACTCTGGATGCTCGCGCGCCAGTTGCGAGTTTTCGTTCGCGGCGAACGGCGCAAGCCAGATCGCCGGCGTCAAGCCGGCGCGCTTGATTTCGTCGGCGAGCGATTTCATTCCGTGCGGGAATTTCTCCGCGTTGGCACTCGTCCAATCGCCGTCTGCGGTTTGATAGCCGTCGTCGATCAGGATCACGTCGAGCGGCAGACGCTCGGCGCGGATGCGCTCAAGATTTGCGATCACGTCGCGTTCGGTGTTCTCGCCGAAAAAATAGTACCACGTGCACCAGCCGGTCAGCGGCGACGCGGGAATGCGCGCGTGCATCGTCTCGCCGAGCCGCGCGGCGTAGCGTTCTGCCAGCGCGAGCGGATCATCGCCGAACGCGAGCATCAGTTTCTCCGACGCAAACGTTTCACCCGGCTCAACGCGCACGCCATCGGCAAACGCGGTCGCGTCCAGCCGCGCGAACGCATCGCCGTCCAATTGCAAACGAATTTCGGAGAGTTGGTTGGCAGTGGTGACGAAACCGAAAAGAATCGACGGAAGACGGAAGACGGAAGACGGATTTTTTCGGTCGTCCGTCTCGCGCAGCGGTCCTCCGTCCGTCAGTACGGTGAACCACTCGCTCGCAAGCGTCTTGGGCGCGGTCGGAAGCGCGTGCGGCTGGTGCTGGACGCGGTACTCGTCCGTGTTTGGATCGACGTGGATACCGTTGTCCGTTGCGCGCGCAAACGTTGCCGACCAGGACTGCCAGCCATTTTGGAAGAATCGCCATTGGCGCGGCGATGCGCCCAGGTTTACGCGCGCGCCGCGCAGGGCATCAAGCGAGAGCACGCGCAGGTCGTCGAGTTGAATCGGCTCGCGGCTGCGGTTCACCACCTCGAGCCAGAGGTACGATTCGTCGTCCAGTTTGGCATTCCAGACCAGTTCGACGGTACCATCGCTTCGGCTCATCGTCACGCGATTTCCTGCGATGCCATACGCCACCCGATCACCGGCGAGCGTGACGAGATGCGCGTTGCCGTGCGCGTCGCGGTACGTGAGACAAGCCGTCGCGTCTTGCAGGATAGTTTCAGTGTGAAAAACAAAATCGAACGCGCCGCGCGCGGGGTCGAGGAGTAAGCGGTCGTGGAGGAGAATCGTGTCGGGCATGTTTACCTCGACATTGGATGGATGACGGACGACGAAGGACGGACGCGTCGGTCTTTCGTCTTCTGTCCTCCGTCACTGTTTCACGTGCCACGCGTTGATATTCCAAAATTCGCCGGCGAACGCGCTGGGCGCGAGTCCAGCGACGCGGTCGCTGCTAACGAGGTACTGCTTCGGCGCGAGCAGAAACACGGCAGGCGCTTCCGTCACCAGCGTCTGATCGATCTGACCGAAGAGCGCGGCGCGCGCTGTTGGATCGCACGCGGGCGCGCGCTGCAAATCCGCAAACGCCGTGTCCAGACGCGGATTGGCGTAGGAGCCAAAGTTGTACCCGCTGCCCATCGCGTTTTGATCGGACTGCCAATACCACCGCTGGTCAGGATCGAGCGGTATCTGCCGAGTGAGCAGAAGCAGATCGAAACGATGCTGGAACGCGCGGGTCAGCCAGCCCGAGCGGTCGTCCAGCCGCACCGTCACGCTGACGCCCAGCGCGGCGAGTTGCTCGCGGATGCGCAAGGCGAGCGGCTCTAGTATTGGATTGTCCGCTTCGCTCCACAGCTCCAACTGCATCGGCTTGCCGTCTTTGCTGAGCACGCCGTTGCCCGCATCGCGCCAGCCGGCGTCCGCGAGGATCTGCTTGGCTTTTGCCGGATCGTACGCATAGCCCGGCAGATTCGCGGGATTCGCCCAGAAACCCGGCAGCGCGCTTCCGTCGATCAACTGCCCCTGTCCGGCAATGTCGTTCAACAGCGCGTTGCGGTCGAGCGCGTACGCGAGCGCCTGGCGCACGCGCGCGTCGTTCAGCGCGGGTGTTTCGGTGTTGAACAGCAGCGAGACGCTTTCCGGCGCGGCGCTGGATTGGAGATTCGCGCCCGGCAAACTCGTGATCGCGGCATAATCTGCCGCCGTCGCCGGCATCACGTCGATTTGTTTGGCGGCGAACGCGGCGCGCAGCGCGGCGGCGTCGGGATAGACGCGCAGCGTCCACGTGTCAATCGCCGCCGCGCCGCCGTAATAGTCGGCATTGCGATCCAGCGTAAATTCGTTTCCGTTGATCGCACGTAATTTGAGCGCGCCGGTGCCGATCATTTGCGCGGGTGTGAGGTGAGGCAAGTTCGCGCTGGTTGCCACTGCGCGCGGTAAAATGCTCAGCGTGCCGATGCCGGTCAGCGCGGAGCAGTAAGCGCTGCTCCAAGTCACCTGCACCGTTCGACTATCGAGCGCGGTTGCGCTCGCCAAGGGACCGAAATCCGTGACTGGCGTGCCGCGGAATTCCGGGCTGGAGAATGCCTTGATCGTCGCGACCACATCGTCCGCAGTGAGTGGATCGCCGTTGTGCCAGTGAACGCCGGCGCGCAGATGAAACGTGTAGGTCGTCGCGTCGTTGGAAACCTGGTACGATTCTGCCAAGCCGGGCTTGAGCGCGCCGTTGGTCGGATCGACGGTGAGCAGCGAATCAAAGACCGCACTTTGCAGAAACGCCGGCATCGCGTTCACATCCAGGTTCGCGTTCCCGACGACGCCGATGGTGATCGATCCGCCGGCGGGCAGCGTAGGCGTGGGCGATGATTGCGCCGGCGCAGTTGCCACGGGCGCGCCCTGGGTTGGCGGCGTGCCGGTTGTGATCGGACTGGTCGCGCAGGCGGCGAGGAAAATGACGAGCGTTACTGCAAGGAGTAGTCCTGAGCGTAGCGAAAAGCGCGGGATTCCTCGTCGTAAAACATTTAACGGTCTACTCATCGGTTTCACATCTCAACCCATCGTTATTGGTTTCACAGTGGCGGAGAACGCGTGCTGAACCATCAAGAAACATCGACGCGAAGACACGCGCATTGCCGCGCGTCTTCGCGTCGGAAGAGCCAAGTTCGCTCTCAGTGCGACCAGACTGGATGATCGCCGCCGGTCGTCGTCAGGCGCGTGACGTTGTTGCCGTTCACGTCCATCATGTAGATATCGGTCGAGCCATTGCGCGTGGACGCGAACGCAATCCAGTTGCCGTCCGGCGACCACGTCGGCGAAAAGTCCGCCGCGCTGCCTTGACTCACGCGGTGCAGGTTGCTGCCATCCGCGTTCATCACGTAGATTTGCGGACGCCCATTGCGGTCAGACGTGAACGCGATCAGCTTGCCGTCCGGACTCCACACTGGCGTGCTGTCGTCCGCCGGTGAGTTGGTCAGATCGACGCGCCCGCTGCCATCGGAGTACATCGTGTATACGTTGTTCGCGCCGGTCGTGTTGAACGCGAGCGCGTACAGACCTTGCTTCGACCAGACCAAACCGCCGCGGAATTGCTCGCCGTGCGTGTTGGTCGTGATCTCGCATACGTACTGCGTGGAGCAGCGCGTGCCATCCGCGTTGACGACATCGATTGCCCAGACGCGCTGGTTCGCCGCCAAACGCACGAACGCAATCTTGGTCCCGTCGGGCGACCAGGTCGGGCTGGACAATCCGCCACCGGCGTCGGAGGAGAAGAGCGGACGCGTCGTGTTGGAATTAAAGTCGAGCACGCGCAGCACGTTGGACGCGCCGGGCGACACGGTGGAAATGTAGGCGAACTTGGAATTGTCCGGCGACCACGCGCCAAACGCGGCGTTCGTGCTCAACGCGAGGTCCATCACCGGACCCACGTCGACGAGCGGCGTGACCATATTATTGGCGACGTTAAGGATGTATGCGCGGTCGATGCCGTTATCGTTCCGATGATATGCGATGCCGCCAGTCGGCGCGGGCGGTCGCGTCGCCGTTACGGTTGCGGTCGCCGTCACGGTTTCCGTTGGTGTGACCGTTGTGGTCGCGGTCACGGTTTCTGTCGGCGTGATCGTCGCCGTGGGCGTCGCGGTCGCCGTAATCGTCGCCGTCGATGTGATCGCGGCGGTTTCCGTCGGCGTCGCGGTAGCGGTGATGGTTGGCGCGGGCGCAGGCAAGTAATACGCGCGGATGTCCATCTGTTCGCCATCGTTGCAGCCGACGTCAAAGTGCGCGCGGCTCACCGTCGCGCTGCCAAAGTCGCTCGTCTGGCGCGTCTCGCCGACGCGCAGCGTGGGCGACTCGTTGGTGCTCGGCAGCCAGATGCCATCGACAAACCATTGCGCGCCGCTCGATCCACAGCAAGCATACGAGATGGTCTTGTCGTCGCCGCCGCCACCGATCATCTGAAACTTGAGCCGACTTGCGTCCACGGGATTGAAGGTAATGTCCGTGTTGCACGCGACCGTAAATTGTCCGATCGTCACCCAGGGATTGGGAGTCGGCGTCGCGGTGGGCGGGCGCGTGGGCGTTGGCGTACGCGTGAGCGTCGGCGTGCGGCTGGGCGTCGGCGTGCGACTAGGCGTGGGAGTAAAAGTCGAGGTGGCTGCCGGCGTCGGCGTAGCGGTTGGCGGCGGAGCGGGTGTTGGCGGAACCGGCGTGCCGGTCTCCGATGGCGTCGCGGGAATCGTCGTCTCGGTTGGCGTGGCGTTGCTTTCGGAAACCTGGGTTGGATTTGCGCCCGGAACGAACGCGGCAAGATTCGGTAAAACTTGAATCACGAGGAATCCAGCCACGCACAGTCCGACCACGATCACGACCGTCAGAACGAGTAATAAAACAAGTCGTCGATTCCGATCGCCTTCATTGTTGACGGGGACTTGCATCGTAAACCTCGCTTGTTGGAATGAGCGTCGGGCTGGTTGACTTTGGCTAGAAATAGTTTACAATTCAGGTCGATCATTCACGACTGTACCATAATTCAAAACGAATGTCAATGCGCGGCGCCCTGATGATTACCCATATCTTGATTTCACCGCCGAGACGCTGAGGTCGCAGAGAGAAAAAAGGAAACTCTGCGTGGCTGCGGCGCATGGCTGTGGCGCAGTTCGCCGCAGTCATCTTCGGTGAGTTTCGGGCAATCACCACGCGGCATCGAGTCACGGCGTGGTGCGCGCGCAGCGCGTTCCGAAAGGACCATCATGCGAGAAGTATTCATTGCGATCGCGCAATTTCATCCGCGCCTTGACGAGCCGCAGGCGAACCTCGAGCGCATCGGCGACATCATCGATCACATCTGCGCGGCGCAGAAAGTGAACCTGATCGTCTTTCCCGAACTCGCGACGACCGGCTATGAATGCGGCGTCAAGTTCACCGAACTCGCGGAGCAGGTGCCGGGCTTTACGATTGAAACGCTCGGCGCGCGCGCGGAACGGTACGAGACGAACCTCGCCTTCGGGATGGTCGTCAAACACAAAGTGGAAAGCGTGGTGTACGACGCGGCGATCCTGCTGGGTCCGGATGGGCAGATGATCGGGCAGTACCACAAAGTTCATCTCAAACCGGAAGAGCGACCGATTTTTCGCGGCGGCTTTCGCTTCCCGGTGTTCGAGACAAAGTTCGGAAGGGTCGGCTTGTTGCTCGGCTGGGATATGGCGTTTCCGGAAGCCGCGCGTTCGCTCGCGCTCGACGGCGCGGAACTGATCGTCGCGCCGGCGAACTGGGAGACGCAGCACATCGAGGAATGGCAGACGTACCTGCGCGCGCGGGCGTTCGAGAATTCGATTTTTGTCGCGGGCGCGAACCGCATCGGCGATGAATACACGTACTCGTTTGGCGGCGCAAGCGCGGTGGTGGGTCCGCGCGGCGAGACCTACGCGTCGGTGGGGCGCGACGACAACGACCGCCCGAAAGAGGCGTACGCGATCGCCAAGATCGATCTGGACAATGTGAAAAAGTACCGCGAAGAATTGCAGACGATGCAGAGCCGGCAGCCGGCGGCGTACCGCGGCGTGGTGAAGAATTACTGACGGAAGACGGAGGACGGAAGACGAACGACGGATGTGTCATTGCGAGGAGCTCCGCGAAGTTTGCGGGGCGACGAAGCAATCTCATTATCGCGACACGGAGATTGCTTCGCCGCTGCGCGGCTCGCAATGACAAACGCCAATGAGGAAATGCCAATGCCCAAACCCATCACGACGAACACACTTTTCTACGGCGACAATCTTCCGATTCTGCGCGAGCACATCGCGGACGAAAGCGTGGACTTGATCTACCTCGATCCGCCGTTCAACTCGAATCGCTCGTACAACGTGCTGTTCAAAGACGAGAGCGGCGCGGAACCGAAACTGCCGATTGTGCGCGGCACGTTCAAGCAAGCCGAGCGCGTCAAGGATACGGACGCGAAGCAAAAGAAAATGGATTTATGAGCCGCGATACATTCACGGTCGCTCCATTTTCCACCGCGCGCCAGCTCGTCGTCGATAGTCTGGAGATCGGCGTGAGGCGGCACGTCGTCCACGGCTTGCTCGAAATCGATGTGACGTGCGCGCGCCGGTTCCTGCGCGACTACAAGGCGAAAACCGGCGAGACGCTTTCGTTCACGGCGTTCATCGTCGCGTGTTTCGCGCGCGCCGTGGACGCTCACAAACTCGTGCAGGCGTACCGCGATTGGCGCAACCGGTTGATTCTGTTCGATGATGTCGACGTGGTCGTAATGATCGAGGCAGAGGTGGATCGCGTCGCCGTGCCGCACATCATCCGCGCTGCGAACAAAAAGACATTTCGCGAGATTCATGACGAGATTCGCGCTGTGCAAAGTCAGCCGCAAAAGAGCGCGCAAGCATCGGGCTGGCTGATGCGGATCGGTTTGGTCGTGCCCGGTTTTATCCGCAGATTCTATATGCGGGCTTTGATGAAAAATCCCCGTTGGATGAAGAATTTCGGCGGTACCGTCGTCCTGTCATCCTTTGGAATGTTCGGGCGCGGCGGTGGCTGGGGAGTGGCGATGATGCCGATGCACACGCTCGGTCTCATGGTTGGCGGCATTGCAGAAAAGCCCGGCGTGATCGATGGGCGAATCGAGATTCGAGAATATCTCGATCTGACGATCAACGTCGATCACGATATTGTGGACGGTGCGCCGATGGCGCGTTTTGCGCGCGAGTTGGTTAGGTTGGTCGAAAGCGGGTACGGATTGGAAATGTGAGGGTGGTTAGGTGGTTGGATTGTTCGATGGTTAGGACAAACCACCCAACCACCGAACAACCTAACCAGCAGATACTTGATGGAGTCTAAATACAATGAAGCAGATCGACCTCCGCAGTGACACGGTAACCCTGCCCACGCCGCAGATGCGCGCGGCAATGGCGAACGCGGAACTCGGCGACGACGTGATGGGCGAAGACCCAACGATCAATCGGTTGGAGGAAATGGCGGCGGCAAGAACGAACAAGCAAGCCGCGCTCTTCGTCGCGAGCGGAACGATGGGGAATCTGGTCGCGCTGCTGACGCACTGCGCGCGCGGCGACGAAGTCATCGTTGGCGACAAGGCGCACACGTTCGTCAACGAAGTTGGCGGAATGGCGGCGCTCGGTGGTATTCAGCCGCGCACACTGGCGAATCAGCCGGACGGCACGCTCGCGCTCGACGACATTCGCGCGGCGGTCCGCGGCGACAATGTGCATTGGCCCCGCACGCGGCTCATCACACTGGAGAATACGCACAACGCGTGCTACGGCTCGCCGCTCGCGCCGGCGTACCTCGCGGCGGTGTACAATCTCGCGAACTCGCGCGGCGTCAAGGTTCACACCGACGGCGCGCGCATCTTCAACGCCGCTATCGCGCTAGACGTGCCGGTCACGGAACTGACACAACACACAGACACAATTTCGTTTTGCCTATCGAAAGGATTGAGCGCGCCGGTCGGCTCGCTCCTGTGCGGTCCGCGCGATTTCATCGCGGAGGCGCGGCGGCAGCGCAAGATGGTCGGCGGTGGAATGCGGCAGGCGGGCGTCCTCGCCGCTGCCGGCATCGTCGCGCTGGAAACGATGATCGACCGATTAGCGGACGATCACGCGAACGCGCGGTACCTCGCCGAGAGCATTGCCGACATTCCCGGCATCGAACTCGACCCGGCGCGCGTTAGGACGAACATCGTCTTTTTCGATCTCGCGACAGGCGCGCCGAGCGCGGTGGAGATGGCGGAACGGCTCGCGCGCGCGGGTGTCCTCATCGGTCCCGCCGGCGAGCGACGGATGCGCGCGGTGACGCATTATGGCGTCGAACGCGCGGACATTGACGCGGCGATCGGCGCGATGAAATCGGCGCTCAATCGTCACTGACCGCCCACGTTCCCCGACCCGCCGGCATAGCCGGTCAGTTCGACGTAACCGCTGCCGGTGACTGCTGCGCCGTGCGAGCGCCCGGTGATTTGGACCGCGCCTTCCCAGTAGACAATCGAGACGCGCATCTCCTGATCCGCGACGTACGGTTGGAGTGTCAGTTGGATGTCGGCGGATGGAATCGATATGCTCCAGCGCGCGGGATACTTGCCGCCAGACACAGGACTCGTCCACGTGTCGAGCACTTGAAGATGGACTTGATCGCGCGTCAGCGTGCGCGTGCTGCCATCCGGCTCAACCAGCGTCCCGCCCGACAGCGGCTCGATACTGCCGTCCTTCTGACGAATTTGAAAGAACATCACCTCGCGCCGGTCGCTGAGTTGGATCGAAAACCAGTCCCAGCCGACGGCATTCGCGCCCAGCACCGTCGTGCTGAACTCGTGGTCCATCCACGATAACCCCTTGACCGCGACCGTCTCGCCGTTGACCGTGATCGTCCCCTCGCTTGCCAGGCGCGTGAAGGAATAATAGTACGACGCGTTCCCCACGTCGTTGGATTTCTGCGATAGCCCCTGATCGCCGTGCAGTACTAGCGGCTTTTCCGCGGCGAGCGTCAGCGTGATCGCGTGTCCGGCATCGTCCGCGCGCAGTTGCACGCGACTCCCGTCCGCGTTGAGCGATGTCACCGCCCAGTTTTCCAGCCACACATGGTACGGATCACCGCTCGCGCCCGCCAAGCCCGCCGCGCCGCGGCTAAAGCGCTCCGTCGCCCAGTGACTGTTGTTCTTGACATCGGTGATGGCAAAATGGGCAAAGTAAACCTGGTTCGTCGCCCAGTCCGACGCGCGCGGCGTTTCGGTTGGCGTCAGCGCGCGCCGGAAGAACGTCAACTGATAGCCAAAGTGGCGACCGTCCGCCGCGTCGAGATTGCCGGTATAGTACCACCATTCCGTTTGAAAATCCGGATGCGGACCATGATCCAGCGGGAACGAAAAGGTGCGGACGTGGTCCGCGCGCGCAAAACCCGCCGTGCCGGCGGTGGACTGCAAGCCGACTAGATTCGCGCTGATTGCCGGCGGCGCGGACTGGATCAACACAATCGCCACGATGCCGAGTGCAGCGAGAGCGAAAATGATCAAGAGAATACGTTTCATTCAATTGCTCCGTGAGAATGCAGAGAGTCGTACTCTAGCACACGCGCCAAGTCTCGTCAAACGAAGAGAAAACCCTCTCTATGCCCTTTGGCGAAATCAGCCCCGTGTCGTTGCGAAGAGGCAGTCTGTGCCAACGAAGCAATCTCCTAACTCAGCGCGCCGAAACCCAACAGGACAGATCATCCACGAAGAACACGAAGCAACACGAAAAAATTTCTGCTTTTTCCTTCGTGATCCTCGTGGACTTGCGATTTTTCTGCCGAAAAACCTGAACCATCCGCGTGGGTGATTTGACTAAATCGCCCTTTGCCGTTACAATGGCGCAGCAATTTTTCATGGAAAGGTTTGTGTCGAATGGCTGAAGAATTTCTTTTGACCGCTGAACCCAGAACCATCCGCGGCAAGCAGGTGGGCGCGATGCGCCGCGCTGGTTCCATTCCCGCGATCCTCTACGGGAGCCACATCCAGACGCCGCTTCCGCTGAAACTGGAAGAGAAAACGCTCAAGCTGGTGATCGCCAAAGCCGGGCACAATCGCCTGATCAAGCTGACGGTCGATACCGGCGCGCCGCGCTTGGTGCTTACGCGCGAAGTGCAGCGCAACTCGCTCACCGGGCGCATTGTCCACGTCGATTTCCAAGAAGTGTCGATGACGGAAAAGATCACGACGCCAGTGCCGCTGGTCTTGGTCGGCATATCGCCGGCGGTGACGCGCGGCGAAGGTCTCTTGATCCACGGCATCAACACGGTCGAGATTCGCGTGTTGCCGACGGACCTGATTCCGGAGATCGAGGTCGATGTGACCGTCCTCGAGTCGTTGAACCAGAGTCTCTTCGTGAAAGACCTCAAGGTCGGCGACAAGATCGAAATTCTGACGCCCGCCGATGAGATGGTCGCCAAGGTCGTGCCGGTGAAGGAAGAAGTGATCGCGGTCGAAGCGCCGGTCGCCGCCGCCGAAGTCGAAGTGATCAAGAAGGGCAAGATCGAAGAGGAAGGCGCCGAAGGCGAAGCGCCTGCTGCCGGCGGCGAAGCGAAAGAAGCCAAAAAAGAGGAAAAGAAATAACCGAATGGAAGACAAAAAGTGGGGCGTGCGTATCGCCCCACTTTTTGTGTTTCTGGGGAATGTGGTATAATGCGGATCGGAAAAAATCACATGGAGGGGCGAAGCATTTGCGTCAAATCGTAAAGAGCCGCACACACATGCTTTGCCTTTACTGATCTGTCCGGTAGGAGCCCCTAGCATTGTTTAGTCCGCTGAACTGGATGTTCGGTTTGTTCTCCCGCGACATCGGCATCGATCTTGGCACCGCGAACACGCTCGTCCTCGTGCGCGGCGTTGGCATCGTCATCAACGAGCCGTCGGTCGTCGCCATCGAAAAACGAACCAAGCGCGTTCTGGCGATTGGTTCGGAAGCCAAGCAAATGGTCGGGCGCACGCCGGCGGACATCGTCGCGGTTCGTCCGCTGCGCGACGGCGTCATCTCCGATTTCGACGTGACGGAGAAGATGCTGGAATACTTTATTACGAAGGTGCACGATCAGGCGCTCTTGCCGGTGCCGCATCGTCCGCGCATCGTCATTGGCATTCCCAGCGGCGTGACCGAAGTGGAAAAACGCGCCGTGCACGACGCGGCGATGAACGCGGGCGCGCGCGAAGTTTTTCTCGTCGAGGAGCCGATGGCGGCGGCGATCGGCGCGGGGCTGCCAATTACGGAAGCGATCGGCAGCATGATCGTGGACATCGGCGGCGGCACAACCGAGATGGCGGTGTTCTCGCTCGGTGGCATTGTGGTCAGCCGCTCCATCCGCGTCGCCGGCGACGAGATGGACGAGGAAATCATCCGCTACGCGCGCGAAAAGTACAACGTCCTCGTCGGCGAGCGAATGGCGGAAGAGATCAAAATGAGCATTGGCTCCGCGTTCCCCTTGCCGGAGGAACGCACGGTGATGCTGCGGGGGCGCAATCTCATCACCGGCTTGCCGGAAGCCATCGAAGTGTCCAGCGTCGAAATCCGCGAAGCGCTCGCCGGACCGATCAATCAGATCGTCGACGCGCTGAAAACGACGATCGACGAGACGCCGCCGGAATTGGTCTCCGACCTGATGCAGTACGGCATCGCGATTGCGGGCGGCGGTGGACTGTTGGGCGGCATCGCCGAGCGCTTGTCACAGGAAACCAAGATGCACGTCTATACCGCCGAAGACCCATTGACATGCGTCGTGCGCGGCGCGGGTCACGTTCTGGCAGAACTGGATATGCTCCACCAAGTGGCGACGCCCACGCGCAGCACCGCGCGGCGGTAGTGGAATTTATGATTTAAGATTTCTGATTTAAGATTTGCCTGCCGTGCCCGGTCGAATCTGAAATCATAGATCATAAATCATAAATCATAAATCTGATGTACGCTCCCAATCGCAATCGTTCGACCGTCCTCATCGCCCTGATCGTCCTCGCGATTCTCGCGCTAATTCTTCACCAACTCGGACAACTGCAGCCGCTCGAAAACCTCGCGCTGGGCGCGCTGCAACCGCTGTTCCGCGGCGCGGTTGGCGTCGGTCAAGGCGCGCAAGACCTCACCGGCAGTTTTGCCGATGTGAACACGATGCGCGCGCAGATCAAATCGCTCCAAGACCAGGTCAACGCGCTGACGATCAACAGCGTCCGTCTGCGCGAATTGGAAAACGAGAATTCGATCCTGCGGCAGCAATTAGGATACAAGCAGTCCAATCCGGATTTCGATCTGCTCGGCGCGGCGGTGCTGCAACGCAATCCCGACCAGGCGCAAGTCATCGGGCAAGACCCAACGAACCTGGCGCATTACATCATCGTCGATCAGGGCAGCGCGCAAGGAGTCCAAGTGGGAATGCCAACGGTTACGCCCCAGGGCTTAGTCGGTCGGGTCACCGAGGTTGGCACGCAGTGGTCAAAGATATTGTTGATTACCGATCCGTCGAGTTCGGTGAACGCGGTCGTCCAGTCGACGCGCGCGACCGGCATCGTGCAAGGCGAGGTGGGCAGCAATCCCTTTGCGCCGCGCCTGCTGATCCAGTACGTGCCGCAGGGCGAGGCGATCAAGGTGGGCGATTTGATTCTGACGTCGGGGCTGGGCGGCAGTTTCCCCAAACGCATCGTCATCGGACAGGTGACAGATGTTCAGCGCAACGACATCGAGCTATTCCAATCCGCGACGATTCAGCCCACCGTGGATTTTTCGCGGTTAGAGTTTGTGCTCATCCTGAAAAAATTCACTCCGTCGGACATTACGCAAGAACCAACGCCGACGCCCACGCCCACTCCCAAACCAACGCTCGCGCCCACGCCGGCTCGATGAATCCATGCGCCGCTCACGAATGTGTTGGCGCGTTGGGCAATTGGCTGATTGACGAATGACTCTCTGGCTGCTCATCCCATTTCTGCTCGTGGTCGCCATCGCACAGGCGACGCTTGTGCCGCTCGTCGCCGTCGCGGGCTACAAAGTCGACCTGGCGCTGGTGATCGTCGTCGTGCAGGGTTTGGTGGGCGAACCTGGCTCCGCCGCGCAGTGGGGCTTTATTCTCGGCGTGTTTCTCGATCTGGCGTCCGGCTTGCCTTTCGGCATCCACATGCTCGTGCTCACCATAATCGGCTTGCTGATGGATTTGGGCGAAGCGATCTTCTTTCGCGGCAACATCGTCGCGCCGCCGATCGCAATGATCGCCGGCACATTCGTCGATAACGTACTGATTCTCGCGATCCTCGCGCTCTTCGGTTGGTCGATTGACTGGAGCAGCTATTTGCTCCGCATCACCTTGCCCTCGGCGATTCTGAACACCGTCGCGATGCCGCTGGCTTATTTTCCGCTGCAATGGCTTCACCGCCGCGTGCGGCCGCGATTGGAAGCGTAAACCGCCGCGTTTTCGCACGCCCGCGTTTGTCGCGTTGCCTTTTCCCTCAAACTAGGGTATAATTTTTCCCGTGAACGATCCAGAGAACGAATATTCCTTTACTCAAACGATTACCGAGGCGCAAGCCAGGCCGCGTGGTAATTTCCGCCTGCTGCGCGTCGGGATTTTGATCGCGTTTGCCATCCTCGCGTTGCAACTCGCTCAAGTCCAGATCGTGCAGGGACAGTACTACCGGGACGCAGCCAACCAGAATCGTTTTCGCCTGGTGCAGACGGACGCACTGCGTGGAATCATTTACGACCGCAACGGGCGTATCCTCGTTCGCAACGTCCCCGCGTTCAACGTCTCCATCGTCCCGGCGGACTTGCCGGACGATCAACAAGAACGCGTCTTTCAGAAATTGTCCGCGCTCCTCAACGTTCCCATCGACACGGTGATCGAGAACACCGCGAGCGATGTGGTTGGACAGCTACCGAGCGACATCGGTCGCACGGTCATTCCGCCCAAGCGTAAACTCGGCTTGCGCGAACTGGTCGCGCAGGGTCAACGCGATCCCTATTCTCCGACGCTCATCCAGACGAATGTGCCGCGCGACGTGGCATTTTACATCGAAGAGAACCATCTCGATTTTCCCGGCGTGCAGGTAGGATTGCAGCCAGTGCGCCAGTACGTCGACGGCGCGCTGCTTTCGCACATCCTGGGCTACGTGGGACCGATCCCCAGCGAATCGTTCGCCGATTATCAAAGCCAAGGGTACGCTTCGACCGATCAAGTCGGAGTGAACGGTTTGGAATTGACGTACGAAAAAGACTTGCGCGGCACCAAAGGTCAGCGCTACGTCGAAGTGGATGTCGCCGGGCGCGAGGTCGCCAATCTGGGCGAAAAGCCGCCGGTCCCCGGCAACAATCTCGTTCTCACCATTGATTCTGATTTTCAGAAAACCGTTCAGACGATTCTGCAAAAAGCGATGGACGGTGTACATTCCAAGCAAGGGGTTGCCATCGTGCTCGACCCGCGCAACGGCAACATCATCGCTATGGTGACGCTGCCGTCCTACGACGACAATCTATTCGCCACCGGCATCTCCTACACCGACTATACCAAACTCGCGCAAGACCCGCTGCACCCGCTGGTCGATCACGCGATCACCGGACAGTATCCGCCTGGCTCGACGTTCAAGATGATTCCGGCGTCCGCCGCACTGCAAGAGCATGTCATCGACGTGAACACGCGCTTTCAAACGCCCGGCACGATCTGGGTGCCCAACGAGTATTACCCGGACAATGCCAAACTCGCGCAGCCGTTCTACGATTGGTACAAACCGGGCTTTGGCTCGCTCAACATCCTCGGCGCGATCGCGGAATCGTCAGACGTTTTCTTCTACAAACTCGCCGGCGGCGAATCGCCGAACTTTAACAACGGGCTGGGTCAAGACCGCCTGTCTGCGTACGCGCGAATGTTCGGCTTGGGGCAAGTAACCGGCATCGATCTGCCCGGCGAAGCGCCGGGCTTGGTGCCCGATCCAACCTGGAAACGCAAAACCATCGGTGACATTTGGACCATCGGCGACACATACAACATGGGCATTGGTCAGGGCTATCTCCTCGTCACGCCGCTGCAGGTGGCGGACTATACCGAAATCGTCGCGAACGGCGGAACGCTGTACAAACCGCAACTCGTTCAAGCGGTCACCGATTCGCAAGGGCAAATCGTGCAGACGATCGCGCCGCAGGTGATCCGTCACGTCGCGGTCGATCCGCAGAACCTCGCGATCGTGCGCGAAGGAATGCGCGAGGGCGTGATGGCAGGCACGTCCACCGTGGTCAATCTCGCCGATGTCGCCGTCGCCGCGAAAACTGGCACGGCGGAATACTACGGACCCCGCGTCAACGGGAATTTGCCGACGCACGCGTGGTTCACCGCGTTCGCGCCATACGACAATCCGCAGGTCGTCGTGACGGTCTTTATCGCCGGCGGCGGCGAAGGATCGCTCGTCGCTGGACCGGCGGCGGCGAACATTCTGCGCGCGTACTTTCATCTGCCGTCCAATTCGCCGTTGGCGGGTCCTGCCCAGCCGATTGCGCCGCCGGTCGTCGTGCATCCGCCAGCGGCAGGCACCAATTCCGCCCCCGCGCACAAGTACACCGGTCGGTCGCTTGGCGTGGACAACTGGAACGCCGAACAGCCCGGCATCTTCGGCACCGTGGTCGATGCGACCGGGCGCGGCGTGAACGGCGTCCGCGTTGTCGCCGACAAATGCGACGGCAATACAGTCTTTAGCGCGACTACCGACGGGAACGGCGCGTTCAATTTCGGCGCGTTGTACTGGAAAGACTCGCTGACCTGGTGCGTGCACACCATCGCGCCGTACGACTCGGACCCGTTCACCGTGCAGGTTGAACCGTACAAACGATACACGATTCAATTCGTGCCGACGCAATAGTCACCTAGTCGCGTGGTCGATTTGACTACGTGACCATTTGACCGCGCGACTGGTTGACTACCTGACCACATGACTATATCATTCAAAGGCACGCGCGAAGGACTGCTCATCACGCTCGGCGAAGGCGTGTGGCATGACGTGTTGAACGAACTTGCCGCGCAGCTCAACCGTCCCAGCGCGCAATCGTTCTTCAAAGGCGCGCGTGTGATCTTGGAGACCGGCGCGCGTCCCATCGCCGTAACCGAACTGGAAGAGTTGATCGCGCTGTTCGCGCAGCACGAAATGACGCTGACCTCGGTGATGGGCGAGCGGCAGACGCAGGAAGCGTTCGATCAGGTTCAGGCGTCGCTGCCGCCGCCTGAATCGCTCACGCGCGGAAACGCGGACGAGACGGGCGTGCCGCCGGACGCAACGACCGCGCTGTTGGTCCATCGCACGGTGCGCTCCGGCCAAGTCATCCGCCACGCCGGCACGGTGGTCGTCATCGGCGATGTGAATCCGGGCGCGGAGGTGATCGCCGAGGGGGACGTAATTGTGTGGGGCAAACTGCGCGGCGTCGTTCACGCTGGCGCGTCCGGCAATGAGAACGCCATCGTCGGCGCGCTGGTTCTCACGCCGACGCAGTTACGCATCGGGGGATATATCGCGCGCGCGCCGGACGATCGGCGGTCGGGCAATTGGGTCGCGGAAATTGCGCGAGTTCGCGGGGAACAGATCATTGTAGAACTGTGGAGCGCGTAGGAGCGGGATAACCCCGCCCCTACCGGAGGAAAACATGGGGGGGCAGGTCGTCACCATCACATCGGGAAAGGGCGGCGTCGGCAAGACCACCGCGACCGCCAATCTCGGCGTTGCGCTCGCGCGGCGCGGTCAGCGCGTGGTCTGCATCGACGCGGATATCGGCTTGCGTAATCTGGACGTGGTGCTCGGATTGGAAAACCGGATCGTGTACGACTTGGTGGATGTGATCGAAGGGCGCGCGAAACTGCGGCAGGGACTGATCAAGGACAAGCGGCTGCCGGAGTTGCATTTGCTCCCCGCGGCCCAAAAGCGCGACAAGACCGCGGTCACCGACAAGCAGATGATTAAGCTCTGCGATGACCTCCGCAAAGAATTCGATTTCGTGCTGGTCGATTCTCCCGCCGGCATCGAAGGCGGTTTCAAATATTCGATTGCGCCGGCGGACCAGGTGCTCATCGTCGTCACGCCGGAAGTTTCGTCGGTGCGCGATGCCGACCGCGTGATCGGTCTGGTCGAAGCGCAGGAGAAATCGTCGCCGCGGTTGATCATCAACCGGATGCGCCCGTCGATGGTCCGGCGCGGCGAGATGCTGGCGACGTCGGACGTGCTAGAAATCTTGTCAATCGAACTGCTCGGCATCGTACCGGAAGACGAGGCGATCATTACCTCAACGAACAAAGGGCATCCGGTGGCGTTAGAAGATCACTCGCCGGCGGGCGCGGCGTTCACGCGCATCGCGCAGCGGATGATGGGCGAGGATGTGGCGTTCCAGGCGCTCGATGAATCGGGCGGACTTTTGGATCGGTTCTCACGGCTTTTTCGGCGATAGGCGGGGGGCAGCATGAATTTCCTCGAGCGCATTTTCGGTCGTGCGGCATCATCATCAGACAGTGCGGAATCCGCCAAGCTGCGTCTGCAAATGGCGCTGGCGCACGATCGCGCCGACATCTCACCGCAAACGTTGGATACGATGAGAGACGAAATCGTCGGCGTCGTTTCCAAGTACGTCGACATCGATCGCGAAAATGTTCAGGTCACCGTGTCACGGATCGCCGATGTGCACCACGTTGTGACGAACGTTCCGGTGCTGCGAACGCACCCGACCCGCGCCAAGCCATCGCCGCGCCGCGCGACGCGCCCGGCGCAAACCAAGTCCTAGTTCAGCATGGAACGTTTGTCTCGTCCCCGTTTTACGGATTTCGATTTCTGGCTCCTCGGCGCGACCATTCTCCTCACGCTCATCGGCGTCGCCATGATCTACAGCGCGACCGCGTGCATCACCGGCGAACCGCTCGATCTGTCCAGCCCTTCGCTCCGTCAGGCGATCTACCTCGTGGTCGGACTCGTTGGGATGTTCGTGCTCGCGTTCATCGACTATCGCGTTTATAACGCGTTGCGCTGGCCCATTTGGATTTTCACGTTGGGGATTCTGGCAATCGTCTCCGTGATCGGGCAGATCACCCACGGCGCGCAGCGCTGGATCGACCTTCGCATTTTTCTGTTTCAGCCCTCCGAATTGAGCAAGCTGCTGTTGATCCTCGTCGTCGCCAAATATATGGCAGACCACGAGCAGGAGATGACACACTGGCGCGCGCTCGCCATCTCGCTTGTCTTCGTCGCGTTGCCGCTCGTGCTCGTCTACTTGCAGCCCGACCTGGGAACGGCGATCGTCATCGGCACAACGTGGGGTGTGATGGCGCTGGCGGCTGGAATGAAATGGCGCGACGTGCTGATCATCGCGGCGATTGGCGCGGTCGCCGCGCCGCTCATCTGGGCAAACCTGCGACCGTACCAGCAGGAGCGCATCCTGACGTTCCTCGATCCGGCGCGCGATCCACTGGGCGCGGGCTATAACGTGACGCAGGCGCGCATCGCCATCGGGTCGGGCGGACTGAACGGTTTGGGGTTTTGCAGCGGCACGCAGAGCCAGCTGCGGTTTCTCCGCATTCGGCAGACCGACTTTATCTTCTCGGTCATCGGCGAAGAACTGGGGTTCGTCGGCTCGCTGTTCGTCATCGCGCTGATCGCGTTCATCCTCTTCCGCATCATTCGCGCGGCGATGATGGCGCGCACGCCGTTCGGCAAGTTGATTGCGGTCGGCGTAACGGCGATGATTTTGATTCAGAGCTACGTGAACCTAGGTATGAATCTGGGGCTGATGCCGGTGACCGGTATTCCGCTGCCGTTCGTGAGTTCCGGCGGCAGTTCGCTGATCTCGTTGTTGGCGGCGGAGGGTGTGGTGCAGAGCATTCTGATGCACCAACGCGGCTTGGAATTGGCAGGGAGCGGAAAAAATTACGAGTAAAATGCACGACGCTGCGCTCTACAGCGCCTTGCGTAACGCCGCCATCGAATCGCGCGCGGCTAACGCAATCACGTGATCGCCGGCGAACAGCTGCGTGTTGCCGCGCGGCACCACCACGCGTCCGTTCCGCTGGATCGATACGATCACGCAGTCGTTCGGCAGCACGATCTCCTTCAGCGACTTGCCAATCGCCGCGCTGTGCGCGCCTAGATCGATCGTCATCAATTCTACGCCGGCTGCCGATTCCAAACGCAAGCGCTCCAGATGCAGTTCGCGCTGCTGCTTGTTCGCCAGCGCGCTCGAATACGCGTGCACGATGTCGCCGCGCCGCAGCGACCCCAGCACGCGCCGCGGATTGCGCCGGTCCACCACCGGAATTCGTCCCACATCCATCGCGCCGAAATGCCGCAGCGCGTCGTCGAGCGTGTCGTCCGGAAACGCGGTGACGACGTTGCGCGTGCAAATTTCGCCGGCGGTCGCCTGCGTCTTGCCCTCCGCGATCGCGCGCTCCAGGTCGGACAGCGCGACCACGCCGTACAACATTTCCTGCTCGTCCAAGACGATGAACCCGTGATGCGTCGTTTCGCGGAACAACCGCGCCAGCTCGCTCTGCGGCGTGGACGCGCTCACCGTCTTGAGCGCGGCAATCGGCGTCATCGCTTCCTCGACCAGAATCGCGCGCATCAGATTCACGTCCTTTTTCGCGTGCGGATCGACGCCGCGGCTTTTTAATTTCAGCGTGTAAACGCTTTCTGGCTCCAAGTGCCGCGCGAGAAGGATGCTGACGATCGTCGAGAGCATCAGCGGCAGAACGATTTGATAATCCTGCGTCATCTCAAAGGGCAGCAGAATCGCGGTGATGGGCGCGCGCACCGCGCCGGCGAGCACCGCGCCCATTCCGACCAAACCGTACGCCGGCGCAGCCGCGACGATGCCGGGAAAGAAATGCTGCGCGATCGCGCCAAATCCGACGCCGAGCATGCCACCAAGGAAGAGCGATGGCGCGAACAGCCCGCCTTGCCCGCCGGAGCCAATCGTCAGCGGCGTCGCAATCAGTTTCAAGCCGACGAGCAGAAAGAGCATCGCCGCATCGTTCAGCCCGCCGCGCAGAACGTCGCCCAGCGCCGCGTAGCCAGTCCCCAAAATCTCCGGTCGAAAAAAGTACGCCAGCGCGCCGACGACCAGTCCGCCAACGGCGGGTTTGAGCCATGCCGGCACGCGCCACGCTTCAAACGAATCCTCGACGCGGTCCAGCAGGCGAATGTACGCGACCGACACAATCGCCGCGCCGATGCCGAGCGCCACATACAACGGCAGTTCAAGCGGCGAGCGCAATTGATAGGTTGGCACTGTGAACGCCGGCGAACTCCCCAGCAAGCCCTGGATCGTCACTGCGCCGGCGACAGCCGCCAGGACGATAAAGCCGGTAGAGACGCCCGAAAATTCTCCGAGAACGATCTCCACCGCGAAAAAGACTCCGCTGATGGGCGCGTTGAACGCCGCGCCCAAGCCCGCCGCCGCGCCGCAGCCGATGAGCGTTTTGATGCGCGCTTCTGCCAGATGCAGCCGCTGTCCCACTTGCGATCCAATCATCGCGCCGATCTGTACGCTGGGGTCTTCCGGTCCAGCCGAGCCGCCCAAGCCCACCGTCAGCACCGCGCCGATAATGCGCGCGAGACTACCGCGCCAACCGACGCGACCGGAATGGACTGACACTGCTTCGATAATACCGGCAACACCCAAGCCGGTCTCGCCGGGTTTGGAGGCGACTGCCATCCAGACCGCGACCAACAGCCCGCCCAGCGCGGGGAAAAGAATCAAGCCGATGGGAAAATCGCGCGCGAGTCCGCCGATGCTCCAATTGAACAACCCATCCAACAGGTGGCGGAAAATGGCGATGCCTAACCCGGTGCTCGCGCCGATGCCCAGCGCGAGCGTCGTCATCACTGCCGTCTCGGAAGACCAGAATCGATCACTCAGTTGGGCGCGCCAGCGCGTCAAGCCCTGGCGAACGATCATCAAAACCACTCCTTCTGCAATTGTTCCATCTTACCATCGCTCTTCATTGCGTCGATCACCGCGTTGATCTCGCCCAGCACCGTCGGCTCGTCTTTCCGCACCGCGATCACGTAGAGTTCGCTCGACAACGGTGCGCCGACCATCTTCAAGCCGCTCGTCGTTTTCGCGAAATCGTCGAACGTGATCGCGTCGGTGAACACCGCGTCGAGCGCGCCGGCGCGCAAAGCGCGCAGCGCGTCTACCGGTGTGTTGAACTCGCGCAGATCGTACTTGAGCCGCCGCTGCCACTTGCGCGCAAAACTATCGCCGCTCGATCCCAGCTCGACGCCGATGCGCTTGCCGGCGAGATCGTACCACGATTTTGTCGTCGTGTCGCTCTCGCGGACGACGATGAGCGGTCCGCCGTCAAAGTACGAGTGCGAAAAGAACACGTCCTCGGTTTTCTGCGGATTGTACGGCAGCGCGGAGAGAATCGCATCGAACTGATTGGCTTTGAGCGCGTCGTACAAACCGTCAAAGCCGGTGTAGACGTACTGCACGTGGATCGTGTTCGTGACGATTTCGTTCGACCACTCGCGCGTCATTTCGTTTGCCAGCGCAATGTCCAAGCCGGACAGATGCCCTTTGCCATCATCCGATTCAAACGGCGGGAACGAAGGATCGACGCCGATGCGGAACACGCCCGTCGCCACGATGCGCGTCCACGTCGCATCCGGTTTCGGCGGCGGCTTGGGCAGCCAGTTGGCGTAGCCATACCACGCGAATAGAATGAGCGCGAGAACGACGAGCGGCAGCGTCCCCGGACGCAAGGATGAAGGATCGCTTCGCGGGATGAAGGATGAAAAACGGCTTTCCGCCTTCTGCCTTCCGCCTTCATCCTTTTTCTGTTGACTGATGTCTGGCGACTGGCGACTATTTCCCTTCGGCATATTTTTGCACTTCGTAATAGATCGGCTTGGGATCAAAGTCCGGCGTCACGAACGTAAAGTAATCCTGATACGTCTCCGCGGGCGCCGGGAAGCGAAACGCCCACATCGCGCACGCGTCGACCCAGTCCCACTGCTTGCACAGGTCGTACGCGCGCAGCGTATTCTCGATGCGCGCGGCGGGGCTGACCGCTTTCGTCCAGCGCGGGTGATCGTTCCAGCCGCCCTCGGTGATGATGAGGTGTTTCGCCGCGTCGCCGTTCTGGATCATAATATCGTGCAAGAGTTCCGTGCGCCGGAAATTCACGCGGTCGGGCGACGGCGGCTCGTCGGCGGGCGAGGTCCAGCCGTACGCGTGCACGGCGAGAATGTCGAAATAATTCTTCGCGCCGGCGTCGTACATTTTCTGCAGGTATTCGAGGTCGCTCATCGCGTCGGTCGCGCCGGGCGGCGCGAGCACCGGCGCAAGCGCGCCGGCGAGAACCTGCACATCGGGGTTTGCCTGCTTGGCGACCGGATAGACCGCCTGCAATAATTTGACATAGCCGGCAGGATCGACCGGGCGATAGCCCCATTCGAAATTGGTGTTCGGCTCGTTCCAGATGACGATGTACTTGATGCGCCCCTTAAAGTGCGTGACGAACTCGCGGACGAAATTCGCAAAGTCCGCATAGTGCGCTTCGTCGAGATAACTGGTTACAGAATCTTTCGGGCGCGCCCAAGACGGCACAAAGCCCAGCCGCGCGATGACGGTCAATCCCTGCCGCCGCGCGTGATCGACCACGAGATCGGCGTGCGACCAATCGTATTGTCCCTGGGCGTTTTCGATATAGCCCCACGGAAAATATTCGACGATCCACGACGCGCCCATCTCGCGCACCATTTGCAGCGTCTTTTGGATCTTCCACTCTTCGACTTCGTCCGTGAGACGCGTGTGGATGCCGATTTTGGGATTGGTCGTGTGAACAGTTTGCTGCGGACCCAGCGTCACCAAAATCGGCGGCGGCGCGCCGAGCCAGTCGATGAGAACAAAAAGCGCGACCAGTTCGAGTAGGCGCACAAACGACGAAGGACGAATGATGGAAGACGAACGGCTTGCCCTGCGCCCCGCGCCTTTTGCCGCCGGCGTGCTCATTGACAAGAATCGCATATTCGAGTTACAATGCTTTCGTGTGAGTACCTTACCAACTGAATCATCCTCCGTATGGTTCGCCTCTGCCTGGTATTGGAAAGGAGGTATTTATAATGGCAGAAAATGGCGAAGTCGCGTTGTTTATCGACTTTGAAAATGTTCGTTATGGCTTGAAAAACAATTACGGACGCGAACCCGATCCGCAAACTCTGATGGCAAAAGCGCGCAAGTATGGTCCGGTCGCGCTCGCGGTCGCGTATGCTGATTTCACCGAGCACCCGGATTTTTTCCGCCGCAAGCTCGAGGTTGCCGGCATCACGCCGCGCGATGTGCCGCGGCGCAGCCCGGACGTCGCCCACAAATCGTCGTCCGATATGGCAATGCTGATGGACGTGATCGACTGTCTGCTCGACCGACCGACCGTCAATACGTTGATGCTGATGACCGGCGACAGCGATTTCATCCGCGTCGTCGCGCGGGCGCGGCATCGATTTGGAAAAAGAGTGATCATCGCCGGCGTACCCGGCAGCGTGTCGAATGATCTCATCGCCTCCGCCGACGCCGCCGATCCTATCGTCGAGCCGGACTGGGCGCCGTCCGCGCCGCAGGAATCCCCCGCCGTTTTTGATTCGACTTTGACCCCGGAGACTCTGGCGTCTACCGATTCGACCGAACTATCTGAGACGGAGCGCCGCTTGATCTTTCTGATCGATCACTTGGATCGCAACCGACCGTATCTCACGTTTCTCTTTGTCAAAACCCATGCGCTCTCACCGAACAGTCAGTTGACGCTCAGCCCAATGCAGGTGGATCTCGTTTTGACCCGGTTCAAGGAACGCGGCATCTTGCGCGATGAAGTGCGCGAGATGGATGGGCGCACGCTGCGTTTCCTGTATTTTATGCGCGATAACCCGCTCGTTCAAAATGTGCTGAAGGACAAGCCCCCTTCGTTTTGATCTAGTGTTGCAGAAGCCGCCGTACGGATTACAGTCACAGACGAGGGAGACCCACCGGTCTCCCTCGTTTTTTGGTTCGTGAGCGCACGGCGCGCCGCGTCGGGTCGAACGAAGGCGGGCACACCATATCGCCAATCGCCGCCGTCGTCAAGCGGCGTCGTCCAACGCCAATGCGTCTGGTGCGCGCCGCAGCACGCCCCAGATCAGGTGATACAACGCGTACAGTTCCCACGCAAAGGGCACATAGCCGCCGTAGCCCAGCAGCGGCATCTCGAAGACCTTGAGAAAGCCGACGAACGGTACGGTGTAGTACCACTTGGGCATCGCAAAGAAATTCCACATTTCCCAGAACACGCCGCAGATCACCGCGGCGACTGCCAGCGCGACGATGAGCCGCCCATCGCCGCGCGCGAGCTGACCCAGCAGCGACGCGCGCCCCGCTGAAGAACCCGGGGTCTGCGACCCACGCAGATAGTTCAGCGGATCGACGACAAGGACGAGCCACACCCAGGCGAGTGGAAACGCGAAACGCGGCAGTAACACGACGGCGGCAAACGCGAACACGCCGGCGTACATCAGCGCCCACGGCAGCGCCGGCGAAATGCTCCAGCGCCGCGGCGCGCGGAAGCGTTCGATGAACCGAAACGTCGATACCAGTTCGGTCGTCTCAAACACCGCCGGGATCACGGTTGAAAAATCGATCGAGCCGACCAGCAGCACTCTCCAAAAGATAAAATCTTGCGTATCGATGTAATGCCAGTTGAGAACGAAATTGTTCATCCCTTCGAACAGCCACCAGACCGGCGCGCTCAGCACGAACAGCGCGATAAACTCGCGCGGGTTGCGCGTCAGCAGCGACGATCCGCGCCGCCGGGCGACCAGCGCATCGACCGTGAGAATGTAGCCGAGCCATTGCGGAAAGAACGCGTATTCGCCGAGCGCGCCCAGGTGCGTCCACGACGTAAACCAGAACACCGCGACGAGCGCAAGTCCAAAGAAAAGATGCAGCGGCAGCGTTTTGGTTTTGACGATGATTCGTTCCATTTGTTCGTCCTCATTTGACCGGCGATTGACGGTAGACGGAACCTCGGTCGTTCGTCTTTCGTCCTCCGTCCAACCTCCGCATTATATCATTCCTGCTGCGCGCTGCAACTCGCTAGTCGAATCGTTTAATGTGTGGTAAAATCCGCTTGCGAAAGGGGAGCGCGATGAATCCACCAACCATCGACGAAATCAAATCGACCGGGAGCGCGATCCGCGAGAATGTTGGCAAGGTCATCGTCGGCAAAAATGATGTCGTCGATCTCGCGCTCGTCGCGCTGTTGTGCGAAGGGCACATTTTGTTCGAAGACATTCCCGGCATCGGCAAGACAACGATGGCAAAAGCGCTCGCGCGCTCGCTTAACTGCGCGTTTCGTCGCATTCAGTTCACGCCGGATTTGCTCCCCAGCGACGTGACCGGGCTGTCGGTCTATAACCAAAAGACGCAGGAGTTTGAATACCGTCCCGGTCCGCTGATGGCGCAGATCGTCCTCGCCGATGAAATCAATCGCGCCACGCCGCGCACTCAGTCCGCGCTGCTGGAAGCGATGCAAGAGCGGCAGATCACGGTGGACGGCGCGACGAAACTGCTGCCGCGCCCGTTTCTCGTTCTCGCCACGCAAAATCCAATCGAGCTGGAAGGCACATTCCCGCTGCCTGAGGCGCAGATCGACCGATTTTTTATGCGGCTCGCGCTTGGCTATCCGAGCGAAGCGGAAGAGAGCGCGATTTTGCTGCGCTTTGCTCGCGACGAGCCGCTGGAGACGCTGTCCGCCGTCGTCGATGCTGATGCAATTACCGCGATGCAGCGTGCGGTGCGAACCGTCCGCGTCGAAGCGTCGGTGCGCGAGTACGTCATTGCGATTGCGCGCGCGACGCGCGTCCACGCCTCGGTGGAACTCGGCGCGAGTCCGCGCGGCTCGTTGTATCTCTATCGCGCAGCGCAGGCATTTGCTGCGCTAAACGGCCGCAAGTTCGTCCTGCCCGACGATGTGAAATACCTCGCGCCATTCGTCCTCACGCATCGCCTCATCATCAGCGCGCAGACGCGCCTGCGCGGACGCGACGTCAACCAGATCATCAAAGAGGTCATCGAGTCCGTGCCGGTGCCGGTGGAACAGTGAATAGTGAACACCGATGTTCAACGACTCTTGGATTTATCTCGCTGTCTTGATGGTCGTGTTCGGCGTGGTACTCCAAGTCCCCGCGCTCATCGTCCTCGCCGCGCTGCTGCTCACCGTCATTCCCATCGCGTGGGCGTGGAATCGCGTGGCGCTGTGGCGCGTCAGCTACGACCGTACGCTCAGCGAGCATCGCGTCTTCGTCGGCGAGACGATTGACCTCACCGTGCGCGTGAGCAATCACAAAATCTTGCCCTTGGCGTGGATCAAGATTGACGATCAGTTTCCGACCGCACTGCCGCCGCTGAATAAACCGCTCGCGCCCTCGCACATTCCACTGACCGGTTATCTCACCCAACGCGCCACGCTCGCCGGTTTTGAGCGCGCCCGCTGGAATTATCGCTTGCCGTGTCATCGACGCGGCTACTTTTCGCTGGGTCCGGCGCGTCTGAAATCCGGCGACCTGTTTGGGCTATTCGAGCGCGAATGGCTCAGCCCGCGCACCGACCGCTTGATCGTCTATCCGCAAATCAAACCTATGGAAGATTGGGGCTTGCCGCCCAAAGACCCGCTGGGCGATGTACAAGCGCGCGTGCCGATTTTTGACGATGCGACCCGACCGCGCGGCGCGCGCGATTATCGCCCCGACGATGCGCCCAAACACATCCACTGGCGCGCGACGGCGCGGCTTGGCGAGTTGCAAGTCAAAGTGTACGATCCGACGATTTCGTACCAGTGGGTGCTGTTCGTCAACGTCGCGACGTTCGCGCAAGCGTGGCAGGGCGTGAACCCCGCGCTGCTCGAGCGCGTCATCAGTCTCGCCGCGTCGATCGCGAATTTCGGCGCGGAGCGCAAGTACGCAGTCGGTCTGATCGCCAATGGAACCTGGCCCGAGTCCGACCAGCGTCTGAAAATCCTGCCCAGCCGCGACCCGAACCAGTTGCGGCACATTCTGGAGGCGCTCGCCGCGATCACCTCATTCGTCACCACGCCGATCGAGAATCTGCTGCGGACGGAAACGTCGAACATCTCCTGGGGCGCGACGCTCGTCATGGTGACCGGCGTCGTCACGGAGGAAATGCTGGCGGAGATGCTCCGACTGCAACGCGTAGGTCGGCGGCTCGCGCTGATCTCGCTTGACGAAAACTGGACGCCGCGCGAAGCAGAGTTGGCAGGCATCGTCGTTCGCGCGGCAAGTCAAAAGTCACAAGGCAAAAGCTAAAAGTGAGAATAGAAGACCGGGATGTTCCTTTTTACTTTTGACTTTTCACTTTTAACTTCGAAGATTTCTCTCCGCCGCGAACTTCGGTTCGCGCTCCTCGCCGCGATGGAAACGTGCTGGGTCTATGCGATCCTGGCATCCGTCGCGGGACTGATCCGCGTCGCGCACCTCTTGTCGCCGCTGTCGCTCTTCGCGGCGTACTGGATCGCGCTGGCGGCGGGACGCGCGCTGCCGCAACTCCGACAACGCCGGATCGTTCTCCAATTTCTCGCGATCGCGCTGGCGCTGCTCACACTTCTCGCCATCGCGCGCGTTGAATTCTATTCGCGTTTCGCCTTGTTCGATCTAACTTGGCTGCCGAGTTTTCTGCGCACCCTCGCCGGACTCTCGGGCGAATTCATCGCCGAATATCTGGCAACCGTGGGTATCCTCTACATGTTCATTCGCGGCTTGGGGTACGCGCAGCGACCGCTCACGCTCTGGTTCGTGAGTTTCCAATTCCGCCTAGGCATCGTCGCTTTCTTTTTGCTGTTGTTGCTGTCCGGTTTTCTCAAACCCTTCGACGCATCGCTCTGCATTTTCGTCTATTTCTTTGTTTCGCTGCTCGCCATCGCGCTGGCGCGCATCGAAGAAGTGGGCAGCGACTTGCCGATGGGTCCGCGCTGGGCGATGACGCTGGCAGTCGCGGTCGCGCTGGTGATTTTTATCGGCGCAGGCGTCCTGCAATTTCTCACGCTCGATACCGCCACCGCGCTGCTGCGACTCTTTACGCCGCTGTGGACGGTGGTGGAGATCGTGTTTCTGCTGATCGCGCTGCCCATCGGATTTGGGGTGAGCGTGCTGGTCGAACTGGTGCGACCGCTCTTCAAGAATCTCGGCAATCCACTCGACGCTCTGAAAGGACTCTTTGCGTTTACCGGCGGATTGTCCGCGCTGCTGCCCAACCCGCCGGCGATGGCTTTTCTCGCGCCGCTGCTCAAAGTGCTGCTGGCGCTCACGGTGATTCTGGGCGTCGGGCTCTTGCTCGCGCGCGCGTTGAACCTCCGCATGCAACACGCCGAAGAAGAAACCTTTCGCCGCGAATCGATTGGCGATGAAGACGATGCCGCGCGCGCGCGGCGACTTGGAGCGGCGAAGAAAACTCGACCGCGCCGCGCCGCCGGACCCGCCGCGGAATCGATTCGACGCATCTACGCCGCGCTCGTCGCGCGGGCAGGCGACGCCGGGCTGCCGCGCGCGCTCACCGAGACGCCGTACGAGTACCTGCCGCGCCTCGAACGCGCTTGGCCCCAGCAAGCCCCAGATGTTCGCGCCATCACCGACGCGTACGTCGCCGTGCATTACGGCGAGCGCGAATTCGCGGCGGCAGAAGTGGAACAGTTGCGGGAGATGTGGAAGCGGGTAGAGCAGACGATAAGACGTGAAACGTGAAACGTAAATGGAGAGCGCAATGATGAACTATAGTATTCCTCCGCAGAAACTATCACGCCCGCGAAGATTTTTGAACCGCAAAAACGCGACACCTGCCCTGGCGGGAACGTGACTGTGCTGAAGTTCGCACAGCCACGCCAGGAAGAACGCAAAGAAAAAAATATGAAAACCTTTGCGCCCTTTGCGTCTTTGCGGTGAGATTTGGTTGTGGCTGGAAGCCACGCTATGAAATTATTCCGGAAAACGATAGATCGTCTGAAGCGAGTTGGGATGAACCAGATGCTTTATTGGAAGACATTCCGATTCCATAATCATTATGTTTCACGTTTTGCGTTTTAAGGAGTTCCATGAAACTCGTCACCGCCAATCAGATGCGCGCGCTCGAGCAGCGCGCTGACAAGAACGGAAACACCTTCGCCATGATGATGGAACGCGCCGGCAAAGCCGTCGCCGATGCGCTTGCCGCGCGCCGCGACGTGCGCGATCAGCGCGTGCTGGTGCTCGTCGGTCCCGGCAACAATGGCGGCGATGGTCTGGTCTGCGCGCGCTACTTGCACGACGCCGGCGCGCGCGTGTCACTCTACCTCTGGAAGCGCGTCGCGGACGACGCCGATGCAAATTTCAAACTCTGCCAAGAGCGCCATATCGCGGTCACACGCGCCGAAGACGACGCGGATTTTGTCGCGTTGAAAAAACTGGTCGGCGAAACCGACGCCATCGTCGACGCGCTGCTCGGCACGGGCGTTACGCGACCCATCGAAGGGCTGCTCAAGGACTTGCTGCTGGCGGTCGTCCAAGCCCAATCACCCATTCACCCATTCACCGAATTGATTCCCTCGCCCCTCGCCGCTCGCCGCTCTCGCCTTGTCGTCGCGGTCGATCTCCCCAGCGGCTTGAACCCGGACACCGGCGCGCTCGATCCTGCCGCGCTGACCGCCGACCTCACCGTCACGTTCGCGTTTCCGAAAATCGGACAGTTGATTTTTCCGGGCGCAGGCGCAGTCGGAGAAGTCGTCGTCGCGGACATTGGCATTCCGGCGGAATGGGTGGATGCCGACGCGCCAGGCGTTGCCAGCGCGCGTGAAATCGCAACGATGCTGCCCGCGCGTCCGCGCGATTCGCACAAGGGTACCTTCGGCAAAGCGATGATCTGCGCCGGCTCGGCGAACTATGTCGGCGCGGCATTCCTCGCTGGCTCGGCGGCGACGCGCGCTGGCGCGGGGCTGGTGACGCTCGCGCTCGCGCGTACGATTTACCCGATGATCGCGAGCGCGCTGCACGAGACGACGTTTGTCGTTCTGCCGGACGATTTGGGCGTCCTCGTGCCGGAGGCGATTCCAGTTTTGCGTGAGCGGCTGACGGATTACGACGCGCTGCTGATCGGCTGCGGGTTGGGACGCGATCCCAAGACCGTCGAGTTCGCGCAGCGATTGCTGGGGCTGGACGCGAAAGTGAAAACGCAAGTGGGATTTGCGACGAGGAGCGAGGAGCGGATGGAACCGCGCGGAAACTTGCCGCCGCGGGTGATCGACGCGGACGCGCTTTTCGCGCTCGCGCAATCCGGTGAGTGGTGGACGCGGCTCGCGCCAAATACCGCGATCCTTACGCCGCATCCCGGCGAAATGGCGACGCTGTGCGGTTTGCCGCGCGACGAGGTGCAAGCCGACCGCGTGAACGTCGCAAAAAAATATGCCGCGCAATGGCGGCAAGTGGTCGTACTGAAAGGCGCGTTCACTGTCATCGCCGCGCCGGACGGACGCGCGACGCTTTTACCCTTTGCGACGCCCGCGCTTGCCACTGCCGGCACCGGCGATGTGCTCGCCGGCACGATTGCCGCGATGCTCGCGCAACACCTAGAACCATTCGACGCGGCAGTTGCCGGCGCGTACTTGCACGGGCTTGCGGGGGAAATCGCCGAGCGCGAGATTGGTCGCGCGGGCGTCGTCGCCGGCGATTTGCTGCCGCGCTTGCCGCAGGCGATCCAAAAAGTAACGGACGACGGAACGAAGCGCTGATCCGTTCCGTCTTCCGTCGTTCATCCTCCGTCGCATGTCTAATGCCGAAAATGCCGCGTGCCGGTCAGCACCATCGCCGCGCCGTAACGATTCGCCATCTCAATCGATTCGTCATCGCGCAGCGAGCCGCCTGGATGCGCGATCGCGGTCACGCCCGCACGGCACGCGGCTTCTACACCGTCCGGGAATGGAAAGAACGCGTCCGACGCCAGCACCGCGCCGCGCGCGCGTTCGCCGGCTTTTTCCACCGCGATCTTGACTGAATCGACGCGGCTCATCTGCCCCGCGCCAATACCGACCGTGCGCGTTTCGCGCGCGAGCACGATCGCGTTCGATTTGACGAATTCCTCCGCGCGCCACGCAAAGCGCAGCGCGTGCTCTTCCTCCGACGTGGGCGCACGTTGAGACACCACGCGCCATTCCGCCGCGTCGGTAGTATCTTGTTCCTGCGCCAGATAACTCCCCGCGATGCTCCGCAGTTCCCAGCCCGCCGCGCGCGGCGTCGCACATTCCAGCAACCGCAAATCCTTCTTCGCTTGCAGCATCTCGCGCGCCGCGTCGTCAAAGCGCGGCGCGATCACGGCCTCGGTGAACAACTCCAAGATCGCGCGCGCCGTTTCTGCATCGACGGCGCGGTTCAATGCGACGACGCCGCCAAACGCCGAGGTGGGATCGCAGTCGCGCGCGTCCAGGTAAGCACGTACCAGCGAGTCCGCGCTCGCGATGCCGGAGGGCGTCGTGTGCTTGACGATCACCGCGGTCGGCGCGTCGAAATCATTCGCGGCGCGCCACGCGCCGTCCACGTCGAGCCAGTTGGTGTACGAGAGCGCCTTGCCGTGCAGTTGCCGCGCGTCCGCCAAGCCGGACTGATTCGGCGCGCGGTAGAGCGCGGCGCGTTGGTGCGGATTCTCGCCATACCGCAAGTCGGCGACCTTTTCCAGCGCCAGCGTTAGCGTTGCGGGGAATTTCGCTTCGCCGTCCGGCGGCGCAAGGTACTGCGTGATTGCCGCGTCGTAGCTCGCCGTGTGGCGGAATGCTTTCAGCGCAAGCCGCGCGCGCGTCTCGCGCGTCGTATCGCCGCCGCGTTCGATCTCTGCCGCGACGGCGCCGTAATCCGCCGGATCGCAGACAACGGTGACCCATTCGAAATTCTTTGCCGCCGCACGCAAAAGCGCGACGCCGCCGATGTCGATTTGCTCAATCGCCTCGGCAAGTGTGGTCTCCGGGCGCGCCACGGTGGACTGGAACGGATAGAGGTTGACCACGACCAGATCAATCGGCGATAAATTCTGCGCAGCGAGTTCTGCCAGATCGTCCGGCGTGCGGCGCGCCAGGATGCCGGCGTGAATCGCCGGGTGCAGTGTTTTCACGCGCCCGCCGATCATCTCCGGAAATCCGGTGACGGCTTCGACGGTGGTCACGTTCAGCCCGGCAGCCGCCAGCGCGCGCGCGGTCCCGCCGGACGCGACGAGTTCGACCTTGCGCCGCGCTAACGCGCCGGCGAATGCTTCGAGACCGGTTTTATCAAAGACGGAGAATAACGCTCGCTTCAACTTTTCCTCCAGTGCGGCTTGGATTTTGACGCTGACGCTCGGACGTCCAAACTATGCCAGCTCGCGTTCCATTGAAAGGAAAACCTCGACGATCTTGGGATCAAAATGCGACCCGGTTTGCTCGCGCAGGTACGCGCGCACTTGGTCGTTGGACCATGCGTTCCGATACGGACGATCCGACCGCAACGCGTCCCACACGTCCACCACTGCGAAGATGCGCGCCGCCAATGGGATCTGCTCGCCGGCGAGTCCGCGCGGGTAGCCGGCGCCATCCCACTTTTCGTGGTGGCAGTACGGGATGTCGACCGCCGGGCGCAGATAATCGATAGGCGAGAGCAAGTCGTACGCGTAGACCGGGTGCTGGCGCATGATCTGCCATTCCGCGTCGGTCAACGGTCCAGGTTTGAGGAGAATACGATCGGGAATACCCATCTTGCCGATGTCGTGCAGCAGCGCGCCGCGATAAAAGTGTGTCAGCGCCTCGCCCGGCATTCCCAGCGCGCGCGAGAGACGTACAGCAACATCGGTCACGCGCCGCGTGTGACCCTCGGTTTCCCTGTCGCGCAAATCGAGCGCGCGCGACCAACCTTCCAGCGTCGTGTCGTACGCCATCGTCAGTTCCTGGTTGGACCGCTCCAAATCGCCGAACAGCGCCATGTTGTCTATCGCAATCGCCGCCTGGGTCGCGAGCGTTTCGAGAAAACGCAGCCACTCGGAATCGGGATTTAGCCGCGTGCGGTGAAAAACCTCCAGAACCCCCTTGACCTGACCCTTGGCGATAAGAGGAACGCCGTAATACGAGACAAACTCTTCGCTTGCCCAGTCAAGAGGTGATGGCTGGTCACGCAGCGCGGCTCCCTCGATGTGAACCAGCCGCCGCTCGAAGACGGCTTGCCCAGCAAGACTCTGGTCGAGCCGCCGGGTCTTGGTTGGAAGGCGGGAGTGCCAGCCGCGTTCCGCGGCGTATTCCAGCGTCTGCATCGACGGATGAAACAGCAGAATCGCGGCAGCATCGACGCCGAGTTGGGTGGTCGTCTGTTCGAGAAAGACGTTCAAGGTCACGCGCAGATCGACGGCGCCGGTGATCGCCGTGTCAATGGTGTGGAGCGCGGTGAGATGCTGGAGTTGGCGGTAAATTTGCTCTTCGGCGCGCTTGCGTTCGGTGATGTTGTCGAAGACCGCAATAAAGTATCCTTTTTGCGTACTGTAAACCGAAATGGATAGCCACGACATCAAGGGCTTGAAATCAAGTTCGAATCTTTCGGGTCTGCCGGTCAATGCGACTCTCGCGTAAATCTCAAACAACTCTGGGTCCGACTCTTTGATTCCCGGAATGACCTCCGTGACACGTTTCCCTACGACATCCTTCAGCCCGGTCAACCGCTCGAATGCGTTGTTCACGTCGAGATAGACAAAGTCCACCGGACGGTCCTGCTCGTCAAACAGCATCTGGCAGTACGCAAATCCCTCCAGCATGTTTTCAAAGAGCGAGCGAAAGCGCGCTTCGCTCTCGCGCAGCGCTTCTTCCGCCTGTTTGCGCGCGGTGATGTCGATATTAACGCCCAAGATGCCCCAAGTCTTGTCGCTGTCTCGGACCGGCGCAATGACGGACTGAAAATAGGTCTTGTTTCCATCGATCAGGTACTCTTCTTCACCTTGAACTACTGCGCCGGCAAAGGCGCGTTGATTGTTGCGCTGCCACCGCGCCAGAATTTCTTCGCTCAAGCCCAAATCCTCCGGACGCTTGCCGACTAGCGCATTTCCCCAATTTCGTTGCGACGAGCGATTGGCGATCACGTAGCGACCTTCGTTGTTCATCACCCAAAAGTCAAAGGGAAAGTTTTCGATCACCGCGCGCAGCCGCGCGTTACTTTCCCGCAGCGATTCTTCTGCGCGTCTGCGCTCGGCGAGTTCGGATTGAGCGCGCGCGAGCGAATCGCGAATGCTGCGCGTCGCCAGCCACAAAAATCCAGCCGCCAAGACAAAAAATATCGCGTCGCCAGCCCAAGCGACGGCGGGGGTGTCGAAAACAGCCAAAGGTGGAAACCACCCATTCGCCTCGGCGTAGACCATCGCCGCGCCCGCGACGATGCTGCTTCCCGCCAGCCCCAACGCAGCGCGCTGATCCAAAAGGATGCCCGCGCAGAACACGATCACAATTTCGCCGGTGTAAGCAGGAGCACGTACGCCGCCGCTCGCGGCGCTACTGATCAGCAGAATGAGCCCTAGTCCCACCACAAGCAACTGGCTAGCAAAGCGGACCTGACCACGGTGGATCAATACCAAGATACCGAGCAGCAGGATCAGAAATGGGATCATCAAGACAAGACGATCCAGTTGGCGCGGCGCAAGGAGGGGAAAACTTGATGCGTACAAAATCACGCTCGCCAGCATGACCAGCGTGATCGCATTGAGCTGCCAAGCGAGGCGCGTCTTTTCCTCATTTTCCCCAAAGATCGGTGGCGCAAGCCAATGATTGATGCGATTCAACATGATCCCCGTACCTCTGCCGCGCGCGAGGATGCTCGGCAGCCAAGAGAGGTTGAGCTGAACGGCGACCTGGTTGCCCAATCGGTCGGAAACAAAAACGACGCCGCTCGTCGACGTTTGTGGTGCCCGGTCAAACAGCATCCCAGGTTTAACGGCAACGAGTCAGCGTTGAATCTTTAGGCGAGTCTTGAGGGCGCGCGCCTGGAAGCATCCATCCCAATCTTCTACCGAACACCGTAGAGAAGACGGGTCGTACGCTTGCAGTATATCACACCCCGTCGAAAATCCAAATAGTACTTTGGGGCAACAACTCCGCTACGGCGGCAGCGCGAACCAGCGCCACGCGTTCGGCGGCGCGGGCAGCCCCTTGAGCGCCAAAAGATATTCGTCGTGCTTTTGCGCCAGCAGTTTGTTCCAATCGAACGCCTGCGCGAGCGTTTGCTCGGAATACAGCTCGCGCAGCGCGGCGTACCAAATCAATCCATCGGTTTTCTGGTAATGCCAGAATTCCATTCCACTGGCATTCGTCTTCCAACTCAACGTCGGATCGTTGTACGACGAGATGCGCTGCCAGCCGTACTCCTGCGCGAGTTCCGTGAAATCCACATAGTAGCCGACCGGGATCGGTTTCTTGACGCCGCCTTGATTCGGCGCGAGTTGCCACCGCGCCTGCTGCGTCCAATCCCACGGCGGCTCCGTCAGCGGCTTGCCCAGCGTGCCATCCTGCACCGCCGCGCGCAGATAAATCCGCCAGTACGTTTCGCCCAACTGGTCTTGGCGCACGATCTCCATCATCGACACGCCGCCCTGGTCCACCGTCAGCCGCGTGTCCACCGCGCGCCCGCTCTTGTGCCAGCTCAGTATGTCGCATCCATCGCCGCATTGCCCGGTCACCAGCTGCCGCGTCATATCGGACAGCGTGCCGAGAAAATCCCAGCCAGCTTCTTGCTTCACCCGCGCGCGCAGCGCCTCAAACGACCCGGCGACTTGATTGCTCATCTCGCCGTAACTGGGCGCGAGGTACACGTCTTTCAATGGAATGAGCGCAGCCGATGCCACCGGCGGCGGAGGAGCAAAAGTGTTGAGCGCCTTGGATGGCGATACGGGAGCCGGGTTCGATGCGACCGGCGCGAGCGCAGACCACGCGACCGATTGAATCTGCATCGCTCCATCGCCCAGCGGACGCGGAATGCCGCCATTCGCCGAAACGATGTACACCGGCTGGCGCGTGGGTCGCGGCGAAACGAACGCGATGGACTTGCCATCCGGCGACCAGGTCGGGCGGTCATCCCAGCCGGAATAGGTGATGCGCCGCGCGTTCTGCAAACCCGCCGTCGAAAAATCGGCGACGTAAATCGCGCGCTGCCCGTCGCGGTCGGACACAAACGCGATCTGCTTGCCGTCCGGCGACCACGCCGGCGATTGATCGTCGAATTTGTTCTGGCTGAGGTTGATCGTCTGTGCGCCGTCCGGCGATACGATAAAAATCTGCGCCGTGCCGGTGCGCCAACTCGTGAAAGCGATCCACTGCCCATCCGGCGACCACGCCGGCGCAAAATCCGCCGCCGGCGATTTGTCGGTGAGGTCGCGCGGGTTGGTGCCGTCGGCGTTCATCACCCAGATGTCCAAGTCGATGTGACGCGTGGACGCGAACGCGATTTGTTTGCCGTCCGGCGACCAGCTCGGTTCGCCGTCGAACGCGGGATCGCGTGTGAGGCGCGTAACGCCCGATCCATCCACTGCCATCGCGTAGATTTCCCAGTTGCCGTCGCGATGCGATTCAAACGCGATGCGCGCGCCATCACGCGAGACCGCCGGCGCGCGCGACGTTCCATCATTCGTCAGCGGCAGCCAGTCACCGCCCTGCGGACTGGCAGCGTAGAGATTCCAATTGCCCTCGCGCTGCGCGGCAAAGACCAGCTGCCCCGTCAACGGCGCGGCAGTCGCACGCGCGGTTGGCGCGACGGACGGCAGTATTCGCGTCGTCGATGGGAGCGAGACGGCAGGTGCTGGCGCGAGCGCGCCGGCGCAGCCCGGCAGCCCCAGGACGCCGAGCGCGAGGATGAGCTTGACGATTGTTTTCAGATTCCACTCCTCGAGAAATAGAACGCGGAAGACTTAACGGAAGAACTCGCCGAGATTGTTCGCCTGGCACGCTTCGTTCAGACAGCTCAGCCCCCACGCGTCTTCGATCGTCCGAACGAGCGAGTAATGATTATGCGCGACCGCCGACTGAAATCCCTTGGGCACGCGGCTTGAGATGACGAGCAGCGGAACGCGTCCACCGCCGCCCAGATTCGTCGTGCCTTCGTCCCAGGTGATGAACAGCACGCCACCGGTCTGCCACGCGGGGCTAGCCAAAATCTTGGGAACAAAACCCCGCAGGAACTTGTCGCCTGTCGCCACTGAGCAATCGTGCATGTCGTTGCACAGATTGGGAACGATCAGCGAATAATCCGCGGCGGCGGGATCGAAATGCGTGAAATCGGTGATGTTGGCGCAGCGCGCCGGCGCGCTGCTGATGTTGGTGAAGCTGATCGCCGGGTTGTGTTTGCGCGCGTAAAAGCCAACTCCATCCGCGCCATTCACTCCGACCTCGCCGGTAAAACAATTCAGCGGATCATTTTGCGCGAAGACTCGCCAGGTCTTGCCCTTCGCCTCCAACTGATCGGCGAGGTTCTTGCCGGGGAGATTGTAGACGCCGTCGCCGGTCGCGCCTTGCGTCGATCCGCTGAACAGCGCGAAATAATTCGGCTCGGACGGATGCGTCACGCCGGTATAATTCGTCGCCACGCCGTACTGCGCGATCAGACTATTGAGATATGGCGCAGACGCGCTGCCGACAATGTCGCCGTACTCCTTGTTCTCCATCACGATAACGTAAATGTGGCTGAACGCCGGCAGTCCCGACGCGTTCGCGGTCGCCGTCGGCGTGGGCGATTGCGGCGTCGGCGTCGCCGCGGCAAAGGTCGCGCCGGGCGTTAGCGTGGGCGTGACGAGAACTGGCGTGGTCAGCGTCGCGGTCGGCAAAATCGGCGCGGCGGTCGGCGTGGCAGTGTGCGGTCCGCACGCGGCGAGCGCGAACAGCGTCATTGCAGCGAGCGCGGCAGCGACAAGCCATCGGAAGATGTTTGGAAGTTGCATTGGTCACTTGCTCACGAGGGTCAGGTAGAAAAAGTCGCGCGACGATGGCTTGGAAACGTAAATCCCCGGCGTGTAGATCATCTTGTCCAACAAAACTTGCTCGGTCGGATTGCCGTTCGTCGGCGCGTACGTCAGGAAACGTTCAAACGACAAGTTCACGTCCAACTCGGCGGCATCCGACGCGCCGGCAGCAGCCAGCGCTTCCGCCAATCGTTGCGCGGTGAGCGATTCACCAACAGCGTAATAGAGCGTGCGTCCATCCGCGCTCACGCCCAACGCAGATCGCCAGATCACGGTTTTGCCGCTCACGCTCGCGCCCCAGGAAATGAGCTGTTCGTTTTGCAGCGTGGAATTGACCTGACCCTGGGATACCAAATACGGCGGCGTTTGCCGAAACGACTGCATCAGCGGCAGCGTGTTCGAGATGACCGACCACGGCGCGATACGTACGTGTCCGTCGGAATAGAGCGCGATCGTATCCGCGCTGGGCTCCGCCGGCAAAATCGTTTGACCGTTCACCATCATCCCGTAATGACCGTGAATGGCGCGGAATCCACCGTTGAACGCAGCGACGAGATGCGTCAGATCGGTGGAAGGAATCAGCCCGGTGCGCTCGACCTTCGCGGTGGAAACGGGCTCGATCGTTCCGGCAGCAACGTGCAGCCGCACGCGCGTCGCATCGATCGCGACGATCGCGACGCGCGCGTACGGACGATTGGGATCGGGGTGCAAAAAGGTTTTGTACATCAACGGCGCGGCAGCCGGATCGAACGCGTTGGAAATCGGCGTCCACACCCCTTCGCCCGGCGCGGCGAGATGGGCATAGAGCGGCGTCACATTGCCTGGCTGAAAGATTGGTTTTGCCGCCTGGAGCGTCGGTGCGGGCGTTGACTGCGCCGGCGCGGCAGGCGCGGGTGTAGTCGACCAATAACCGGGTGTTGTTTTCCCTTGAAAAGTCAAATGCTGAAACGCATCCGCGATGCCGTAAAAAGTATTTTCGATGAAGGCGACCGGCTGAGGACCGATGATCCCACGAACGTCGTTGACGACCTCAGCGAGCGCGGGAGGATTGGCGACGAGAAAGCCGACCGCCGCGAGCAGCGCGATGACAAAAACCATGATCTCGATTTTAAGCAGCTTGAAAGCATTCACTCGTGTTTCCGTTTCTATCACCACTCAGCGGGCGCAGCTCGATGCGGCTGCGCCTTTTCTTCTATGCCAGCCGCCATCGCGCCAAGCGCTCCAGCACCGGCTGTTCGATTCGCACGACCATCGGTGCGGCAACTAACGCCAACGCGCCCCACGCCGCGCCAAGCAATGCGCCGCCCAGCACATCCGTCGGATAATGCACGCCGACAAAGACGCGCGCCAGTCCGATGGCTACGCCCCACGCCAGCCAGAACCAGCGCGTGCGTCCCAGCGCGAACCACAGCGCGACGATCAGCGTGAATGCCAACGTCGTGTGATCGGATGGGAACGATGCGTCGGGTGGGTGAGGGATCAACTGCGTCACCGCGTGCGCGACGAAGGGACGCGCACGATAAAAGAAAACGCCGATCAAATGCGCGGACAGCAGCGCGCCGGCGAGCGCGCCGACGGCGTTGATGCAGGATTGCTCGCGCGCGCGACGGACGGCTGCCGGCGCGGGCAGAAACCACAAGCTCACCAATAAAAGCGCGAACAGCAAAAAGGCGTATTCGGCAAAGAACTTGCCCAACGCATCCAACCCTTGCGAATGCCCCGCAAATTGGTTGATTGCGAGAAATAGATTCCAATCCAGATTCAAGATGGCTCCTTCAGTGGTAGTTTGATCGTAAGGGTCGTCCCGCGCCCGACCGCGCTCTCTACCCGCATCGTTCCACCTTGCGCGGTCACGAGCGAGTGCGCAATTGCCAAGCCCAAGCCCGCGCCGCCGGTGCGCGACGAATGCGATTCGTCAGCGCGGTAGAACCGTTCAAATATGTGCGGCAAGTGTTCCGCGGGAATCCCCGCGCCGGCGTCGCTCACCCCGAGCGCGGCGCGCGCGCCATCCCGCGACGCGGAGAGCGTGACCGCCGCGCCGGACGGCGAGTACTTGAGCGCATTGTCCACCAAATTGAACAGCACGCGCAGCAGTTGGTCTTGATCCGCCCAAATCGTCAGCGCCTCGTCGGCGCGCACGACGAGCGAAACATTTTTGGATTCGGCGAGCGGACGCAGTTGGTCAGCCACCGCGCGCAAAAGACTCGCCGCGTTCAGCGTTTCGCGCTGCGCCGACAGCCGCCCCGCGTCGGCGCGCGCGAGCATCAGCAAATCTTCCGTCAACCGTGTCAGGCGGTCTACGTCGCCGCCGAGTTCTTCCAGCGCGCGTCGGTATTCCGTCGCCGACCGCGGGCGATGCAGCGTCACGTCGATTCCGCCGCGCATCGCGGTCAGCGGCGTCCGCAGTTCGTGCGACGCGTCGGCGGTGAATTGGCGTTCGCGGCGGAACGCGTCGTCGAGCCGCGCCAGCATCGCGTCAAAGGTGCGCGCCAGTCGCCCGATCTCGTCGTCGGGCAATTGAAGATTCAAGCGCCGATGCAAATCCTCGGCGCTGATCCGCTGCGCCGCGCGGGTAATGCCATCCACCGGCGCGAGCGCGCGCCGCGCAAACCAAAAACCGCCCATCGATGCAAGCGCCAGAGTGAGCGGGATGATGATCGCCAGCAGCATCAGCAATTGCTGCAAGGTGCTCGTCACTTCGTCCAGCGATTGTCCAAGTTGCAGCGCGCCGTAGAACGCGCCATTCTCCGAAACCGGGCGCGTGAGAATACGATAGGAATGTCCGTTCGCGACCAGCGTCTCAACCGACGACTGCCCGCTGCGCGCGGCAGCCAGCGCGTTGGGCGAGACGGGCAGCGCGGCGAAGCCGGCGTTGGTATCCGCCACCGCGCCGGTCGCGTTGACCAGCCGCACGAGATAGCCGCGCGCGCGGATGCTCACCGCGTCCAAAGAATCGCCCTCGCTATTTTGAAAATTGATCTGCCCCTGGGCGATGTTCACCGCGCCGGCGACCTGCTCCGCGTTGACGCGCAGCGTATCGTCCACCTGCTGGTAGAGCGAGCGCGCGAGCGTGAAATAGAGCGCGCCGCTGAAGACGATCAGGATCAGCGCGAGCAGCACGACGTACCACAAGGTCAGGCGGACGCGAATCGTCCTAAGCATCGCGCGCCTCGATCTTGTAGCCGACGCCGCGCACGGTCTGGATCAATTTCGATTCGAACGGATCGTCCACCTTGCGACGCAGGTAACGGATGTACACATCGACGACATTCGACTGCGCGTCGAAATCATAACCCCACACCGCCTCGGCGATCTGGGTGCGCGTCAGCGGCTGCCCGCGATGGCGCAGCAAGTATTCCAAAAGGCGATACTCGCGCGCGCTCAGATCGATGGCTTGCCCGGCGCGTGTCGCCGCATGCGTCACCGTATCCAGCGACAGATCGCCCAGTTCCAGTTGCAGCGATTGCGTTTCCGGCGCGCGACGCGTGAGCGCGCGCAAGCGCGCCAAGAGTTCCTTGAACGCGAACGGTTTGACCAGATAATCGTCCGCGCCGGCGTCCAGCCCGCGCACGCGATCGTCCACCGCATCGCGCGCGGTCAGCATCAGCACCGGCGTCTTGCGCCCGCGGCGGCGCAGTTCCTGGCACACGCTGAACCCGTCGCGGCGCGGCAACATCACGTCGAGAATGATGAGATCGTATTCCGCCGCCGCGACAAAATCGAGCGCGGCGTCGCCGTCTTCCGCCACGTCCACGACGTAACGTTCTTCCTGCAATCCCTTGCGGACAAACGCGGCGATCCGCGCTTCGTCTTCCACCAGCAAAATACGCATCAGACCACTCGTGCGATCAGCCGCCCTCCTGCCGTTTTATTTTACTCCCAAAGCATACCATTTTCAGATTAAAATGCGATTAAAGACGCGCGGCGACCCATCTGGACGCGGCAAATCCCATTTTTCAAAACGATACGCCCCGGCGAGCGTCCATCGCTCATCGGGGCGTTCATCGCATCACCGGCTGGCATCCCCTCACGCCGGCATCGAATTGTCGTTTCCATCGACCCGGCGGATGACGCTCAACGACCGGAATCATACGCCAATCCGTCGATTTGGCAAATCGTGAACGTCACCCCCATTGACACCCGGCTGGCAAAGGTCTAGAATGAAACCAGTCAAGCGCACGCCCCGATTCCAGGTAGGAGGATCTTATGCAGCCGCACAATCCGATCGAACACGTCGTCATTATCATCAAAGAGAACCACGCGTTCGATAATTACTTTGGCACGTTTCCCGGCGCGAACGGCGACGCGACGCTCGCGCACGCGCCCGATCCGGTCAGCGATCCGCGGCACGATCATGTCGCCTGGCTAAATCGCGCAACGGATGCGGTGCGCGAGCAATACAATGAATCGAATATTCCGGCGTACTTTGCGTACGCGCGTCAGTTTGCGCTGTGCGACAACTACTTTACCGAAGTGGCGAGCCAGTCCGAGCCGAACCACCTGATGCTCATCGCCGCGGACTCGCCGATCATCGACAATTCTAGCGCGCACCGCACCTATCAGCCCCAAGCGCCGTTCAACATTCCATCGCTGCCGGCAAGTCTGGAAAAAGCGGGACTGACGTGGAAGACGTATGGCGACCCAAGTTTCAGTTACTTTAAGCACATCACCGCGCTGAAGGCAAGCCCCAACATTCTGCCGTGGACTCAATTCGATACAGACGTTGCCGCCGGCAAACTGCCGCACGTCACGTGGATGTACGCCGACAGCGCGAACGATGAGCATCCGCCGTACGGAAAGAACGCCGGCAAACCCGTCGTGACCGTCGGAATGCAGTGGACGGTCGATCGCATCAACCAAATCGCCAAGAGTAGTTTGTGGGCGAGCACCGCCATCTTCATCACCTGGGACGATTGGGGCGGCTGGTACGATCACGTCGACGCGCCGCTCAAGGACACGTGGAAGAACGGCGGTCCGGCTGGCGCGCAGTACGCCAACACGCAGTTCAGTTACGGACCGCGCGTCGGCTGCCTGGTGCTCAGCCCGTACGCCAAGAAGGGGTACATCTCCAAAGCGTTCCATTCGCACGTCAGTCTCATCAAATTCTGCGAGACGACGTTTGGCGTTGCGCCGCTGAACGCGCGCGACGCCGCGTCGGACGATATGTCCGACTGCTTTGATTTCAAGCAGACGCCGCTGCCCGCGCCGGTGGGAACGGGCGGTGTCCCCGTGACTCCTAGCCCAAAACCAAAACGCAAGCCGAAACTGCGCAAGCCGGTCAAGCGCGCGCCGCGCAAACCGTCCACGCGAAAATCGGTCAAGCCGAAACGAAAGGCGTCCAAGCGATAGCGCGCGTTTTTGACTTTCGTCCGCCGGCTCGATATAATGGAATAGAAGGTGAAGAATGCCCTCGGACGCGCAACGCTCCGTGGGCATTTTCTGTGCCTCGAAACGACCAACCGCCCGCGAATTTAACCTCGCGGGAGGATCCAGCGGAGGTGAGAATTGAAAGAATACCACATCGCCGTCATTCCCGGCGATGGAATTGGTAACGAGGTCGCGCCAGAAGGCGTGCGCGCGCTGGACGCGGTCGGAGAATTGACCGGCGCGTTCCGGTTGCGCTACGACTATTTTCCCTGGGGCTGCGAGTATTATCTGCGGCGCGGCGAGATGATGCCGAAGGATGGACTGAAAACGCTCGAGTCGTTCGACTCGATCTACTTTGGCGCGGTTGGATTTCCCACCGTACCCGATCACATATCCCTGCGCGGCTTGCGCCTGCCGATCTGCCAGGGCTTTGACCAGTACGCGTGCGTCCGACCGAGTTTGCTGCTGCCCGGCATCCCCAGCCCGCTCGCCGGCAAAAAACCGGGCGACATTGATTTCATCGTCGTGCGCGAGAATACGGAAGGTGAGTACACCGGCGCGGGCGGACGCGCGCATCGCGGCTTGCCCATCGAACTCGCGCTCGAAACGTCCGTCTTTACGCGCGTCGGCGTCGAGCGCGTGATCCGCTACGCGTTCCAGCTGGCGCGCAGCCGCCCGCGCAAAAAGCTCGCGAACGTGACAAAATCGAACGCGCAGCAGCACTCGCTGACATTCTGGGATGAAATCTTTGAAGAGATCGCGCCGGAATTTCCGGATGTCACGACTGAACGCGTCCTCGTCGATGCGATGGCAGCGCGTTTTGTGCTGCGCCCGGAATCGCTCGATATCGTCGTCGGTTCGAATTTGTTTGGCGATATTCTCACCGATCTGGGTGGCGCGATCTGCGCGAGTCTCGGTCTCGCGCCGAGCGGCAACATCAATCCGGAGCGCACCTATCCATCAATGTTCGAGCCGGTGCACGGCTCCGCGCCGGACATTTTCGGCAAGGGCATCGCGAATCCCGTCGCCATGGTGTGGTGCGGCGCAATGATGCTGGAATTTCTCGGCGAAAAGGTCGCCGCCGACCTGATGGTGAATGCGATCAAAGCCGTGACCGCGGAGCGGCGCGTGCTGACGCCCGACCTGGGCGGACGCGCCAAGACGAGCGAGGTAACGGACGAGATCATCGCCAAGGCGCGCGCGCTGGCAAAGTAATCGCGTGTAGCTGCTTAGCGCAGAGACGCCGAGGACGCGAATGGTTGTACCTCATTCGATACGCAACGGTGCGCGTCGAATCAGGTGAAAGGTGAAGTACGCCTCCTGAATGTCGTTCGACATTCGAGAGGCGTTTTAATTTTTTCCGCCCAAGGAGGCATGATGAAAGTCTCGTGGAAAGTAGCGATCCCTCTGCTGGTGTGGCTCGCCTTGGTGCTCTTCTCCGTTTTCTTTGGAGTGCCCAAGGGGTTGACCCAAAGCGCGTGGTGGTACTTTGCGCTCTTTGCCGCCGTCATCGTCGGCTTGATCCTGGAGCCGATCCCCGCCGCGGCGATTGGCTTGATCGGCGTGGCGTTTGCCGCGGCGATGCGGTACGTGAACGCAGACATTACGCAATCGATCAACTGGGCGCTCAGCGGTTTTGCGGATTCGACCGTGTGGTTGATCTTCGGCGCGTTTGTTTTCTCGATGGGTTATAACAAAACCGGCTTGGGTCGCCGCATCGCCTTGATGCTGGTGCGCTGGCTGGGCGGTCGCACGCTGGGTTTGGGGTACGCGATCACACTCGCCGATCTCGTGCTTTCGCCCGGCACGCCCTCCAACACGGCGCGCAGCGGCGGCACGATTTTCCCGGTGATTCGCAACATTCCAGGGCTGTACGGTTCAGAACCGGGTCCCACTGCGCGCAAGATCGGCTCGTACATCATGTGGACCGCGTTTGCCGCCACCTGCGTTACCAGTTCGATGTTCATCACCGCGCTCGCGCCGAACGCCGCCGCGCTGACCATCGTCAAGACGACTGCCAAGCTCGATATCAACTGGCTTCAGTGGTTCATCGGCTTTATCCCGGTTGGCGTCGTGCTGCTTTTGCTCGTCCCGCTGATCACGTATCTGATCTATCCGCCGGAAATCAAGGCAAGCAAGGAAATTCCGGTGTGGGCAGGTCAAGAACTCGACAAGATGGGTAAGGTCACACGACCGGAACTCATCATGGTCGGGCTGGTGGTTCTAGCGATCTTTCTGTGGATCACCGGGTCGAATGTCCTGTTCGCGCTGCCGTATCTGGGCACCAACTTTATCAACGCCACCACCGTCGTTCTGATCGGCATCGCATTGATGCTGATCACAAACGTCGTGACCTGGGACGAAATCCTCAGCAACAAAGGCGCGTGGAATGTGCTGGTGTGGTTTGCCACGTTAGTCACGCTGGCGAACGGCTTGAATATGGTCGGCTTTATCAAGTGGATTGCCGATCTTGCCTCTGCGCCGCTCAAGGGCTTGGACCCGATCATGGCGATGGCGCTGCTGGTCGTGCTGTTCTTTTTCATCCACTATTTCTTCGCGTCACTCAGCGCGCACACGGCGGCGGTATTGCCGGTCGTGCTCGCGGTGGGCGTGAAAATCGCCGGCATTCCCGTGATGCCCTTCGCACTCTTGCTCGTCTACTCTCTCGGATTGATGGGCGTCCTTACGCCGTACGCGACCGGACCTGCGCCGGTGTATTACGGGAGCGGTTATATCTCTCGCGCCGATTTCTGGAAGTTGGGGTTGATCTTTGGGATCATCTTCACCGCCGCGCTGCTGGTGATCGGCTTGCCGTGGCTCCTCACGGTCAAGGTCTAGGAACATAAAGACCTGGAAGGTTTCCAAAAACCTTCCAGGTCTTTTCTCATCCTTCCACCTCGATCAGCCCTTTGCGAATGGCATACTTGACCAATTCGGTGCGGCTGTGCAAGTTGAGTTTCCCCATAATGTTCGCACGGTGCCGCTCGACGGTTTTCGCGCTGATCGTGAGTCTGTCCGCGATTTCCTGATTCGTCAAGCCATCGGCGATGAGCCGCAGCACTTCTTGCTCGCGGTCCGTCAAACCGTCGAGACTGCTGCGAACGCCGTTCTCCGCCGCCCTACCCATATAATCGCGCACCAACGCCTTGGCGACGGAGGGATAGAGGAACACACCGCCTTCGCGCACGACCCGGATCGCAGAGACGAGGTCGGTGGGCGCGGCTTTTTTCGGCACGTAGCCGGACGCGCCGGCGTCGAGCATCTTGAAAAAGTATTCGTCGCTCTCGTGCATCGTCAGCGCGAGGATGGCGACATTCGGCAGCGCACGTTTGATCTGCCGCGTCGCTTCAAAGCCGTCAATGTCCGGCAGCGAAATGTCCATCAGCACGACGTCCGGCGCAAGTTCTTTCGCTTTGGCGACCGCATCGCGCCCGGTGTCCACTTCGCCGACGATCTGCATATCCGGCTGCGCTTGCAACAGCATCCGCAGCCCGGCGCGGACGATTTCGTGATCGTCCACCATCAACAACTTGATTTTAGGCAACGACCGCCTCCTGAAATTGGACCCGGATTAACGCCGACCAATACAGACAAAAAAACAAGTCAGCGTTCGGCGATGTTCGTCGGCGTCTCAACCAACACTTGCTCTTCGACCACCGGAATCTCTACGACCAGTTTCGTGCCGCGTCCCAGCATAGAATCGATCTCGAATTTGCCGCCGACGAGCATGACGCGCTCCTGTACGCCGAGCAAGCCCCACGCGCGTCGTTGCGAATGCGCGCCTAGCACCTGATCGACGATAAAGCCGCAGCCATTATCTTCGATGGTGAGGACGACCGACGTTGCGGCAAATTCGAGCCGCAGCCGCGCGTGCGTCGCGCGCGCGTGCCGTCCGATGTTGTTCAGCCCCTCCTGCGCGATACGGAACAGGACGGTTTCCACGCGCGATGGAAGGCGGCGCTTGCCGTGAGTGACCTGCACGTCGATCGCCAGCGCGGCGCGCTCAGAATACTGCTGCGCGTACCAGCGCAGCGCGGAGACCAGCCCCATATCGTCCAGCACCGATGGACGCAGGTCGGAGATGTACTGGCGCAGGTTGTCGATGGCGCGCATCGTCATCAGTTTCAGTTCGGCGATCTGGTACTGCGCGAGTTCCGGATTCTGCACGATGGTCTCTTCCACACCGCCCAAGCCGACGCCGAGCGCGGTCAGCGTCTGCCCTGTGTCATCGTGCAATTCACGCGCGATGCGCTTGCGTTCTTCTTCCTGCGCCGCGACCGCGCGCTCCAACAATTGTCCGCGCAGTTTCTCTTTCTCCTGCACCTGCTCGTACAGCCGCGCGTTTTCCAGCGCGATGCCCAGCTGCCGCGCTAGCGTCTGGATGACCGCGTAATTCGAGAACGCCGCGCGATGCACCAGGCAGAGCGCGCCAACGGTCTGCTCGTGCGAAACCAGCGGAACAGCGATCATCGACGCGGTGGCAGCAGAGCCCATCTCGTACGCCAGCGTGCGCGCCTCGAACGCCTGGCGCGACACGCGCTTCGCCGTGTCGTTCTCGGCAGACGTGAGGGTAAACCGCTCATCGCGGACCCGACTGGCGCGCAGCACGAGCGCGCGCTCGGCGTCGTCGTACAGATAGACCATCCCCGCGATCATCGGATCGAGCTGCGTGACGATGCGGGTGACGGCGTCCTGGATCAACTGATTCACGTCGAGTGTCGAGCCGAGGGTGCGGCACGTCTCGAACATCACCGACAATTCGCGCGTGGCTTCTTCCTGCGCGGCAAAGCGCGCACGGTTCGCGGCTTCCAGCCGCCGCGCATATTCCACCTCGAACACGCGCATCGTGCGGATGATAAAGAACGCAAAGATGAGAATCACGCCGATGCGCGCCAGTTCCACCGGCACGCCGGTCACGTGGAGAAACTCGTCCTTGTTGATGATCGACGAGGGAAAGTACGGCGACGGAACACTGACAAGTTGATCGAGAACGGCGTACCACGCCAGCGCCAACGTCGCGCCCACCAGGTCGCGTCCGAACTGCGGCATTCCCTCTTGCACGAACGCGCGGCGCTGCGCGAGCAACGCGAGGCACGCGGCGACTGCCGCGGGAAATCCGATGCTATATCCGATCCACAAGTCGCCGAGTTCGCCGCTCACCGCGAATGAATTGGGCGGCAGAAAGAGGCGCATCTGCGCGACGCCGATGGCAAACACAACGACCGAAATCAGCGGTAGCCAGCGCAGCCAGCGTTTGTGGGGCGGCATGAGTTGACCGAGCAGGCGGACGCCGAAGAGAAAGAGACAGAAGAACGAGAGCGCCAGCCAGCCCAGTTTGATGATCTCCGACCACTGCGGCTCGCGCGCAACGGTGGGAATCTGTTGCGAGATCATTGAGAGCATCTCGATCCACTCGTTGATGCCGTGCGTCAACTCAAATGCCGCCAGGAACGGCAAGGCGCGCGAGAGTCGCAGCTGACTGGCGCGGCCTGCCTCCAGCGCGACGACCACGCCGATGGTAAAGTGCGCCAAGCCATAGACAAAATAGATCGGAATAATATTCGCTTGCAAGAACGCGGTCAATTCGGACACAATCTCACCCAACTCTTCCCCGTCTTCGACAGGAGAGAAAAAAAGAAAAAAAGCCGCGAATGGAAATGCTGCGCCGCGCACCCGGACGCAACTCAGAACCCATTCGAAGGGCTTCTAGTTCAATTATACAGACGCTAGGCGAGAAATGCAAAAATCTCTCCCTCCCCGCAGTGCGGCAGAGAGGGAGAGTATTCAATTATCACGCACACACGGGTGCGTGCGCGTGGCTAGTAGGCGTGCTCCGGTCTGAAAACGTTCGGCTCGGGCGTCTGCTCGACTGGCGCGAGTCCTTCAAACAATGGAAGATAGTGACCGACCAGCGTGTAGACGAACACGATCGCCGCAAAGACGCCAATCTGAATCAAGATTTCGATAAGACTGGGAAAGTACGTGTATCCCGGCACCGGCTTGAGCGTAAACCAGGCAACGTCGAATCGATTCAGAAGGATGCCGAATAGCACCGTCACCGCGCCGACGAGCGACCACGCTCGGCTCGCCCTGACCCCACGGAGCGCGAACAGGACGATGGGTATCAACACGCCGACGATCATCTCGGTCAGGAACAGCGCGCTGTAGACTCCGCTCGAAAAGATCATGCCGGTCTCGCCGATGTACACCAGTTCACCCAGTTTGATGACCGCGTAAACGCCTAGCACCCACGGGATGAACTTGCCCAAGCCGCCAACCAGTTCCTGGCTCAGACTGCGCTTGAACACCCAGTAGCTCAGCGTACCGCCGGCGACGACCATCGCCAGTCCCGCTGCAATCGAAGAAATGAAGAACAACAGCGGAATGATCGGCGTGTACCAGAGCGGGTGAACGCGTTCGGACATGATGACAAAGAGCGTGCCCAGCGACGACTGGTGCAGCGATGAAAGCGTCGCGCCGACGATCGCCAACGGCACCGGCAGTTTTCGCAGCAGATTTTTGGCGCGCTCCCACCGCGTGCGCTCCAAAGCGACCGGCATAAATTCGATGACGAGGACGGTGGTGTAGAGCAAAATGCACCACGACACTTCGAACAATGCCGAGTTGAGGTTAGGATAAATGATAAAGTGATAGAAGCGATCCCAGCGTCCCAGGTCCATCATCAAGATGATGAGGACCGAGGCATAGCCGAGCAAGCCGGTCAGCACCGTCGGACGAATCGCCGCATGGAATTGGCGCATATTCAAAACGTAGACGATGGCAGCCAGCGTGAACGCGCCGCCAGAAAAGGCGACCATGAACAGATCGAATCCGATCCACAAGCCCCACGGGTACGCCTGGCTCAGATTCGTCGACGCGCCGAGACCCGCCGCAAGCCGATAGACTCCAGCGCCTGCGCCAATCGCCATGAGCATCGCGACGATAGGGAACCACGCGGGCAGCGCGTTGATCTCGCGTCCGAGCCGCTTTCGCCACGTCAGTTTGCCATCGAAGGTTGTGGCTGACTCGAAATCCTCCGGGCGCAGCTTGCGCTGCAACCAATAACCAATCGACATTAGCAGCCCCAGCGGCAAGCCGATGCGAAGAATGAACAACGCAAGAACGATCACGGCGTCGATCAATGGTTGTGGAATCATGTTAGTGACCTCCGATGTGTGGATGGACGGGAACGGTCGTGGGCTGCGCCGTCAAGCGACGCGTGACAAAGTAAAGTCCGGTCAACACCGTCGCCACCGTCGCCGCGACGAGGGGCGTCGAGTGCATAATCATCTGGCTGGCTTCAGCGGGCGAGACGTCCGGCAAGGCGGGTAAACCCAACGCCTGAAATGGCACCGCCGCGAGGTACAGCATCGACGTACCGCCGACTTCGGTTTCGCCGTAAATGTGCTTGACGTATTTGCCCTGCGGATCGTTGATCCGCTGCCGCGCGATCGTCAAGAGGTCATCGCGGCGACCGTACTGGATCGCGCCGGTCGGACAGGCTTTGGCGCAGGCAGGCAATTGTCCCGCGGCTTGGAGATCGGCGCACTGATTGCACTTTTTCATGAGCGAGAACTGCTTGTCCCATTCAAACGTCGGAATTCCAAAGGGGCAGGCGTACATACAATACCGGCAACCGATGCAGCGATTGCTGTCGTACACGACCGGTCCAGTGGACAGTTTTTGCAGCGCGCCGACGGTGCACGCGGAGACGCACGCGGGATCGTTGCAGTTCATACATTGCCGCTTGATCGGCTGAATGACCGGCTTGCTTGGATCCGGCGAAACGTTTTTCATGTCCACGTAGCACAGCGCGGTCGCGCACAGACTTACCGGTTGATCGTCGATGGGCAAGCCATTCTTTTTCTTGCACGCCAGTTGGCAGCTCTTGCAGCCAACGCACTTGGTGGTATCCATCAGCATCGCGTTGCCGCCGTGCGGAACGATGGGCGCGCGCTTGGGCGCGAGAGCCAGCGGCGCGGCGGGAAACTTGGCGCCGAGTCCCAGCGCGGCGGCGCTCAAGCCGAACGCCTTGAGAAAATCGCGTCGTGTCAGGTTCATCGAGTACCTCCTCTGATTATTCATAGCGACTATCTGCATTCGGCGATTGACTAACGCGGCAGGCACGCGCACGCTGGGTGAAAGTCCGTCGCCGGACTGTTCGACAGGTTTACTTGGCACGAGCCATCGAAGTTCATCGCCATAATCTGCGAATTCGACTCGTAAAAGATTTGCTTGCCGTCGGGCGACCAACTGGGCGTCTGATTGATCGCCGTGCTGTGAGTCAACCGCATGACGCCAGAGCCGTCCACGCGCATCGTGTAAATCTCCCAGGCGCGGTCGCGCGTCGATACAAACGCCAGGTACCGACCGTCCGGCGACCACGCCGGGTCGCGGTTGTCGCCTGGGGAATTCGTCAATCGCTTGACGTTCGAACCATCCACGCTCATCGTGTAGATTTGCCACGAGCCAGACCGGTCGGACGTGAATGCGATTTGTCGACCATCGGGCGACCACGTTGGCTGCCAGTCAAACGCCGGGTTGTTCGTGAGGCGAACGACGTTGGAGCCATCCGCATCCACACCTGCACTCCCAAAGGGGTGCGGTGCAAGTGTCGTATAGATTTCCCAGTTGCCATCGCGGTTCGACGTGAACGCGATATGCTGCCCGTCGGGCGACCAGGAAGGTTCCCAATCGAAAGAAGAATTGTTCGTCAAGCGAGTCACGTCGGAGCCGTCCGCGTTCATCACGTAGATTTGATTGTTGCCCTCGCGGTCGGAGGTGAAAGCAATCCGCTTGCCATCGGGCGACCACGCCGGCGTCTTGTCCTCCGCCAGATTGTCCGTCACGCGCCGAAGGTCCGATCCGTCTGGATTCATCGTGTAAATGTCAAAGTAAAAGCGGCGGTCGCGGTCGGACGCGAACGCGATGCGGTAGGCGGCGGAGCCGGACGAAATGTTGATCGACGGCGCGGGAGGCGCGGCGGGCGCGGTGCGATTAGCTGGCGCAGGGACGTTGGTCGTGCCAATCGCGCTAAGCAGGAACAACAGAACAAATCTTGCGCTGTAGATCAAGAGTCGATCAAGCATCGTTCGCCTCCGCGTCTTTATCTATCGTCATTCTATTTCATCGCCGCTGAATGCGGAACAGGTCAACGCCTAGTCTTTTGCCTGCGGCATCACCGGGGGTTATCCGCCGGACGGAGAAGAAAAAACTGGCTCCGAACCAGTAGAATCATTGGGTTTGGCGCCAGAGGAAAATCCAGAAACTGGGGATCGACGCCAGGTAATCGCCGGGGATTCCTAGCCCGAAGCAAAACAAAAAAGGTCTTGCCCCTCAAGCAAGACCTTTCTCATTCGTTTGTTCGTTCTCTCTATGCGCTTTTGGCGGCTAACTCGTGTTCCAGCGCATAACGCACCAGATCGGCGACGGAATGCACATCCAGCTTGCTCATCAAGTTGGCGCGATGCCACTCGACGGTCTTGACGCTGATCGAGAGCGCCGCCGCCGTCTGAGCATTGGTCTCGCCCGCGACAATGTGATCGAGAATTTCCAGTTCGCGCGGCGTCAGCGATTCGGGCGAGACGGCGGCATCCTCGCGGCGACGCCGAATCTCGTCGACCACTGCCGTCGCTGCGGTAGGATAGAGAAACGTTTCGCCGCGCGCGACGACGCGCAGGGCGGTGATCAGATCGTTTCCGAGGGCGCGTTTCGTGACAAAGCCGGACGCGCCGGCTTCCAGGAGCGGCAGCACGTACTGCGGGTCTTCGTGCTGCGTCAGGATGAGCACACGCGTCTGCGGATGCTGCTCGCGAATCAGCCGCGTCGCTTCCAGCCCATTCATCCCCGGCATCGCAATATCCATCAACACGACATCGGGCTGCAGTTCGCGCACGCGCACGAGCGACTCGGCGCCGTCTTGCGCCTCGCCGACCACTTCGATGTCATCGTAATAGCTCAAGAGCGCGCGCAAGCCCTCGCGCAAGATCGCATGATCGTCAACTAACAGCACGTGAATTTTCGCCATAGGTCGCCTCTTCAAGCCGAAACCGGCACGTGGATCGTAATGACCGTTCCCTTGCCCGGCGCAGTCTGCATCTGAAACTCGCCGCCCAGAATGCCCGCGCGTTCCTGCATCCCGCGCAAGCCCAAGCCCTTGCCGTGCGCATCCGACGGCTGCAACGTCTGCGGATCAAAGCCCTGACCGTTGTCAGACACCTGCAGGGTGACGAACCCTTCCTGACGCGCGAATCGCACATTCACTGCCGTCGCGTGGGCGTGGCGGACGATGTTCGTGATCGCTTCTTGAACGATACGAAACAAAGCCGTTTCGATGGACGTTGGCAATCGACTCTTTGGACCGTCCTCGTCCAGGCGGAAGGCGATGCCCAGCGGCTTGAGCCGCTGCTCGCCGTACCAAGCAATCGCCGGCACCAGCCCTAAATCGTCCAGCAGACTGGGGCGCAAGTCGGCGATGAGCCGGTGAAGGTTCTTCAGCAGCGTTTCGGCGATAGACTTGCAACTGCGGAGATGCGCGTTCGCCTTCTGAACGTCTTGCGCCGAAGCCATGCTAACCGTGTCCAGTCCCACCATCAGCGCAGTCAGTCCCTGGCTGGTTTCATCGTGCAATTCCCGCGCGATGCGTTTGCGTTCGTCCTCTTGCGCGGAAATGACGCGATGCAGCAACTCGCCGCGCAGCTGCTCCTTTTGCTGGAGTTCGGCGTAGAGCCGCGCGTTGTCTTTCGCCGCCGCCTGGTACGCCGTGGTGCGCTCTTGCACGCGCGCGTCGAGTTCGCGATTCCACGCCTGAATCTCTTCGGTCGATTTTTTCAAGCGGACGCGCATTTCGTCGAGCGATTGCGCCAACACGCCGACTTCGTCGCGCGCGTGCGCTTGAATCGGAGAATCCAGATCGCCTGCCGCGATGCGTCGCGTAGCGTCCGTCAATGCTTTCACCGGCACGATGACGCTGCGCGTCGCAAAGTAGACCAGTACGAGCGCGCCGCTCAGCATAATCACCATCAGTTCCGAGATACGGCTTTGCAGGAGACGCGTCGGCGCGAAAACTTCATCCTCGCTTTGACGCACCGTGATGCCCCACTGCACTCGATCCAGCGGCGCGAACGCCAGCACTTCCGATTGCGGCTCGGCTTGCGCGGTCGTGGTGTGGCAATCGTGGCACGCCGAGACCGCCTGCCGATGGTCGCGAATCATGCCGCTCAAACTCGATCCATGATCGCTCTGGCTGCCGACGCGTTCCGGGCGCGTGCTTGCCAGAATCCGCCCGTCCAAAGCGACCAGGTCCATATAACCGGTTTGCCCCAGTCCGATAGGATTGGAGAAGGCGCGAATGTTGGGGTTGGTGAAATTCAAGATGATGACGAGCGCGCCCGATACACTGCCGGCAGCGTCGCGGACCGGCGCGGCGGCAACCACCGAGGGACCCAGCGGTCCGATCGGCTGCGCGACATGCGAGACGGCAAATGAAGTCCCCTTGAGCGCGGCAACGACCGGCGTGACATCGCCGAACATGATTCCGCCTGCCGTCGGCGGCTGCGCGGCGACCACCGCGCCGGCGGGGTTCACCAAAAACACGCGGGAGGCAAAGAAACCGAGACGCTGGTACGCCTGATCGAGCGCGACGTTGGCGCTCTGCGTATCCGACCAATGGTTTTCGCCGGCAGTGTGAGTCAGCACATCTTGAATATTGTCGAGCAGCGCATCGACGTAGCTGGCGCTCATCTGCGCGAGAATCACGCGCTCCTGGAGGTTACGCTGGGTATTCTCGCTCAGCGCGGCAGTGCCGAGATACGCGAACAGACCGATCATCGAGAGCGTTCCGACCACCACCAGGATTGCCACCTTGGTGCTCAAACCGATGGCGGGCAGACGCCGGACTGGCGTCCGCGCGTCCGATGTCTGCGCCGCGTTTCCTTTTCTCAGCAGGCGATTGATTCTCAACATATTGCTCCGACGCCGTCGATGCAAAAAACTGGCTCACTCCTCGATTGGAATGAGCCAGTCGTGACTCTGCCTTTTCCCGCGCCGGGAAAAAGTTTCGATCAGCGAACGATCTACGCCGGCGCGTGTTCGTGTTCCGTCGTAAACACCGGCAAGAACTTGGCGGCGAGTCCAAACGCCACCACGCCGGCGGCGATCAGCGAAAAGGTCACCGTGAACTCGCCTAACGATGGCACGTAGACCGGTCCGCCGCTGGCGTATGCCCACCATCCCAGCAGCGAGGTGTTCAATCGATTCAGCACCACGCCGCCGACGATCAAGATCGCGGAGGCGAATAGCGCGTGCGAGTTCTCGCGCCCGCGCCGCGTCGCCAGAACGATCATCGGTACGAGCACGCCGAAGAACATTTCGATCCAGTACAGCGTGCTGTGGAGACCGGGGACGATCAGGTATCCCGTCGCGCCGCGCGCGATCAGATCGTACACTTTCAGCACAAAGTAGATCAGGAGCACGACCGATGCGGCGCGCCCCAAGCCCTGGAGCAGATCGGATTCCAGTTCCCGTCCGAACGCGCGCGCGCTCAGGTTCGATTCGATGATGGTCATTCCCAAACCAACCGCCACCGCGCTGATGAAGAAAAAGACTGGCAGCAGCGGCGAGTACCACAGTGGATTGATCTTTTCCGGAAAGATCAGAAACAGCGAACCCAGCGACGATTGATGCAGCGTGGACAGCACCATGCCCAAGATGACGAGCGGAATCGTGATCGCGCGCATCACTTTCAGGGGCCACTGTAATTTGAACTTTTCGAAAATGACCGGGCTGAATTCGAGCAAGAGCACCGTCGTGTAGAGCATCACACACCACGCCACTTCGAGCATCGGCGAGTGAATGTTCCACATAAAGATCGGATGCCAGACGTTGTACCAGCGCCCCAGATCGAAGAGCAAGCCGACGATCACCAGCAAGTAACCAAGCAGCGCGGTCAGGATCGCCGGGCGCGCAATCGGGTGGTATTTTTTGATGTTGAACACGTGCACCGTGCCGGCGATGACGAAACCGCCGGCAGCCAGCGCGACGCCGCTCACCACGTCAAAACCGATCCATAGTCCCCACGGCGTCGCGTCGCTCAGGTTCGTCACGTAGCCCAAGCCGAAGAAGAATCGGGAGACGGCGACGCCAAGCGCCGCCAGCCACAGCCCGCCGACGAGCGTAGCCGCCAGCGCGCCGCGTGCCGACACGCGCGGCAGCCGCACGCGCTGCAAAATCGGCAGTCGCTCCGAGAGCGGCTTGGATTCGCGCGCCGCATCTGGATTCAGCTTGCGCTCCAGCCACGCGCCGACGCCGAGCAAGATCACGATCGGCACGCCGATGCGCAGCACGAACAGATAAGCGAGGACGGCGACGTCGCGCACGAGCATCAGCAAGTCCACAAACTGATTCGTCACGAGCGCCCAGCCGATCACGAGAATGACCGTGAGGACGACAATCGAGACGACGCCGAGCAGCACCGGGTGAATCGAAAAGGGCAGTTTGATCCGCGCGCGTGTGCTCTCGCCATTGCCGTTGGCGCGCGGCTCGAGCCAGCGCTTGAGCAGGTACAGCACGCCGAAGACGACGAGCAGCGGCACGGCGATCCGCACGACGAGCATGAAGACGATCAACGCGAATTCCAGTGTGGGCGACATGGTCATTCCTCCAAAAATTTTTCGTCCAGTTATTTGTTCGTCACGGTCGCCGGCGCTTCGACCAGTTTTTTCGATTCGCCGCGATGCGTCCACCACGCGACGCCGCTCAACAGCACGGCGACGGAACCCAGCACGGCTGGGATTTTCTCCATCGCGTTCCAGGTGTACTGCGGCAGCGGCTCGGAGGGCAGATCGGTGCGAAAGCCCAGTTCTTCAAACGGCGCGCCGCTGATGTACAGCCGCGACGTTCCGCCGAGTTCGTGCTCGCCGTAAATGTGGTTCACATACTTGCCGGGACTCTGGGCGATGCGGTCTTGCGCGATCGCCAGAACGTCGGTGCGATTGCCAAAGAGGAGCGCCTGATTGGGACATGCCTGGACGCAGGCGGGTTGCTTGCGCGTGCCATCCGCCATACACGCCTGGGTGCACTTGGCAATCTTGGGATCGGGCGAAGTCCAATCGTACTTGGGAATCCCAAACGGGCACGCTGCCATGCAATAGCGGCAGCCGATGCAAATGTTCTCATCGTACGCCACGTGACCATCGGCGGCTTTGGTCAGCGCGCCGACCGGGCACGAGGCAACGCACGCGGGGTTCTCGCAGTGCATGCACGCCCATTTGACCGGCTTGAGGACCGGCTTGTTCAACGTCGGCGAGATGTTTTTAAGCTCGATCACCGACAGCGTGGTTGCCGACAGGCAAGTGGGCGGAATCGGATCGGTTGGCAAATGATTGGCAATCTTGCACGCGGTCGTACAACTGTTGCAGCCGACGCAGCGCGTCGTGTCGATGAGTACGGCAGTGCCGGTATGCGGTGTGATCGGCACCGCGGCGCCCGGCGTGAGCGCCGCCGGGGACGCGAACTTGGCGCCCATGCCGAGCATAGCAGCGCTTGCGCCGCACGCTTTGAGGAAATCACGTCGCGAGATGTTCATAAGTCGCCTCCTGATTTATATGGTTGATTGAATGATTTAAGCGGCGATGCTTTGCGGTTTGTAGAGCGCGCAGGTGAAACATTCCTCGCGCAGTTTTCCGCCGTCGGCTTGGAGCGCGAGCCAGCACGGCAGATCAGGGCGCTTGAACGCGGCGCATTCGGCGCGGCGCGCGGTCTCGCAGCGCTTGAGATTCCAGCAATGCACCTGGATGATGTTGCCAGACCGCGTCACCTGCGGCGCGCTATGCGTCTGGAGCGTCGCGCTGACCGGCTCTTCGCGCGGCGCGAGTTTCTTTTCCAACCACCGTCCGATGAGAAGCGTGATCAGAATCGGGACGCCGATGCGCAGAAAGAACATGAACACGACGGTGAGCGCGATAATCAAGTCTTCGAGAAACATCGGACACCTCCAACGGCGGGATGCGCCTTCACTCTGGGTATACCACATTGATCCGTGCAATGACCATTCGTCGAGCGATACATCTTGGAATGAACAAAACACCCCATCGCGGGATGGGGTGTTGTCTGTATGCCATACTAAAAAGACCTGACCGGTCGTCTTTGGCGAAAACCGGTCAGGTCGGGCTGGAGCCACCTTTCAGACTTGAACTGAAAACCGGCCGCTTACGATGCGGCTGCTCTACCGATTGAGCTAAGGTGGCGCGCACATATTCTTCTGCCGCTACTATAGCACAGGTCTTTTATTTTGGCAAACAATTTCCAATCGACGCGCGCCCCCATTGCCAAACCCCGCGCGCTGTGGCATAATCGCAGCCGAAACGGAGGCAACATGACCGGAACTCTTGCGCTCGTCGGCGCAGGCGAGTTTCTCGATACGATGAGTTCAGTCGATCAAGTATTGCTGGCATTGGCAGGCGGCACGCGCGTCGCCGTCCTGCCAACCGCGTCCGCGCCGGACGGTCCCGGCGTGCCGGAACACTGGGCGCAGATGGGCATCGATCATTTCAACCGATTGGGCGCGCAGACCGACGCGGTGATGGCGCTCGACCGCGCTGCCTGCGCTGATACCGCGCTGGCGGAGCGCGTTCGCGCGGCGAACCTCGTCTACTTCTCCGGCGGCAAGCCGGACTATCTCTACAACACGCTGGTCGACACGCCCGTGTGGGACGCGGTGAAAGAGGTCCTCGGGCGCGGCGGCGTCCTCGCCGGGTGCAGCGCGGGCGCGATGATGCTGGGCGCGTACCTGCCGGTCTTTTCGCGGCGAATGGGGATGCCGTCGATTGGCAAATGGCAGAATGGATTTGCGTTCGTGCCGCACGCGATCATCGCGCCGCACTATAACGAGTTTCCGGAAGTGTTCAGCGGGCTGATGTTCAGCGGACGACCGGCGGAGACGTTCTTGATCGGCATCGATGCGGATACCGCGCTGGTTGGATCGGATGGACATTGGCAAGTGATGGGCGCGCGGCGCGTGACGATCAAGCACGAGCATGCGACGCAGCGGTACACGCAGGGAGAGGCGGTACCCCTCTAATCGCCGCGGTCAATCGAGAAGCATTTCCAATTCGATTTCGTCGCGCAGTGGGATGCCGTCGTTTCCGATGAGGGGTATCTCTGGCTTGAGCGTGCGCGCGGATTCCGCAGCGTTGCGATAGAGCGCCGCGAGGACAAACCCACGCTTTTGATAGAACCGTAGCGCGTGGGTATTGTCGTTCGTCGTGACCAGAAACAATCGCTGGCAGCCCGCCTGCCGCGCGAACGTTCTCACCGCATCGATCAACGCCGTACCGATACCCTGGTCGGGCTGCAAACTGTTGAGCGTGACGATCTCGCACGCGCTGCCGTCGATACGAAACGTGATCAGCCCGACGATCTCGCTGCCGCGCCGCGCGACGAAACCGGGCAATTTGTGCGGACGATAAACGACGCCGCGCGAAACTACGATCTCCGCGCCCCATTGTCGCGTCGTGAAATCCGCAACCCAGCCGCAGTCGGCGGATGTGAGCGGTTGGATGATATAGTCTGACATTTAAGCGATACCAAGTGACGAGTGGCGAGAAAGAAGAGCGTCACGCGTCACAGCCACCTTGCCGCAATTCGTGCGATGCTGACGCCCCGACCGACGCCGGTAAACGCAGCGGTTAGTGTCCCGGCAACATTGTAGCACAACGAGAGCGAGGCAACAAATCCAATGGGCGGGCAACAATGCTCGCTCGTTTTGTTATTCGCGTGAACTGCAGTATAATGGGGTTGTGCGATTTTGATTAGCACGTCTTTCTTAGTCCCTGGTGTTCGTTTGAACTTGCCTCGCTTCATTGGAGAGGCAGCGTATGATCACCGCTGGGGCTTTTCTATTCCCAAATAGCACCGGCTCACGAAAGGTCAAGCACGTGCCGTTGGGCGCGCTCCCGCGTCGGCGGCAGATGGTTTTTGGTTACCTTTCAGAATTGGTTTCCCGCATCTGAAGATGCAGGAAACCATCCAAACCTAAAGTGACACCGATGCCACAAGTTCCATACGAAATGAAACGATGGTATCGAATCTTTTGGTTTGATTGGCTTCACATCGCGTTGTTCGTCCTCGTGTTTGGCGGTATCGCCCTGCTTGGCGAGGGCGCGCGCAAAGCGCGCAAGCAGACCGCGCACAAATGAAACGCCGCGCGGCAAGTTGGGACGAACCGCGCGGCGGTGCATAAGGGGGCAAAATGAGTTACATTCCAGTAGGATTATTTGCACGACTAGCAATCTGGCTAGGAAGAAAGGTTCTAGACCCTGAACGCGAGAAAAGAGAACAGGCGGAATTTGACGCTGTTGTGTTGCCCAAGATCCAACAACTGGACCAAGCCTGGGCTGTGCAACGGGAAACTGAAGACAGGCGTGAGGCTGAACGACTTGGCATGGAACTCTGGGAGTACAGACGTATGAAATGGAATGAAGAATATGTCCAAGCCGCCAGTAATGAGAAATTAACCTTGGAAGAATATGTCGAGAAACAGCGGCGAGAGTACAACAAGACTTATTTCCCAGAACGGAATCCCTGGACTGAGGACCGGCTTAATGAACTCAAGCGTCATTTGGCTGGAATAGAAGACTATACACGAGGCGTAGCCCCAAAAAGCATAGCAACGCCAAATCACACAACAGACAACACTCAAGCGGGTCAGGCAGAACAGGAATTGATTGCTGACCAAACGATTGAGCAAGAGATTGCAAAGTTGCGGCGAAAGAACAAATAAAAAGACCGGGCAACCTTGCGAGTTGTCCGGCCGGAACGTATGTTAACCTCGAGGCAAACCACGGCCTTGCGGCGCGTCAAGTGAGCGGGAGCGGCATTTTGTCTTGAGAGGGGGCTATGGATATTGGGGAAAGGCGCGCCATTGTTCTTGAGTTACTGAGCGAATTGTGTCGGCCGGAAGACAGGGTTCTGTTCGAGTCTCTGCGTCACATCGAAATCGGCACAACCAAGCAGGTCGGTGTGGTTGTTGACTGGTGCAATGAATCAATAGAGGTCACACCGATCACAGATTATTGGCTTGGAGTGCACCTCTGGAAAGCACTTGGAAACCGAGGTTTGTCCGTGGATCGCAACGTGTTGACAAAGAAAGATTACGCCCTTTGGATACGCGCCAAACGAGCAAAGTACCCAGAGAAACCGATGCCGGCGCAATCAGAAACAAGCCGCGCGGAGAATGAGCCAGTAGATTCCAATGCTATTCTGCGCCGAATAGATGAAATGCATTCCGACCTGGGAGAAAAACTGGATGACGTTAAGCGGATTGAGGTAACTATCTATGAGCGAATTGGATCTGAAGCACAATCCATAGTGAACTCAATATTGAGGGAGCTTCGAGAGCAGGCAATCTCTCAAGGCGAGATGCAAAGAATGCTAGACGCCATAAGACGTGCGTTAAAGTACGCGCTGCAAAAAGGTTTGCCAGTTGACGACCCAGCAATCAAACAATCTCTTGCGGAAATCTACCAAGCTGTTAACAGTGATACCGGCATTAGGCAGCAGTTGGAATTATCTGTGCCTATTGTTCCATTCTTGTTGGAGTACAAGGTCGCGCTAGATGCCGGGGTAGACTTGGGAGCAGTCTGGAAAGAATGGACGGAGCGCGTCCAGAAAAACAAGAAGAACTGACCGCCACATAGAGAAAATCTTGCGAAGACCAAAACCCTCGCAAGGTTTTTCATCTGCGTTTCTCCGCGTTCATCCGCGTCCCGCATAAAGTTGGTCCGTTTTCGCCGCCATGATAAAGTCGTTCCGGTGCAACCCCTTGATCTTGTGCGTCCACCACGTCACCGTCACCTTGCCCCATTCCGTAACGATAACCGGATGATGCCCTTCCGCTTCCGCGATCTCGCCGACCTTGTTCGTGAACGCCAGCGCCTCCACAAAATTCTTGAACTTGAACGTGCGCTCCAGCCGCTTGATATTCTCGCGCTCGACGATTTGCCACTCGGGCACCTGCGGCGCATACAGTGCGATCTCCGCGTCCGTGACGGTCGGCTCGCCGCCGCGACACGCGACGCACTTCATCTTGCTGAGTTCATCCACATTTGCCCCCCCACAGCAAAGGATGAAGGATGAAAGCGGAAGGATGAAAAAAGCAAATTCATCCTGCATCCTTCATCCTTCTGCCTTGCAGTTCGCGCAGCGCGTCCGCGGCGACCCACCGCGCGCTCTTGGAATCGATCCGCTGAATCTCACGCGCGGTCGCGATCGCGGCGCGGTTGAGGGCGGCGTTGCGTTTGCCGATCTGCCGCAGCGCCCAGTTCACCGCCTTTTTGACGAAATTCCGCTCGTCCGTCGCGCCGCGCGTGATGAGCGGCAGAAACTTGCTGAACGCCGCGTCGGGCGCGCTTTTATCGTGCACGGCGAGCGCCGCCATTAGCACAAAACCCGCGCGCTTGACGAACTCGTCGTCGCGCCGGCTCCACTGCGCGGCTTTGCGATGCGCGTACGCGGTTTTATCGAACAGATTACTGCACACCTGATCGCACACGTCCCACGAATCGAAGTCCTTGACCCAGCGCTCCATCTGCGCTTCGGTCACTTGTTCCGGCACATCCACTATCGCGGCAAGGATACGTGCTTCATGGATGCCGGACGCCCACAGTTCTTGCGCGAGGCGATGGTCTTTGCCGGCTTGCCGCGCGATGCGGCGCAGCGTTGGAATCGAAACGCCGAGCGTGTTGCGCGGGTTGATGCCGAACCGCGCCATCCCGGCGACGTTGCGCGGGTTGCGGAGCGATTTCAATTGCTTGAGGATTTCTTTCGCTTGCAATTTTGTTCCCCCTGAAAATACTTTCGTCCACGAAGGACACGAAGGGGCACCAAGAGAAACCTTTGTGGTTCTTCGTGGAGATTTTCATTCCACCACTGGTGCTCCAACGGGGAATGAGCAACTCTTCTACAACGCGAGGCACGCCTCGGCTGCCAGCCAAAACAAATTCTGGCGGATTTCTTCGCGGGTGTGCCAGCGGCGCGAGTCCCATTCGCCGCCGCTGACGTCGTCGCCGCCGTAAAGGATCTGCGCGAAGGTCACCCGGCGAAACTGCGCGACCGCAAAAAACGCCGCCGCTTCCATATCGACCGCGACGCACCCTTCGGCTTTGCGCTGCTGCACTTTCGCGCGCGTCTCACGATACGGCGCGTCGGTCGTCCAAGTCTTGGATACCAGGTACGGAACACTGTGGGCTTGCAGCGTTCGTTCGATCGCGGCGATACCTTCCGCGCTCGCGCCGACCTCGCGCGCCGGCGGCAGATAGTGGTACGAAGTTCCTTCATCGCGCACGGCGGACGCGGGAACGATGAGATGTCCAACTGCGATTTGCTTGTCCAGCACGCCCGCGCTGCCGCAGGCAATAAATTTCTTGCAGCCGAGCGCGATCACGCCCTCCAAAAGTCCCGCAGCCATCGGCGCGCCGACGCCGGGATGCAGAATCGCGAGCCGCTTGCCGTCTACGTCGATTTCGTACAGCGGATGCGGTCCGTCTTCCCATTTGAGCGAGAAGAGCGTTTTCGCCGCGCGCTCGCGGCAGACCTTCGCAATCGCCTCTTGAAAGAAGCAGACGACGCAATGCTCCGGCGCGTCAATCGATTTGAGGATGCGCGCAGGTTCAATGACCGCTTCCGGCGCGGGATCGAATTCGAGAATCGGATACGGCTGCGCCGGGCTGGGCGATTCACTCATTTGCGCCGCGTGTCCTTCACCGCCACCGCCACCACCGTTCCCAGCACGTAGCATATCGCCGCGCTCAGGTACAGCGCGGTGTAGCCGAGGTTCGGCGACCGCGCGTTGAAATAGTCGAGCATAAAGCCGCCGATGCCGGCGAGCACGCCGGAGCCAGCCGTCGCGAGATTCGAGATGCCGAGAAAGCGCCCGCTCTCCTCCGCCGGAATCAGATCGGTCGCCCACGCCCAATTCACGCTGAGAAAGATGCCAATACTGACGCCGATGAGCGCGCCGTCGATCAGCACCATCGTCAGCGTCGTCGCGGTCATCAGCATCACCGCGCCGATCGCGCCGAGAATGCCGGACAGTACGATCAACCACTTGCGCCCGACGCGGTCGCTCAGCGCGCCTGCCGGATAGACGACGATCACGATCGCAACTGCGATGATCGCCAGCAGATTGCCGACCTGCGCGGCGGGGTTCGGCAATTTCAAAACGTCCTGGAGAAAATAGAGCGCATAGTTCCGCACCAGATTGCCGCCGAGCAAAATCAAAAGCCGCGACACCAGCCACAGAAAAAAGTCGCGGCTGTAAAAAATGACTTGTAGGGGCGATTCATGAATCGCCCCTACCGCGCGCGTCTTTGGTCCCACGATCTCCACGCCGTCAAACGGTTCCTCAGTCACAAAGACCGCGGTGATGACCATCGTGAACAGCAAAAAGAAAATGATCGCGACGAACGAGAGGACGATCTGCCCCTGCCCCACCCAGTTGCCCACGACGAGCGAGGTGACGATGATGCCGACGATTTCCAGAAACCGCGCGATGCCGGACGCCGCGCCGCGCTTGGCTTCCGGCACAAGTTCCGGAATGTAGCCCTGGTACGGTCCGTGCGCGATGTTCGACGACGTTTGCAGCAGCAGGTAGCCGATCAGCAGAACAATGTAATTGCCGGCGAACGCCATCATCAGCAGGAACACCACGTCGAACAGCGTGCCGCCGACGATGTACGGGCGGCGCTTGCCCCAGCGCGTCGTGCGACTGTCGCTCCACGCGCCGGCGGCGGGTTGGACGACGATGGCGATGACGAGTCCCAGCGCGGTGAGAATGCCGAGCGCGCTGCCTTTTTGCGATTCCGGCACGAGCAGCGGCACGAGCGTGGGCAGCAGGATGGGACCCATCGAGTTCCAGAGGAACGAAAGCGCGAACCAGTACGCGTTGAGCGTCAGGTAATCCCACGCGCGCAGAGGATGGGGGCGTGCGCTGGCGGTGGCTGTCATCATCGACATGGTTTCCTCCAAGTGCGCCGGGCGCATCTCAATTTTTAGATTTTTCCAGAATCTCGACCGGCACGCGCGCGCGGCGTTTGAACTCTTCCGCGTCACTGCGCGACCCCACGACCTCCGGGTCGCCATAGTGCATCGGAATGGCGAGCGCGGGCTGGATCGTGTTCGCTGCCTCCGCCGCCTCGACCGCTGTCATCACGTACGTCCCACTCACCGGCAGCAGCGCGATGTCGGCTTTGATGCGCGTCATTTCGGGAATCAGGTCGGTGTCGCCGGAATGATAGATGCGCTTGCCGTTCAACGTCACGATGTAGCCGACGTGCCCCGCGCTCTGCGGATGAAATTTCTTATTGGTGTTGTAGGCGGGCACTGCCTCGATGGCGATGCCGGCGACGCTCACCTTGTCGCCCGGTTTAACGACCGTCGTTTTGCCGGCGCGTTTCGCCGCGACCGACGCCGGCGCGACGACAACCGTATCAGCGCGCGAGATTTTCGCAATGTCGTCCTCCGAATAATGATCGTAGTGCTCGTGCGTCACCAGGATGACGTCCGCCTTTTCCGCGCCCGACGCAAGTTTCCACGGATCGACGTAGACGACCTTTTCGCCTTTCAATCGAAAACTGTCGTGTCCCAGCCAGAAAATATTGTCTGTCATTGCGCGCCTCCTTCGGTCAGATTATAGCGCGAAACCCGCGCGGCGACAAGAGTTAATTTACATTCTGTGATGCACGGTGTATAATTGCAACCGTGAAATCCGAAGTCGCCATCGCCCAACTCAGCATCGTCGACGGCGCGTGGCAGGAATCGCCGGACAGCGTAGCGCAGTTTGACGAACGCACCCTCTTCGACGGCGCGCCCAGCCGCGGCAGTCTGTACGTCGTAACCGAAGTGACCGGCGAGGTGGAAGGGCGCGACGCGCTCGCGCGCGAACTGGTCGAGACGGCGCGGCGCGAGTACGCCGCCAGCCGCGGCAGCATCATGCTGGGGCTGACGCAGGCGGTGCGCGCGGCGAACGATTTCTTTTACACGACGAACGCCAACACGCCGCCGGAGGCGCGGCGTATCGCCGGAATGACCGCGGCGATCCTGCGCGACAATGAATTGTTCATCGCGCAAGCCGGACCCGGCGTGACCTGCCTGGTACGCGGCGCAACACTGGAACGCTTTCCCGACCAATCGCCTTGGTTCGATCCGAGCGAAGACGCAATCGCGCGCGTGATCGCCTCGCGCAACTTTCCAACCGAAGGCACCGTGCCGATCGGAATGCGCCGTAACTACAATCCCGATCAGTTCCACCTCGCGCTTCAGCCCGGCGACATCGTCGTGCTGTCCACGCGCACGCTCGCGCACCTGCTGTCAAACGAAGAACTGCTGGACACGCTGGCGAATCGTCATCCCGACGAGATCATCGCCAGTTTGGAAGACCTCGCCGGCACGCTCGATCTGTCCGTCATCGCGCTCAAATTCGGCGAGAGCAGCGCGGCAGCGGAAGGAACACTTGCCGCGCCGATGACTCCGCCGGCGTCTCTCGCGCCGCCGATTCCGGCGGATGAAAATTTGCCCGCGCCGGACGAAACGCGCGAAGAAGAACCTATCCCGGCAGAACCCCCCGCGATGCCGCCGCGCGAACCGGAAAGCGAGACGGAAACGCCCGCGCCTGCCGAGGAGATTCCGTCCCGGTTTCAACTGCCGCGTCCGCAGATTCACATCGATTGGGCGGGCGTCCGCGCCGCGTTCCTGCGTGTGACCGCTGGCATGATGGCGTTGCTCGCCGCGATTTTTTCGCGCGTCGATTGGAAGCACATCAGCGCGGCAATCGACCGCACGGTCAGCACCGTTTCGGGGGCCGCGGGGGGGCCCGGGGGGGGGGGCCCGCCCCGGTGATGGGCCCGGCCGCCGCCCGGGGGCGCCCCCCCGGGGGGGGGGGCCCCCGCGGGCGGCGGCGCCGGGGGCCGG
>VFSW01000191.1_pt1 | contig 84401 bp, 94 predicted proteins | sample 5358111 | NCBI WGS metagenome assembly VFSW01 (sample SAMN11554181, study PRJNA540505) | mine drainage metagenome | isolation source: sediment from site ElyBrook_90M | place: USA: Ely Copper Mine, Vershire, VT | collected 2017
ATATGTAGAAAACAAACACCTGAAAGAAAAAGAGAGATGAAAAACATGGGAGAATGGCGAAAAAACATTTTGGAACACAATTTGGATACAGCGCTCATAGCGCTCGAGTTAATTCTGAGCGTGGCATTCATTTTGATAGGTTATATTACAGGAAACATATACTTTAGAGGAGTTGGAGTTGGATTGATAATTGCTTGGGTGACAAGCGGCATAGCCTATTTATTTAAAAAGAAAATGGTAAAGCCGTGAGCAACAAAGAGTGTGCCGGATTCACTCCACCGCCCAAAGGCGGCGGTTTCTCTCCGATTATGCTGATGAACATGCGCAAGGTGTATAGATGGATTTCGTAAATGCGTGCAAGCTTGGGGACTTGGAAGAAGGAAAGGGAAAATGTGTAAAGATGAACGAAGACCTTGAGATCTGCCTGTTCAAGGTTGGGGGAAAGGTCTATGCAATAGAGGAGCACTGCGCCCATCAGGGCGGCCCACTTTCTGAGGGTGAACTGAGGGATTTCATTATAACCTGCCCATGGCACGGGATGACGTACGATATTAGGACAGGTAAGGCAGCTTCAGGGGCGTGGGACCAGGAATACGCAGAAAAGAGCTTCAATGTCAGGATAGAGGGAGATGACGTAAAGGTGGAGGTTTGAGCTAGAGGTTTTGAAATGGGAGACATAGGACAAATAACAGAATATGTAAGCGACTCTGCAAGCAGCTTCGACGACGCCATAAATAAGGCGATCTCCGAGATGTCGCAGAAGAACAAGGGAATAAGAGGAGTAGACGTGCTGAAGATGACCGCCAAGGTGAAGGATGGCAAGGTATATGAATACAGGGTCAATCTCAAGGTGTCTTCGGATCTCTGATCAGGCAAGTACAAATATGCCAAATCCGACAACGCTAAGGGCCAGCAGCACGAGCCCTCCTATCAGTATCTCTCTGTAGGCTGCGCTTTTGCCATTTGAGCCCGGCGCAATTGACCACATGGCTACTCCCAAATCTAAGGCTGCGGCCCCGGCCAGGACCCCTATATCAAAAACCGATTTAAAGATCGCTAGAAAGAAATCACCCGTATATTGCTTGTAAGAATTTCGAGGGCAAGCGCCGCCGTGCTGCCTGAGCACATGCGAAGTGCGCTGTCTATCGTACTCTGATCCTCGACTCCCACACCTGCAATGAACCTTGCACCCCTGGCAACCTCGCCTATCAAGGCTACCCTATTCTTCCGCAGCACGACTGCCGGGTTTGAACCGACCGCTATGCCTCCTTTGTCTATCCACTCATCGTACAACTTCCTGGCAATAACGCCCTCTCTTCTCGGTGCACCTTGGAATATGTAGTCTTTATAAAGCGTGATCGCCCCATGCTGCTGATCCACCGAATATAAAATTTCGTCTGAAAGCGGCACGCTCATTTGCGTCTCTCCAATTGAATGTGAAATGAAGCTCGAAAGTTCACGCACGCCCACCGGCATGCCCCTTACCGAGAAAAGGTAATCATTATTGTCCGATGTTGCCCTTATCACCTGCGCGAGTTTCAACCTTGCGCAATCAGCTGAGGAGCCCATGCCCAGATTGACATAAATGACCTTTCTTAGATGCAAGTGATCCGAAAATGAGACGAGCAACAAAAGGGCCGCAATCCCCAGGCCCACTACGGATATGCCAGGAGCATATCTATATGATGCGATCGCTGCAACAAGTAACAACGACGCCCCAACCGCGCGCAGAAAGAGCCTTGAAGCTTGCATCATTCCTCACTCTTATTTAGATCCTGCAGTACCCTGTCCGATGTGCCTTCATCAACTCCCAAAGTGCCAATCAGTTCCTTTCTTACCGCTGCCTTGTCTCTTGAGAGGTGTTCGATAACCTGCACGCAAAACGACTTGTAGATCGCAAGCGCCCCTTTCAGCGCGTCGAATTCCCTTTTGCAATCGAACAATGCCCTAGATAGCTGCCGATTCGCTAAGCCCTGCGCCTCTAGCATGGTTGCCTGCCTCTCTATGGTTCTCGATTGTTCCCCGCTTACTGAACCGCCAAATGAATTTTTGAGCGCATCTATAATATAGCCATACAAGGAGCTCAGCATAATCTGGTAGGAACCCTCGACCATTCCAAGGATCGCTAAGAAAACTGCAAGGTTGTTATTGTATACGCCTGCTATAGGGCCCTCGAAGTAAAATGTAAATCGAATTACGTTCCGCTCGAACTCTACAATTCTTCCAGTTCCATCGGAGTCGGTTATCTTATACCTCAACCTTGTTCCCCTACTAAGCAACTTTAATGATGGGTTCAGCGACAGAACCCTCTCAAGCCGGTCAAGGCTGGAGGCAAGGAGGCCCTCTACCTCGAAAGAGGAAGAGAGAAGGATAGCCTTATTCTTCAAGCATTACCACCTTTTGGGATTCAATTGCCAGCGCCGCTGACGCATCCGAAATGCCCATCTCTCGAAGCAGCATAATTATCTCGGCGCGTTCAAGCCCCTCGCGCATCAGAAATCCCACGAGGTTTGTTATGTCGACACCTTTCCAGTTATCCTCGAAGAACCTGAACAAATTTGCCTTTACTTCATTCCCAAAACGGGAAACCTCTATTATCTTTCTGAGGCGATATTCTGGTATCTGCACGATCAAACTCTCACCTTTTATAGTATAACTCTTGAAGGAAAGCCCGGACACACGCCCTATCCTGAACCTTCGCGGGGCGTTAGAGCCTTTACGGTTGATAGACGCGATACAGCCTCCCCTAGAGAGCAGCGGGATATCGCAAAGTTCCTCGGCGCCTATTATTCCCGCACTTATCAGGCTAGAAAGGTTGTCCGACCCTTGAAGCCTGAAAATAAAGCTTGCTGCGGCATTGGCGAGCACCTCGTTATTGACATCTGCTACCAGTTGGGTGACAACAAGCATGCCAAAGCCGAACTTCCTCCCTTCCCTGAAAAGCCTGGCGATGCTCCGCCCGTTTCCCAACAGCTTCCATGCCTCATCTATCACTATCATCTGTTTGATTTTTGTTGAAATAGGCATAGAAATCATATGCTCGTGCACGCGCGCAAGAAGCTGCTCAGCCACTGATAGCCTTGTAGCTGGATCTGCAAGAGCGGATAGGTCGATGCTCTTTACCCCTCCTATCAGCTGCACTACGCCCGGCAGGGGCCCATCGTTGTTTGGGCGGATTACCTGCCCTCCAACGAAATTGACCACATCTGTATATTCCGCGTTCCAATCCAATATCAATATGCCTTCGGATAGCGAAAAGTGGGCTCTCGCTATTATGCTCTTCGCCAGAAAGGTCTTGCCCGAGCCTGTTGTCCCTATTATTGATATGTGCGGATTGACGAGGCTATCAAGGTCAAGGAAGAAGGGTAGTTTGTAGAGTAGTGTTTTGCCTATGTAGATCCCATTTTCATCCGGCATCGGCTCGCTCTGGCTAAAGATGCCGTGGTAGAGGGCAGCCCTCTTGGAGTTGGAGTTGATCATCATTGCATCATTGCGTCAAATTTCATCAGGTTTATCAGGTCATTTCCAGACACCTCGGAAGACCTTGTCCCAAATGTCGCATCAAACCCAGATACGAGCTCGCGAAGCTGAGCATGTGAAAGCTCTTCTGCGCGATATCTCGACTCCGATACTGCACTAGTGAGCAGGTAATATGCAAGGCCAATGGGTACGCCCCCTCCGCGTATCTCGTCTATCTCGTGCTCAAGGTACGCTATCGAGGCCTTGAGCCTGTTTGCCTTCAGTAGGTTCCTGCCCTGCCCGCCCCCGCCAAGCCGCGATAGGCCTATCTCCTGCATGGCTTTCTTCGTCTGCAGTTTCTCAAGCAGCTTTACTGTGTTGATGCGCTTGACATGCAGCACAAGCTTGAACGGCACTCCGAGGTTGGCAATCATGTTCTCTATCTTCTCCCTATCAACCTGCACGCCTCCTAGCGTCTCTACCCTGGCCGCAGTTGTGGAGATATAACGGCCCCCATACTTGGCCGTAGCAGAAAGCCTCCGGCCTCCGGCTTCGAAGCCATTGAAAAGCTGTATCATGTTGGTCTTCTCAAAGACTTTCGCCTCTATCAGATCCCATAGTTTGTAAGATACGAAGCAGGCGAGCGCCATTGCCGAGGAGAACGCTATGATATACAAATTAAGGGTAACCGCGCCAGCAGCTACCGCAGCCAGCGATGCACCGATCGGAGCATACTGCAGATATTCCCTGTTTTGCGCCATTAAACCACTAGAAGACATCAAACTTTCCAAATGACACCTCCGATCCAAGGAGCCTTGACAGTTCCCTTATCGAAGTTATTGTAAGCACGATGCTAAAGAGCGGAAAGAAGAAAACCTGTACGATCATCAGCGCTATGTAGCTTATCAACTCTTGCACAAGCGTGACAAGGGAACCGGCAAGAGCGGCCACTCCGGTCACAAGTCCCTTCGCCACGGCTGATATGGAGTTAGCCGATATGGAACTACTTCCAACTCCGAATATCCCTGCCTGTATGGCCTGCGATTGGTTGGTGAACTGACTTATTGCCGTTTGCGCAACACTGGCGGAGTAACTGGCCGTTATTTGTGCGTCGAGCACGTAAGTGAGAGGGAAAACAGCAAATAGCCCTATCGCAATTGCAATCATTGTGCCCCCAAGCCTCCTTGTGGGATAGAATGTGCGCAGCACCATCCCCACCGGGAGCACGAGCGGCACAGCTACAATAGAGATAACACTGAGCAGCGCCGCCTGTGTATAGATCCCTATTATCGCGAACGTCAGCGTCTTTATGATGAACTCCTGCTGCGAGAGTACAGGGGCGAGTATCGTTGAAAAGGAGATCGACGCAATGCCCAAGTTGAGCTGCGATGAAGATATCAACCCAAGCGTAAAGTAGAGGCCCGATACGGGGATAAGCAGCTCCAGAGACGAATCGAGCAGCGAAGGGTAGCTTGCCTTGTTTATCGTTACAGGAGCCAGCCCAACAAGGTAGTTGTGCGCGAAACATATGGCGTAGTTGCTACCCAGTGGGCCGCCGCAGCTCACCGTTACGTTGCCGCTCGAAACAAGCCCATTTATTATCCCGGTTCCGAGCCCGCTGGGGCTCAGAAATAGGAAGAGGGAGCCAACTATGGCGCCGTTTATGAATGATTGGATAAGTTCGTCGCGGCCGAAGTTTCTAAGTTTCTGATTGTCCATCGCATAGCCAAGCCCAAATACGATGCCCCCTATGCCTATCATTATGGCAATTGCGCTTACCGCGATGCTGTAACCTATCAATCCACCACTAAGATACCGAATTTGAAGTTACGTTGTTAAGCAGGTGGGTAGACGCGGTGGCGAGCGACGTGGCCGCGACGCTCAGAACCCCCACAACAATCGCCCCTATTATAATGTTTACGGCTGTCGAGTGGAAGTTGGCGCGCTTGTCGGGCGGCATCATCTGCCCAAGCGCGTAGAATACTCCAGCAACGGTGAAGAGGACACCGCTAAGTATCGGGCCCGCTTGCGCCAGTATTGCCTTTACAGTGCCAAGCTCTGTTACTACCTGCAGCGTATAGGCGCCTCCGGCGTTTGTTACGCCAGCTGCGATTGCCACGAGCAGCAAAGGCACCAGAATATACTTCCCAAACCGCGCCACGTGTCTTATTTCCATCCTACTGCCTACCTATTTACTTAGGTAAATATATTTTACACAAATAACTATTTAAATATTTGTGTAAATGATATCCAATCTCCGAATACCGGCACGGTGGCCTCCCCCACATGATTATTATACTTTTATTGCAAATTGTAGCCTGAACTATATGGATTACATACTACGGTGCACAAAGTGCAACGCCTCGTTCCCGAGTAGCTATAGGAGACAAATATGCGGTGCATGCGGGGAACTTCTAGAAGTCGAATATAAGGGGCCACCCAGCACGCTGCCAAAGAGTATGGATTTCTGGAAGTATTCTGATTTTCTTCCGAAAGGCAGGTATAAGCGCTACAAGGTTGGCGGCACGCCATTGATAAACGGGAGCGACCCGCGGTTGTTTCTAAAGCTCGAGCTGGATAATCCAACAAAATCGTTCAAGGACAGAGGCTCTGTTATAGAGGTTTCAAAGGCGAAAGGATACGATTACAGCGAAATAGTTGTTGCTTCTACTGGCAATATGGCATACTCTATCTGCCATTACGCGAAGATTGAAGGTATCCCCGCAACTGTATTCATAGGGGAGGGTGCCAGCTCTGATAAGCTAAGAGACATAGCCAACACGCACGACGCCGACATACGAACCGTAAAGGGCGACTTCACCAAGGCTCAGAAGCTTGCTCAGGCGCATGCGGCAAAAACCAATGCGTTTCTGGCTGGGGATTACTGCTACAGGAAAGAGGGACAGAAGACAATCGCTTATGAGCTGGCAGCTCAAGCTCCAGAAGCAACACATATAATTGTCCCGGTGGGCAATGCAACCTTGGTCAGTGGAGTGTTCAAGGCTCTTCTCGATATAAGGAGAATAAGCGGAAGACCGATGCCAAAGATTGTTGCGGTGCAAGCCGAGGCGTGCAGCCCGCTGGTAAAGGCGGTAAAACTTCACAAAAAGATACGCTACGAGGCCCCAAGAACGCGCGCAGATGCGATAGCGGTGGGCATGCCCACATTTGGATACCAGGCTATCGACGCGATAAAGAAGACAAAAGGCGCTGCAATAACTGTTACGGATGAGGAAATGAAACTGGAGCAGCGCGTTTTCAGCAGAGAATATGGAAAAACGGCGGAACTCGCAGGCGTGGCATCAATAGCAGCATTCAAAAAGATGAACTTCAAAGAGGGTGACATGGCAGTGGCAATAGTTAGCGGCGGTAACGTCTAAGGACTAGGTAATGAAATGTCAGACAATAGCGGCATAGCTGCATGGATAATCTGCGAGGATCTTCTTGTAAAGCTGAAGACCGAGCTCGCCAACGAGGCCATCATAACTCTCCAGAATGAGGTAAAGGCGGGGAGGATGAAGGTTGAGGGTAGCATCATCCCTAAAATTGAAACACAGGGCGACTCCGAAAGGGACCTTTTTGTAGCAAACGAGATTGCCGCGGAGAGCGAGAAGATGCTGCAAGGCTATGCCGATTACATAAACAGCAAGGAGAGTGACCCAGGCAAGCTCACGGCAGACGAGGTCATAAAGATAGAGACCGCAAAGAAGCTGATGATGGCCGTGCAGGAGATATCCATACTGATAAACTATAGGACCGTAACGGAGGAATGGATTCTGGAGATAGAAGGCATCCCGACCATAGACGACCCTGTAAAGCTCCTTGCGACTACTATGCACGGAAAGGACGACGAAAGGTTCCATGTGCTCGACTTTGCGGTGAAAAGAAGAAGCCTGATAGACGAAGAGATATTCACCTCGCAGGAAAGGAACATGATGGAATCGGCGCTAAATATGGCGTATCCATCGTACTCCAGATAGCGCTCCGCGGCTCAATCCCAACAAGAAAGCTTAAAAGGAAATAATCCGAATAGGAACGGTGCTTTGATGTCGGGAAAGAACGAGAAGCCAAGCGGCGAAGGCGTTACTGCAAAGAAGGCAGAAAACTTTTCCGAATGGTACACTCAGGCAGTGATAAAGTCAGAGTTTGTTGACTATACTGCAGTGTCTGGATGCCTCGCATTCAGGCCCAGCGGCTACTTCGCATGGGAGTCTGTGCAGAAGGCTACAGACGCGCTTTTCAGGGAAGAGGGAATAATGAATGTTTACTTCCCTCTATTCATACCGGAAAAGTTCCTCAATAAGGAAAAGGAACACGTAAAGGGGTTCAACCCAGAAGTTGCATGGGTTACCCACACCGGCGACTCCAAGTTGGACGAGAGGCTTGCTGTCAGGCCCACATCCGAAACGATAATGTACGACAGTTTTTCAAGGTGGGTGAGATCCTGGAGGGATCTGCCCATGAGGTACAATCAGTGGAACAGCGTTGTAAGGTGGGAGTTCGCCCACCCGACTCCGCTCCTGAGAAGCAGGGAGTTTCTATGGAACGAAGGCCATACAGTATTTGCTACAAAGCAGGAGGCTGACGCAGAGAGAGATGTAATCCTTGGGATCTACATCAAGATTCTAAAAGAGTATCTTGCCCTGCCAGGAGTAGTAGGCAAGAAGACAGACTCCGAGAAATTTGCAGGAGCGGAGGCCACATACAGCATCGAGCACATACTGCCGGGCGGTGGCTCTGTGCAGGGACCGGACTTCCACAGTGACGGACAGCGCTTTGCCAAGGCATTCGAGATAAAGTTCCTTGACAAGAACGGCAAGATGGAATATGCCTACCAGAACACATTTGCAATAAGCACCAGGGAGCTTGGCGTGATGATTGCCATGCACGGTGACGACAAGGGCATAATACTGCCGCCAAATGTGGCGATGACACAGGTCGTCATAATCCCTATCTACAACAACGACAACAGGGATGAGGTGCTTAAGGTGGCAAGGAAACTTGCCGAAAAGCTGGCATCAGCGTTCAGAGTGTACCTGGATGATAACGACGCGTACTCGCCAGGGTGGAAGTTCCACGCCTGGGAGCTAAAAGGGGTTCCAGTCAGGGTTGAGATAGGAGAACGCGACATAAAGGCCGATAAGGCAGTCGTGTCAAGAAGAGACACAGGCACCAAGCACGATATAAAGCTGAAGGAACTCCCGGAGGAGATTGCCCGCCTGCTAAAGGAGATAAACGAAAGCCTTTATCATAAGGCGCTCAAGTTCCTGGAAGCTAGCACGCATCATGTCAGCACGTGGGCGGAGCTGAAGAAAGTCATAGGAGAGAATGGAGGCTTTGCCCAGGGTGCATGGTGTGGCTCAGCCAAGTGCGAGGCAAAGATAAAGTCAGAGCTGAAGGCCAAGATAACAAACATGCCTTTCGACATGCAAGACAGGGCGGAAGGTAGGAAGTGCGTAATATGCAGCGAGAATGATGCAAGGTATATCGTCAACATCGCAAAATCCTATTAATCCTGCTGGGCAAGCATTAATGCAGCCCCTTCGTCTAGTGGCCAAGGACCGCGGGCTTTGGACCCGTGTACATCGGTTCGAATCCGATAGGGGCTATTGGGTTTAATTATTTTGGCATCGTCTATCATCCGCATGATGAGACGAGGTATTTCTGATCTGTGATGAAAAGAGAGTCGCTGAAGCATGTCAAATATTATAATAATCACAACAGTCATAGCCGGCGCAGCCATAATATTCGGTATCTACTACTATGGGTTCGGCGCCAATGGCATCCTAAATGCGCAGCAGAGCGACGCACTGCTCAACTCCGGGTTCAATGTCACCAACGTAACCATATCGAGCGGCAATAGTGCAGTAGCGTACCATGCATATCTTGCGATAACTCCTCAGCAGCAGGCAGATGGCTACATGAACGTATCAACAACAGGCAACTGCGACGGGCTCGGCAACTGCATTGGGATGGTATTCGTGTTCCCTGCCTATGGATCGCAGTGCTTCTGGATGAAGAATACGGCCCTGCACCTGAAGCAGACGTGGCTTGATGCAAAGGGGTACCCCGTCTCGGTATACAATGCCACTCCCTACTCGCAGGTTCCCAGATGTGGATACGGGCAGTATGTGGTCGAAACGCTAAGGAACTTCACGATAAACGGGAATATGACCTTCGGGCGTTAGGGCTTCTTCCTATGCTCATACAGAAATAGCGCGCCGGTCAGCGTTTTCAGACAAAGGACAGCGCAGTTCATTCTCGCAGGGCCCGGATCTATGCCTATCAGCTCCTTAAGCTTGTCGTAGTTAACTTTCTTTGCATCTTCCACGCTCATTCCCTTGACGAAATCTGTCAGCATGCTTGCCGACGCCTGGCTTATCGCGCAACCGTATCCATCAAAAGAGATATCTGATATCTTCTTGTCCTTTACCTTTATGTAGAGCGTCAGGTCATCTCCGCATATTGGATTATCTTCGTGGAATTCCGCGTCAGCGTCTGCCATCTTGCCCTTGTTGCGCGGGTGCTCGTAGTGCGAGATTAGCTCCTCCACGTAAATGTCCATCGGCATTACGCCACCTTGAATATCTTCTTTGCCTTGCGGATTGCCTCTATCGCCTTGTCTACCTCTGCATCATCGTTGTAGATATAGAAGCTCATTCTGGATACCGCACCCTGCCCCAGCACTTCCTTCACAAGCGGCATAGCGCAGTGATGTCCGGCGCGTATTGCTATGCCTTCCTGATCGAATATGCTTGCTACATCGTGCGGGTGCACTCCCTTTATCGAGAAAGATATCACACCGCCTCGTTCAGCTATGCGGTCAGCGCCGCATCCAAATATGGTAACATTCTTTATCTTAGCAAGCTGCTCCAATGCATATTTTGTTATCGATTTTTCATGCTCCCTTATTTTTTGCATGCCTATCTTTGTGAGATAGTCCACCGCGCATCCAAACGCTATGCCCCCTTCTATGTTAGCAGTTCCCGCCTCGAATTTCCATGGTAGTACATTAGGAGTAAACGATTGGAACTCAACTCTCTTTATCATGTCACCGCCGCCGAAGAGGGGCGGCATTTCCTCAAGCATCTCCCTTCTCCCGTAAAGTGCCCCTATTCCGGTAGGCGCCAACATCTTGTGGCCCGATAGCGCCAGGAAGTCGCATCCGATGTCTTTTACGTCAACAGGCATGTGCGGTACGGATTGGGCACCATCAATAAGCACAACCGCCCCGCTCTTCTTTGCGAGTCTTGTCATGCGCTTTGCGTCGGTTATGCTGCCAAGCACGTTGGATACATGTGTGAATGCAACCATTTTCGGCTTCTTCTCAAGCTCCGACAGGAAACTCTGCTCCGAAAGGCAGCATTTCTCCCCGTCAAGCTTTATGTAATCCAGTATTGCGCCCCTCCTCTTCGCAAGCATCTGCCACGGTACTATGTTGCTGTGGTGCTCCATCTGCGATATCAGTATGTGGTCTCCCTTCTTGACATTCTGATCGCCCCATGCGAGCGCAACGAGGTTTATCGCTTCTGTAGTGTTTCTAACATAGATTATTTCTTCAACTGCTCCCGCCCCAATAAGCTTCGCAAGCTTGGTCTTTGATTCGATGTACTTTGCAGTAGCCTCCTCTGCAATCTTGTATATTCCGCTGTGCGTGTTGGCGTTGTAGTTAGTGTAATAGTCGGAGATCGCATCTATCACCTGCTTTGGCTTCTGTGACGTGGCTGCGCTGTCAAGATATACAAGAGGCTTCCCATTCATCTTTATCTTTAAAATGGGGAAGTCCTTACGTATTGAGTCGATGTCCAAAATAGCCATAAGCCATCTACTTCGTGAATGATTCGTATCCTTCCTTTTCAAGCTTATCTATAAGCTCCTTGCCCCCCTCGGCAACTATCTTCCCGTTTGCCATAACATGGACGAACTGCGAATCCATGTAATTGAGTATCCTGCTATAGTGGGTTATTATCACAAGTCCCATGTTGTATTTCTTGGCGAACGCATCTATGTTCTCCGCAACAACTTTTACAGCGTCAATGTCGAGGCCGGAGTCCGGCTCGTCAAGTATCGCAATCTTGGGCTTCAGCACCCCCATCTGAAGGACCTCCGCCTTTTTCTTCTCGCCGCCCGAGAAGCCCTGGTTGAGTGACCTGCCAATGAGATTGTCGACCATCTTGAGGCTAACCGCGCTGTTGCGTATATCTGCCATAAGCTCCTTTGTATTTACAGTGCTCGAAAGGGATTCCTTTGCACTATGCAGAAAGTTGATGAAGCCAACTCCCTCTACCTCGACCGGGTTCTGGAAGCCCAAGAATAACCCAAGCTTCGCCCTCTTGTCTACCGTCAATCCGAGAATGCTCTGTCCATCCACAAGTATGTCTCCGCCGCTTGGCTTCAGCTTTGGGTATCCCATTATTGTCTTCGCAAGAGTGGTCTTCCCGGAGCCATTGTGACCCATTATCACATGGACTTCCCCCTCCTTCACCTTAAGGTTGACCCCGCTCACTATCTCCTTGCCTTCTATCGCAACGTGCAAATCTTTTATCTCAAGAATCATTTTTCCACCTATTTTACCATTATCGCGCAGTCAAAACTATTGTATTTCTGGCATGCCCTGCACATCGCTTTCTGAGCGCTGCGTTCATGATTCTTAACTATCTCTCTCACGAAACCTTCAACAAGCGCTCCGTCTATCAAGTTGCCCGCTCCTCTTACGGCATCGGAATATTTCCCATTGAGGTATTTGCTTACCGACGCCTGTGTTATCTCAAGTAAGTGCGCAGTCATCTGCTGTGTTACTCCATACTTCTTGACCATCAATTCCGATACGGCTGCCCTGAAAGCAGGCATGAACTCGCCCATCGCCATCTCGTAATTTGTCTGCATAGTTTCACCTGTACTTGTAGTGCCCTTTGAATATATCCTCTTCGTTTTCCCTGCCTATCCAGACGTTCTCCATAGTTACCTTGAGTTTGCCCCCGAAGTTGCCAGTGGACATCTTATCTGCGATCAGCGAGGCTGTAGCGAGTTTTGCACTATCGTTTTTGAAACGCCCCACGCTGCCGGAGAAGAAACCCTCGACAAGCAGCTTCTTCGCCCTGCCTTCGTCGAGTCCCTTGGACATAAGGTAAAATATGAGTTCATCGTCAATCGGGCCCGTTGCGGATGAGTGGGTCGCCTTTACCTCGTTCTCGTCTATCGACATGGCCGGTATCGATTCGAGGTACGCACTCTTGTCGAGCAGCATGCCCGATTCATGCACATACGACCTTGCATTCTTTGAGCCGAATGGTATCTTGGCAAAGCCCTTCATTATGCAAAACGATTCGCCCGTCAGCACCGCTTTGGAATGTAGTTCCGCGGTAGTTGCCTGAGCGCCATTTTCCATATAGCTGCTTATGTCGAACTTCTGCGCACCAGAGCCGAATATGAGCTCGTTGGCGTGGATCGAGCCTTCGGACCCCGTCGCGTCAAGTTGATTCTTCACCCTTGTATGGAGGCCTCCGTTATAGAAATAATTTAGCTTGAGCGTAGCTGCCTTGCCTACATTGTACTTTGAAAGCCCTCCAACGATCGTGTTAGCGCCTTCATTATGTATCGCATCTATGGAGACCTTCGAATAGGGGTGCAGTGTGCTCTCATGCATCACGACGCTTGCAGATTTCTCCACTGAGCCAGAGGCGTACCATTCAAACATGTTCAGCTCAGCCTCTTCACCGCAGTTTATCATTATCTGCGCCGCAAGGGGCCTTCCGGCGTTCAAGAACATTATGTTCACGTTTGCCTTCACACCCTTTGGCAGATCTATGAAGATGAGCTTGTTTGTAAACGCGTGGATCAAAGCAGCAAGCTTGTCGTCCGAGCTTTTATACAGCTTCTTGTCGAGAAGGTCCATCTTTATCTCTGAAGGGTCGCGCACCATTACGTACTCCGCATTTGGCCCTATCACGTGCCCCCTGCCGCTTATTATTGCATCAAACTTGATCAGGTTGTTGCTAAAGAGCGCCTTTGTGACTGCTTCAAGCGATTCCTCGGTGTCGTGTGAATCAGGGGCAACATTCTGGAAAGTATCCAGTATTGCCTCCGGCCCCAGGCTCACGAACTTCCTCTTGTAGAGCTCGTTCTGCTCCTCTGGGAGCGCTTTGTATCTTTGAATGGCGTCTTCAGCAAATAATCCGTATGGATTCAAGCAATCACTTCATGCTACAGAATTTGTCGTATCGAGTTGTATCAGTCTCTTTAGCTCTATTGAGTATTCCATTGGCAGCGCCTTTGTGAGTGGATCCAGGAAACCGAGAACCACTGTAGTCAACGACTGCTCTTCTGTAAGTCCTCTCGACATCAGGTAGAAGAGTTGCTCCTCCCCGATCTTACCAACAGCGGCCTCGTGGGTTATGGTGGCATCCTCCCTATGGACATCCATGTATGGATAAGTGTTAGTCTTTGACTCCTTGTCGATAAGTAAAGCGTCACAACGGACAGTACTTTTCACATTGGCGGCATCTTTCGAAATGTAAAGCTGCCCTCTATACGAAGCCATACCGTTTTTCTTAGATACGCTCTTTGATATTATCTTTGAAGTAGTATCAGGCGCAAGATGTAGCATCTTTCCGCCAGAATCTTGCACTTGGTTTTCGCCCGCAACAGCAACAGAGAGTATCTCTCCCTTTGCTCCCCTGCCTTTCAAATATACTGAAGGATACTTCATGTTTACCTTGCTGCCGATGTTAGCGTCGATCCATTCCATATGCGCGTTCTCATAAGCATACGCACGCTGCGTAACAAGGTTGTAAACGTTCCTCGACCAGTTCTGTATCGTCACGTATCTTACATGTGCATCTTTGTGCACCATTATCTCTACGACAGCGGAGTGGAGTGAAGAGGCTATGTATACTGGGGCCGTGCAGTTATGTACTGCGAAACCTTTTACAAGGTATGATTCGTCCTCACTAACTGCGACATTAAATACATCCCCTTTGAACTGTTCTTTCCTAATTTCCTTTATAGGTACAAAGAAAACATTATCCTTCTTACGAACCTCACTCCATATCTTATTTTCAGTGTACTCGATAATATACTGGTCTTTTCTAGTTATCTCTCTACCAAGAATCTTATCTTTTCCACCCTTCCTCACACTTATATTTGCGAATATCCCCGTCCTGCCCAATATCTCCTGTAGCTGATAGGCCAGCATCTTGCTTACAGTAGCCGCCCTTATCATTAATGACATATTCTCTTTTTTCGTATAGTGGTTACCATCGCCCTTTAGATAGTAATCTAGCAGTATCTTCTGTTTTTGTACAGGTAGCTCCATTATCTTCTTCGAAAGTACTTTGGTTGCGGCACCTTTGCCACAATGTTTCAGGCAGAGTTCGATAAGCTTTTTGGAGTAAGAGGAAACCGTATAGTACCCCTGGCCAGATAGAGTCAAGCTTGCCTTTTCGCCCAACGATAATATTACATCCCTGATCTCAGTTGCCAGATTCTTTTCTTTATCCGATTTACCAAAGCTAAATTGCAATACATTTCTATTCAGAGATTTATTGAACGATATTGATCCCTCTGCCAAATAAATTCCAAGAATTTTTGATAAGACCCCCGATACATCTTTATCGTCTACAGTTACGTTCGGCACAACGTAAACAATAAAGTCACCAACCTCCAACTCGGCCGCGTTTCTATAGGTTGGAATCGCTTCTGCGAATGTCTTTGTAGAAACTTCCGGTAGCCATCCATTTCTCGCCTTTCTTTTTGTTAGCACATCAATCCTTCTAACCGATAATACTGGATGTTCTCCGGTCAATCTGAAGGCATTACCTTTGGATAATGGGACTATTGTAAGCATAATTCCATCATGCGGATGGACAAATCTCCTTTTCACGCGTTGCTTCTTGCCAGTATGCGATATTACCTCTTCACCAACTTTGATATCCACTATCTCCTTTAGTGAATCTCCTTTGCTTACAAGTTCGTCTGCAGGTAAGCATCCCTCGATGTATGTAACGTCGGCACCCTCATCTGCTATTATGAGTGTCCTTTCAAACTGACCAGCCTTCTCTGCGTTTATCCTGAAGTATGCCTGCAGCGGCATTTTAACTTTCACACCCTTAGGCACGTATATGAACGATCCGCCGCTGAAAACAGCGGTGTTAAGCGCTGCGAACTTGTTATCTGTCGGAGGAATTATGGTGCCAAAATACCTCTTCACAAGCTCTGGGTACTTCTTTATTGCAGTGTCGGTATCTGTAAATATCACACCTTCTTTTTCAAGTTCCGCCTTTACGTGGCCGTAGACCACTTCGGAGTCGTATTGTATCTCTGCGCCTGCAAAGAATTTCCTCTCCGCCTCTGGAATCCCGAGCTTGTCAAATGTCCTTTTTATATCATCGGGGACCTTGTCCCATGCGTCCTCCTTTTTGCCACCAGGTTTCATGTAGTAATAAACATCATCAAAATCTATTCCGCTGAGGTCTGCGCCCCATGTCGGCATTGGCTTACTCTTGAATACTTTGTACCCGGTCAGCCTCTTTTCAAGCATCCACTCTGGCTCGTTCTTTATCTTTGATATCTCTCTTATAATGCTCTCGGACAGTCCCTTCTCCGTCCGGTATGCATACTCGGTCTTGTCGCTGAATCCATAGCGTTCCTTGTAGTCCGCATCAGCGTATCCCAGTAGTTCCTCCTCTTTTCCTGCCATCGTTAACACTAGATTATAACTCTGTTATAACTATATGGGGCGTCGATAGTATTTAAAAGCTACCGATGTAAAAGCGGCATCCTCTTACAACAAATGCAGGATCGATTAGGCTCCGCGGAAGCCATGTTAAGAAAGGTATAAATATCGTAAAAAACGCAGTTTACATGAGAAGATGTCGCACCATCACACCCTGCCGCATGTCGCGCAGGCGCGAAGCAGCGTAATGGCCCTTCCCGAGCCCCGCAAGGTAACTGTTTTCCCAGAAATTCCCGCGCCCATAAACAAATTTCTAACAGCCTCTGAACTATTGTTGGGATACGATCTACCTAAAGGGAACCGCATGCCTAGTATGGGTGAGATAGCTGAGGTGTACATGCTCGCCAACGTCCTCAATCCTCGCAATGTGCCCAAAGATGCATTGGCGTTTGCTGATCACATCGAAGCCAACTATGTCTGGTCTAGCACCCGAGGGCTAAGGTCGCAATCACGGCTCGCCACGATAGGGAAGGGAGGGGATATGCGCCCGGCGAAGACCCTCTCCGTCTCTAATCTTGGATCAGGCGCAGTGTTAACCGAAGGAGATGGCCCGGTGGCCGTGACGGCAGAATTACGCACGCTCCATATAACCGCCGATACTATCAAGAATCCCAATTTCAAGGCAGAGATAGCTCTGATCGGCGCACCAGATACGGAGCGACAGGGTCAGTCGTTTCTTAGTAGGGTCTTCCGCGGCATTGGCACGCACTAATACTAGTCGCTTAAGTTGTTACAAAGTAAACCTCCAATTTTGATAACTTTATAATTCTAAACCCACATATATACTGCGAGGCGGTTTTATGAGCAAGGCAGTGTTCGCGAATGAATTTACGTACAAGAAATATGTAGAGAGCGGCAACGAAGCCGAATTCGACAGCCTTTTCGATGATGCCGTACAACAGGCGAAGGCTCAATTAGGGAAGAAACATCCACTTTACATAAATGGCAGGGAGGTCTACTCAAGCGAGACGATAGCCGAAAGGTCTCCAATAGACAGCAGCATAATTGTAGGTTACTTCCAGAAAGGGACAAGAGAGCATGCGAAGCTTGCAATAAGGGCCGCATCAGATGCATTTGAATCGTGGAAGAATGTTCCCTACAAGGACAGAGCTGCTCTATTCAGAAAGGCAGCTGCGATATTCTCCAAGAATAAGTTCTACCTTTCTGCAATCCTCAGCTACGAGAACGGCAAGTCCAGATACGAGTCTGTAGGGGAAGTAGACGAGGCAATAGATTTCATGAACTATTACGCCTGTGAGATCGAGGCCAACAAAGGATTTTCAAGGAGGACGCAGCTCGCCCAGAGCACTGCAAAGGTGAGCGCGGGCTTTCAAGGGGCACCATCTACAAGGTCGGAAAAGGTTACGATAAGAATGCAACCCTATGGCGTATTTGGAGTGATCGCGCCATTCAATTTTCCTGTATCAATAGGTACCGGTATGAGCGTAGGAGCCATGATAACCGGAAATACTGTGGTGTTCAAGCCGTCTTCATCAGACAGCATGACGATGCTTACCGGATTGAAGGTTTACGAATACATGAAAGAGGCAGGAATACCCGATGGAGTGTTCAACTATGTCTCAGGTCCAGGCTCCGCTGTAGGAGACGAGCTCGTTACAAGTCCTGACGTATCAGGAATAGCATTCACCGGGTCAAGATCGGTAGGAACGGGGATGATGGCCAAAACCTACGATGCAGGGATGCAGAAGGCTTTCATAATAGAGATGGGCGGGAAGAACCCCGTCATAGTATCGAAGAACGCGGAACTCGATGACGCGGTGTCGGGCGTCGCAAGCGCCGCGTTCGGGTTCGACGGACAGAAGTGCAGTGCAACTTCGAGAGTCTATGTGCACGAGTCGATAAAGGAGCAGTTTGTGAGCAGACTCATAGAGAGGGCAAGGAGTTTCAAGATAGGAAACCCTCTGCAGAAGGAGGTTTATATGGGCCCCCTAATGAGCGAGAACGCGTTCAGAGCGTATTCCAACGCCGTTGAAAAGGCGAAAGCCACCGGCAAGGTGCTCTATGGAGGCAACCGCATAAGCACCGGAGCCGATGGATACTATGTAGAGCCAACGATAATAGAGGTTAGGCACGACAGCGAACTTGTCCACAGCGAGCTCTTCGTCCCCATACTCTCAGTTGAAGGATACAAAGATTTCGACGAGGCGCTGAAGATGGCAAACGATGTTAAGTTCGGGCTGACGGCAGGCTTATACAGCAAAAGAAAGAAGGAGATAGATCGGTTTACGAGCAGGATACAAGCGGGTACGGTCTACATAAACAGGCAAACGAGCGCCACCACCGGCGCAATAGTGGGGCTGCACACTTTCGTTGGATGGAAGGGCAGCAGCATGGGCGGGAAAGGCTCTGGTAGCAAGTTCTACCTGCAGCAGTTCATGAGGGAGCAGAGCGTCTCCATCACAAAATAGGAATGATTTGTTGATGAGGTTCATTGCGCACAGGCAGCACTACGGAAAAACAGCCGTGCACATCGGTAAAAGGCTACTAAAAGCCAAAGTTGCAGACACTTTTTTCAAGAAGCTGCTCGGCCTCATGTATTTTCCCGAACAAAAATGGAACGAATGCATGATTTTTGTCTTCGGTTTTGAAGGCAACCATGGACTCTGGATGCGCAACATGCAATTTCCGATAGACGCAATATGGCTCGACTCTGATAAAAGGATTGTCCACATAGAGAAGAGCATGCAGCCGTGCAGGTCAATCAACTGCAGAACTTATTCCTCCGCCAAGGGGTCGAAATACGTGATAGAACTCAGGGATGGGTTTGTAAAAAGAAATAGGATAAAAATAAATGATGTTGCAGAATTCAGCCTTTAGCCTTGCTCTGCAACACAAAAGATGAGGTCCAAGAACTATTTCCTGCCCCTCCTGTTCATCTTCGCGCGTGCTACGTATCCGCCCTTATCGATGAAGTAAAGGAATCCTTCTTGCCTCTTCACCTTTTCGGTGCCGACCTTTGCCTTTCTTCCCCTTGTATTTGTCCTCATCGGGGTGCGCCATACGTATCCGTCCTTTCCAAGGTAGTAAAGATAACCATCTTCTCTACCCGTCTTCTCGCTTCCTATCCTTTGAGCCATGATTTCACCGATGTAGCTACGACGAGAAGGCTTAAATATCTATCGTCGGTCTGTCATCAGAAAAACGTGCATTTAGCGAATTTGCAATGCATTATTATATTTTTGTTCCGAAGTCACGGTTGGGTAAGAGAATGGAAATAAAACTCATAGAAGACTCCAATTTCAACGATGCGATACTGATAGAAGGGCTCCCAGGGATAGGACTTGTGGGACCCATGGCAGTCAGCTATATAATAGACAAGCTTGAGATGAAATACGTAGGATACATAGAGAGCAGCAAGTTCCCCCCAATAATATCGATACACAAAAGCAAGCCACTGCCGCCGGTCAGGATCTACTACTCCGAAAAGAAGAAGATAGCCGCACTCTTCGCCGAGTTTGCATTACCGTTGGACATAATGAATGATATGAGCGATCACGTATACGAGTTCTTCAAGTCCAACAAGATGGGAAGTATAATATCAATAGGCGGGATACCGATGAAGAACTCCAATGCGCAGACCGTATTTGTTGTTGCGTCGAATGACACCGCGCTGAAAGAGGCCCGGCAAGCCGGGCTGGAGCCGATAACCGAGGGAGTATCAACCGGAATAAGCGCCCTCCTGCTCTTCAAGTCTTCGATGGACAATATCCCTGACACAAACATACTCGTTCCGGTGGATCCAACGTTGATAAACCCCCAGTCGGCCGAGTTGGCAATAAAGAGCATAAACAAACTGCTTAAGCTCAACATAGATGTTGCGGCATTGGAGAACGAGTCGAAGGATGTGCAAGCGAAGATACAGGAGATACTAAAGAAGGGCAAAGAAACGCAGGATGCACACAGGAAGGTCGTAGGATCTGAAGGGCCCTCCATGTACGGCTGACGGTGCCGCTAAAGTTCATCCAGACAACAATTTATATTGATTATCTGGGTAGATTCTGCATGCAGGGGTACCAAAGTCTGGTTTGGCCCAAAGCCACAGAAAAATGGGCAGGACTTAAGATCCTGTGGCCTAGCGCCTACGAGAGTTCAAATCTCTCCCCCTGCATTTCTTATGTCAGGGCGACTTGTAATTCCACAAAAGGCAAAATTTTAAATAGGGCACCAGCACAATATAAAGAGAGGAGACTACTTATTCCAGCGTAGGCTATTGAAGTGCATTTCATGGCGAATGAACAATTTGACGTTATAGTCGCAGGGGCAGGCATGGCAGGCTCGCTCGCAGCCGCGCTCGCCGCAAAGCATGGCATGAAGGTCGCGCTCCTGGATAGGAACAAAGAGGAGGAGGTAGGCAAGAAGACCAACTGGGGCTGGGTATGCGGGGACGCAGTAGCCGACGTGCACCTGAAGTTCATAAAGTCCAAGATTGATGTAAATTTCGATTATCCGGAGCTTGATGTAAAGGTCGACGGCGTGCTCGTCATATCGCCCGACATGGAGTACAAGATACCGTTTGAAGGCGCAGGCTACGTCCTGAACAGGCCGGCATTCGAGTACAAGCTATTGCAGGAAGCCAAGAAACACGGCGCCGAGTACATGCCACAGTTTGAGGTGGAGGGGCCCATAATAGAGAATAACTACATGGTAGGGGTTTTTGGCAAGGACCGGAGCATGCAGCACAGGGAGCTGCGCGCCGAGGTCGTGATTGACGCTCTTGGAGTTGCAACCAACCTGAGAAGGAAGCTTCCGGATAATCCCTATGTTGACAAGGTGGTCGACATATCTGACGTCGAATCGACGGGCAGGTTCATATACGAGTTTGATGTTGATCATGAGGACCTCAAGTTCTATGACCCGAAGAACGCGCTTATACACCTGAATCAGGAATGGGCACCGGGCGGATACGGATGGGTATTCCCAAAGAAGGGCAATTGCGTTAACATAGGCCTCGGGGTGCAGAAGCAGAGCCTTGAGATAAGGAACAAGAAGATGAATAAGAAGGATACGCTTCACAGCCTCATAGATGAGTATGTGAAGAATAACCCGGTTATAAAGAACCCGAGGCTGATGAACGCGAACAACAACGGAAAGGGGTACTGGTCAGTTGCGGTAAGGAGGCAGCTTGACTGCCTGGTGTTCAACGGTTACATAGGCGCGGGAGACAGCATGGCGATGCCGAACCCTATCAGCGCAGGCGGCATAGGCCCCGCACTGGTGTCCGGAATACTCGCGGGCGAGCACGCCGCAAGGGCGATAAAGGAAGGAAACGTCAGCGTAGAAGGATTATGGCAGTACAACCTCGACTTCAACGAGGCTTACGGAAAGAAGACGGCCGGCCTTGAGGTCTTCAGAACATACCTGCAGTCGCTCAACAACGACACAATAAATTATGGAATGAAGATGTTCCTCACCGCTAAGGAGGCAGAGGACCTGAGCTATGGAAGAATACCTGAACTTAGCCTCGCGAAGAAGGCGAAACTAGTGCTGCAGGGGGCCTCAAACATAAATGCGTTCAAGAACCTTCTTTATGTGGTCAAGGAGATGAAGAAGCTCAATGACATATACGAGACGTATCCAAAGAACATAGCCGAATTCGCCAACTGGAGAAAGGCCGTGGCCGTAGAGATGGATGACGCGAAGGAAAGATTCAAGCCAAATCCGATATAGTTGATGAAATGGAAGAGATAAGATATTCAAAATATGAAAAGGCAAGGATAATAGGGGCGAGGGCGCTGCAGCTTGCATACGGCGCGCCGCCATTGGTAAAGGTTCCTGATGGAACGATAAACCCGATAGACCTCGCGGAGCTTGAATTCAAGGACGACGCAATTCCGATAACTATACTTAGAGAGGAGTAGCTATCTCTTTTTAGATAGCGAAAGCGGTGTCCCAATGACGCTGCCATCCATAGCATATACGTTCGCATTACCATAATCGAAGATCCTATTTCTGAAAAGTGGATTTATGTGGTTATCATCTGCCTCGTTCACCGCTTTTCCGATTATTAGGTCGTTGAAAGCAGGCATAACAACAAGTTTCGCTTCGGGGTTATAGTTCTTGTATCTCCCCGTCGCCCCTTCTGGATCAATTTGGGCAACCAGCCACGCCTTCTGGTTGTAGAAAGCATTGTTCTCGTCACGAAACGCTACCGCGACGTGGTTGTGGGCGATTATTACGAAGTCCTTGGACATCGCCTCGTCAGATGGCCACATATGCCCATGCAGCATCGCTACATTGCCAAGCAATATCTCTGGCTCTATCGTCTCCTTCACGAAATTCTCAAGCCTCGCATCGTGGTTGCCCACTGCTATGCGCACTTCGAGCCCGGAGAGCGCATCGAAGAACTGCCTTATCGCACCTATTTCCGCCTCGTCGGGGTTGAGTATGCTTTCTTTCACATCACCGAGTATGATTATGCTCTTCGTCCCATTCGCCTCGGCAAGCTGCCTTAGCTGCTTGGCCATGACCTCTGCTGCGCCATAGATTCGGACTCCCCTATCGGCGAACTTCTTCTCCAATCCTATGTGCAGGTCCCCTACTACTATGTGCTTCGGGCCGGAGCTGTGGAGCAACAGCGCAGCACTTTTGTAGAGAAACCGCACCTCATACTTTTCCATAACCGCATTTGCACGTAAACAAATAATAAGTCTGCATTTGATTTGTATGATGTGCTGCAATGGTATCCATGTCGCCCAACATAGGAAAGATTGCCGGGATAACCATACAGCTGCATTGGACCTTCCTTGCGCTAATACTCCTTGCGTTCCTCTTCCTGTTCACCTCGACGCAGGGGCTCTTCCTGTTCGTCCTGATAGTGCTTTTGTTCGTCTGCGTCCTAATCCACGAACTGGCGCATTCGATAGTTTCCAAGCGCAATGGCATAAAGGTCAAGAAGATAGTGCTGCTCCCGATTGGCGGGGCCTCGGTAATAGACCTGCACAAGGTTTCGCCAAAGGTCGAGATGAAGATCGCGGTTTGGGGGCCGCTGGCAAGCATACTCCTCGGAATTGCCTTCTATCCCCTCTATCTATACGCGCCAGCTGGCCTGCTCAAGGAGGGGCTTCTCTTCCTGTTCGAGATAAACTTGCTTCTCGGCCTGTTCAACCTGCTGCCTGGCTTCCCGCTCGACGGCGGAAGGGTGCTACGCAGTTACCTGCAGGGGAAGCATGATTACTACGACGCGACAAGAATTGCCGTAAAGGTCAGTTATGCGGTGCTCCTAGCGCTTGTGGCAGGCACAATCATATACGCAGCGCTGCTGGTCAACGGCACGATAGAGTACAGGGAACTCGTGATCTTCTGGGACGTCCTGATAGCGCTCTTCCTGTACGAAGGCGCGAGGGCCGAGATGCGGGACGCGCAGGTAAGGTTCTATACGTCAAGGATGAGCGCCGGGGATATGGTGAGCAAGAACTACATACTTGTTACCAAAGCGACCAAAATCAACGAGCTCTACAGGCAGATGGTCGAGAAAGGAAGCAGCATAGTCCTCCTGAAGAGCGGCAAAAGGGTAATGGCACTGTCGGCGCGGAGGATCGGCATGCACCCGGAGAACACCAAGAGCGTGGCGAGCATGGCATCCCTGTTCAGCACGAGCGTGCCTGAGGTGTCGTACAGGGAACAGCTTTCCAGTGCGCTTGACATGATGCGCACGGAGGAGATAAACACAGCCGTAGTGATGAAAAAAGGCAAGGTTGATGGGATACTCTTCATGCCGTACCTCGATATGGCGCTCCAGATGTACCTCTCCGACATAAAAAAGGGAAGAGGCCCGCAGCCTTCCGCAAAAGCCCCCGATGACAGCAAGTAATAAAAACAGACGCTATAATATCTATCAGTCAAACCAGCGCGCGACCGGTCTGGTGGAGATATGCTCTATCTCGATAGAATAACGATTCACAACTTCAAGTCCTTCCGACACGCCAACATAAGCTTTAGCAAGGGCTTCAACTGCGTAGTCGGGCCCAACGGTTCCGGAAAGTCCAACATATGCGACGCGCTTCTATTCTCGCTGGGCGAGAGCTCGCTGAAGAGGATGAGGGTTTCCTCTGCAAGCAGCCTCATCAGCGCTGGCGCAAAGGCGGTAAAGGGTGACGGGGTGAAGCGCGCCTACGTCAGCACAACATTCACGGGCGACGAGAACATAGAGATATCCCGCGTGATAAAGTCGAACGGCAAGATTGCATATAGGATAAATGGCAAGCGCTCGAAACGCCAGGAGGTGCTTGACCTTCTCAAGGCGCACAAGGCCGAGATAAACGAGACTAATACGATAATACAAGGCGAGATCACCAAGATCCTTTCGCTCGGGGCGAGGGACAGGAGGGTTCTCATAGACGTAGCGGCCGGAATAAAGGAATTTGACGACAAGAAAGAAGCCGCAATAAAAGAGCTGGAAAAGTTTGAGGCAAAAATAAACGAGTCAAACATAATGCTGAGTGAGCGCCAGGCGTTCCTCAACGAGCTTGAGAAGGAGAAGGCGGACGCCGAAAGATTCCTCGAGCTCGATTCAAAGCTGAAGCAGGCGACCTACACGATACTCAAGGCGCGAGAGGGACAGGTAGAAATTGATTACAAGAAGGCAGTAGAGAACTACGAGAAGGCAACAAACAGAAAGAAGGAGCTCGAGAACCAGATAAAGAAACTTGATGACGAGATATCCAGTTCGACTGCCTTCAGGGGCAACCTCGCCAAGAAGCTCGACGAAGGTTCGATCGAAATAAGCACCGCAAACAAGCTTATGGAGGAGTTGAACGCAAACATAAAGATAAAGGAAGCGCAAGTAATGCAAGTGCAGGAGACGATTGCGAGGAGCAAAGATAAGATAAAGCAGCTTAAGGAAGAAGCGGATGCGATCGCAAAGCAAAAGGATGCAAATGCATCGGAGGTTGCGGTGATGAAGTCGGGCCTATCGGATTTGGAGAAGGCGCTATCCAAGGCTGACATTGACACAATGCAGGGCGGCAAGGAGGTTATAGCGAGATATTCGGAGATACAGAAACAGGCAGAGATCCTGGAATCGAGCCTCGCATCGCTCAACGGCGAGTACATATCGGCCAACTCGGAGATTTCCAGGCTCGAAGAGGGCCGCGAGAGTTATGTTCAGGTAGCTTCATCTGCAGGCAAGGAGAAAAAAGAGAAGGAAGACGCACTGCGGGACATGAAGGCGAGGGAAAAGGAAAGTTCGACGAAACTGGAACTCGCGAAGAAGGGCATAGTCGCATCCAAGGCAAGCTTAGAGGAACTGAAGAGCGCATCGCTCCAACTCGACTCTGACATGATCGGAGTGAGGGAGTCGCTTGCAATGTCAGGAAGGAACGCAGACAGGATATCAAAGGTGCTTAAGGCTGAGATGAAACGAGGGTTTTACGGAAGGGCAGCCGAGCTTCTTAGCTGCGATGAGAAATATGCAGTTGCGGTTCACGCCGCAGCCGGTAGCAGGCTGAACTACTTCATCGTTGACTCTGTCGATGTTGCAAGCGATGCGATCGGGATAATAAAGAAGAACGGCCTCGGCCGCGCGTCTTTCATACCGCTCAAGGAGATAACAGCGCAGGCAACCGAACCGCGCGACGGGCTCAAGCCTCTGATGGCGCTCACAAAGTTCGACCCTAAGTACAAGAGTGCCTTCGAGTACGTATTTTCCAACACGTACCTTTCAGACAAGATAAAGGATCAGAAAAGCATAGGTAAGTACCGGATAGTCACTCCGCAAGGGGAACTCCTGGAGCAATCGGGCATAGTGACCGGTGGCACTCTTACGCCGCAGCAACTGCCTGCCGTACTTGAGGCAAAACTGGCAAAACTGTCCGCACAGAAGTCCGCAATATTGCAGAAGATCGCTGATGTGGAGAAAGAGTACGAATCGCAGAGGAGAAGTGTGGCCCAACTCGAGCTCGAACTTGCAGGCCATAGCTCAGAGGAGAGACATGCCCGCTCCGAAATCGACAGGCTTCAAGGCTCTATAGAGCATGCAACTAAGGAATCCGCCGCGCTAGGCGCGAGGGTCGAAGCGCTGACCAAGTCGAGGGAGGCATTCGCTTCAAGGAAGATCGAGCTGGAGAAGGAGAGGGAGCTGCACAGGGCCGAATCTGCCAAGCTCTATTCCGTGTTGAACCGATCTGCGCCGCCAAAGAAAGGCGCAGCTACGGTGCAGCAGGAGATGGATAGGGTTAAGGAACTGCGCCAGTCAGTAGAGGAATCAAAGGTCAAGGTTGCCGCGCTCGAAAAGGAGAACGAGATGCACGAGGGCAGGTCCCGCTCTATATCCAAGGAGCTCAAGTCCGAAGATTCATCCGTAAAAGAGGCGAGGGCGAAGATAGACGAGGCCGAGAAGCACATACTCGGCTACGGAAAGAAGAAGGCCGAAATACAGGAGAAGATAAAGGGGCATAGCACAAGCACCGACTCGCTGCTCAAGGAGCTACAGGAGCTTGATGATAAGATATCCAAGATTGGATTTAATAGGGGCAAGACCACTGGCGATATAGACAGGATAGAGAGGGACCTGATGGACTTCGAAGGCAAGAGGTCGCAGCTGCAGATGAGACTGAGCGACATAAAGGCGGAGCTGATCTCCTATCCTGACATGAAGACTATGGAGTATAAGGACGTGGAGGATTTGGAGAGGCAGGCGACCGGTTGCAGGCACGAGAAGGAACTCCTGGGCAATGTCAACCTGAAGGCTCCCGAAGCATACGCGCAAAGGAAGAAGGACGCCGACGAGGCACGCTCGAGGATGGAAGTCCTCGACCGCGAGAAGAATTCGATAATGGGGATGATATCCGAGATAGAGTCCAAGAAGCTCAGCGTCTTCAACGAGACGTTCAACCAAGTAAATGAGAACTTCAAGAAGCTGTACGGCAGCGTCTTTGAAGGATCGGCAAACCTCTACCTGGACGGCACGGGCGACCCTTTCAATTCAAAACTGATGTTCAGCATACAAGGCGGCAACAATAGGAAGAGGACCGATGAGGGCATGTCGGGTGGAGAGCGGTCGATACTGATGCTCTCGCTCATATTCGCGATACAGATGATGAAGCCCATGTCGTTCTACATATTCGACGAGATAGATGTCGCGCTGGACAAGGAGAACTCCAAGAAGCTCTCCAAGCTTATAAGGGAGCTAAGCAAAAACTCACAGTTCATCGTGGTAAGCCACAACGATTCGCTTATAACAATGGCCCAGGCTGCGATAGGGGTGGCGAGGCAGGAGGGCCAGTCACGCGCGGTCGGCATAGAGATGACCAACAAGAAATAGGCGGAGCATTTGGCTGCACAAAAACAGACTAAAAAGAACATGATTACAACATGGCCGCTCTACATACTGCTAGTGGCTGCGTTCGTCCTCTACATATTATACCAGTCCAACTCGACGCTGGCGGTAGTGTTCGGCATAATGGCCTTCGTGATCCTGATCACGCTGATAGGCCTCGAGGTTGTGAACGGGTCGAAGCAGGAGGGCAAGCTCAAGAACGCGCTGGAGATAGCGCTTGCGATAGCCATAGTTGTTGTAATATGGTTCGCGATGCAGTTCGTACTTCATACCAGGTACCCAATCGACGCGGTGCCTAGCTGCAGCATGCTGCCCGCGCTGCAGCGCGGAGACCTAATACTTTTGCAGGGGACGAATGCCAGTGCGATAAAGGCACCGCAGGTTGATGTTACCCCCGGCCAGGTCCAGAACATGATCAGCAACATAGGCAACGAGTCGCTGGAATGCGTCGCATATCGGGTTGAAGGCAGGACCGTAAACATATCGCAAATAGTCCTTCCGGGCTATTCCGTAGGGCTATTCAGGCAGGAGCAGAGCGGCGGTTACATAGTCGCAAACAACTCGCAGGGAAACAACCTTGTAAAGTATCGTTGCGGTGTAACAAATGTCGTTTTCGCTAATGGAACCACCCTCCAAAAGGCATATACACAGTCGATAACAATCGGCAATACCACGATAACCGGCGACCACAACAACAGCATAATAGTCTATGAGACCGTGCCGCAGGATTCGTTCTATCAGGATGGGGACAGCTACATAGTGCACAGGGTATATGCAGTACTGAACACGGGCGAGGGCTTCTACTACCTGACGAAGGGAGATAACAACCCCGGGCTGGACATGCAGTATCAGAACTATCCAGTTGCAGGGCAGTATGTGGAGGGCAAGGTGTTTGGTGTCATCCCGTACCTGGGATATCTCAAACTCATACTGAGCGGGACACTGAACCAGCCAGCCGGGTGCAATTCCACACTGCGGGACTAGTTGAAGAGTTGCACATAACGCCTAAATTACCGGCTGTGCAGCTGCACAAAGCTGTTAAATTGCCGGTGGCGGCTATGATGTCATAGTGATGTCATGGTTGACGCTTTCAGGGATAAACGCAGTCTGCCTTGCGAAGAGGGCAACGGCGAGAAACTGGCAGCTTCGGAAACTCCGCAACAGACCATTCCCGCGAAACCAGACTCCGATGCCTATCTTTATTTAATTAGGGTAGAGTCGCGTATGCTCCCGTATCCGGAGCCACCGCCAATAATTCTGCGCAAGCGCCCGGCGCCGAAAATACGGCAAACGAGGCAGGCATGATGGAGAGGACGAGGCCGTCGGGAATGTGTAGAATCTAGGCATTCCTCTATCGTAAAACCCATCAATACCTATATATATTTTACGACCAGATACTATCTTGCCAGCGACGCATTTTGTGTTCGCTAACCCTCATTATCGGCTTTTGTGGTTTAATGGCAGATTTGGCGAACGATATACGATTAGCTGTGGACAGCGGCAAGACAGCCGTAGGAATGAAAACGGTCACGGAGTCGATAAAGGAGAGCACAGCTAAGCTGGTCATAGTTGCATCTAAGAACAAGGAGAGCAACCTGCAGGACATAACCCACATAGCGAGTATAGCAGGGATAAAGATAATAAAGTTCGAGGGGAACCCGGTCGAACTCGGTGCCGTGTGCGGCAAGCCATTCTCGATATCGGCGCTCTCGATAATCGAGCCCGGTAACTCAAATATACTAAAAGATTGATAACATGCCAAACGGTGAATTTGCTGCAAGGAAGCTCGTCAGGCAGAGGAGGCACCAGCGCCTCCTGAAGAAGCCGCTCAAGAGGAGAAAGTTCAAGCTAAAGCAGAAGTACGATGCAATGGGCACCGTGCCAAGGGCGAAGGCCCTCGTTCTGCAGAAAACGGCCGTAGAGCAGAAGCAACCCACGTCAGGGATGATAAAGGGCGTGGTAGTCCAGATAATAAAGAATGGAAGGACAGTCCACGCATTCGTGCCGGGCGACGGCGCAATAAACTTCATCGACGAGCACGACGAGGTAACGATAGAAGGCTTGGGCGGCTCGCAGAGGGGCCAGATGGGCTGCATACCTGGATGGAAGTACAAGGTGGTGGAACTCAACGGCACCAACCTTAAGCAGATAATCAAGGGCAAGAAGGAGAAACCGAAGAGATGACGATATGGAAGAGCAGCAAATCCAGCAGGTTCCCGCTCCGACATCGGGTACGGAGCCAAAACCCGCGGCGCCGAAGAGGGTGCCAAGGAGAAACCCTCCGTCATCTTCGCCAGACCAGCCCAAGAAAGACATATTCATTTCATCGGAGACCCTGCTCTTCAACAAATACAGCTACGATGTCGAGGTATACGACCTGAGCCTGAGGAACTATGTGAATCTTAAGCCAGTTGCCTATCCCAATTCTTATGGTAGGAAGAGCCAGAGCCAGTTCCACAAGATGCACATGAACATAATAGAAAGGCTGGAAAACTATCTCATGCGTGGGGGAACAGGCAGCAAGGTAGGCGGCAAGGTCATAAGGACCAAGGGCAGGATGCAGGGCAAGAAGATAAAGTCGATGAATACGATAAAGTCTGCGTTTGACACGATAAACAAGCAGACGGGCAAGAATCCAATACAGATATTCATACAGGCGCTCGAAAACAGCGCGCCTATCGAGGACACGACAAGGGTGAGGTACGGAGGGATAATATCGAGCGTGGCGGTGGACGTAAGCGCAAGCAGGCGCCTGGACATCGCGCTCAGAAACATCGCCATGGCGACAGTAATAGGCTCCTTCAGGAATAGGAGGACAATTGCGCAGGCTCTCGCCAACGAACTTGTCCTGGCAGCTAACAACGACGTAAACAGCTATGCGATAAAGAGGAAGAACGAGACGGAGCGCATGGCAAGGAGCGCGAAGTAGGGGATCTTTTTATGGCAAGGAAGGAATATGTGGTTGAAGAAGTAGCAAAGCTGATGCGCGACCACAAGCACATAAGGAATGTGGGCATCATAGCTCACGTGCATCACGGCAAGACAACCTTGACGGATTCGCTGCTCGCACGCGCGGGGCTCATATCAAAGAGCGTAGCGGGCGATGTCCTATACACAAACTACGAGGAAATAGAGAAAGACAGGAGGATGACGATAAAGTCCGCCTACATATCGTTCGGCTTCAACTACAAGGGCGAGGATTACATAATCAATCTTATCGATACTCCCGGCCACGTCGACTTCGGCGGCCACGTCACAAGGTCGATGAGGGCGATAGACGGCGTGATCCTGGTGGTAGACCCGACAGAGGGGATAATGCCGCAGACCGAGACCGTGCTCAGGCAGGCGATGAAGGAGAAGGCGAAGCCCGTCCTGTTCTTCAACAAGGTCGACAGGCTTCTGACAGAGTTGCGATTAACCCCCGAGCAGACGCAGGAGCGTCTCTTCAAGCTGATCAACGAGATTAACGAGATGATAGAGAAGTTCGCGCCAGAAGAATATGCCCAGAAGTGGAAGGTGAGCGTCGAGAAGGGAAGCGTAGCGTTCGGATCGGCGCTCAGGAAGTGGGCGATATCGAAGAGGATAATGGAGACGAAAAACGCCACGTTCAAACAGATATTCGAACTGACCGCAAAGAACGATCTCGAGAAGCTCCAGGAGCTCTGCCCGATAGACGAGGCAACGCTCGCGATGGTGGTGGAGCATCTGCCAAATCCCGCAGAGGCGCAGCCTTACAGGATACCGCAGATATGGCACGGCGATCTCAATTCACCTGATGGAAAGGCAATGGTGAATACCGACGAAAACGGGAAGACAAATGTGGTCGTATTTGGAATAAAGTACGATCAGCAGGCCGGAGAAGTTGCAGTAGGAAGGGTCTTCTCTGGGAATGCAAAGAAGGGAACAGAGTTTCATATATCGGGAAAATCGTCTGCCCAGAAGCTTCAGCAGGTCGCCATCTACATGGGACCCGATAAGGTTATTGTAGACTCGATACCGGCAGGGAACATAGCCGCGCTGATCGGCATAAAAGACATATCTGTAGGAGACACTCTCAGCGAAGACGTAATCGAGCCGTTCGAGCAGATAAAGCACTATTCACCGCCGGTGATTACAAAGTCGATTGAGGCAAAGGATTCAAGGGATACAACAAAGCTGATCGAGGCTCTGAGGGAACTGACAAAGGAGGACCCGACCCTTAGGGCGGAGATAAACCAAGAGACCGGAGAGCACCTGATGAGCGGAATGGGAGAGCTGCATCTTGAGGTCATAGAGACGAAGCTCAAGGACGATTTCAAGATCCCGATAACTACAGGTCCGCCCATTGTGCTCTACCACGAGACGATTGAGAAGAAGGTGGGGCCGATAGAAGGGAAGTCGCCCAACAGGCACTCGAGATTCTACATAACGGTCGGGCCGGTGCCAGGCGGGGTCCAAAAGGCGATAGATGAGGGGACCATAAGGGACGGCAAGCCCAAAGGGCAGGCTGCAATCGAAGCGTTGGTGGCTGCGGGAATGGACAGAAAGGTCGCAAAGGAGGTGGAGATGATAACCAACAAGTGCATATTCGCCGATACCACAAAAGGAGTCCAGTACATGGATGAGGTGATGGAGCTGCTCCTAGACGGGTTCAATGAAGCGGTGAAGGATGGGCCGCTGGCAAGGGAAAAGTGCTCTGGTGTACTTGTAAGCGTGGTGGATGCAACGATCCACGAGGATCCTGTGCACAGAGGCCCAGCACAGATAATCCCGGCGATAAAGAATGCTATATACGCGGGCATGCTCACCGCAGGAGTTATACTGGAGGAGCCCAAGCAGAATTACACAGTAAATATACCGTTGGATTACATGTCCGATGTAATCTCCTTCCTGCAGAGCAAGAGAGGACAGGTAATCAACATAGAGCAGGAGAGCGGTCAGGTCTCCATACTCGCGAAGATGCCAGTATCCGAGGTCATAAAGGGATTCTCGAATGATCTGAGGAGCATGACGCAGGGCAAGGCGATATGGTACCACGAGTCAGCAGGATACGAAAGGTTACCCCCCGACCTGCAGAATAAAGTGGTAAGGGAGATACGGAAGAGAAAGGGCCAGCCGGAAGAGCCACCGACCGCAGAGAAGTTCATGGAATGAGTCATGCGATATCATATCGACTATGACTTCTGTCTACCCGACATGCACAATTAACCCATCTGTAATGTGTTAATAGTCAAAAATAACCCATTAATATTAAATAGAATTATAACTCTTTCCATCGCAATATCGTCATGGACATAGAAAATGCGATATCCAGATATAAGGGTTATGGCACCGGCATCAATATTATAGACCGTTCAATCCAGATGCACAAAGGTAATTTTATAAATGCAATTATAGGGCCCAGAAGGGCCGGCAAGACCTTCTTTATGCTGCAATACAAAACCGCCCTCGATGCGCCAGACAGGAATAAGATATTTTTAAATGGGGAAGACATAAACCTTGAGGGCGTAACCGTCGACAACCTCAACGACATAGAAAAGATGATGTTCAAAATCTACAATCCGGACGAAAGCAAGCAAATCTACCTTTTCATAGACGAGATTCAAAACTTTCCAAGCTGGGGAAGATGGCTCAGAACGCTTTTTGATGAGAATATCTACCGGTTGATAATATCCGGTTCTACCTCTGAGCTATCCACGGATAACCTGCCGACTGAGCTCAGAGGCAGAGCGTTAAATGTGCTAGTACTGCCATTTTCGTTCAAGGAATACTGCTTTGCCAAGAACCTTGATTATTCAACCTACATGAAAACCAATGCCGTTGGCAAGCTGCTGCGCGAATTTGAGGAGTTCATAAATTTTGGCGGGTATCCTCTGGTTGTTGAGGCAGAGAATGAAAACGCCAAGACAACCATATTAAGTGAACTCTACGATACAGTGCTGCAGAAAGATATCATAGACAAAAATAAAATACGGAAAACTGCTACCCTCAAGGCATTTATGAATAGCATGTTCGGTTCGGTTTGTAGGATAATATCGGCGAAAAAGCTGGCGAGCTGGCTTTCTTCCCAGGGAATTAGCATCTCACCGCAAAGTGCACTTAACTATCTAGAATTTGCCCAGAATATATTTCTCTTTTTCTTGCTAAATCCATACTCCAAAAAACCAAAAGAAAGAACGACCAAGCCAAAGCTCTATCTTGCAGACTCGGGTCTGTTAGCGCTAGTTAATATAGACCTTTCAAAAAAGCTGGAAAATCAAGTTTTCATAGAGTTGCTTAGACGGGGAAAGCACGCTTTCTATTACGCAACGCGAAGCCATGAGGTTGACTTCGTCATAGAAGATAAAGGCGCCGTGTGCGCTTTGATTCAAGTCAGCTACTCAATAAGTGCTCAGGACACTTATTCTAGGGAGGTCGAAGCGCTTGTAAAGGCGTCAGACGAATTAAAATGCCGTAATATGCAGATCCTAACCTTTAACGAAGAGAAGCTCATAAAAGTTGGAAGCAAGGTAATAAAAGTTACCCCTACCTGGAAATGGATGCTAGAATGAATGAAACAAGTAATTCCTCAGTCTTAGGTTATTATCGATTTGCATTTTCGTTCAGTGTACTATGCGCATAGATATATTTCTCGTTCAGTATACTGTACATATTTACGATTGCCTAGACAGTATAGGTAGCCGGAAGAACCCCCAACCGCAGAGAAGTTCATGGAATGATTTTTGCAGTCTTGTTGCCGTAAAAGTGTATGCAGATCCATTTATATCTAAAACGCGCAGGTATTGGGCAATCTTTAAAAAGATTGGACTGAGCTCCATCTGCGAATTAGGAATCCTATCTCACTTCCTGTCAGACAATGAAGTCCTTGGCACCCGTGCCTTCTGGAAATGCAGTGCCATTTTCAGATTCGACCGGGAGCCCGGTCTCCTTTGCGACTCTCTTAAGCTCCCCCATCTCAAGTACGCGCCCCACGTAAAGCTCAACGAACTCGTATTGGCCCAGCCTTACCTTCTTCACCTTGAAGGTCAGTTGCTGCAGCATGCCAGACCTGCTGACTCTCACCTTTATGCTGCCTATCTCGAGTATCCTCCTTGCTTTCTCCTCCATATTCAATCCGAACTGCTTCTCAGCAAATAAATAAAAGGACGAGAGTAGAAGCAGATTGGGGTAAGATGCTAGCGATAAGCTCTGGCATGATCCAGGGCTACTTCAACGCGATAGAGGGCGCCCTCGCCGGCGCGATTCCGCTTCCGTTCCTTGGTGCGGTTTCAATCGTAATCGCCATGCTCGTGTTCGCGATAATCCTCTTGATCATAGTCTCCGTATTTGTCTACCTGATAAGTTGGTTTGAAAGGAAATTCATGGCGAGGATGCAGTCCAGGCACGGCCCTACCTATGTGGGCAAGTTCGGTATACTGCAGAATCTCGCCGACCTCGTAAAGCTGATAAGCAAGGAGAACATAATACCCGACGGAGCCGACCGCGCGCTGTTCCTTGTTGCGATACCCGCAGTTATTGCGGCCTTCATCTTTATGCTCGTATTCATTCCGCTTACCAGCAGCTTTGTTGGGGTAGGCACAAGCCTCACCTTGATTATAGTGTTCATGCTGCTTTCCTTCATGCCCATACTGATATTCATTGCAGGATGGGCAAGCGGCAACAAGTTTGCCTCAATAGGGGCGCAGAGATCCGTAGCGATGCTGATAAGCTTCGAGATACCGCTCCTGCTCGTGATAGTGGCAGTGGCGATGCTGGCCAACGGCTACAGCTTCGGCAGCATAATAGCCGCGCAGCAGGGTCACTGGTTCGCCCTGCTGATGCCCATTGGATTCGTGATATTCTTTGTAATAATGCTTGCCGAGTTCGAGAGGCCGCCATTTGATCTTCGAGAGGCTGACAGTGAGCTTATCGCAGGGTGGTTGACCGATGTGAGCGCTCCGTATTATGCTCTTGTCCTATTCCTTGACTACTCGAGGTTGTTCGTCGGGGCGCTTCTCATCTCTGTCCTCTTTCTTGGCGGGTACCTGGGCCCTGGCATAATACCTCCTCTCGCGTGGACGCTGATAAAAGTCATTGCTATATCGGTCCTGATAATAGCCATCAGGGTTGCCCTTGTAAGGATGAGAATAGACAGAGTGCTACGCCTTGGGTGGCTCTACCTTGCGCCTCTCGCAATAGTTAATTTATTAGTTACATTTGTATTATTCATTCACTGATGGTTTGATGATAGTAGAGCCGATCGCCAACGTTGTCAAGGAGGCCTTCAAGAGCCCGGTCACTCTGGAATACCCGGAAGAACGCGAGGCTGTTACGGACAACTACAGGGGGATACACAAACTCGATATGAAAACCTGCATAAGCTGCGCCGCATGCGCAAGGATCTGCCCCAACCAGACGATAGTGATGACCGATGTTGATACTGATAAAGGAAAGAAGCAGATGCCAGAGATCAATCTTGAAAGGTGCCTCTTCTGCGCGCTCTGCGAGGAGGTCTGCCCCACTGAGTGCCTCGTTCTGACTAAGGATTACGACTTTGAAAGGTTTGACAGGAGGGGGTTCATAAAGAGGCCCGAAGATCTGAAGTAGGCTTCAGGGTAATGCGATGGTATATCCACTGATGTTGATACTAGCTGCACTCATGCTGGTAGCTGCATCTCTGATATTCGTATTCAAGGATGTCCTGCATATCGCTGTTGCGCTGTCTGCCGTCTTCCTGATAAACTCACTCGTGTTCCTTCTGATGGGTCAGCCCATCCTCGCAGTGATACAGCTGCTCGTCATGATAGGCGGCGTTTCCACTTACCTTTTCGTTGGGGTAGCATCAGCAGGCTACTCAAACTTCAAGTACACCAACAGGCCGCTACTCGCTCTTGTAGCGGTGATAATATTCGCGGCGTTGGGTTATGGCGCATATGCCTCAAATACAATAGCCCCGCAGCAAAGCACAGCTAACTTCTACTCTTTCGGCGCAATCGCATCATCGTTCGGGTCAACCTACACAATATTCTCGCTGTACGCGGTGTCGATAATGCTGTTCGCGCTCGCGTTCGGGGCGATCCCATTGCTGAACAGGATAAAGGTGCTATGATGTTCATATACTTACTACTGCTTGGGTTCGCCCTCATTTCGGCTGGGGTGGCAGGCGTAGTGGCCTCGCGCCACTTCGTTGTGATGATATTATCTGTAGAGATCATACTTGTCGGAGCATCCATGCTCGCCCTTACGCTATACAGCTACTCATCCACAGGGCAGATACTTCCGCTGCTCTTCATAATATGGGCGGTAGCCGCCCTTGACGTGCTCGCACTTGTTGTTTTTTACAGGTATCTCGCAAAGGTGAAGGCCAGCATGGATGTGACCAAGCTCGAGAAGATAGGAGAGAGGTGAACATATGTATCCGCTATATGTTTTGGTGCCCCTGCTGCTGGGCGGGGTTGTCGCTTTGCTGCTGGGCGCCCGCACGCCGCTTTCCAAATATTCGAAGTACGCCGCACTGACAGGCACTCTCGCATCATCTGCTATTGCGCTGATTCTGCTACTCCACCCATCCGCACAGTTTTCGATTGCGTGGTTCTCCTTCCAGCAATACAGCTTCCCTCTCTCGTTCGCAATGCAGCCGCTGAACGATATGCTGCTCGCCATAGTGGCAATAATATCGCCGCTCGTGTTCCTTTACTCGGCAGGCTACATGGATGTGGCAAGCGAGCAGGGAAGGTACTACCTTGAGATGAGCCTATTCGCAGCGTCAATGACTCTGCTCGCCCTATCAAACGGCTTTCTTACCCTATTCATAGCGTGGATCGGGCTCGGCATAACGAGCTACCTTCTGATAGGGTTCTGGCACAGGAAGAGCGCCCCGCCCCGTGCTGCAAGAAAGGCGATAACCACCATACTGATTGGCGATGTCGCGATGCTGGCAGGAATGCTATTGCTCTACGGATACTTCAGCAGCTTTAACTTCACAACCATCAACACCGCTGCTGCTACCGTGGCGCCCGCACTGCTCCTGCTCCCCCTGGGGCTGGTGCTAGTTGCGGCTTTCACCAAATCTGCGCAGTTTCCGTTCCACGAGTGGCTTTCCGACGCCATGGAGGGCCCCACCCCTGTTTCGGCGTACCTTCATTCATCCACGATGGTAAAGTCAGGCATATTTGTTGTCGCACTCCTCTTTCCGCTCTTCATCGCGGCTCACATGCTGCTCCCGATGTTGGTAATAGGATTGGTTACCACCGCAATCGGGGCGCTCAACGCGCTTTCATCCACGCACATAAAGAAGATACTCGCATACTCCACCGTAGAAGACCTTGGGCTTATGTTCGTGGCCCTTGGCCTGAACGCGCTTCCAGCCGCATTGTTTCTTTTTGTCGTTCAGGCGTTCTATAAAGCATTGCTCTTCATGAGCGTTGGCAGTGTGATGAAGGCGAACGGCGATGAGGTTGACATATACAAGGTCACCGCATACGGCAGGAACAGGATATTATTTGCCGTGACAATGATCGGGGCGCTATCAATAGCCGGCATCTTCCCGCTCAGCGGTTTCTTCGGCAAGGCCTCCATAGACCAGGCAGCGCTCTCCAATTCCGTTGTATATATAATCCTCACCGCTGCCGACTTCCTTACAGCATTCTACATCTTCAGGTGGCTCTTCATACCGATGACCAACCAGAAGAAGACGCAGAAAGCAGCATCGTATGTCACCCAAAAGAAGAGCATGCTGCTCCCGCAACTCATACTGGCCGGTCTTGTAATAGGCGCCACCGCCTACGTCCTGGTTTATTCGCAGCCGCTCAAACTCAGCATAAGCGTCATCGCAATTGAGACCATCGTCGCCGCCGCAGGGCTTGCCACGGCATACATGCTCTTCAGCAACCCCGCGTTCAGCTTCTGGAAGAATAGCAGGGCAAGGGAGTTCCTGTCAAAGGGCTTCTATGTGAACCAGTTCTATCTGTACCTCGCCTCATTTGTCGCGCTTGTCGCTCAAGCAATTGAAATATTCGACAACTGGCTCAATAGGCTCTTCTACGTAAGCGGCAGGAGCGTGGCGGACGCTGGCGGCGCCCTGTCATATGTGGAACGTGGTAATGTAAACGTCTACATAGCGGCGAGCGCTGCAGGACTGATACTGGTAATACTGATGTTGGTGTTTATTGCATGATTCCATTGCTGCTCCTGATGTTGATCATTCCGATTTCCTTCATCTGCATGACAGCAGTGTTCAGGAAGCACAGTTCTGCGTTCGCAATAATCTCGGTTGCGACCGGTCTCTGTATAGTTGTCTACTTGACCACACATGCGCTCATGACCGGTAACCCCACAATCACCGAAAGTTTCGGCTACATACCCTCTTTGGGCATAGGCTTTGATCTCGCGACCTCGCCCGCCTCATTGATACTGCTGCTTATGTCGTCAGTGGTGCTGCTCGCCACCGCGATAGCCGGCAACATAGGCAAGGAGAGGCAGAAGGCGGCAAGCCTGCTGCTCATCCTCTTCCAGCTCGCGTCGGCGGGACTGTTCCTATCGGGCAACTTCTTCATATTCTTCATATTCTGGGACATTGGGGTAATCGCCCCGTTCTTCATGATAAATGTGCTCGGATCCGCAAACAGGAAGGCCGCCTCGTACAAGTTCCTGATCTATGAGATTTTCGCTAGCGCGCTGCTCCTCTTCGGGATAATACTGATATACTTCTACGCGCCCGGCCACACTCTCAACATCGCAACGCTGGCCACCGTTTACTCAGCAATGCCGATCTACATACAGAAACTGGTTTTCGCGCTCCTCTTCCTGGCGTTCATGATAAACATACCCATGTTCCCGCTCCATACATGGCTGCCGGACGCTCACTCAGAGGCCTCCACCCAGGGCTCGATGATACTCTCGGGCATACTTACCAAGTTCGGTGGATACGGCATGCTCGTGATATTCCTCACCATGCCGATTGCCCACAACTACTCGCAGTATGTTGCTATCCTCGCTACGGTATCTGCCTTTTACGCCGCATTTATGATGATGCGCCAGAGGGACATAAAGAGGATAGTTGCATACACCACCATAATCGAGATGTCGATAATCGCATTCGCAATTTCAACAATGACGATGGCGGGCAACAGCGGCGCGGTTTACGGCATGTTCGCACATGGGGTCGTGGTAGCGGCGCTATTCCTCTGCGCCGGGGCGGTAGAAAAGATATTCAGCTATCGCAACATAGACCTGCTTAGGGGCGTATCGCACAGCGCGAAGCTCACCTCCTACGTTTTCCTGATAGGGGTCTTTGCTATAACAGGCCTACCGCTCACCGCAAGCTTCATAGCTGATATCATGATAGTCTTGGGAGGGATTGCGGGCTTCGGCGTGTATGGCATCATTCCCATATTCGCCCTGGTCCTGATGGGCGCCTTCATGTACTTTGTGATAAATAAATCGTTCTTTGCAAACAAGGAGCAGAGCCAGGCTGTGGACTTCATCGGAGCCAGGCAGAAGCTCGGCTACTCGATACTGATAGTCGCGATATTCCTCTTCGGCGTGCTGCCTTTCCTGCTCACCGGCCTTCTTAATACCGGCATCGTTTAGTTGATCCGATGATACCTAACAACGTCTTGCTGTATGTTCCACTTCTGTCGGTATTGCTACTGATGCTGTCAGGGATAATATCGCTGTTCGTTAAATCGGAAAAGTTCTCAATTGTAACCTCTGCCGGGTTCCTTGCGCTTGCATCGGCATCATCGTTGTACCTCATTCATGCAGGGCAAGCAGGCACAATGCTATCGATACTTGGCGCAAATGCGTTCTCAGAGCTTATGTTCGCCGCGCTTGCTTTCGGCCTGCTGCTCATCGCCGTTCTCTCGTACAGGCGCACCGAGGCGCACGCGGAATTCGCACTACTCCTGTCATTCATAACATTCGGCGCACTCATGGTCTGCTTCGCCTATTCGATAATAGCGATTGTAGTTGGAATAGAGAGCGTGCTGCTCGCAACCGTGTTCAGCATATTGATCGGAGGAAAGAGGTACCTCGAGCCCGCAATCAAGCTCTTCCTCCTTGGCGCGATATCAACCGCGCTGCTTGTTACCGCTCTCGCTCTCATGCTCCCGTACAACCCTTCTCTGTCCCTTAGCGCCGCGGTCGTTTCGCCAGCAGGCAAGTTCCTGCTTGGACTGTCGCTCGTCCTGTTCGCCGCCGCTCTGTCAATAGAGGCGGCTGTGTTCCCGTTCAACCTGTGGGTTCCAGATGTGTATGAGGGCGCGCAGGGCAATATTACTGCGCTGCTCGCCGGAATAAACAAGAAGATAGCGCTGATAGCGATCCTCGAGATATTCCTTGTGGTCTTCGTCTCCTACGGCGCCATCAACGGATCGTCGTTCCTTACCGACCTGTTCTTCGTGCTTGCCACGCTCACTATGTTCTTCGGGAACCTGATGGCGCTCGTCCAGAAGAACGCGAAGAGGATGTTCGCATACTCCTCGATCGCTCAGGCCGGATACATACTCGTAGGTGTGTCGGCTGCGAGCCAGCTCGGGGTCGAGGCGAGCATCTTCTACATAATCTCGCACATGTTCATGATAATAGGGGCGTTCGCGGTAGTCTTCTGGCTCGAGTCGAAAGGACGCAGGACCATCGACGACTATGCAGGCCTCTGGTACCGCAGCCCCCTCGCCGCGGTTGGGCTTAGCATACTGATGCTGTCCATGGCCGGCATCCCGCCGCTTGTCGGGTTCGCAGGGAAGTTCCTGCTCTTCTCCAGCGCCGTTTACTCCAACGATGCACTCCTCGCGCTCATCGGAATAGTGAACAGCTTCATCTCGATATACTACTACGCGAGGCTGATCAACCAGATGTTCTCCAGCAAGGACGTCAAGCTGGTGCGCATGGACAGGGGCGTCGCGATTGTTGTGTGCATATGCCTGGTCTTCGTCATCGCGGTGGGAATATACCCCCAGCTCCTGATTGGTCCTGCATCTGCGGCTGCCGCCGCTCTTGGAGTATGACCGCGAGCGCATCTTCCAGCAGGTTTTCGGTAGGCTTTACCGATGGGTCTCTCGAAAGGTGCAGCTGCTCCCCGGCCTCTATCTCCAATTCAATACAGTCCCTCTCAGGTATGAAAAATGAATCCGGATTGAAAAGCGCGCGATCCAATGCTCTTTCTGCGAGGTAGTGGCGCGATGGCCTGAAGAGCCTGAGAAGCCCGCCTGCATCGCGGGGCAGAAACAGTCCTTCGTCAGTGCCATCCCCGTTCCTGACCCTTACCACTCTGCCGATGTAGTTGTGGTCAGAGGTATAGCCGCTTCTTAGCCTGATGCCGATGTGCATGCCCCTGATCGGCGTTATGTAACCTGCGTTTTCTCCCCCAATCGTTGGGATTACCGCCGAATGCGTCCCCTGCGCGTCTTGGGGCGCCCGGTATAGCCGATATGCATGCTGTAGGTCGTCAGGATTAAAATCGGATTTCACCATCTGCGCTGTCTTGACTGGATTGACAAACGTAGTCGGTCCCAACCTTTCGCCTGCCTAGCTCTTCAAAGCGCTCATTTTTATTTCTTTTGTGCTGCTTGAGCAATGGACGAACCACTCTACCTGATGAAAATCCTCTTCAAGACCAGGCTCGGCCTGTCCATGTCCCCATGCTCGCTCAGGAACTTGTCGATGCCAAGAAGCTGCCACATTCCCAGCATGGCAGCGAAGCCCCGGCTCCCCAGCATCGAGTAGTAGCCGTGTATCATCTTGTGCAGCTTGAGGTCTCCGCCATATTTCTTGCGCCACATCCTTTCATACGCCGACAGGGGGTCTCCCCTCTTTATGTGGTTTATTATTGCCTTTGCCGCAAGCTTCGCGCATAGCGATCCAAATATTATCCCGCCTCCGGTCGTCGCCTTTACCTGGCCTGCAGCGTCTCCCACGAGAAGCACGTTGCCCTTCACGGTCCTCTTTCGCGCGTTAAGCGGTATAAGGCTGGCGCGCCCATCCATCTGCGCAGCTCCAGAGATTTCCTCTACTATCCTCTCATTCGTGACGAACGCTTTGAACACCGAGAAGCTGTTCCTTTTTGACCGCATCCACTCCCCAATCCCCACCTCAAGTACAGAGTCGGAGTAGGGCACGGTCCAGCCGAAGAACTTCTTTGCAGGGCCGGAGAAAAACAACTCAACAGAGTGCATGTCAGCTATCTTCACGCCCTTGTACTCTGCCTTATAGGTCAGTATGTAGTCCTTGATTTCTGGGAAGCCAAAGCAGCTTGCAACGTTGGACACCGCACCATCAGCGCCTACAACAATGCTGTCCTTGGCAAGCGCCAGGAGTTCCTCCCTGCCGAGTTTCGTGTTCAGTAAAATCTTCGCTCCCGCATCCTTTGCTTCCTTCGCACAGCTCTGTGCAAGCAATTCCCTGTCGAGCACATACGCTTTCGTCTCCTTCGCCTTTATCCTGAGCTTCTTGCCGCCGCCATAGACCACCGCTCCATCAAGGGTGTTAACAAGCGCGCTTTTGTAGCTTATCCCTATGTGCTTGAGCCCCTCAACGGAGAGTATGCCGGACGCCTTGTTTGCGCCCTCGCCTATCCTTCGCCTCGATTCGTATACCGTACAGTCTATCCCATTTAGCGCAAGTTCCCTGGCCAGCACAAGGCCCACGATACCGCCGCCAACAATCGCAACTCTGTCCATGTCATCGGGCCTGTCATATTCAACACTATTTAAATCTTTGCGTATAAATATCCTATGCAAGGTGTTTGAACGGCGGCAAAACCGAAAAAGTCGAAGTACGGAGCAATGATAATGAATCCTGTCATAAAGATCGAGAACATAGTGGTAAGCGCCGATCTTCATGCAGAAATTGACCTCTATGCACTATCGAAGAAGGTCAGGGAGGTCGACTACGAGCCCGAACAGTTTCCCGGAGCTATATTCAAGATTGCAGAGCCGCACGTTTCCATAATACTTTTCAAGAACGGTAAGATGATATGCACGGGCGCCAACACCGAGGCGAACATAAAGAAGGCCCTCGAGTATGCGGCAAAGATAATAGCCAAACACGTGATAGGGCCATCTCCTCCGCCAAAAGTCGTTCCGCCAAAAGTTGCGGTGCCGAAATCATAGCTTTCTCATTTTGGCTATCGCGCTGTCATATCGCACGAAGAATGCCTTCCATGAATAGTTCTTCCTGACATCCTCATATCCTTTCTTTGCAACCTTCTCTGCAAGTGAAGGATCCTCTACAACCGTTAGCATCTTGGCTGCCATCTGCTCTTCGCTGTTCACAAGGAAACCGGTAATATTGTTTTTCACAACCTCCTTTGGCCCTCCCTCGTTGACCGATATGGACGGTTTCCGGCTCGCCATCGCCTCGAGCGGCACAACACCAAGGTCCTCATCCCTGGGTGCATAGAGCACCGCAGTGGCTCTAGAGTAAAGCATCTTCAGCCGTTCTTCGGATACGCCTGGAATCACCTTAACGTCTCCAACTTTCTTGGCAAGCTGCACAATTCCCTTATAGTAGTCCGAGTACTCGGGGTCGGTCGACACGCTGCCGCATAAAACCAGCTTGTAACCCCTCGTTCTCTTCTTGAAGAGCCGGAACGCCTCTATCGCATATTCCTGCCTCTTGTTAGGCGAGAACCTTGATGGATACAGAAAGAACTTGCCATCGCCATCATTGTAACAACTCTCGTAATCCACACCTGTCCCTATAACAAGCGCGCTCCTGTTGTAGTACTTCCTTATTCTTTCCAAAGTCGCGTCACCGTTCGCCATTATCAGCTCTATGCGCTTTACGACTCCTTGGTCGATGCCCCTGACGACTTTTGCCCCGAGCTTGTATATCGCCCTCTTGTGCGGTGCCCTCCTTGCCATCCTTAGTTCATATAGGTCATATATGTCCCTCAATGGAGTGTGGCAGTGCCAGAGCACCCTCTCGTTCCTATTCCTTATCCAGTGGCTGGGCCCGATATGGGCGCCTATCACGTCATAATCCTCTTTTATCTTATAGTTGTAGAACGAGAGACCGTAATCCAGTCCCTGCGTCGCCCTGCTGTATGGAAGCATCTTCGAGAAGGTGCCCTTCGCGATTAATCTTACATCTATATCCCTGTACTCAGGGAAGGTCTTGCCCCTATCGTATTCTGCTGTGTATACGGGGGAGTTGTAGTGCTGTGCTATCCTCAATATGGTCCTCTCCGCGCCTCCCATCAGCGTAAGGTTAGATTGTGCAAGCAGCATTTTTACCTTCAACAAAAGCACCCCATTCTCTCAATAAAATCCCACAATAACATATAAATAGTAAGTCTACCAATTCAATAAAAGCTGATTTTTATGGACCTGGGAGAAGGCTTGCGAAAGGCATTGGCAAAGCTGCAGCACGCCTCCATAATAGATGCAAAGACTATCAAGGAGTTCAACAAGGAGCTCCAGAAGAGCCTGCTCAGCGCTGACGTGGAAGTGGAGCTGGTGCTCAACTTCACCAAGAGCGTAGAGGAGAAGGCGCTGAAGAGTAGGCCTCCGCCCGGCCTAGCACCCAGGGACTATATAACAAACATAGTCTACGAGGGGCTCGTGTCGTTGATGGGCCCATCATACGAACCCAAGCTCAAGAGGCAGAGGATACTGCTCATGGGCCTTTATGGCTCTGGTAAGACTACAACCGCTGCAAAGCTCGCAAAGTATTATCAGGATAGGGGACTCAGCGCGGGCCTTATATGCTGCGATGTCACCAGGCCGGCGGCATACGAGCAACTTGAGACATTGGCTAAGCAGGCGAACGTGACATTCTTCGGTAGGAAAGGGGAAAAGGACGCAAGCAAGATAGTCAAAGAAGGGCTCGACAAGCTGAAGGACAAGCAGGTGGTGATCTGCGATACGAGCGGCAGGAGCGCGCTCGATGGCATCTTGATAGAGGAGCTCAAGGCGGTTGCGTCCGCGTTCAAGCCAGACGAGAGCCTGCTTGTGATAAGCGCCGACATAGGCCAGGTGGCCGGGAGGCAGGCTACAGAGTTCAATCGTTCGGTGAGGATGACTGGAGTCGTAGTTACCAAGATGGACGGCTCAGGGCGAGGTGGAGGTGCACTCAGCGCTACAAACGCCGCACAGTCAATAGTGACATTCATAGGCGTAGGCGAAAAGCTATCCAACATGGAACCTTACAACTCGGAGAAGTTCATAGGGGGCCTTCTTGGCATACCTGACATAGGTGCGTTGCTCGCCAACGTGCAGAACGCGGTGGAGGAGGCTCAGCTAAAGCCCGAGGACCTGGAAGCCGAGGAGCTCAACCTCGAGTCGTTTTACGCTCAACTGAAGGCGATGGGCAAGATGGGACCTCTCAAGAACGTCTTCGGCATGATGGGCGCGCCAGATGTGCCGAAGGAGATGGTCGATAAGGGAGAGGACAAGCTCGGCAAGTACAAGGTGATAATAGCCTCCATGACGAAGGAGGAGCGCACAAGCGAGAAGATACTTCATAGCCCCAGCAGGATAAAGAGGATAGCGAAGGGCAGCGGAACAACCGAAAAGGATGTGCACGAGTTGCTCTCCGACTTCAACAAGATGAAGAAAATGTTTGGAATGGTGAAAAACGATAGGGACTTCAGGAAGAAGTTCTCAAAATTCATGTAAAAAAGGGAAAAAGAAGAAAAAAATAAAATAAAATAAGATTGAGGGGAAGAGATGCTATCTCTTCCTCTTTGTCTTTCTTTCTTTGCTTGATCTCTTGGTTTTTTTCTTTGCCATCTTATCCACTTGAAAATACCTCATAACATAAGTATTTAAGAATGGATACGAATATTGGCATAAATAATAAATGCTGATTTATTAGCGTAAACAAAAGTGACTAAAGTATTGTTTAGTGTATTGAATGGCAGACAAAACAGAAGTTCTGACGGAAAAGCTCGGAGAACTGCAGAAGGAGTACTCCAAAACGAAGCACAACAAGGCCACAAACCTCCACCTTGGCATACTCAGGGGGAAGATAGCGCAGACAAAGAAGGACATAGTGGCGTCGGGCAAGCGAATGCACGGGAAGGGCTTCTTTGTCAAGAAGACCGGCGATGCGACAGTGGCGCTCGTGGGGTTCCCGAGCGCTGGCAAGTCATCCCTGATAAACGCAATATGCAACACGAGATCGAAGACCGCGTCGTACGCATTCACAACAACTTCGATAATACCTGGAACGATGCTCTACAACGACACGCACATACAGATCTTCGATATGCCGGGGCTCATAGAGGATGCGCACCTCGGCGTAGGAGGAGGACGAATGGTGCTGTCGGCGATGAAGGTCGCTGACCTGATAGTGTTCGTTGTAGACATAAACATACTCGGCCAGTTCGACCAACTTGTGAAGGAGCTCATCTCGCTTGATGTACAGATAAACAAGAAGAAGCCATCGATGCAGCTGAACGAGACGATTACCGGCGGGATTCACATAGAGGTAAACAGGTCGGGTCTTCCAAAGTTGGACATCGAGACTATACTGCAGGGGCTGGGCATACATAATGCAAACATCTCGATATGGGACAAAATCGGAGAAGATGAATTCATTGCGCTCGTATCTGGCAAGTCGCAGTACATGAACGCTATAGTCGTGCTGAACAAGTCCGATACCAGGGATGACTACCAGAAGATAGCGTCCGACTTCTCAAGGAAGCATGGGATAAAGGCCATCCCGATAAGCGCAACCGAGGGGCTGAACATACCTCCGTTTAAGGACGCTATCTACCAGAACCTCGACATCATGACGATATACCTAAAGCCTAACGTGGGGAAGGAGAGGCTCGCACCCATGATAATACATAGGCTCGCTACCGTCAAGGATGCAGCGAGGAAGTTCCACACCGAGATAGTGGACGAGCTGAAGTGCGCGTATGTCAACGGGCCGAGCGCAAAGTTCTCGAATCAGAGGGTTGGGGCCGACCACGTGCTCAAGGAAGGCGACGTAATTACATTCATAAAAAATAAATAGGCGTATTACCAAGCATTAATGCGACCGTGTTGGCATGGGGATAAAATACTGGGAATTCGAGGATGCTCCGCTCAAGGAGAAGATGAAGAGCGTCAACGTAAAGGACATCGCAAAGATATTCTTCGACAACGAGACCGAGGCATACCGTTTCGCGACCCTGCTGCTCGAGGTGAAGAAGAGGGGAGCGATGAAACTGAAGGACGCGCCGCAGAGCATACCGATTGCGACCGCAAAGAGGTATCTGGACTATGCGGTACAGCTTGGCCTGCTAAAGCATGAGAGTGGGAGCTACGAGCTCACAGACAGATACACAAAGCCATTCAGGAACATGGCCCTTTACATCAAGGCATGGATGGAGAGCAAGGATGAGGAAGACCTTTCGATAGAGTTTGCGAATGCGCGGGTGGAGAAGCAGCCCAAGAGGGGAGGCAGGGCAGCCCAGGAACCTGAAGATAGCGCGCCCAAGGAGTCACAGAGTGACCCCCGCGATAAATATTAAATAGAGAAGTGTGCTAGGTGAATGCTAGGAAAATTATAAGTATCTGGTCATCTAACATATGATTTAATGGCCAGTAAACAAGGAAAAGTGAGCTTAGACCAGCTCGAAAGAGTTATAGAGGGGGCGTGGGCTAGGGACACAAGCTTCTACCCGGATAGATGGTCAAAAAGCAACCCTGCATATGCGCACTGCGCTGCAACGGCACTGGTAGTGAATGATTTCCTCGGCGGCAGCATTATGCGGGTAACTGCAACCGGAGCACAAACAGAATCGCATTATTTTAATGAACTTCCAAATGGCAGGATTGTGGACTTTACGCGCAGGCAATTCCATAAGGGCACTAAATTCAGCAAGCCCGAGCGCAGAGAGAGGGATTATGTGCTATCGAATCCGGTTACTGCAGCTACGTACAAAATTTTTAGGAAGAGAGTCATATCGAAACTTGGAGTACATGACGAATCTCCATCATAGCGCTAGCGTAAATTCGGGCCCGGCGGGATTTGAACCCGCGACCTACAGATTAGAAGTCTGCCGCTCTATCCAAGCTGAGCTACGGGCCCTTGCAAAAATAATCAGCAGCAAAAGTTATTAACTAACGCATGAGCCTTGTACTCTTCAGCTTGCCTATACCGAAGAACCTCTTCGCGTTGGCGGCTGTCGTCCATGCGACGTCATTGAACGGCGCCTGCTTCGCCGATGCAATCATGCCTACAGAGCGTTCTACTGCTGCTGGCGAATCACCTACTACCGGTGAGTCGCTCTCCGTCATAAGATTTTCGATCGATACCGCCTTTATCGCCTTGCTGCGCTTGTTCGATTCGAGCGGTGGTATGGAAATCATGTATCCGAGCTTCTCCGCCTTCTTCGCTTCTGCTTCTCCGCCCTCGAAGTAATGCAGGTGACCTTTCTTTATTCCCTTCTCTTCCATGACCTTCAGCACCTCGTCAATTGCATTCCTTGCGTGCACCGACACGGGAAGATCCAGAGAAAGGCTGAGGTCTAGGAACGCCTCGAACACCCGCAGCTGCCTTTTGGAGCTCTCGGTCCTGCCCGCTATCTTGTAGTCAAGGCCTATCTCTCCTATCGCCGCTATCCTGCCCGCGTTCTGCCTTACAAGGTCCAGGTTAAAACTGAGCTCCTGCTCGAATTCTGAATCCTTCATGGCAAGCGCGTGCTCCGGGTCGACTCCCATCGCGGGAAAGATGTGCTTCGAGTCAGCAAGCTCCAGCACCTGCATGTTGGATTTGGTGTCTACCCCGTTGGTTATCATTGTCAATACTCCAAAGTCGACTGCTCTGCTTATTATCGAGTAATCGTCTATCAGGTCCAGGTGGCAGTGCGCATCGGCCATCTCAACCATCTGCTTTGTCTGCTCCTTGTTCTCAACCATCTGCTTTGTTATCAACCTAACCACAACGATAGGTATTTATAATCAAAAAATAAAAAGGCTTTGATAGGGCTCCAGGGAGACAATGCAGAAAAAAAAGCAGCACCATAGTGACATGATTTTCACGGTAATCGTAGTTGCCCTGATAGCCATTGCAATATATCAGGCGATAACGATAAACTCGCTTTCCAATTCCGTGACCGCATCAAAGCTTACCATAAGCCAACTCCAGCACAGGATATCTGCCCTGAACGCCAGCCTCTCAAACAGCAGCAACACCGTCAAGGCATCGCTTCCGTTCTACAACATAACCTTCGCAGAATCATACCCGCCAACAAACCTCTCCAGCGCTCCCATAGTGACGGAGCAGCAGCCCTTCGGCAAGAGGCTCACTGGCATAAACGCCCCGCTCAACGGCAGTGAACTCTCCATAATAAACAACGCGCCAGAATCATATTTCGAGACTGCGGGTGAGATGTATCTCAATGGAAGCATCAGCAACTATGTGGGCATAGGCGGCCCTCTCCAGCAGGTCAACAACTTTGTGCTGAACGGGAAACCCTCTGTAATCTACTACGGCAGCATAACCTGCATATTCTGCGGGGAGAACAGGTGGGCGATGGCGTTAGCTCTGGGGCAGTTCGGCAAGTTCAACAATCTTTTCTCCGGGTACAGCAGCTTTGGAGACGGAAACCTCCCAACACTTTACTGGAGGCCCGACCAGTACAACAACGCCTCCATAAACATAGGCAACTTCTACAACAGCAGCTACATAAACTTCATCTCGCTTGAAGATGCGAACCCGATAACCGGCGGCTTCAACCTACAGACCTTCCCTGCGGTCCAGGCGGAGCTCAACGCTACGGGCAATACTGCCTACATCGACGCGCTCAAATACATACTCGCCATAAACAGCTTCGGGGGGACCCCATACACAATATGGGGCAAGTACGTTGTCGGCGGTGCTGATGCTGTCGACTTTGGCAACACAACGCCATCGTCTGCTTCATTCCCGCTCACCAACATGACGCATCAGCAGGTCCTCGCCCAGCTTGCCCATCCAAATGACCAGTTTGCGTGGACCGAATACGCTGGCGCCGACATCTACATAGCCCTTGCCTGCGGCAGCACGAACAACACCGCGCAAATATGCTCGCTGCCTGCAATAAAGGGCATAGAGTCCAAATTGGGCGTTAGTTCATGAGTTCAGCGCTCTCCAGAATCGGAAGGTCCTTCAAAAGCGTGTACAAGCCCGCTTACATAGCACTCAATATAGTTGTCGCCGCGCTCTATTATCTGCTGTTCGTATTGCTCATCAGGTACCAGAACTACGGCATACTCATAACCGGAGTGCCGAAGCTGCTTCTCTATGCGCTGGTGGTGACCTCTTCGGTGATGTTCACTATCGGCGTGTACGCCATGAAAAAATCGCTCAAGAGGAAGACAGCCGCATCTGCGAGCGCCGTGGGCACCGCAATGACGCTCTTCGCCGGTGTGATAGCAGGGTGTGGGTGCTCTGCCCCGCTCATCTACAGCATAACCATTTTCGGGCTTAGCGTCGCAGAGATATCAGTTCTGGCAGCGTTCATAACAACCTACTCAGCATACATAGTCTCCGCTATAGTAGTTGTCAACGTATTGCTCATCCTCTACTACTCACTGAAGATATCGGGGCGAAAGAGGGCTAAGCTTTAATATAGCTGCCTATGCTACTTTAAATCTGAATAGCCGTGACCATGATGGCAAGGAAACCCAAGCCGAAAAGGCATAAAGCCAGGGCCAAAGTGCGCAGGGCCGCGCCATCCGCCATTCGGTATGCAGAGAGCCGGGAAGGAGCCCTGCTCTACAGCGTACTTGAGAGAGAGGGCAAAAAGAAGGTCAGCGAAAGCGCAATCCTATTCCTATCGGTACTGTCAAACCTTACTCCGGCGGTGTCCACCCTGAGCCGCAGAGCGGGAATGCACGCAGGCAGGTGCCTCTATTCTATCTTAAGGAACCGCAGAAGGTACCTCCTCTATGAGGAGTCGGCTCGCGACCTTGTCAGGTTCTTCGAGCACGCAGGATACCCTTGGATAACATACAATGTATTCCCCGATCACGTATCTATGCAGATGCGCGATCGTTCCCACGAGTACATAGGCATGAACCTGCACGGCTTCGAGACTGGCATCATATCTGGATTCTTTACCGCTGTGAAGAGGCAACATGTTCCAATAACGGAGCAGGAGTGCTCCAACAACGGCGCACCGCAATGCACTTTCGCATCAGCGTACTCCGAGGCAAAACTTGGAGATTCGAAGGACGCGATAACAAGGTTCGTAGAACACGCTGCAATGCAGCTGAAGAAAAAGGAGGCACAGGCTGAGCTGAAGGTCGCCCCAGAATACTATGCGCTGCTATCGTCGCCCATACTCGAAAGGCAGTACCTTGGCCAGATGTGTCACGTTGCATTGTATGTGGGCAGCGAGATTGGCGACAGGCTCTTCCCCAACGGAAAGGCAAGCACCGGAAAGGCCGCAATCGCCTTAGTAGAGCGGGCAATCCACCTGCTGAACCTCGGCAAGATAAGTGTTAAAAGCCTTAAGCCCATAAGCATAGCTGTCTCGTTCGACAGCATGCATTCGAAGGGCGAATTCGTGGACCTTTCGGTGGCGTTCCTCAATGGACTCCTGAAAGGCCATGACATAGAAAGCGCAAGGGTTACAAGACTGATGGGGCACGGCACTTACAGGGTAACCATAGCAGGCAGGCAAAAGAAAAGATGAAACGGTGCAATCATGGCTCTTGAATTCATGGATCCTATTTCAAGGTTTATCCCGACCATAAAGGGCCCATCCACGCCCCTCTCTCTCAGGGAGAAGATGTACTGGACCGCCGGGATCCTTGGAATTTATTTCCTGCTTTACAACACATACGCGATAGGCGTCAACCAGCAGGCTGTGACGCAGCCGCTTCTCCAGCTTGTCAGCATAATCTTTGCCGCAAGAATCGGGAGCATAATAACTGTCGGAATAGGGCCGATAGTGCTCTCCAGCATAGTCCTACAGCTGGTGGTAGGCTCCGGAATAGTGAAGATAGAGATGGGGGACACAGCGCAGAGGGCGCGTTTTCAGACGCTGCAGAAGCTCGCCGCAATGGGCATAGCAATAGTGGAGTCGGTCATCTTCGTCCTGACCGGCTACGTGCCCGCAGCGAACCCTTCGCTGGTAGGCCTTGTTATAGTGCAGCTCGCAGCGGGAGCGATATCCATAATCTATCTCGACGAGCTTATGACCAAGTGGGGCATAACGTCAGGAATAAACATGTTCATAGCTTCTGGAGTTTCGTTCGCAATAGTTGCGGGCACGTTCGGCATATTGATACCAGAAGCTGCCCAGGCGATACAGGCCGGCGGCACAGCCGCGCTGCCCAACGCGCTGCTCGCCTTCGGGCCGCTTATATCCGCAATACTCGTATTCCTGGTCAGTATCTACGTCTATGAGATGAAGATCGAGCTGCCTCTTTCGTTCGAGCAACTTAGGGGAGTCGGCGGCCGCCTCCCCATACCGTTCCTGTACGTGAGCGTGCTTCCCGTCATACTTGCATCGTCGCTTGAGCTTAGCCTTACTGTCTGGCTCAGATTCCTGGCAGGTGTGCAGGGCTCTTTGGCGAATCTTGCGAAGTTCTTCGCGCTCTACACTCCGGTCGGCACCACGGGCGGAGGCACAACCCTGCAACTGACCGGCGGGCTCGCGTATCTCATATCCCCTACATTCCCTCTTCCGTATTCCGCAAACTACGGAGGAATAGGAGGATACGCGACATACTTCACCTACATACTTACCCATACTTCACAGCTCTTCCTCCCATGGGGCGGCTTCGTGCTCGTGCCCGAGTACTTGCACGTCTTGGTATACACGATCGTGCTGGTCATCCTCTGTGTAGTGTTCGGCAAGTTCTGGGTCGAGATGACTGGCCAGAGCCCCAAGGCGATATCGGAGCAGCTGGGCGATATGGGCTGGCAGATCCCCGGCTTTAGAAGAGACCCAAGAATAGTGGAGAGCGTGCTGAACAAGTACATACCCACCATCACCATACTGGGAAGTATATTCGTGGGCCTGCTCGCAGCGGCAGCAACGCTCACCGGTGCTATAGGGAGTGGAATGGGAGTGCTCCTTACAGTTGGAATAATCTACATGCTGTACAACCAGCTAGAGAACGAGAGACTATTCGAGACCTACCCAATACTGGAGAAGCTCGTCAAGTAAGCTAGAGCTTCAAGGACATAGCGAAGAGGCTGCAGTTTGGATAACTACAGCTCTCCAACCCTCCTCTTCTGTGCGCGCTTCAGGCGCTTCCTGCGCTTCTTCTTCCACTTCCAGCGCATCCTTCCCTTCTTCTTCCACTTCCTCGGAATACTGCTCAGATAAACACCATCTGGAAGGATTGAGGGGAATAAATATATTAAGCTACGCTAATGTATCCTTCTGTTAAGGGCGGGTATTGATGCAGAAGACGCGCGGACTGATAGCCTTTGTAGTGCTGGTTGCCATATTCGCCACAATACTTTACATAGAGACTGGGTTTAACGTACTTCCAAAGACCACCACCGTGACAATACACACGGGCAATACGATAAACGGGATCGTCAACTACACTACTACCACGCTGCCGCTATACCCCTGCAACAACTACGTACTGTATGGAAATTCCAGCAACACCGTTTATACGGGAAGATGCCTGCTCACGTCCAACTCCATAGGGATCTGGGCCTCCGCAGGCAACTCCGGCGTCGTAAACCTTAAGATGGTGGGCGCAAGCAACAACAAAACCTACATAAACAGGAACATAACCTACAGCTGCGCCAGCTTCTTCAATAACCTAACGGCACCACAGCAGATATACAACATAACACTCTCCACAGGGCTCGGCGGCGGCAGCTGCGGGGTGGCGCTCGTAAAGTTTAACAGCACGACAGTTCCGCCAAAGACGGTCTACGACTTTGTTTACAATGGGAACTTCACTACCGGCGGCTTCATAGGCTGGAACGTGACCGGCTCCGGGTTCGGCATAATCAATGCCACACATGCCAACAGTGTCGGTTGCTATCAGGGAGTGCCATGGAACAACGTGCCGGGCCAGTTCTTCGCCAGTACCTACGCGTGTGGCACGCAGGCAAGCCCAGGAAACATAACTTCCGCACCGTTCACGGTCACAAAGCCATTCCTCAATTTCAAGATAATAAGCCCGTCCAACTCGAAGCTCTACGTCGAGATACTCTACAACAACGGCACCGCGATAATCTCCAGATACAACACCTACAATTCATCGGTAAACTCCAACGCATTCTCCAACTTCAGGAACGCCACGATACCTATGACAACCCTTGCAGGCAAGATCGTTAGGATAAAGGTGGTGGCAGGCCTTGCAACAAACATCAAGCAGAGCTTCCTGTCTGTGGGCGGATTCTACATGTCTACACGGCCCACGCAATCGGGCAACATAGGCAACCTCACGATATACAATACGACTTAACGGTTTGCTTTCTGCGGTTTCCTCTCCAACTGCAATGCACCCAAAGGCACCGTAGCGCATGCCTGTGTAAAGAAGCCGTCTCCCAATGGCCTTATCAATGCCGTTGCCTCCCTGGCTTTTACAACATCAACTACGAGCCTCGCGCTAGACCATCCGCCCTTCATCGGCACGCCTTCAATTCCTCGCAGGCTGTTCCTCCACACTATTGTCTGCCGTTTGCACCCATCGACATCGGCAATGCGCACTCCAAGCTCGTCAGTGAACAGCCCCGGAGTCACTTCGCAAGGTATTGTTGCTTCCATTGAACCAATACTGCCTTGCAACGAAGATTAATAGGTTTATTTCATCCGCTGTCTGCCTTTCAGTAAAAACTTATGCACGCTTGCGCGTTGCCACTATTATTCCAGTAACTATCAGCCAAAGCAGTACCGGAGCCGCGGTCAGGCGCTCCATCCCGCCGAATCCGAACCCCGGTCCAGAGTGGATCCACTGTGGAAGTATGCCCAAATTGGGCAGCATGAAGATTATCACTACAACAAGCGAGATCAGTGCGCATGCAAGCGAGAATGCGGCGTATGAATTGCGCCTGCTTCTCAGCAACCCTATCGATAGGATGAGCAAGCCCAGCCCAGCACCCACAAATGCGATAAGCGCGAATAGCGAATGCAGCTTCAGTATCGTATCTTCAGGTACTACGCCCACGCCCGCCGATGCGAAGAGCGAGATTATTATTATCGTCAGCCCCCCAGAGCGGAACCTGTCTTTTGGGAACCATCCTCCCATAAGAAGCAGCCCCGCCGTGCCTAGCACGCAGAAAAGCACAATAGAATAGTTGAACAGGTACCATAGGTGCGACATCGGGAAGCTGCCATAGCCTGCGCTCCCGAGGTCACTTATAGGATTCGTAAGCAGGTTATAGCACTGGCCGTTCGTGCACGGGAAAGCGAGCTGCACTATCACCATGCAGAGGACGAACTGGACCGCCGCGGCAATAAGCAGCCACGCTCCGTACTTCGCTGATCTGCTCCCGAATAGGCTGCCGTCCTTTTGCGCCATCAGGATTCCCCTTTGCCCTTCTTCTCGAGCAGCCTCTTGCCTAGCTCCTCCCTGTTCTCCATCTGCTTCTTTATTACCGCAAGGTCTTCCGGCTTCAGAACCTTCTCAAATATATATTTTGAATAATCGGCAGATAGCTGCGAGACGTCCATCAGCAGCGACTGCAGGTCCCATATGTTTATGTGGATGTCCTTCTGCGGTTTTATGATCTCTATCCCCGCCGGAGAGTACTTGAATGACGTGACCAGCAGGCTCCTTATGCCGTTGAACATCAGATGGACCGCCGCGCTCGTTATGAAGTACTTCTCCTTATTCAGCGGCTCCTCAATCGCGCCGTAGCAGTAGACGATGCCGGGCTCCTTGAGCAGCCTCTCGTTTATCAAATCCGCAAGCAACGGCTGCAGTTTGTCCTTCTCTTCGCTCTGCATGTCGAAGTAGAATTTCGCAAGGATGCCTCCCTTCGCGATGCTCTCATCAGTTACTCTGTCAAGTTCCGATCTAGCCATTTTCATGCCTTTGTTATCGTTTGAAGCGCTTCTTCCTGGCTCACCAGAATCTCCTCGCCGCTCACAAGGTTTCTGAGCTTAATCTTTTTAGAACCCTGCTCTATATCCCCTATTATCGCAGCGTAGGGGAATTTGAGCGAATTGGCGTATGAGAGCTGGTTCGATATGTTCCTGTTCGATAGGTTTACTTCCGTCGCTATGCCTTTCTCCCTGAACCAGTTTGCCACTGATAGCGCGTACTGGTAGTTCGAATCTTTCACATTTATCACGAAGAGCTTTGCGTAAGTGTACTTCGGTGAGTCCATGAATCCCATTATGTCGAGTATCGGATCTATGCCTAAGGAAGCTCCCGCCGCTGGCATCTTCCTTCCGCTATAAGTCTCTATCAGGCTGTCATACCTGCCGCCAGCTGCGATGGAGCCGCGTATCCTTCCAAGCTTGTCTGCAAACTCGAATACCACACCCGTATAGTAATCCAATCCTCGCACTATCGAGAAGTCTACGGCGATATCCCCCCCGAGGCCATAGAGGCCTATCAGGCCGATGAGGCTCGCCAGGTCTTCAACCGACTTATCGTTCGTTATGCTCTTTGCGAATGCTATCTTCTCCTCGTTCGTGCCCTGCATGTTTATCAGGCCATCGATCCTGCCTACCTGCTCCTTCTCCAATCCGAGCGATGAAAGCAGCTCCACTATCTTGTCGCGGCCCAGCTTCTCAAGCTTGTCTATTATGCGCATTGTCTCCACGTGCAATTCCGCCTTCACGCCGAACTTGTCAAGTATGGAGTTCATCATGGCCCGGTTGCTTATCCTTGCCTTGTATTCGATTCCGAGCCCCTCCAGCGCCTTTCCTGCGACCGCTATCACCTCAGCATCTGCGGAGGCGGTCTCGCCTCCGATTATGTCTACATCGGCCTGCGTGAATTCTCTGTATCTGCCCTTTTGGGGTTCGTCTCTCCTCCACGCCCTGCCTATTGCATACCTCCTGAAAGGAAGCGGAAGTTCCTGGTGCATGCCCATGTAACGTGCGAGAGAAACGGTCTGGTCATACCTCAGGCCGAGTTCATCCCCCTTTATCTCGAATATTAGCTTCGCATCCTCGCCTATCGCGCCATTCGCGTTGAGTATCTTGAGCGACTCCAGCATGGGGGTATCTATCGTAAGGAAGCCATACCTCTGAAACACCCCCTCTACTTTCCTGAGAAGCTCGTTCCTGAAGAGCGCAGCATTCGGAAGGAGGTCCCTTACGCCTCTTGGGAATGGTATGTCGGCCATGATAACAAATCGGATCAAAGATTCTTGTCGATCCACTTCTTTAGCGCCTCCTTTGGCATTGCCCCTACGCCCATCGCCTTGAGCTGGCCCTTCACCATCAGGAGTATGCTCGGTATGCTTGTTATATTGTATTTTACAGCAATATTCTCATTGCTATCGGCATCAACCTTTACGAACTTAACTTTGCCGTCGTAATCCGCCGAAACCTCCTCGATTATCGGACTGAACATTCTGCACGGACCGCACCACTCCGCCCACACGTCAACGAGCACCGGAATACCGGATTTCATTACTTGCTCTTCAAAAGTCGCCTCTGTAACATCGGTAACGCTCATAATATCGTTCTCAAATCACTTGTACGTTAAAAGGTTAAAAACCCTTATGTTAGGAAAGTGCCACTACAGTTCTCTTCCGAGCTCCTCAAACGCCGCATCCAAGTCTTCATATTCGATTATCTTGAATTTCGGGTTGCCTGCAATCATCGCAGAAAGAGTTTTTCCCTCCTGTTTCCTATACGGTCACACTACCTTCTTTCCCGGCTTCTCAGCTATAGCAAGCTCGTATCCCACACCAAGCGACGGAACCGTTACCTCTGCAATTATCATGTCGGAGGCCGAAAGCCATTCAAGGTCTCTCTTGAAGGCGTACGCTGTTGCGAGCTCTAGGTCCTTGTTCACCGTATCTGAAACATGCTCCGTAAGTACGGTGCCTTTCGCCTTGAGGAACTCTATTATGCGCGCGTATGTAGGTGCGTCCTGCTTTCCTGCGCGTATCGACCCTGCAAAGTAAATCTTCATAATGGCCCAGGTTAATATACAACAGAACCTTTTTATTGTTTGTAACGGTAAATGATACGATGATGATATGCATTACCCTGAGCCCTTGGCTATGAAGACGATCTTGAGTGCTGAACTTGAATTGAGTGCGTAAATGGCTAAGATACCGAAAGCTGCAATAAAGCGGCTTGTGAACAAGAGCAGTACGGTGAAGCTTACGGACAGGGCTGCCGAGTCGATATCGCTGATACTTGAGAGGAAGGCGAAGAAGATCGCCTCGTACGCCGTGTCGGAGGCGAAGAAAAAGGGCAGGAACACCATATTGAAGGAGGACATAGACCTCTACAGGCTGAAATTTGGTGACTGAGTGGAAGTCGTGATATCCCGGTCAGGCGGCAAGATAAGGGTAGATTACCTCTGCAACGACGGCAGGCAGGTCATACTTTTTGAGAGCATAAGCAGCGGCATGCTCCAGACAAAGTTCGACGAGAGCGGCAGCATACTAGATCAAGTGTTGCTGAAGCCCGACGGCAGGAGCATTGAACAGGTATCCAACGGCTTCATCGCAGAGATTGGCGCGACCAACATTGTCGATGGAAAATATAGCGAGATAAAACTGCAGAGGCACTGCCCAAAATGCGGCAGCATGCCCCTTACCCGATATCTCGATACAAAGCGCTACCCTGTAGATGTCCCAGTGATGCCGTTCTACATCTGCCAGGGCTGCAAGGAGAAGAGCTATTACATGACGGATGATTACCTGAAGAGACTGGTGAAGTCGAACAAGTCTCTATTTAGCGAGGACGAACTCTCACAAATGGCCAAGGATGAGAACGCCTTCATAAATGAGCTGAGAGCAAACATAATAAGAATATTTGCCTCCAAAAGGATAATGTACGTTAAATAGGGATTATATGGCAATTCTATTGTCTGAGCTGTACGGCAAGCAGATTATAACAAACGAAGGCAGGAGGATCGGGATGGTCGAGGATGCGATACTCGACTTTGAGAGCGGCAAGGTTGCGAACCTGCTGCTCGTCAAGGCAGAGACGCTCACTAGGAGCGATAATACCGCCATGGTCCTCGCAAAGAATAGCGTAAAGTACGAGAGAGTTAAGAGCATAGCCGAAACGATAATCGTCGGAATGCAGAAATAGTCTGCGCTCAATCTGTCGAGACTTCTCTTGGGATGTTTGGCCTGCTTTTCACTATTACTCTGGACCCGCAGTACTGGCACCTGACAAAGCCCGTGTCCAGCGCCTTTATCTTCTTTCCGCAATTCGTGCATACATATGGCATAGCATCACTCACTTCTTAAATGTCTTCAACCACGATATAAAATCCTTGTGGAGCTGGGAGTTTCCTGTATCAATCACCCTTACTTTCGCGGTGCCGCTATAGTGCTCGTCGTTGAGCTCCAGCACCGCCTTGTAGTCCTTCATCTCAGTGAAATGCACCTCCATCCAGTGTATCTTACCGTCTATGTAGTCCTTCAGCAGGTTGTCGACCATCGGAGGAGAGGCGAAGCTGAACAGTATGCCGCTGCACCAGTAGAGCGGCATCGTCCCTGTCGGCATAACCCTTTCCCTGAGAAGGTCGTCCATCGACACCTTTGAGACGTCGTGCACGACGAGCGTGTGCAACGGTTCATACATTATCTTTACCATAATTTCACTGCTTCTTGGCGTAATCCTGGACAAGCCTTCTGGCGACCTCTCCGGCCGCTGTGGTCATCGTGTATGCGCCACCCGCATATATCGTGTTGCAGTGCTTGCACTTCCATATGCTCGTGCCGGTCCTCTTAACCGACAACCGGCCGCACATCTCGCATTTGTAGTGTGCGCTCTTGTCGGCTCGCACTGCCTTGTACCTCTTCCTTATGCTCGCCCCGTATCTTATGCTGAAGTTTGCCACGTTATCATCTAGAAGAATCTATCAGGCTCTTTAGCGCGTTGTATTTCGCCAGCGCCACATCGATCATTCCCTCGATCTCCTTCTGCGAGAGGCTGCCTCCAAGGCCCTTCTGCATCGCCCTTATGGAGCTGCCGTCTGTAGCGATCGTGAGCCTTGTGCTCGCCGCCGCTTCCTCGTTGCCGTTCGGGTCGAGAACGAGACTTCCGCCTATCTTGGCGAAAGTCGCCGACGCCACTATATTATCTATCTTCAATGCTTTTATTCTTTTCTCCCTGACTACTTTATCGTCCTCATAGGCCGGCACCTTCGTGTTCACAAGCGCCGCCATTGCAGCGAGTGTGGCGGCATCAAACAGGTTGCCATCAAAGTTCAGCACATATATGTCAACATAGACGTTCCACGCCTTGCCATCCGCAACTTTCAGGCTGCCCATATCAACGCACTTACCCGCGCGTATTCCCCTATCTACGACCCTTGCGAGCTCTATTGCCTCGGGGCTCGGTGGTCCCGTCTCGTAGTTTGGTGACGCCATTGGAAGCAAATCCGCAGACATCGCCATCGTGCCTTCGTCAGGCGTGTCGTCCATCGGTTCGCCTAGGTCGAGCTTTACACCGACGAGCACTCGCGTGCCTCCGAGGTCGACCTGCGCCGATCCCTCTGCGTTTGGCAGCAACCCGGCGGTTATCTTTATCTCCCTGAAATCCGACAGTCCCCTTGAATCCTCACGGGCGTTCTTCGAGAGCAGGTCCCTTATATAGTTGCTTTTTACAATTTCTATTGCGTCCATATCATTCACCATGTTCGTACTTGTCTGCAACCTTCTTGTAGACTTCCTTGAGCGCATCCCTCTGTACCTTGCTTATGGTCTTGCCCGCTTCTATTATCATCTCCATTGCACTTGAGAATTCCTCCTTGTTGTAGCTTCCATCCATCTGCAGCAGCAGTACGCTGTTGTTCCTTGGCGCCACTGCCACGGGCATGTCGGAATCGGAAAAGTTGTCCTCGATCATGTTCATGTCGAGTATCAGCTGATCGTCAGTCTTGCCTACCGATACGGCGTACACAAGGTCCTTCATGTGTATGCCCGCGCTCGCAAGCGCTACCGCCGCCGCCGTTATTCCAGCTGCGCGTGTGCCCCCGTCGCTCTGCAGTATCTCTATGAATATGTTTATCTGGCTTCCTGGAAACTCGTTCAGCATCACCACGTTCTCGAAGACCTCTCTTGTTACCTTAGATATCTCGGTCGCGCGCCTGTTCGGCCCGCTCCTATTGTGCTCCGATAGCGACGAGAATGGCGCCATTGCATATCTGCACTTGATTATCGCCCTTGAGGGGTTGGCCATGTGCTTGGGCTGCGCCTCAACCGGCCCGTACACAGCGGCGAGCACCTTGTTGTTCCCCCACTCCAGGTATGCGGATCCGTCCGCATTCTTGAGCACAGAAGCTTCTATCTTGAGCGGCCTGAGCTCCTTGAAGCCCCTTCCGTCAATCCTCTTTCCGTTCACTATCAATTCTGGTTTGTTAGCTTTTGAAGCCATTATTTCACCGATTTGGTTTCCACCATTTTCTTTATCCTTTCCGTAAGGCCCGATACATGGGCCTCGTTCTCTATCCTGACTATCGCCTCTACTGCAAGCGGGACATTCTCGCCCTTTATCCAGATGAAACCGTTTCTGCCTACGACCACGGTGCACCTTGTGCTGTCCGCAATCTGCTTTATCATCGTGTCCGCCTTTCCTATAACCCTTGGTATCTTGGAGGGCCTGACCTTCAGCAGCATTCCGCCATCGAGCAGTCTTGGATAGCTAAGTATTATTGTCTTCCTGTCTTCCACGTCTTTTATGCTCGCCTCCACTATATCTCCGATCTTGAACGAGAACTTCTCGAACTTCCCGCTTATTATGAGGCTCCTCCCATGGAACACCAGGTCGACTTCGTAGACGGTGCTCCTAACTGCTCGTATTACTCCTACAACTGTGTCATCTGCACGTGGCACCCATGCGCCCTCCAATGGCACTATTGATCGCTCGCCGTCGTACATGCCCAGCACCATCGAATAGGTCTTGCCGCCGTCTACATAGCTGTATGACCCCCTTATCGGCTTGTCCGATATCATCTCTCCGGGGAAAACTATCTCTTTCATGAAATCAATTCTCTAGCATCTTTGTTTCCACCTTTCCTTGGGTGGCCTTGTTTATCCTATCGAAGAACTCGCTCTGCATTCCAGCAGGGAACTCGACGCGCGCCTGCAGGCTCCCATTGTTGAGCCAAGTCTCTGACTTCAGCCCATACTGTTTCAGTATGCCATAGCACCTGTTCGCAACATCGGCCGGTATGGTAACCTCTATCTTTGCAGTGGCGAACTTTATCGGCATAATCGCACTTATCTTCTTCACTACCACATCAATCTGCTCCTGCGCACTCTTGAATGGATCTATGGTGGCCTTTGCATCGCGCATCGCATTCTCTATCCTGAGCGCCGGGTTTGGTGCGTTTGTCCTTGGGTCTATCGAATTTGTAGCTATGATGCTCACTATCTGTTTTCTTTTCTCTTCTGTGAACCTGTTCCTCTGCTCTGTTGTCAGTGGCACATCGCCCTTCTTCAGTATCATGTCAATGACCTTTGCGAGGTCATCCGTTCCGAACACTTTCTTTATCTTCTCCGGGCTCTGCCTCTCTCCCTTCTTCGCATCCTTGAAGACCTCGTCCACGTCGACTATCTTCATCGGGTCGCCCGGCTTGCCGTTTATGTAGTCAAAGGCGAGGTCCGAATCTACGAATATCTCGAATGTCAAACCATCCTTTTCATACTTGGCTACGACCGTCTTAGAAGAAGTCATAAACTATCACAGTGGATTAAAGCATCAGAGGTACTTGCCTATCTTGTCCGGAGCAAACATCACATAGCCTTCGCCAGCCTTTATTGTTGCTATGTCTATGTTGTTCGCGCTTATGGACTGCTTGTCCCCGACCTTTTTTATTATTCTTACGCATAATGATATCGCATCGTCGATGCCCATATCCTCCTTGTACTCCTTAGCGAGCATCTCATCCGCTACGGGCTTGCCGGAACCTATCGCATCTGCCTTGTAGCCTGCCACTGTGGCAGCCGGATCTATCTCGTAGAGTCGCGGTTCCTTGTCAACCCCTCCTACGAGTATGGACACCGCATATGGCCTTATGCCCCCGTATTGCGTTGCGAGGAGAAGCTCCTCTGAAATGTCACGCGCTATTGTCTCTACCGACTCGGTCTCATTGTATACCATTCGATGCGTCTGCGTCTTCGACCTCATGACATTCACGAGGTGCAGCCCGTCAGCCACTATGCCGCTGTATGTGGCGCCTATGTAGGAATCGATCCTGAACACCTTCTGCATGCTTGCTGGTACGGCCAGGGGCGCTGTAATGTTTTTGTGCGCTACGAATACCACTCCCTCCTTGGTTGTTACGCCTATAGATGTGGCACCTCTCTTCACCGCCTCCCTCGCATACTCTACTTGGAAGAGACGCCCGTCCGGGGCGAACATTACCCCCCTATCGTATGCTTGTATGTTCGGATACATATGTACACCAGAAAAGATTAAACGAAGCTGTCAGATTCCTACTATATCCACAATTCGTAATACTGATTGGGCTGTAAGCTTAATAATGCTTTCTCTGCGCCCCGTTACATCGGTCTTTTGGCGGGCTTTGCACGCCATTATCAGTACTTGAACGAGGCTAAGGCCTTTATCGTCCCCGAGGTCTTGAGCGTATAGAAATAGCAGTCTCTGCCGTTGATCTTCTTCAGCAGGCCTAGCGCCGCAATGAGCAACCCGGACCCCGCGAGGGCTGCCCTGAGTATGAACCTTCGTTCGCCCATGAATTTCACCATCTTGGGGTTTACCCTGTGGTAGGTGGATTCGCCTATCGAATGCAGGAGCGCATTGTACAGCGCCATCGAGAAGTCGTCTCTCTCCGCCTCCGCTATCCCAATTCCGGATTCAACAAGTATGTACCTGCGTTTGTCCCTCATTTTCTCGCCAAAAGTGCCTTATTTGTCTCCCTCAGGCTCTTCCTTGCATACTCCTCATCGGCTCCGACCAGTTTCGCAATCTCTATGATCTGCATGTAGGAGCACATCATGGAGTCGTTCTGCGCCATGGTGGCGAAGCTCACAGGCACTTTCTCCTTTTTCGCATACAGGAAGAGCTTCCCCATCTTGAAAAGGAGCCGCGACCTCCGCAGTCCATAGGCCCGCATCAGGTCCGACAGGGAAATGCATAGTGCAGTGCCGTTGTCCGCCATTGTCTGTATTAGTTTCTTGTCGATGTTGCAATCCGGTATGTAGATACCAGCTACGCCTGACGAAGCCGCGCTTATCAGGTTTCCCTGCGGCCCTGTGACTATACAGTCCCTATCTTTCATCCCGCCATGCGCAAGGTCTACAAATTGTATGTCCTTTGGCATTACTCCTATCTTCGCGAAACCGAGCTTGCGTGCTGCATCGTCACCAGCGCTGCAACCTTCAAAAACTATGTCGTAATAGGGCAAATAAGCACCTACGCCGCTGGTCCCTCCTCGTGTTCTTGGATGCCGAATATATCCTTTTCTATGACATCGCGGGTCTTCTTCGGCGGGCAGAGCAGCTTTACTAGCTTCGTGTGGCCGCGTATGCCCTTGCCGGACTCAAACGCGGCTACGAGGCCCTGCATCTCCAGCTCAGAGAGATACTTCCTGTACCATCTCTCGCTCTTCGGCTCCTTCTTCATGCTCTCCGATATGGATTTGTAGCGGCTGTATATCTCGCCGCTGAACAGGTAAGTGTCAACACCATCGGTCAGTTTCTTGTAAGTGCCGCCGCTCTGCGTCAGCAGCGTTATGGAATATAAGACGAGCTTCTGGTGCTCCGGGAGCGTGGCTATGAGGTCATAGACCGCATCGTCCTCCGCCATCCTCGCCGCATCGGTCGCTTCCTTCATCGTTATCGCTGTGAGCCCCCTGTCATCGCCCAGTTCGCCGGCCCTTGAAAGTATCTTTAGAGAGAACCTCGCGTCGCCTCCCTCCTTTGCCGCCTGTGCAGCCACGTAGTGCAGCACGTCATCGCTTATCACGCCCTTCTTGAAGCCCTCGGTTGCCCTATCCTTGATTATCGCGTAGAGCTCGGTAGCATAATAGGGCGAGAAGACCAGCTCTGTCTCGTAGAGCGTGGAGAGGCTCCTCGGATCCAGCTCGTCCTTGAACGACACCCTGTTCGAGATGCCTATCATCGATACCCCTCCTGCCTTTATGTCGCTGTTTATCCTTGTGAGCGTGTATATCAGGTCATCAAGGTCCTTTACCATGTCTATCTCGTCAAGCACCGCGATGAATATCTTGCTGTCCTCCTCTATCCAGTTTCTGAGGCGCTCATACAAGTCAACCGCCCCGTATCCTCTCTTCGCATATGTCGGCAGGTGGTCGCCCGTTATCTTCGATAGGACCTTGAACCGCGAGTTGTATATCCTGCAGTTTATGTAGGATATGCGCGTCTTCGTGTTCGGTATGTTCCTTATCTCCTCCACCACGTAGTTGACGCAGGATGTCTTTCCGGTGCCCGTCTTGCCATATATGAAGAGGTTCCTTCCGCGTTCGCCCTTCAGCGATGGGGCGATCGCCCGTTCTATGTTGTTTATCTCCTTCTCTCGGAAGACCAGCTTTTTCGGGGTAAAGTGCGGAGACAGCACCTCCCTCATCTGGAATATCTTCGAATCGCCAAGAAGGTCGTTTAACGTCTGCATTCAAGCCCCGCACAAATTAGCAGTCCACTTTCTCTTTTGTGTTTAAAAACACTTGCGTTGCCGCACAGCGATAAAGCTACACCGCAACGCAAAATCAGATGAGGCGCCTTTCCCTGAGCTTGGTCACATCGAGCGCGCTATACCTCCAAACTATGTCGGCGCGCTCGTCGCTCAGCACCGCCCACGGCTTGACTATAACGACGTCGTTTTCCTTCACCCAGAACCTCCTGCGGAACCTGCCTGGTATCGAGCACAGGCGCTGCTTGCCGTCGGCGCAGTCCACCAGGAACTTCGTTGCGCCCGAAATCTTGACCACGCTGCCGAGTATCTCGCCGTCCGACTGGTTGGGCATCTTCAGCCTGTACTCGACGGGAGCTCCGCGCCTTGTGTCGGTTGTCGGTCTTCTCGGCATGCAATCACCTAGTAGTTCTTTACCCCGTATCTTGAGCCGCACGCCTCGCATACAAGGTAGAACATGCCCCTGCCCGCACTCTCGAGCTTCGTGTCGGGCTTGCGGCATTCCTTGCATATGACATAGATGTCGAAGTAGCGCTGCATGCGCTTGTCGAGGTCGGCCGGCTGGAACTTCCCGCTTATCATCAGGCCCTGCGCCTCCACGCTTACCGGCACGCCTAGCTCCTTGCTCACGTACCGCGCTATCTCCTTCGGATCCCTTCGCGCCTTGTCGGCGAACGCGTTCAGGTTTCTCAGCACGGTCTTGCTTCCCTGCACGAAGGAGTCGACCTTTGGTATGACGAAGTCGGAGCTCTCGCTCGCTGTTACGTGCGCGTTCGCGAATGCGCGGTCGAGCAGTTTCATGTATTCTTCGTCTCCCAAGGCTACACCCTTTGCATAGTATATTCTGTCGGGCAGATATTTAAAAGGATAAGAGGCGCAGAGTTTATGCGCGATGCCACAGCCCCGGTGTCAGTCGGCGCTACTGTAGGTTCAGCGAGGGCCTGTTTTCACAAATAGCAACAGTAACACTAAGGGCGATATGATTACTGTGCCATCTCAGCCTCAGGTATGCCATCTCTGAATCCATGTAGATTTTTCCGCGCTTCGCAAACCTAGGCCCGTAGGCAAATTTCTTGAAGCATATTCAAGGTTCTACGAACCTATTTATAAGCGTTTTTCCAAATATTCTTGGCAGATAGGCAGGGGGCTAAGGGTCTCCTATCCGCAAATCCCTTTTGGCGGGCCAATGCCGTCCGAGTGTCATAGGACTGTGTAAGACCTGCGCGGAAGCGTTGAGGTCCTGCCCTAGGTGGTAGCCTAGTATGTGAACCAGGCCAGGCCGGAAGGAGCAACCTTAATCATATGTGGTCTATGCTCTTAGGATACAGGGCTGAGCAAAAGCGCAGACAATCCTGCACAGCCTTATGCTGCAAGGCGGCTTCTGCCACTGAAAAACGGCGAGTAAATGGTCACGGAAATAATATGCATCGACCCACGCATGCGCGGATATCAGGAAGGTCAGGTGCAGACATATGGCGAAGCGCTTATAGTGTTGAAAAATGCTGGCGCTAATGCATGGGGGTTTGAGCGAAGCCTACAGGCGCTGAAGGACGACGGCCTTCTCGACGAGATAGTGGTTGTGCAGCATACCGAGTGCGCGGCAGTCGGGCTGATCTACAGGGCGCTTAAAGGGGAAGTGAAACTCAGCGAATCGCTAAGCGGGTGGCCCCCATTCGCGAGACTAAAGGGCTTGCAGTTCTCCGGCGAACAGCAACTGCAGGCCGCTTACACAAAGGCTCAAGTTGAATGGCTTGAAGAGAAGTTCGGCGTAAAGGTTACGGTAAAGGCGGCCGACATGAAGAAACTGGGCCTCTCTGGGGCGCACTATCCACAGGCAGAGCGCGAATTGCTCGTCGCGCATGCGACGCACGCATCTACGTCAGAAATTATTGCTGCCGTTGGCAACGTCCACCCGGAAAAGACTTACGTGGCGACGGCGCGAGTGTTGGAGGATATAATCCCCGATATAGAGATTGCGGTGACTCACATAGGCACCAATAAGGTTACACTGGCGGCAAACGGAGACGCAGAGAACGCTGAAATGCAGTCCCTGAAGGGCAGGATCGACAGCTCACTGTTCGTAAAGGATGCCACAACCGCGGTTGTGCCGATACGGGAGAAGAGCAAGTCGAGACGCTGACAGAAGGCCAATAGGGAACTATAAAAAAGACAGATGCTATAACCACTAACTATGCCGGGTTCGCCTAGTGGTAGGGCGGCAGCCTGCTAAGCTGTTTAGTCAGCAATGGCTTTCGCGAGTTCGAATCTCGCACCCGGCGAATGATGTGGTAGAATGAAAGGAAATCCATTGTGGCAGAAACTTCTCGCGGAGGGAGTCGGCGCATTCCTACTTCTGTTCGTGGGAACCGGTGCAATCATAGCTGCAGGATTCATACACGCGGGAAGTGGAACGAGCCTGCTGATGTCTGCATTCGCTCACGGTCTCGCCCTCGGCATAGCGGTGACAGCCGCTCTTTACATATCTGGTGGCCACATAAACCCCGCAGTTACGATAGGCATGCTTGTCGCTAGGAAGATAAGCGTAAGGGATTCAGTTGCATACATACTCGCGCAGATATTCGGCGCCACAATCGCGATATTGCTGCTTATCGCAATCATTCCATCACCGCTTGGAGCTGCGTCGGGCTGGGGGCTGCCCGCACTATCATCGTCCATTACCGTTTTACAGGGAATCGCAATAGAGGCGTCGATCACTTTCCTGCTCGTCTTCTCAGTCTTCATGACAGCAGCTAACCCAAAGATAGGGCCAAAGATAGGGGGCCTTGGAGTAGGACTTACCCTTTTCATACTGGTACTTTTCGCTGGACCGTTCACTGGCGCAGCCGCCAACCCGGCGGTCTACATGGGGCCTGCAATAGCGACGGGCAACTTCGCAAACTGGTATGTTTACTGGATAGGCCCGGTAATAGGCGGAACAGTCGCAGCGCTGATATGCGAGTATGGTCTTCTAAGGGCGAGAAAATAACGGACACGGACATGATATAACTAGGAGAGTTGACGGATGACATTGCAAGGACGAAGATAACGATTGGCGCCGCACGCCTCGCAAAGGGCTCCGCGCGGAACCTCCTCAGGGCCGCCCGCGACCTCGCAAACGGCCAAACCCAATTCATCCTGCAGACCCGCAGACTGGAAGGCGGCGCCGTGATGCAGGTGGACAGGCTGCGTTGCTTTACCCCAGAATCGGCGCTTGAAACGATAGAGATACTCAAGAGGTGGCCGAGGAGATGATCAGCCCATCACTTTTATCTCGTGCTTGATTATGCCCTTGTTCTCCTTATCAAAATAGAAGTCGGCATCGAATCTCTCGCCGTCCAGCATATTTGGCAGCCAGTATTTGTCGTCCTCCCACATATCGTTCACGGGAAGGGCGTTTATCGGGAACCATGCAAGTTCGCCATTGTCGTCACTTTTTTCCAGCAAGGTTCCTGAGAATTTCCTTGTTGAGAAAAGATGTACCGCGAAATCAACCTCCTCTTTCCCGAAGTTGTGGAAATTCATCAGCCCATGATAGAACAGGTTCCCAACCGTGAGCCCCGACTCCTCAAGGGTTTCCCTTATGGCATTTTGCTCTGGTGTTTCCCCTTCCGCCACTTTGCCGCCGACCCCATTCCATTTGCTCCTGCTTATCCCTCTAGTTGATCTTTTCAGGAGGAGTTTATCCCCGTCGAGTATTTCGACAAGAGTCGCCCAAGTGTCATTTAGTACCAGCCACGCGCCTTCATCGCCTTTGCAACCCTGCCGACCGCTATTATGTAGGCGGCCATGCGCGGGTTTATCCTCTGACCTGCATCGGAATAATTCTTCTGCGTCGCCATCGTCTCGTTGAACGATGCGGTCATCTTCCTGTCGAGCTCCGCAGTGAACCTTTCGTTGTCCCAGTAGTATGCGGCGCGGTTCTGCGCCCATTCGAAGTAGGATCCTATCACCCCACCCGCGTTCACCAGGAAGTCTGGCAAGTCTAGTATCTTCTTCTCGAACAATATCGCTGTCGCCTCCGGCGTCACCGGACCGTTCGCCAACTCCAGGAGCAGCTTGCAGTTGATCTTGTCCGCGTTGTCCTGCCTTACCTGGTTTTCTATCGCGGCAGGTATGAGAATGTCGACCTTCAGCTCCAGCAGCTCCGCGTTTGTTATTTTCCTCGCGCTCTTGCTCTTGTAGCCATCAACACTGCCCGTCTTCTTCTTTGCCTCGTCTAACTTGGCCAGGTCGAGCCCAGCAGAATCGTATATGGCGCCTTCGGAGTCGCTTATCGCAACTACCTTTGCACCCATCATGCTGGTCGAAAGCGTGTATGCGTAACGCCCCGCGTTCCCGAATCCTTGCACTGCTATTGTTGCCTTCTTCGGATTGAGCTTCAGCCTCTTCGCGGCCTCCCTCATCACGAATATGCCACCCATGGCGGTCGAGTCCATTCTGCCGGCGCTGCCCCATATCTCTACGGGCTTGCCCGTTATCGCACCGAACTCGTTGTGCCTCACGATGTTGGAGTATTCATCCATCATCCATGCCATTATCTGTGGCGTAGTGTAGACGTCAGGGGCAGGGATATCTACATCTGGTCCCATGTCCGTGCCGAGCGCCCTCACATACGCCCTCGAAAGCGCCTCAAGGTCTCTGTCGTCCATCCTCTTCGTATCGCATATTACCCCTCCCTTTCCCCCTCCGAACGGGATGTTGGCGAGCGCGCACTTCCATGTCATCCACGCGGCAAGCGCCTTCACCGTGTCGACATTCTCCTCCGGGTGGAACCTTATTCCTCCCTTTGCCGGTCCGAGCGCGTCGTTGTATCTCACCCTGAAACCTGTGAACACTTGGGTTCGTCCGCTCGATAGCTTCACAGGTATGCTCATCGTGAGAATCCTTTTTGGCTCGCGCAGTATCGCGTGCGCCTGCTTGTCAAGTTTCATTATCTCCGCAGCTTCGTCAAGCTGCTTCTGCGCTATCTTGAATGGGTTGAGTTCCTCTGCCATTTATTCACCAGATTAAATCAAATGCAAATGATATTTATTAAGCCTTTATCCTGCCTCCGCGGCTGGAGTAAAATAGCTGCAAAATGCCCCTGCAGATCCACCACCGTCTGCTAAACATTTATATACCTTCTTGTTGTTTAAAAAGGGTGGTATGATGTTTTCTAAAGGCAGAAATACAAAGGCACAGTCCGCAATGGAATATCTGATGACATACGGCTGGGCCATCCTCATCATAGCGATAGTTCTGGCGGCGCTGTTTGCGCTCGGAATATTCAGCAGCAGCTCTTTCATAGGAACTGCGTGCATAGCTGCATCTGGATATGAATGCTCATCCCCGATACTGCACGCTGGATCGTTCAACGCAATTGTGGGGCAGAACACAGGGACCTCATGGGCCACGGCCAACATAATCTTCGTAACTGGAGGTGGGTCGCCAAGCTCTATTGCCGTCAACACTCCAGCAACTTGTGTCCTATCTCTATCAAGCGGGCTTACAAGCGGGCAGACAGTCCAGTTTGGAGTTACAAACAGCATAACGGTTTCCTCTGGAGTTGCATCATGCCCCGCAGGAACTGCGCTCCCAACTACAGTGGGCTCGTCGTCCAGCGGCGCCGTCTGGGCGGAATACACAGTGAGCGGCATATCTGGCTTCCTCTGGTCGCAGATTGCAACTGTAACGCTGAAGGCCTCGTGATAAGGCCTTCGGACTTTTTATTTTTAGAAGTAGCGGAGCTGTCGACCTGAATTAGTTCCTTGCGCGCAGCTCCTCAATTTCCTTCTTCATCCGCAGAGCCTCCATCAGCTCGTTCGCGCCGAGGAGCGGTTTTCCCCCAATCCTATCTGCATCGTCTATCGCAATTCTGGGGCACGCGGTGTTGACGAACGCGTCGAACTCCCTCATATTCTGCAATGAGATGAAGTCGAACGTGTTGGCTACCAGTATCTCTGCCTTGAGGCCATGCCCCTCTATCTTTTCCTTCAGTATCTTGGCGAGTGCCATGTTGTGCTGCCCATTCTTCGTTGTGAGCATTATACCAAAGCTCTTCGCCTCCAACGCCATCATCACCTTGCCCTTGCTCCTTCCCCTGTATTTTATCCTGTAATCATCAATGAATTCTACCTTGTTCGCAAACGGTTCTACCACAAGAAACGGTTTTGTAGTGTTCAGCAGCGCGCCAAGCGGATGAAACATGCCTCCACCAAAGTAGACGAACGCGTCGACCTGCCTGTCTATCGTAGCGGCACTGCCTATGTCGCACCCCAGTATCTGACCGGGCCTCTTCGCAAATCCATATGGCTTGCCCACCACCGCCTTCTTTCCATGTCTTTCGTAGAACTTTATTATATCGTCCAGCTGGTGTATGTGCTGTATGGTTGTCACTATTCCTATTGCGCGATATTGTGAAAGCGCCTCCAAAGATCTCTCTAGTATCTCCATCGGCGCATCCACATTGTATTCAATATACTCCACATCAAAGTCAACTTTCTGAAACTCGGCGTGGCCGAAGTGGACTATCCTGTCTGCGTGTATGTTCCTTGCCTCGTCGAGCGCAAGGTCGCACGCCCCGAATGTCGGCGACGCAGATATGAAGACCTCGTCGCCCCGGGCCTCCCGCGCCATGGCGTACTCCAACGCGTGCTGCTTTAGCCCTTCAGGGAACTGGAGAAGTAGGCGCATCTTACCACTACGATGCGGCGCTTTTCTGCACCGGCGTTGTAATTATCTTGTAGGTTCCAGACAGTTTTGACATCGCCCTCTTCAGGGCGTGCTTCGCAATATCGGCGTTTTGGCTACCCGTCCTCACTTTCAGAACTGGCTGCCCTGGTCTGATCCTCGCTGCAACAGAGACCGGTCTTCCGAACGCATTTATCTTCATGCCCTGGGATATTCTGTCGGCTCCCGCACCGGTTGCCATCTTGTGCTCCCTTATAACATTGTGCGGGTATACCATCACAAAGAAGTAGTACTGCCCCGGCATCTTCTGCTCCAGGAACTTGTTCGCCACCAGTCTCGCAGCTTCCAGGGAATTCGACCTTAATTGTATCGGGACTTCCGAGTTAAGCGTGTATTCAGAATCGTAACCCTTGCTGTCTACGCCCATCCGGAAGATCAACGACTTATGGGGCAACGCCCTCACGTAGTTCTTCCTTGGCTTCCTGAGCGAGTATCGCGCCCACGCCTGCGAATTGGGTGTCCTGCATGTCCTTGCAGGTCTGAGTCTTGCCATTACAAAAACCTTGAACAGAAGAAGCAGCTTCCGTGCACTACTATTCTCCCGAAAAGCTATAAAAATGCGATGGTGTCATGCCAATATCGGCAATACCGGCCCCTTCCACCACAATTCAAAATCTATTTATATCTTGTCAGAGATGTAGCAGAAGTGGTGGAATGGAACTTGTTGACAGCGCATTGAGCATGAATTCAAGCGCATCTGATGACCTATTCAAGGCGCGCATAGCGGTGTGCGGCGTAGGCGGGGGCGGCAGCAATACGGTGCAGAGGCTAAGCAGGATGGGGATAAAGGGCGCCAGCCTGATAGCGATAAACACCGACGGCAAACATCTCAACACGCTTGATCCGAACATAAGGCGCATACTGATAGGCGGCTCTCTGACAAAGGGTCTTGGCGCCGGCGGCTTCCCCGAAGTGGCCAACAAGGCGGCCCAGTACTCGAAGAACGAACTCGAGAGTGCATTGCAGAATTACAACCTAGTGTTTATCACCGCAGGAATGGGAGGCGGCACCGGAACGGGTGCATCGCCCGTTGCGGCCGAGGTAGCGAAAAGAGGGGGTGCCGTCGTCATAGGAATAGTCACATTCCCGTTCTCACTGGAGAGGGTGAGGATCCAGGTCGCGAAGACCGGGCTCGAGGCACTCAGGAACAACATCGACACGCTCATAGTGATCGACAATCAGAGGTTAGTAGATCTATATCCAAACGTCGCGATGGAGCAGGCGTTCAAGATCGCTGACGAGGTAACTGCGAGGGCCGTAAGGGGCATAACCGAGACGATAAACACGCCGAGCCTGATAAACCTCGATTATGCTGACGTAAGAACAGTAATGGGCTCTGGCGGCCTCGCTATGATAAGTGTAGGAGAAGGAAAGGGGGCGCAAAAGGTAGACGATGTTGTGCGGGACACGCTCAAGAACAAGCTGCTCGACGTTGAGTATGAGGGTGCTACCAATGTGCTCATACATATCACTGGAGGGGAAGACCTCACGCTCGGAGAGGCGAACGAGATAGGGACCAAGCTAACCGAGATGACCGCGCCCAATGCCAATGTTGTGTGGGGTGCGAGGATAGACCCCGCATACAACGGTAAGGTAGAGGCGATAGCGATATTCACTGGAGTGAAGAGCGAATCCATAATGAGCGGCGCCCGCAAGGAAGGCGCCGTCGATTATGGTCTTGGGAGTCTGTGATTACAGCTCGGCAACCACGGTGGATCCGCCTGCTGCCTTGTCCCTGTCAAATTGGTAGACCTTGGCCCTCGCAATCTGCTTGAGGCTGTCGTCATGGGTTATTATGAAAACCTGTTCCACCACCCTTGGCAGCGCATCGCTCAGCACGCTTATCAACTTTGCAATGCCATTTGAATCTACGTTGTGGGTCGGCTCGTCAAGTATCAGCCACTTTAGGTTCGGCACTATGACCATCGACAGGGCGATCCGCATCGCAAGACATGCCAGGCTGCGTTCTCCGCCGCTTGCTGTGGCGTCTACGGGCACCCACTCCTCTGCCCCCTCTATCGTTATGCAGTTCTCTAGCAGGTAATCGTCCGGTTTTGCCTCCAGGCGCAGCTTTGTGTAATCCTCATAAGGATATATCTCTGGCCATACGCCCTGCAGCAGGCTGTTTATCGAGCGAATGAGCCGCGTCCTGAGCACAGCCTCCGTTTCGATCAGCGCAGACTTGAATAGGTTGAGGTTCTTCACAAGCGATTTTCTCGACTCGGAGCGCTGCTCAAGTGCGCGTATGCTGTCTATCTGTTTTACCAGAGAGGATATCCTCGAGTCGAGCGTCGCCATCTGTCTATCGTTCCCCGCTACTACCGCGCCGAGGTTTGCCAGCGTAGCGCCCTCCTTGGCAAACGAATCCTGTACGAAGTCCATCTCATCCTGGCTTATCTTTATAGAATCGGCTTCGGCACGGCTCTTTTCAGCAACTTCAGAGTACTTTTTCAAATCGCCCTCATGCTCCAGCCTCTTCTTCAGGAGTTCTGCAGCAATCATAAGTTTCTGCATTTTCTCAGAGAGCTGTTCGAGTTCCGCTTTCGCTTTCTTCAACGCCTCTTCAAGCTCTGCGGCTTCTCCCCCTGCCAATTCTAGTTTTGCTGCATTCGCTTTTACAGCGCCGTCCAGGCTCGAATAGTCCTTCAGCCTGCTGGACGCAAGCTCGAGGGCAGCCACCTCTTCCTCAAGCTTCTTTATGGCGAGCCTATTCTCGGATATCGACTTGGCTGATTGGTCGACAGAACCTTTCAGCTTTATCAGCTCGCTATCCTTCATCGCCATCAGCCTGCTCCGAAGCGCATCGTCCATCTCCCGCTCGCAAACAGGGCACTTTGCAAGATGCTTCTTCAGTTCCTTGACGGATAGGTCAATGTCCGAGAGTCGGCTCCGTGCTTCCGCCTCGGCCTTTATCGCTTCTGCAAGCGCAGAGTTGCGCTCGTCAAGCATCCTCTTCAGCGTTGCAGCATCCTTACCCTTCAGCTGCGCCTCCAGCGCGTCCCTCTCTTTCGCCCTCTTCTGGTCATTCGTCAGGAGTGCCTGTAGCTCCGAGGCAGATTTGAGCAGCTCCCTGTCCCTCTTCTCCGCTTCCGCTATCGCCTCTTTCAACTTTTTCTCACGAGCCTCGGATAATGCAATCTCATTTTTCACTTCTGCAACATCGATGCCCTTTGTTGCAGAATCTATCTTTCCGGTTTCCGCCTTCAGCATCTGCAACCTTCCGCTTATCTCTATCAGCTGTTTGGATAGCTCTTCCTTGCGCCTGTAAGCCTTTCTCTGCGCCTCTATCTTTGACGTCAGTTCCTTGAGCAGTGCAGCCTGCTTCTCGTGCTGCGCCCTAAGGGTCGCCTGCACCTTCACTATCTCCTCTTTCTCAGCTGCGGCCTTCTCGAGCTGCCTTTTAAGCGACGCTATATCCATTCCAGAAAGCATCTTGTCCTCGTCTGCTATCATCGATTTTAGGCTGTTTATCAGGGACGTACAATTCTCCTCGGCGGTAGAGAAGTGATCCAGGCCTAGCATCCCGTCTATCTGTTTCTTCCTATCGCTCTTTGGTATGTTCAGGAAGTAGTCGAGCCCGTTCTGCTCTGCGTATATCGCTCTGGTGAATGTATCGTAGTCGACCTTAAGCAGCGCGTATATCTCCTCGTTGACGCGCTGTGGCTGTGTCTGCAGGTACTCCCCGTTTTTCTCGAGCCTTGCCTGTGCTGCACCGGATAGCGATAGCCGCCTTGTAACTGTGTAGCTCTCGCCGCCGGCCAGGAAGGAGAGTTTTACCTCTGCCTCGTCCTCTTTCTTGGGCCTGTTCTTTATAGCATTCTCGAACTTGAGCCTCCTCTGCTTCAGCGCGGGGTAGGTGCCGAAGAGGGCAAAGCAGATTGCATCCATCACCGAGCTCTTTCCGGCTCCCATTATGCCGATAAGGACGTTGACGCCCTTCTGAAAGGAGAGCCTTGTCTGGCTGTGCGTCTTCCAGTTGTAAAGCTCTATCGCGCTCAGCATAAAATCAGGGGAATTATACGTCCCATTAAAATTATTTAAGGTTTGTGCAGAAAATGGGCGACGAAGCTACATCAGGCTTTCATCCTCGACCTCTGTTTCGCCGACCATGGCGCTCTTTCTTATCTGGTCCTCGAGTTTCGATGAGCTGTTCTGCGTATCATCGAAGACAAACCTTGCCTTCAGGACCTTTATCCCGAATGCGACGTCGACCGGCTGCACCGCGACCGGGTTGAGCTTCTTTATCTCGACTGACAGCGCCTCTATCTCGACCCCTTCTGCGGGGTAAATCTTAAATGTTACAGATACCCTAGACATCAAGGTCCCTCAAATCCGCACTCCTTGCACTTGTATAGGTTGGAAATCTCGCGGCAGTGGTAGCACCTTATTATCACGCCCTTTCCGCACTTGGGGCACTTGAACTCGGTATACTCGCTCGTAAGCCTGCCGCACGATACGCATGTCTTACCTGGTAAAATGGAAATCAAAACACCTTGTAGCAACATTCTATTATAAAGCAATTTAAGGCTATCTCCTGCGCCTCCTTGCCGCTGCCTTCCTCTGCTTTGCCTGATGCTTCATGATTTTGGAGAGTTTGATCAGTATGATGAAGTCCACAATCAGCACAATCACGGCTGCCGCGAGTACGATAAACATCAATGCTTCCAAGGCGCTAATCGTCGACGTTGGTTTGGCCGCCTGCGCAATCGTGGTAGTTGCCGGGCCCTGGGCAAGGTTCTTGTATATGACCATGCTGTCATTGCTCATCTGCTGTGCGAGCACTGCCGATGAGTAGGCCTGCGATGCGTAATTGTGCGCCCCCGTTGCGTTGGCCGCAAGTTGCGATTCGTGCACGTAGAATTCCGCCACGTTTGAGTATTGAGTTGCCCACGCGCCATACGTCGAGTTGACGGCTATGGCGAGCGCCGCGCTGTCAAGCTGAGATGTATTGGCACTCGCGTAGAGGCTAGAAGCTCCGCTCGCATACGCATAGTCGGCGTCAACTATCGCGAGCGGGTAGTTGTATGTGTTGTACGCATTTTGTGCTGTGGTAAGGTACATGTTGCTGCCGTAGGATGACGCCCTGTGTATCCTGGATTGAGCGATGAGCGTTAGGTTCTGTGATGCGGATACGCCTGCGCCCCCGATAGATGACGCAGATCCGTACATGTTGCTGGCTGCATGGCACCACGCCTGCGATTCACCAGCGCTGTAGAGCGACGTGAGGATCTGGTCGGTGTCAAATGAGCTTAAGTTGTAAGCGTTTATCGCGGCCGATGTGGTGTAGGTTCCCCAGCTCTGCCTTAATTCTCCCTGCATAACCCACTCATAGTTTTGCGCGGTCAACTGCGGCGGCGTAAGCGCGCTGCAGTAGTTGTAGACCTGCTGAAGCGTTGCAAGCCCGCTTGCAACCGTGGCGTTGCCGCTCGAGAAGAAATATGCGTTTATGTAGTTAAGGAAGCCCGTATCGCCAGCAACATAAAGGTAGCCCTTTGATGCTATTGCCCTACTCTGGCTGAGTTCCTGTTGCATCTGGGTTACAATAGATGGATATTGGCCTGCCGGTACCGCAGATATCTGCGCTGCGGTGTAGTTTAGCGTAAAGTTAACCAGCGACGCGAAGGGCGCCATAGGGCAACCGTTGCTGCAGGTGATGGCAGCCTGCTGGAGGGCCGAAACCTGCAGGTTTGTGTAAAGGCCAAGTGTTGTTGACTGGTTTGCAATTGACTTCTTGCCGAACGCATATTGCGCGGCGGCGCTTATGTTTGCAACCTGTATTAATGGAAGTCCGAATCTGCCCTGCACGAGGTAATAAAGCTCGTTCTCTTGACTGCTCTGAGGGATGGCTGGCACGAGGATGAATTTCATCCCGCCACGCGCAGCCGCAGCGCTTTTGTCATATACGCCGCCTATCGGTCCAACCGTCCCGTTGTTTATTGTCCCGGTTATCGTGAAATTCTGAATAAGCGCCGTTCTCGACAGCGCAGAGATGGCCAGTACTGTCATTGCGGCACCTCCGCTGGGCCCCGAAACATTCGCATTGGGGTCGTTTATGCTGTAGATGAAGTTGTACTGGCTGAAGTTCTTGCCCAGATACCCCGAAGCATACATTGCTGCGGCCTCTGCTGATTGCTGCGTGTCATTTGCAACTTGCGCGGGTCCGGTAATGGTGACAATGCCGGCGCCCTGAGTCACCGTAAGGGATATCCTTGTAAGCTGCCCCGTGTTGTTCTGAAGGTTGACTGATGGCGCCATTATTGATGCAGCGCCAACTATGAACTGCGCGGCCGTGCCCTGCGCAAGGAAGCCCAATACTGCAAGCAGCGGCAGCAGATAGAGTAATCTCGCTCTGATCATCAAACCAGAGTAGTATCAAGATTAACGTATAAAAGGTTTTTGTATCCCATCCTCACAAGTGCAATACGCTGAAGAGCATTGCATATGCGCCCATGCCTGCCGCGATGCCCAACAGCAACGGCGGTATCGCCGGAAGCGCCCTCTTGTAACGTCTTAGTATGTATGTTGTAAGTAGCAGGCCCCCTATCGCTCCAAAGATGATGAAGAAGCTCAGCACGAAGTTTAGCGTTGCTCCGTACGCGGCTATCGCAACCATCAACGGAATCGCAAGGTCGCCCGTGCCCAGCTCGACTCTCGCCACTACCGGCAGCATGCCTCTCCTGTAGAGGTTCGAGAAGGTGGAGTTGCCCGATATGCCGGGCCCTTCCTTCTTGTAATCCTCCAATTCCTTCCTGCTGAAATCGCTCCTTGGAAGGGCTTCATACTCGCTCACACCTATGAGGAAGGCGAGGTTCCTTGACGACATCGCCTTCGCCATCGTAATCATGTGCTTTGTTATGAATACCGCTATGAAGTCGTATGCCGCGAGTATTATCATGAAGATTACCGCGGCAAGGAAGCTGAAACTTATGCCAAGGATGAGGCCTACCCCCACACTCGCTATCATGGCGGTCGCATTCCTCAGTTTTGGCCACCTGTTCTTGGCGAGCACGAGTATCAGTGCGCCAGCTATTCCGGCCATGAAGTTTGCGGTTATCCCGATGCCGGCAAGGTTGAACAACGCAGAGGTGTTCACCACCCCGAATATTATCAGGAAGACGAAGAACGAGGATATGAAAATAACTGCGCCTTCAAGTACAACAAAAAACTTGTCTCCCTGGTATATCTTGAACAGGAACAGCAGCACCACGCTGAATATCACTATGTAGAAAATGTAGAAAAGCGCACCCACTGCAGATGAAACAACCTGCACGCTCTTGACCTGCTGGTATGTCGATCCGCTGAATACCACGGTTGCAAGCAGCAGGCCGAAGAACTGCACAATCATGAACATTGCGAGTATCTGCAGCAGCTGCCTAGTCTCTATTACCCTGAGGGGCAACCTAACACCTATTCATTCTCGTGCCTTATAATTTTTATAATGCCTGGCTTCGGCCTGAATATGTCACCGCTCCTCTCGAGCTCCACTACGTACTTGTTGACGGATGCCGCGTCAACTCCTGCCTTCTCAGCCTCCTCTACAAGCCTCTGCATCTTCGCGCTGCCCTCGTCGGCTTCGAGCTTCCTTATGATGCCTAGCATCGTGTTTATCTTGTCGACTTTCTCCCTCGGCATGCCGGTTATTATCGCATCGATGTCGTACCTGCCCCCCCTGTCTACAAGAAGCGTCTTGAGCATGAACTCATTGAGCGATATGGCTACATCGGCATCGGATATCTCGACCAGCGGAGAGAGCCTAGACTTCGCGCTCGCTTCCGCCATCCTTATTATTCCCTCTATCTGCCTTGGCGTTATCGGAGTGGCCCCCTGCTTGGCCCCGAGCTTCCTCAGCTCTATGTAGTAATCCTGTATCCTCTTCGAGGCCTCCACCGTTATCCTGGGGAAGACGTTCTTCCTTGCGTATGCAATATACTTCCTGACGAATTCCCCTTCCATGGGGGGCTTCTCCACCTGTTCGTACTCCTGAATCTCGGATATTTTCGCCCCTGCGGCTTCGTGCTGCAGCAGTATGTGCTTAGCTATGCTCTTGTCGAGCTCGCTGTCCATTATGTCCCTTATCGGAAATATGATGTCGAACCTGGACAGTAGCGTCGGTGGTATGTCAAACTGCTCGGCAGGATAAGCATTTGGGTCGAATCTTCCGAATTTGGGATTTGCAGCTGCAAGCACCGCAGACCTCGCGGTGAAGGTCGCAATTATGCCCGCCTTGGCCACGCTGATTGTCTGAGATTCGAGCGCCTCGTGCAGCGCTGCTCTATCGTTTTCATCCACCTTGTCAAATTCGTCGATCGCCACGATTCCACCGGATCCCAATACTAGCGCCCCCGCCTTGAGCGTCCATCCCCCCTCTGAGAAGTCGTCCCTCTCCGCTACCGCGGTCATTCCTCCTCCGGTAACGGATTTTCCGCTCACGTATATCCCCTTTGGCACCAGCCTTGAAACCGACTGAAGTATCCTCGTCTTTGCGCTTCCGGGGTCTCCTATCAACAGTATATGCATATCGCTCCTGATCAAGCCTCCGTCGATTAGGGTCTTGCCTGGCGTGCCGCCGAACAGCTGCAGCGCAACCGCCCTCTTTATCTCGTCATAGCCGAATATCGACGGCGCGATGGACTTCGCTATCTTGTCGAATATCTTCGGATCCTTGCCCAGCTCCTTTATCGTCCTCTCTTCCTCTTCTGTTATCTCTAGGTCTGCGAACTCCTTCTGCTTCGGCACTATTGAAACCGTGTCGAGGAACATCGTGAAGATGTCCCGCTCGAGCTTGCCCCTGGTGTTTCTCCTCGGCCTTATCCTCAATATCCCTGTAAGCTCTATTCTGTCACCCGGTATTACCGTGTTGACAAGGTCGTCCTCTATCCAGACCTCAAGTTGCCATGTCGGCGAACTGCCGCGCAGCTTCTCAAGCGGATCCTGCACCGCGATCTTCTGCAGGTTTATGAATTCTGATTCCTCTGCTATCTGCTTCAGCGAACGCCTCTTGCACGATAGGCAGAACTCGGGAAGATCGTCGCGCCCCGCCCTTACCTTGTAGGTCGCGCCGCAGTATGTGCACTTGTACGAGCCCATCTTGACCTTGGGGTTTATCTCCGACCGCTTCACTATCAGGCTGTCGAGCATTATCATCTTGCTGATGTAGGCGGAGCCCACGTCCTGCACGAGCGGCGCATTGATATTCTGCCCGAAGAAACGCACATGAACCTCTTTGCCTTCAAGGTCGATGTTGCTCATCTTCCCTCGCAGCGACTCGGTGGCGGCCTCTATTATCGGATCGGGCTGGTCCACAAGAGACTCCGCTATCTCTGGATCGAACTTTATCAGCTCCTTGAAGTCAACCGCAAGGCTTCTCTTCTCAGGAAAAGATATGATGAGCGAGTTTATTTCTTCGGAGCAGTGCCTCTCGAAGAACTCGTCAAATCGCGACTTTATGCCCTCCAAGGCGGCATCTACCATCTTACCCCCAATGTGCGCCACAGCAAATATAATATATCTGCAGAGCGGTAAGACTAGTATGGCTACTATACCCTTTTTATTGTCACCAATAAAAAGCTTTTAGTGGCATAATACCTCAAGGTGATCGAGCTGCCCAAATTCTACGTAACAACGCCGATATACTATGTAAATGACAGGCCGCACATAGGCCATGCATATACAACGATAGTCGCAGACGTGGTGGCCAGGTGGCACCGCCTGAAAGGCGACGAGGTGTTTTTCCTCACTGGAACCGACGAGCATGGAGAAAAGGCGGAGCAGGCCGCGAGCAAGGCGGGCAAGAGCCCCAAGGAGTTCGTTGACGGAATAGTGGACCAGTACAAGCAGGCATGGAAGTCGCTGAACATATCATATGACTACTTCATAAGGACAAGCGACCCTACGCACGAAGCGATTGTATCGAAGCTGATAGAAAGGATAGAGGACGCGGGCGACATCTACAAGGGCTTCTACGAGGGATGGTATTGCGTACCGGACGAGACATTCTGGACGGATCTGCAGCTTGTCGACGGAAAATGCCCAGAGTGCGGCAGGGGCGTGAAAAAGGTGAAGGAGGAGAGCTACTTCTTCAAGCTTAGCAAGTACCAGGGAAGGCTCCTCAAGTTTTACGAAAAGAATCCAAGCTTCCTGTCGCCCAAGTTCAGGGCGAAGGAGATAATCAACAGGGTAAGCGACGGCCTGAAGGATGTCAGCATAACCCGCACAACCATAAAGTGGGGGGTGCCGTTCCCGCTCGACAAATCGCACACCGTTTACGTCTGGGTGGAAGCGCTCTTCAACTATGTGAGCGCGCTCGACTGGCCCGATGGGGAGAAGTTCAGGAAGTTCTGGCCGGCCGATGTCCACCTGATAGGAAAGGAGATAAACTGGTTTCATTCTGTAATCTGGCCCGCTCTCCTTTTCTCTGCAGGCTTGGAACCGCCCAAGATGGTCTTCTCGCACGGATGGTGGACCGTGAACGGCCAGAAGATAAGCAAGAGCCTGGGCAACGCGATAGATCCCGTTGCGCTTGCGAGCAAGTACTCGCTCGACGCGCTGAGGTATGCCCTGCTCAGGGAATTCCCACTCGGCGATGACGGGAACTTCTCCGAGAAGGGACTTGCGACAAGGCTGAACAACGAGCTTGTCGCCGAGCTTGGCAACCTGCTCAACCGTACAGTGACGATAGCCGCCAACTTCGATGGACCTATCGAGGGAATGCCCGAGCTCGACAAGAGCCTCGACGTGGGGAAGATAGCGGGATTGATGGACAGCCTTGACATATTCGGTGCGCTTACCGAGATATTCCTGTTCATAAAGGCTACGAACAAGTACGTCAATGAGAAAGCTCCGTGGAAGCTGAGCGGCAAGGAACTGGGCAATGCGCTCTACAACCTGCTCGAGTCCCTGCGCATAACCTCGATACTGGTCAGCCCGTTCATTCCAGACACGTCAGACAAAATAAACACACAGCTTGGGGTCTCGGCGGGCAAGCTCGCCGACTGCACTTTCGGGAAGTTCAGCGGAAAGGTCAAGAAGGGAGATTACATCTTCAGGAAGATTCCAGATGAGGAGCTGCAGAAATTAGCATGAGGTTTCTCCTGGATCATCTTACCCTGCTTCCGGTTTTCAACTCTTTGTCTGGCTGCAGCAGCGAAATGCCGCTTTCATCTTCAGCGGCAAGCACCATTCCCTCCGATACAAACCCCGCGATGCTCTTTGGATCAAGGTTTGTCGCAACCACTACTCTCCTGCCGGTGAGATCCTCTTTTGTATAGTAGTCCTTTATCCCAGCAGCGATGTTCTTTACGCCGAGTTCGCCCAGGTCGACCTTCAGTGCATACATCGGCTTCCTGGCTTCGAGGTCATCCACTTCGACTATCTTGCCTATGCGAAGCTCTATCTTCAGGAAATCATCTATTGTGGCCATGCTATCGTCAGAAGAAATAGTTTATCGGATATAAATACCTTGCCGATCGGACCGCCCCGAGTCTCCCCCCACCATGCAAATGTCAAGCTATAAATTTGACATCTATGTTTTCGGTTACCTTTTCCTGACTGTCGTATGTCGC
>VFSW01000192.1_pt1 | contig 84246 bp, 88 predicted proteins | sample 5358111 | NCBI WGS metagenome assembly VFSW01 (sample SAMN11554181, study PRJNA540505) | mine drainage metagenome | isolation source: sediment from site ElyBrook_90M | place: USA: Ely Copper Mine, Vershire, VT | collected 2017
CCTTCGCGAGGACGACGGAGGAGAAAATTCTATTTTGCATCTATGAAACAATCATTAGAAATTTCATGGGGCAGCCTTTGGCGGATATTTATTTTCGTTTCCTTTGTGGTGGTTTTGTTTTTGGGGCGCGAAATTCTGCTCGGGCTTTTTCTTGCCATCGTCATTTCATCGGGGCTTGAAGGCGTAGTGAGCCAGCTGGAACGGATCGGTTTGCCGCGCAGCATCAGCGTCATCATTATTTTTTTGGCGGCGGTTTTGGCAATCGTCATTCTGGTTTATACGGTGCTGCCGCTTACCATCATCGACCTGAACATGGCGCTCCGGGCGCTCGAGAAAACGGACAGCGGGCTGGGTTTCCTCATGGGCTTTAACGGCGTGGACACGGCGCGCGGTTTCGTGAGCCAGCTTTCTTCGCAGATCTTTTCCAGCGGCGCATCGCCCTTTGGTTTCTTTTCGCAAGCTTTGGGCGGCGTCGGGCTCGCGCTTGCGGTGATTGTCAGTTCTTTTTATTTATGCCTGAGCCGCGACGGCGTCGAACGGTTCCTGAAAGTGGTGACGCCTCCGGATTATGAAGTGTCGACGCTGCGTATTTACGAGCGTTCGCGGAAAAAGATGGGAGCGTGGTTCCATATGCAGATATTTTTAAGCGTGATTATGGGATTGCTCATCTGGGGAGGACTGACCGTTTTGCACGTTCCGTACGCTTTTCTTATCGGATTACTTGGCGCTTTTTTCGAGATTATTCCTTTTGTCGGGCCGTTGCTTGCCGGCGCGCTCGGCGTCGTTTCGGCATTTACGGTGGGGGTCCCGCTTGCGATTTACGCGCTTATCTTTTTCCTGATCATCCACCAGTTTGAGGCGCATGTCCTGGTGCCGCTCTTGAACCGCCGTTCGGTGGGATTGCATCCCGTGATCGTGATCGTCGCCGTTCTGATTGGCGTAGAGGTGGGAGGTTTTTTGGGAGTCGTGATCGCCATTCCGGCAGCCGCCGTGTTCCAGGAAGTCGTCGAGGATTGGTCGTATCAAAAACGCCTGGCGCATAAAGAAGCGTAAAAAATACCACGATACGCAACATTTTTTTATTTGGTTTGCTCGCACACAACGAAAGTAAATTTTCCCTGCGGTCTCGCTGCCAAAAGTAAGAACATTACATTATGAACAAAGGAAAATTTTACATTACGACGCCCGTCTATTATATCAACGACAAGCCGCACATCGGGAGCGCGTATACGACGATCATTGCGGATACGATTGCGCGCTGGCGGCGGCAACAGGGTGAAGATGTTCTTTTTTTGACGGGGGTCGATGAACATTCGCAGAAAACGGTTGATGCGGCGAAAAAAAACGGCGAGGAACTGACCGCCTATACCGACCGGATGGCCGGAATATGGGAAGCGGCATGGGAACGGCTTCGCATATCGAATACCGATTTTATCCGGACGACGGAAGCGCGGCATAGCGCGACCGTCGGGGATTTTTGGGAACGGCTTGATGCGGCGGGAGATATTTATCTCGGGAAATACGAAGGGCTTTATTGCAAAGGGCATGAGGCGTTCATGAAAGAGGACGAACTGATTGACGGCCTTTGTCCCGATCACAAGACCGAACCCGAATTCGTTTCCGAACAGAATTATTTCTTCCGGCTCTCGAAATACCAAAAGCCGCTTTTGGATTTTTATAACGAGAACCAGGATTTCGTCGCGCCCGCGAATCGTTTTCAGGAAGTGAAAAGTTTCGTCGAAGCGGGACTTGAGGATATCAGTTTTTCGCGCGAGCAGCGCGACTGGGGGATTCCGGTGCCGCAGGATCCGCATCAGGTCATTTATGTGTGGGCCGACGCGCTTGTGAATTATATTTCTTCGGTCGGCATCGAAGGATGGGAAGAACATCCTGCCGATGTTCACGCGGTCGGCAAGGACATCCTCCGTTTTCATGCCGTGATCTGGCCGGCGATGCTTATGGCGGCGGGATTGCCGCTGCCCGGGCAGATTATCGCGAATGGATTTCTCACCGCGAACGGCGTCAAAATCTCGAAGTCGCTCGGCAATACGATCGATCCGCTTGAACTTTCCGCGCGCTACGGCGTTGATGCCGTGCGGTATTTCCTCTTGCGCGAAGTTCCGTACGGCCAGGACGGCGATTTCTCGGAAGAAAAAATGAAAGAGCGGTATAATGCCGATCTTGCGAACGGCCTCGGTAACTTCGCCGCCCGCGTTCTGACGCTTGCCGAAAAAGAAACATTGGCATGCGATCCGTTTGACGGTGCGTTTGAGCAGGCGGTTGCCGCCATGCATGCCGGCGTGATAAAGAGCATGAGCGGATTCAAATTTAACGAGACGCTCGCGGCGGTATGGCGCGCGATTTCATTCGGCGATCATTTTATAAACGAGAAAAAGGTTTGGGCGGTATCGGATGACGCCGCCCGCCGCCGGATGCTATCCGATCTTGTCATGCTGCTCGAACGTATCGCAACCGTCCTCTTGCCGTTCCTTCCCGAAACGTCGGCGAAGATAACCGGCGCAATCCGGCGGGAAGGGAATGTTCTCCGCGCAAAAAAAATAGAAACGCTTTTTCCGCGGATAAAGTGATGTCTTTGTTTTTTTATTGTCCTCAGCCAAGCTAATGACAACAGAGGGGCGCGGGCGCCGAAAAATAAAAATTGGATGAAGCGGCGATAACAGAAAAAGCATAGATAGCGAATAATTTTTACGATGCCATCATTTCCTTTTCTCGATGCCCATACGCACGCGCAGTTTGCGGCGTATGACGCCGACCGCAAAGAAGTCATCGTGCGCGCGCTGCAAGGCGGCGTGCGGATGATGAACGTCGGGACGGAACGCGATACGTCGCGCCGCGCCGTGGAGGTCGCGGAAGAATATGAAGACGGCGTATACGCCGCCGTCGGGCTTCATCCCGCGCACACAAGCGAATCTTTTCACGATACGGATGAGCTTGGCGGCGGCGAAAAGGCACACGCATCCGTTTCCCGTGGAGAAATTTTCGACCATGATTATTACCGTGCGCTTGCCATGCATCCGAAGACCGTTGCGATCGGCGAATGCGGCCTTGATTACTTCCATTTTAACGAATCGGAAAGCAGGGAATTGCAGATCCAAAAACAAAAAGAAGTATTCATCGCGCAGATCGACCTTGCGCGCGAGGTCAAAAAGCCGCTGATGATCCACTGCCGTGATGCGTTTTCCGATTTGATAGAGCTCCTTGCTTCTCGCCGCTTATCTGCCGGCAAAAGCATGGGCGATGACGGATCTCTTGCCGCTTCTCCGGGCGTGATCCATTTTTTTTCCGGTACCGCTGAGGATGCGAAAAAACTTTTGGCGTTCGGATTTTCGTTCACGTTCGGCGGCGTGATCACTTTTCCGCCGCGGAAAGGAAAAAATACCGGCGATTACGACGAAATAATTAAAATGATCCCGCTTGACCGGATATTGTCCGAAACCGATGCGCCGTATGTCGCGCCCGTGCCGTATCGCGGCAAACGTAACGAACCGTTGTATGTTATCGAGGTGGTGAAAAAACTTGCGGCGCTGAAAAATATTTCCACGGAAGCAATGGCGGACGCCATCGCGAAAAACGCAAAGCGGATTTTCGGGATTTGAAAAAGTATTGATTTATTATTTCCTCTGTCGTCCTCGCTCTATGAAGTGGCGGCTTCGCCTGCGCCACAGGGCGAGGATTTACGCTTTGAGGATTTCGGAATGGGAAGCATTAACCTTCCTCTTCGGAAGGGCAACGGAATATATTTTCTTCGGCATTATTAAATTTGATAAAAACCTCTCATCGTTTTATAATAAAGCCATAATGTCGAAATACGATCCGGGCAGCATCGAAAAAAAATGGCAGAAGGCGTGGCTTGAGGAGAAAATCTATGAGCCGGATTTGGATGCGGCAAAGAAGCCGTTTTTCAACCTGATGATGTTTCCGTATCCGTCCGCCGAAGGGCTGCACGTGGGGAACATGTATGCGTTCACGGGAAGCGATATTTACGGACGCCTTAAGCGGATGCAGGGCTATGACGTGTTCGAGCCGATCGGCTTGGATGGTTTCGGCATTCATTCAGAAAATTACGCACTGAAGATCGGGATGCATCCGGCGGACCAGGCGAAGATATCGGAGAAGCGTTTTTACGCCCAGCTTCAGTCGATCGGAAACGGTTTTGCGTGGAACGAACGGCTGGAAACGTACGATCCGGAATATTATAGATGGACCCAGTGGCTTTTCGTGCAGATGTGGAGGAACGGCCTGGCGTACCGGAAAAAACAGGCAGTCAACTGGTGTCCGTCCTGCAAGACGGTGCTTGCCGACGAACAGGTTGAGAATGGAAAATGCGAGCGGTGCGGCACGGTCGTCGAGAAAAGGGAGTTGGAGCAGTGGTTTTTGAAGATCACCGAGTATGCCGACCGGCTTTTAAAAAATATCGAGGCGCTTGATTGGTCTGAAAAAGTGAAGATTGCGCAGAAAAACTGGATCGGAAAAAGCGAAGGCGCGGAAATAGAATTCAAGATTTCTGATTCGGAAGACAGGATAAAAGTTTTCACGACGCGTCCCGATACGCTGTTCGGAGCGACGTATCTGGTTCTGGCGCCGGAGCACCCGTTAATACAAAATTTAGAATATAAAATACAGAACAAAAAAGAAGTCGAAGAATATATCGAGAAAGCGAAAACGAAAAACAACGAAGAGCGGAGCGCTGCGGGCCGTGAAAAAACGGGCGTTGCACTGAGGGGCGTTAAAGCGATCAATCCCGCAAACGGGGAGGATATTCCGGTCTGGGTTGCCGATTACGTTTTGGGCTCGTATGGGACAGGCGCGATTATGGCGGTGCCGGCGCACGACGAACGGGATTTTGAGTTCGCGAAGAAATATAAATTACCGATAAGGGAAGTTATTATTCCCGAGCGGATCGATAAACGGAATCCGCCCGTGCCGGGTAAAAAAATCGTGGAGCGCCGGAATGTTCATGCGTTTGTCCGTGATCCTCGAAACGGCAAGGTTTTATGCTTGCGCTGGAAAAAGCATCCATGGGTTACTTTTCCTATGGGCGGAATCGAAGAAGGCGAAGATGTTATCACTGCGGCGCGGCGGGAAGTGAAAGAAGAGACGGGCTATAACGATATAATAAATCCACGGGTTATTGGCGGGGAGGTGCGTGCTCAGTATTTTGCGGCGCATAAAGACCAGAACAGGGTTTCTTATACGACATTAGTCGTATTTGATTTGGGAGATGATGAGCGCGTGCCGATCGCATTGGAAGAATCGGACGAGCACGAAACGTATTGGGCGGACTCGGGCGATATTACCGCGGCGAATATGACCCATGCTGAAATGGATATTTGGCTTGCGCGGCTCGCGCATGAAGAAAATGCGATTTATACGGAAACGGGCATTTTAGTGAATTCCGGAAAATTCGACGGCATGGATTCGGAAAAAGCGAAATGGGAAATTACGAAATTTGTCGGCGGCGAGCGGAAGACGCAGTTCCGTTTGCGCGACTGGCTGATTTCGCGCCAGCGGTATTGGGGGCCGCCGATTCCGATGATTTATTGCGCAATTTGTGCAGCGGCAAAAAAGGGCGAGAATAAAGACATGCCGGGCTGGTATGCGGTGCCGGAAAGCGATCTTCCCGTAATATTGCCGTCCGTCAGGGATTTTCGTCCGACGGGATCGGGGCAGTCGCCTCTTTCGTCCGTAAAAAATTTTCACGAAACGAAGTGCCTCGCATGTGGCAGTGCGGCGCGTCGCGAGACGGATGTTTCGGATACGTTCCTCGATTCGGCGTGGTATTATCTCCGTTATTTAAGCACGGAAAATATCGAAGAGCCGTTCGACAAGCAAAGAGCGAAGAAGTGGCTGCCGGCGGAAATGTATATCGGCGGCGCCGAGCACGCCGTCCTCCATCTATTATATGTCCGGTTCGTCGCGATGGCGCTGCACGACGGGGAGATGTTCGATTTCGAAGAGCCGTTCAAAAAATTCCGGGCGCACGGGCTGGTTATCAAGGACGGGGCGAAGATGTCGAAATCAAAGGGGAATGTGATCAATCCCGACGCGTATATTAAAAATTTCGGAGCCGACACGCTGCGGATGTACCTTATGTTTCTTGCGCCGTTCGAGCAGGGCGGGGATTTTCGCGACGGCGGCATTTTGGGGATCGATCGATTTTTACACCGCGTGTGGAAATTAGGGGAAGCATGCGGAATACGGAATGGAGCATTCAGTATGCAGGATACAAAAGGAGGAAATAAAGAAGGGAAAGGTAAAAAAGGGGAAAACGCGAACCTTGCGGCGCTCATCCATAAGACAATAAAAAAAGTTACCGGGGATATCGAACAGCTGCATTACAACACGGCGGTCAGCGCGCTTATGATTGCTCTTCGTTCGTTCGAGGATAACGCGCCGTCACGGGAAGATTTCGAAATTTTCCTGAAGCTTTGTGCGCCGTTCGCGCCGCATATGACGGAAGAAATATGGCGCGCAATACTCGGCAATAAAACATCCATCCATTGTTCCGCGTGGCCGTCGTATGACGAGTCGATGATAAAAGAAGATACTTTTACGCTGGTCGTACAAGTAAACGGCAAAGTAAAAGATACGCTTGCCAATGTCGATGCGGCGATTTCCGAAGCGGCGGCGAAAGACCTTTCGCTCGCAAGCGGAAAAATAATATCCGCGCTCGGCGGCAAAAAACCGGAACGGATCGTCTATGTCGCAAAAAAAATAGTGAACATCGTCACCGATCAACAGGGTTAACCGCCCATCGCCCGCCGGCGGCAAAAAACATGGGTAAAAAAATATTAGTTATTCTTTTTATTGTTGTTGCGTTCGGTATCGTTCTTTATGTCGCGAGTTCTCATATATTCGGAAAACTGGCGGGATCCGTTTCCGCGCTTATGCCGCATCTGTCAAGCACGACATTGCAAAGCGGCGTTCGCACGATCGGATCGGCGTCTCCGTCTTTTACGCGCGCTTCGGGCGGCGAGGGCGCAGGTAATCCTTCGGCGGGCAATAGCGTAACCGTGCCGGCGTCGTCCATCAATCCCGCCGATATTCCTTCCGGATATACGCTGGCGCAGCTTTCGCCCTTTTTCCATAAAATAAAATTCGGCACGTTGTCTCCGGGAAATATTTATTCGTACGGCGAAATATCGCTTTCCGATTCCGACCAGTCCACGACGACCATCGATGTGACGGGCTGGCAGATAAAATCAAACCGCGGCGATGAATATATTCCGACGGCGGTGAACCTCTACGATCCTTCCGGCCTTACCCCGCCGACCGATATTCTTCTTTCGAACGGCCAAACGCTCAATATCTATTCCAATACTTCTCATTTCAATCTCCGGTTGAACGAATGCATCGGCTATGTGCAGAACGTGAATCCTTTCAATCCGGCGTTGCCGATGGATTGTCCTTACGCCCGCCAATCGGATATTGCGTCGTTTACCGGCCTATGCCAGCAATACATTCTTTCTCTCGGTTCGTGCGCGTTTCCGGACATGAATAATGCTTCGATTCCGCAAAACGATTATGCCTGCCGCAGCTATCTTGATAACCTGAATTATGGCGGGTGTTTCGCCAAACATGTGAACGACGCCGATTTTTTGTCGAACGAGTGGCGCGTCTGGACGGGGAGCAATGTCATTGACCCGATCCATGACACCGTCCTGCTTTTGGACCGGAACGGACTGCTGGTGGATATGAGGACATATTAGATGCTTTGATAAATTCATCTGTCGTTCCCGCGGAGGCGGGGATCCATGCTTTTGCATTTCAATCGGAATTTTGACCATTGGACTTGATTGAACGTTTGCCATGGGTACTTTCGGATATTTTTCCGGAAAGCGAACAGAAAGCGCCAAGTACCAATTTTCGATGGCAAGTCAAACCTTGAATTCCAAACACCAAAAACAGAAGCGTGGATCTTCGCCTGCGCGGGGACGACGGAGGAAACGCCATTGGCAATCTCTTGACATGATTGCCAATGGCACTATAATAAGAACCGATATGAACGACCGAACAGCGCGCATTCTTGAAGCGGTCATCGAGGAATTTATCGATACGGGCGAGCCGGTCAGTTCGGCGGCGTTGTATAAAAACTACGATTTCGGCATAAAGCCCGCGATGATCCGGCTCGAACTTGAAGCGCTTGAGGAAGACGGGCTTCTGGAACAGCTGCATCATTCGGCAGGACGATCGCCGACCGACCGTGGCTACGAGTTTTTCGCCGAGCGTGCGCTGGATGTGCCGTTTTCGCGGAGGAGCGGCGACATGAAGGAGCTTTTCGAAAAATGCGCGTGGCGTGACTTCCTCGGGAAGCTTTCGTTGGAACTCGGGCTTCTGGGAGTGGCGATGGATCTCGCCGATAATATGGTTTATAAAACAGGCCTTCCTTATCTCGTGGAGAACCTCGATTGGGAAGATCGCAACGGCATCGGCGCCGTCATTCGCGATTTCGAAGCGATGGATGAACGCCTGCCCCGCGCCGCGAAGAAGATAGGAAACGGACCGAAGGTTTTTATCGGCAAAAAAAGTCCCGTGACAAAGAGCGAGAATCTTTCCGTGGTCGGCGGAAATTACGAGATCCGCGGCGCCGCTATTTCGATCTTTGTCATTGGGCCGAAGCGGATGGATTATCGGAAGACGATAAGGATGCTGAGAAGTTTGTGAATTTTTCCGTCGTCTTCGACCTGGTCGAGGACCCGCGCTTTAAGAAGGAGCGATGGAGAAGAGAGCGATGAGCGATCAAGAAGAAAAGACTTGGAAGCGTTGATCCCCGCCTCCGCGGGGACGACGGAAAGGAATGGAAAGGTCTACGCATATTCAAAAGATTATAATCAAATCATGGCTGACGAAGAAAAAAAACTGACATTCGGCGAATTTTATAAACAAAACTGCAGTTCAATTCCCGAAGAAAATAAAGAGGAGTGGGAAATTGTAAATGAGTTTTATAGCGGACAATTACAGAAATGTAATGATGAAAAGAGCGAATATCTCGCCGGCTGGCAGCGGGCGCAGGCGGATTTTGCGAATTATAAAAAGGACGAGCGGAAGCATTTTGATGACGCCGTGAAGTACGGCATTGAAGGAATTATCAGGGATATGATTGGCGTGCTTGATAGTTTTGATCTCGCGTTGCGGATAAATGGAAAACAGCTTTTCGATGCAAAGCCGGATTCCCGCGCCGAAGGCATTGAAAAGGGGATACGCCTTATCCGGTCGCAGATGGAAAATCTTTTAAAGCAACGGGGCGTCGAAAAAATTCCCATCACGTCCGGTGATCCGTTCGATCCGGCGGTCATGGAAGCGATGGCGGAAGTCGAATCGGAACAGCCGCCGGGCGCCGTCGCGGAAGAGATCGAGGCGGGATATCGACTCTATGATAAGATAATACGTGCGGCGAGAGTGGCAGTAAGCAAGGGGAAAGAAGATAAAACATAAAAATGCCGAATTTTATCTTAGGAATAGTCGCGTTGGTTTTGTTCGTATCTGGAAAGATCTTGCCGTTGATAATTCCTCGTGATCATCAACCAGAAGATGATTTACCAGAAAGGCAAGTATCAGCTTTGGGTATTTTACCAGTTGCGGATGCTTACTACTCAAGGGGAACTACTGCTATTGTTGTTCAACTCATAAGTAAAAACGTCGAAAATTAATCTAATTTTAAATAAACATTATGGCTAAAATACTTGGAATCGATCTTGGGACGACGAATTCGGCGGTGGCGGTGATGGAGGGCGGCGAGCCGAAGATCCTTGAAAACGCGGAAGGCAACCGCACGACGCCGTCCATCGTGGCGGTATCGAAATCGGGCGAACGGCTCACGGGACTTCTTGCGAAGCGGCAGTCGGTGACGAATCCGAAGAACACTATTTTTTCGGTGAAGCGTTTGATCGGCCGGAAATTTTCGGATCCGGAAGTGGCGCGCGACAAGGCGTGGCTTTCGTACGACGTGCAGGCGGGAGCGACGGGCGGCGTGGAGGTGAAAATGGGCGATAAATCATATTCTCCCGAAGAAATTTCCGCGGCGATTTTGGGTAAATTGAAAGCCGATGCCGAGGCGCGGCTCGGTGAGAAAGTGGACGAAGCGGTCATCACGGTGCCGGCGTATTTTGACGATGCGGAACGGCAGGCGACGAAGAACGCCGGCGAAATCGCGGGACTCAAAGTGCGGAGGATTATCAATGAACCGACGGCGGCGGCGCTTGCGTACGGCTTGAACAAACAAAAAAATGAGAAGATCGTCGTGTATGATCTCGGCGGCGGCACATTCGATATTTCCGTGCTCGAAGTCGGCGACGATACGGTCGAAGTGAAAGCGACCGGCGGCGATACGCATTTGGGCGGCGATGACTTCGATAAGAAGATTCAGGAATATCTTGTTGCGGAATATAAAAAACAGGAAGGCATCGATATTTCGAAGGACTCGCTGGCGCTCCAGCGTTTGAAAGAGGCGGCCGAAAAGGCGAAACATGAACTTTCAACCGCGATGGAAACGGAAATAAATCTGCCGTACATTTCTTCGGACGCGAACGGCCCGAAGCATTTCCTTATAAAACTTTCGCGGGCGAAACTTGAATCGCTTGTTCAGGAATATATCGACCACTCTATAGAACTTACCAAAGAGACCGTTACGGCCGCAGCGCCGAAGGGCGCGGGATTCAAAATTTCCGACATCAACGAGGTGATCCTCGTCGGCGGCCAGACCAGGATGCCGGCGGTGCAGGAAGCAGTGAAAAAACTTTTCGGCAAAGATCCGCACCAGGGCATCAATCCCGATGAAGTGGTGGCGCTCGGCGCCGCGGTGCAGGCGGGTATTCTGCAGGGCGACGTGAAAGATATTCTGCTTTTGGACGTGACGCCGCTTTCGCTTTCCATCGAGACCTTTGGCGCGGTTGCCACGCCCATGATTCCGAAAAACACGACCGTGCCGACATCGAAGTCGCAGGTGTTTTCAACGGCGGCCGATAATCAAACCTCGGTCGAGGTGCATATTGTCCAAGGCGAACGGCCGATGGCATCGGACAACAAGACGCTTGCGCGGTTCATTCTTGACGGCATTCCGCCGTCGCCCCGCGGCCTGCCGCAGATCGAGGTGACGTTCGATATTGACGCGAACGGCATTCTGAATGTTTCCGCGAAGGACAAGGGTACGGGCAAGACGCAATCGGTGAAAATCGAAGCGTCCACCAATCTTTCGAAGGACGAGGTTGAAAAATTGAAAAAAGAAGCCGCCGAACATGCGGTGGAGGATGCGAAAAAGAAAGAACTGATCGATGCACGCAACCAGGCGGAATCGACGATCTATCTTGCCGAGAAATCAATGCGTGACGCCGGCGATAAGGTGCCGGCCGACGTGAAAACATCCATTACGGAAAAATTGGAGGAACTTAAAAAAGCGAAGGAAGGCGAAGATAAGGATGCCATCATGCGCGCGCAGGAAGCGCTTTCCGCGGAGCTTCAAAAAATAGGCCAATCGTACTACAATAAGGAAAATCCTGCCGAGGATAATAAAACCGAAGATAATAAAGACGTTCCGGCCGGCGATAGCCAGGACGACAAAGATGGCGGAAACGAATCCCGATAGAAAATTTAATCAGGACATACGCATTTGAAAAAATCATAAAAACTTTCTCCTCTGTCATCGTTCGTCCTCGATCGTGGTCGAGGGTAAATTCCGACGGACGATTCACGATCCCGATCCGGCGCAATGCTTGTTGCGTCGTCCCCTCGAAGGAGGGGATCCATGCTTTCAATCTTTTTTCTTAATTTTTCAAAGTATGGATCGTCCGGCCAAGCCGGACGATGACAGAGAGAAAATGTCTCGTACCCGGCACAAGCGCGTACATCCTGTTAAAATCACGGAATCTTCAAATTTGACGGTTGTTTTTGCAAACGATTGTTTCATATCGGAAAACGTTTATTAAATTTTCTAACAAGATGGACCAGGGACAGAATCTTATCGATCAAGCCAGGGCATCGCTTGCTCTTTCGGTTGAGAAGAAAAGGCGGGGAACTTATAAATTGATAGCGCTTGACGCTTCAAGTATCCTTGCCGCATTCGTTTTGGGATATTCGTACCGCGAATATCTTGCGAACGGTTTGTCGCCATGGGCCATCTTTGCGGCATTTTTGGTATTCGGAGCCGTTTCGGCGCTCCAGGCGCTCCTGTGCAAGGAAACGAATCGCCGCGCGTTCATCATACTGTGCGAGGTGGCGGTTCTCGGCATATTTTTCTATGCCGTCGATTGGCGTTTCCTTTGTGCGGCCGGCGCAATCGCCTTTATTCTTTTTTTCTGGGGATATCTCAAGAGCCGGTCGGAGATCGATTATGGCATGGATATCCGTCTGTTCAAGGCAACCAGAGGCGTGATAGGGAACGTCCTGACTGGCACGATTATTTTTATGATTGTGATTTATCTTCCTTTATGGCAGCCGGGCAGTGCTTTCATCTCGCAGGAGAATTTCAACGTGTTTTTCGGATGGGTGTCGGGCACTTTGAACGCATTTTATCCGAACGTCAACATTTCGGGTTCTTTCGGAGAATTTGCGAATGGTATTGTAAGTTCCCAGCTTGATACCGTGCCGGCGTTTCAAAGCATGAGCCCCATGGATCAGGCTGCGGCGATAACACAAAGCGCGTCGGCCGTCCTTAATAATCTTTCAAAAAGCATGAAGATTGCGATTCAGCCGTCCGATACCGTGAGCGCGGTTGTTTATCGGCTTATCGTCAATACACTTGCCGGGTGGAAAGATCGGTTCCAAGGCGCGTTTCTCGCCGGATGGAGTATTGCTGTTTTCTTTTTACTGCGGAGCGCGGGAATTATCTTCGTCTGGATCGACCAGTTACTACTCCTTATTTTCTACGAAATACTTCGCGTGTTCCGCTTGATACGGATTAAAGAGGAACCATGGACGAAGGAAGTCATTGAATATTGATTTCTTTTTCTCCGTCGTCTCCGGTTCCGGCCGGGGACCCACGCTTTGAAAAAAATAAAAAGAACAAGACGGGAAGCACGGGTTTCCGCCCGCCAAAGTTTTTCGGAGAAAAACCGAGACAGGCTCTATGCAGGTGAGCCTTTACGGGGACAACAGAGGAGGATGTCTTTAAAAAATTTTAATATGCGGGTATTATAATGAAATCACTTTAAATTATTTTTATGCCAAAAGATTATTACACTATTTTAGGGGTTGCGAAAAACGCGTCAGAGGAGGAGATTAAGAAAGCATACCGCAAGCTTGCGCACGAACACCATCCCGACAAGCCGGGCGGTAATGAGGCGAAATTCAAGGAGATCAACGAGGCGTATCAGGTGCTTTCCGACAAGATGAAGCGCGCGCAATACGACCGTTTCGGCAGTGCCGGACCGGCGGCGGGCGCCGGAGGTTTCAATGGCGCCCAATGGGGAGGGTTTCAGGGCGGCGGACAGCCGAACTGGGAAGGATTCGGTTTCGATCCGCAGAATTTCTCCGGCGCGGGCGATCTCAATGATATTTTCGAGAGCATCTTCGAGGGGTTCGGCGGCCAGCCGCGGAGAAAAACATACGAACGGGGCAGCGATCTTGAAGTGCAGGAACCGATCACGCTTGAGGAAGTTTTCCGCGGCGCCGCGAAGACGTTAAAAATAAGGACGTTCGTGCGATGCGAAGAATGCAAGGGCAAAGGCGCCGAAGCGGGAAGCAGTTTTGAAAAATGTTCCGTTTGCGACGGCAGAGGCGAGATACGGGAGCAGCGCCGGTCGTTTTTCGGCGCGTTCTCGCAGGTGAAGACGTGCGCAAAGTGTCATGGTGCAGGAGAGTTGCCGAAACATCCGTGCAACGTGTGCAAAGGATCGGGAAGGGTGGAATCAACCCGCGAGATCAAGGTCACTATCCTGCCCGGCGTCGAGGATAACCAGCTGATAAAAATGAACGGCATGGGCGAAGCAGGAGAACGCGGCACCGCCGCCGGCGATCTTTATGTGCGCATCCGCGTGCGGCCGCATCAGGTTTTCGAGCGGCACGGGGCCGACCTTGTGGTTGCGCGCGAACTTCACGCGCTTGATCTTCTGCTCGGCAAAAAAGTAGAAATTTCCACGATCGCGGGCGGTAAGATTCAGATCGAGATTCCCGCCGGATTCAATCTCAGGGAATTATTGCGCATTCCGGGCGAAGGCATGCCGCAAATCGGGACGCACCGCCGCGGCGATCTGCTCGTGAATTTTATGATCAAAGCGCCGAAAAAACCGGGCGCGAAAGCGAAAAAGATACTGGAAGAATTGGAAAAAGAAATTTAGCATCTATAAATTTAGCTATCGGTAAAGTTGTCCGAAAATTTTTCCGTTGTCTCCGCGAGAGAGGACTTTTTCAAGTTTTTCTCCGAAAAATTTCCGGGAGCGAGGATCCATACTTTCATTTTTTTGAATATTTCCGTTTTGATATAATGGATTTTATGTCCTGCATATTTATTTCAACCGACAAAAAATCGGTAAAGCCCGACGAAGCGGCGGCGTTGTATGTCGCGCTCGGATGGGGAACGGCGCGCCGGTATTCCGCGGTTCGTATGAAGCGGTCGCTTGCTCATTGCGACATTGTGGTTTCGGCGCGGAACGAAGCGGGGGAACTTATCGGTATCGCGCGGGTATTGAGCGACTTCGCGCTTGATACGAAAATTCTCGACATGGCGATCGACCCCGATTATCAAAAACAGGGCATCGGCCGTGCCATGATGAAAAAGATAGCGGCGCTTGCAAAAGGGACGCCGGTTTACTGCGAGACCGAACGGAAGAATTTTCCGTTCGTTGAAAAATGCGGTTATAAAAAACGGAAAGGGCTTACGGTATTCGTGAAAAACGTCAGCTGATCGGTAGCGTTTTGCAGGCAAATAAGAGCTTTTTAAAAAATCGTCAAAAATCAAATCTCTCTGTCGCCTTCGCGAGGGCGACAAATATGTATTGACATCAAGAAGTCCTTTTTGCTATACTTCTCCCCAAGGTTCCCTCGGAAGTCTATTATGCCATTTATCTATTTCGGAAAACAATTTTGTTTTCTTGAAAGTCACTGCCTTATTTAACGGCGGGGGTATGGATATTCATGCATGAGGATTCCGGGAAGGACCGGAGTTTTTTATTTTTTCTCTTTAATTTTAAATTTTAATTATACAACAATGCCGTTTATTTTGGGTAAAAAATCGAAAATGACGCAGCTATGGAAAGACGGGAAGGTGGTTCCCGTGACGGTTATTGTCGCCGAGCCGAATAAAGTTTCCATTGTGCGGACCAAGGAACGGGACGGTTACGACGCGGTGCAGGTCGCTGCCGGCAGGAAAAAGCGCGAGTTCAAATCCGCCTCAAGCGAAGAAACCGCGAAATTCGCCGTTGGCGATGCCATGGATGTTTCGGCCTTCAATGAAGGCGATAAAGTCCGCGTGAGCGGTACGAGCAAGGGCCGCGGATTCCAGGGCGTGGTGAAGCGGCACGGGTTCGGTGGCGGACCAAAATCGCACGGCCAGAAAAACCGTTATCGCGCACCGGGTTCCATCGGCAGCACGGCATTCCAGCGCGTGCTCAAGGGAAGGAGGATGGCGGGCCATATGGGCATGGATCGCGTGACGATAAAAAACCTTGAAATTGCGGGCATCGATAAAGAGAAAAACCTGATTTATCTCCGCGGCGCCGTTCCTGGCATGAGAGGAACCGTGGTGGAAATATTGAAGAAGTGAAAAACTATAATAGTGAAAAATGAATATAATCAAAAATATTAGTCATAAAGTGAAGCATCCATTAAACTATTCGCTTTTCACTATTATAACTTTTAACTTATTTTTATGGAAACAGCCGTTTATAATTTAAAGAACGAAAAAGTAGGTACGGTGGAATTGCCGGACCGTGTTTTCGGCGCGAAATGGAATGCGGCGCTCGTGAAACAGGTGTTTGACGCCCAGCGCGCGAATGCCCGGAGTCCGTGGGCGCATACGAAAACCCGCGGCGAGGTGAGCGGCGGCGGCAAAAAGCCGTGGCGGCAAAAGGGAACGGGACGCGCACGGCACGGTTCCACACGGTCGCCGATCTGGGTCGGCGGCGGAGTATCGCACGGCCCGCGCAACGACAAGGATTATTCCGAAAAAGTGAACAAGAAGATGAAGCGGCTCGCCGTCTTTGCGGTTCTTTCGAAGAAAATGAAGGAAGGCGAAATAAAAGTTTTCGAGAATTTTGCGATTGAAGCGCCGAAGACAAGGGTACTCGCGCCGGCATTGCGGAATATTCTGGGGATGAGAAAGGACGCAAAAAAATTCGACGTGCTTCTGGTCGCGAATACCGGCAACGAGAACCTTTTCCGCGCTTCGGCGAACCTCACGAAAGCGAAAGCGTTGAACGCCGACTCGCTCAATATCTACGACATCATGAACCACAAGAATTTTTTCATGGAAAAAGGAGCGGTGGCAACGATCGAAAAGCATTACAAAGTTTAAAACGCGCCACTATTCCAAGGATTGAATAATTTATAACATCATGATTGATTCTTTTATCATAAAAAAACCGTGGGTGACGGAACGGGCGACCGATCTCGGCGCGCTGGGCCAGTATGTTTTTATCGTGAAGCCGCATGCGACGAAGCCGGAGATCAGGAAAGCGATCCATGCAATCTATAAAGTGGATGTTGTTTCCGTGAATGTGACGAATCGTCCGGCGAAGCGGAAGCGTTTCGGCGGCATCATGAAGGGGAAAAAGGAAGGATATCGGAAAGCGATCGTAACATTAAAGGAAGGGCAAAAAATAGAGATACAATAATTAAACGAAAAGTGAAAAACTAAAAACGAAAAACGCAGGTATTCGCTCCGCGCATTCATTCACTTTTTGCTATTCACTATTAACTTTTCACTTTATTCCATGAAATCCTATAAACCTACCACTCCGTCGCGGCGGCATATGACGACCTCGAATTACCGGGGACTTACCAAAGTCGCTCCGTGGAAGCCGCTTTTGGCAAAGGTTTCTTCCCGCGCCGGAAGGAATTCGCAGGGACGCATCACGGTGCGCCATCAAGGAGGCGGCAATAAAAAACGCTATCGCATGATCGACTTCAAGCAGAACCGTATGGAAAAAGCGATCATTGAAACATTGGAATACGATCCGTACCGCACGGCGTTCATCGCGCTCATAAAATATCCCGACGGGACGCGGAGCTATATTCTCGGATGGGAAGGGCTTGCGACGGGTACGGTAATCGAAACGGGGGAGTCCGCGCCGCTTGCGGCAGGCAATCGGATGAAGCTCAAGAATATTCCGGTGGGTTATCGTGTTTTTAACGTGGAAATGATTCCCGGACATGGCGGCCAGCTCGCGCGTTCCGCGGGATCGTACGTTGAAGTGCTTGCCAATGCCGACAATTATACCGATCTGAAAATGTCGTCGGGCGAAGTGCGCCGCGTTCCGTGCGAGTGTCTTGCTTCGTTGGGGCAGGTTTCAAATGCGGAATGGAATTTGATCACGATCGGGAAAGCGGGCCGTTCACGATGGCTTGGCATCCGGCCGACGGTGCGCGGTAAAGCAATGAATCCCGTCGACCATCCGTACGGCGGCGGCGAAGGAAGCCAGCCGCGCGGCACCAGAAAGCCGAAAGACATCTGGGGCAATATTACGGGAGGCCATAGGACGCGCGATAAGAAGAAGCGGTCGGGCAGGCTTATCATAAAAAGACGGAAATAAATTAAACGAAAAGCGAAAAACGAAAAACTAAAAATGAAGATATTCGCTCCGCGCATTCATTCACTTTTCACTTTTCACTATTCACTTTAAACTTTTCACTTATTATCATGTCACGATCACTTAAAAAAGGCCCCTACGTCGATCCGAAGCTTCTTTTGAAGATTGCAAAAATAAAGCCCGACAGCGGCGAGGTTATCAAGACGTGGTCGCGCGCTTCGGAAATCGCTCCGGAGATGGTGGGATATACGTTCGGGGTCCATAACGGGAAGATATTCATAGAAGTGAAGATAAGCGAAGAGATGGTCGGCCACCGGCTCGGAGAATTTTCTTTGACGAGAAAGTTCGTCCGCCACGGCGGTAAGATTCAGAAGGATCTCGAGATGAAGACGGCGGCCGCGCAAAAAACGGCGGCAGTGGCGGCAAAGAAAAAATGACGAGAATGGTGTCGCGAAAAATATAACATCGGAAACGCCGCGACGCTGAAATATTACAATATTACAAATCATGGAAAAGCAAACCGCACAATTGAATTATCTGAAGATTGCGCCGCGCAAAGTGCGGAGCGTTGGCGATCTCATCAAGGGACTTACCGTGAACGAAGCCGAGGCTCAGCTTCTGGTGCAGCGCCGGCGCCCGGCTAAATCGCTCCTGAAGCTCTTGCGTTCCGCGGTCGCTAATGCTAAAAACAACAAGCGGCTGAATGTTGACCATCTTTTCATCGAGAGTATCCGCGTGGACAAAGGACCGATGTTGAAAAGGTCTTTACCCCGCGCGCGCGGCAGTGCTTCGCCCATCCATAAAGTGATGAGCCATGTGACGCTTGTGCTTGGCGTGAATGAAAATCTGAAGCCGCGGTTTACCATTGTGGTTCCGAAAAAAGCGAAACCGGTACCCGGTCAGGAATCATATAAAGGAAGCAGGTCAAAAAGAGCGCCGTCCGTCAAAAAAGGAACCGGAACATTGGCGGAAAAGGAAAACGTCGAGATGAAAAAATCGGGGTTTTTGAAAAAAGTGTTCAACCCGAGCGCGCGGCAAAACAGAGGAGATAAAGTTTAATGAATAGAGAATTTAGAATTTAGAATGGAGTAGGAATACAGAATTCCGAGTCCGACCACTAAATTCTTTATTCTCAATGCCACTAAAGACATGGGACAAAAAATAAATCCAAATTCATTCAGATTGGGAATCGTCCGGAACTGGCCGGTGCGCTGGTTCTTGAAGGGCGGCTACGGGAAATATCTCGAAGAGGATGAAGCGATCCGGAAGGTCGTCAACAAAAAGATCGGCGAGGCCGGCATCGCCGCGATAGAGATCGAGCGCACGCAGGGGAGTTTGCGCGTGTTCATCAAGGCGGCCCGTCCGGGATTCGTCATCGGCCGCGGCGGCAAGGGAATCGAAGAGCTCAATATGGCGGTCGCGAACGCGTTGCGCAAAGTGAGGAAAAACAAAGCGCCGGTCAATCTGAATCTGAACGTGGAAGAGCTCAAGCGCACGGAAGTTTCCGCGCAGTATGTCGCCCAGCAGATCGCGTGGGACCTTGAAAAAAGGATGAAGTTCCGCCGGACGATGAAAAAATATCTGGAGCAGGTCCAGCAGAGCAGGGACGTGAAAGGCGTGAAGGTATTTCTTTCCGGGCGGCTTGACGGCAACGAGATCGCGCGGCGGGAATGGCTTGCCAAGGGTTCCATCCCGCTTCAAACGCTCCGCGCCGACATCGATTACGGCACGGCGACGTCGCGTACGACCGCCGGTGCTATCGGGATAAAAGTCTGGATTTATAAAGGAGAGATATTCGCGAACGAAGAAAAAAAGAAAAACGAGGAAAAATTACAAAGAGAAAGACGAGGATAGAAAAGTTATAATGTTGTAATGAAAAATGCGGCATGAGAACGCCTGAACATTACAACGCTACAACAATCAATATGCTTATTCCCAAAAAAGTAAAACATAGAAAGTGGCAGAAAGGACGCTCAAAAAAGCGGAAGGTTGAAACACGCGGCATTGAGTTGAATTACGGCCAGTTCGGCCTCAAAGCCATGGGGTCTTCGTGGCTGACCTCGCGGCAGATCGAGGCAGGGAGAAAGACCATCACGAACTTTCTCAAAAGGAGCGGCCGCCTTTGGATACGCGTTTTTCCGGACAAGCCGATCACGCTGCAGGCACCAGAAAAAACTTTGGGCGGCGGCAAAGGATCGGTCGACCATTATGTCTTTCCCGTAAGGCCCGGCAGGATTATTTTTGAGATTGACGGCGTGCCCGCCGAAACGGCAAAAGAGGCGTTGCGCCTCGCATCGTTCAAGCTTCCTTTTAAATGCAAAGTAATCAGTAAAGAACAGAGATAAGAAAATTAAAATATTTTTTTAATCGCTGACGATTTTTATCATGAAGAAAAAAGAACTGCAAGAATTAAAAAGCAAAACGGCCGGTGATCTCGCGCATCTTGCGCGCGAAGGATCTGAGAAATTACGGGCGCTTAAATTTGACTTGTCGGCCGGAAGGGTGAAGAATGTGAACGAGATTCGCGCGCTCAGGAAGAATGTGGCGCGGATGCAGACATTTATAAAACAAACGAAAAACGAAAAGTGAAAAACTAAGAATGCAGATATTCGCTTTGCGAATTCATTCACTTTTCACCAATCACTTTTAACTATTGACTTATTATCATGACCGCATCAACGAACCAAAAGAAAATAAGGAAGATCACGGGCGTCGTCGTTTCCGATAAGATGGCGAAAACGCGCGTGATTGCGGTTACGCGTTCAAAAAAGCATCCCAAGTACCTCAAATATTACGAGGTAGTGAAAAAATTCAAGGCGCATGACGAGAACAACGAATACAAAGCCGGCGACAAAGTGGTTATCGAGGAAACAAGGCCTCTGTCGAGGGAGAAGAGGTGGAAAATAATACAAAAGATATAAAGGTTGTAATGCCGTAGGGTTATAATGTTCCCGTGCCGCATTTTCCATTACAACTGCAACATTAAAACATTCCAACGTTATAACAATCAATCATCATGATACAGGAACGATCCATTTTAAAAGTTGCGGACAACAGCGGCGCGAAAATCGTGCGGTGTTTTCGGATACTCGGGGGTACACGGCGGCGGTATGCGGGCGTGGGTGATATCGTGGTCGCTTCGGTGCAGACCGCGGAACCCCGGAAGGCAGTGAAGAAAAAAGACATCGTTAAGGTTCTCATCGTGCGTACCAAAAACGCTCTGCGCCGCAAGGACGGTTCGTATGTCCGGTTCGACGAGAACGCGGCCGTGGTGGTTGATGCTAAAAAAGAACCGGTTGCGACCCGTATTTTCGGACCGCTTCCCCGCGAGCTCAAGGAAAAAGGATACGAAAAACTGATGACTATGGCGGAAGAAATCGTATGAAAAAGTTAAAGAGTTATAGTGTTGTAATGTTCTATCGATCGAGGACGGTCTCGTTATAGTGAGCATTTTCATTACACCATTGAGAACATTACACCATTAAAACATTACGATCATGAACTTAAAAAAAGGAGACGCCATCAAAATAATTTCTGGAAAAGACCGTGGCAAGACGGGGGCTGTTTTTACGGTTTTTCCCGAAACGGGGAAGATTGCCGCGGACGGGCTTAATATGTTCAAAAAGCGATCCAAACCGAAAAAACAGGGAGAAAAAGGGCAGATGGTTCTTGTTCCGCGTCCGTTTCCGGCTTCAAAAGCGATGCTTGTGTGCAAAAACTGCAAGCAGCCGGCGCGGGTCGGCCATCGCATGGAGGGCGATAAAAAAGTCCGTTACTGCAAGAAATGCCAGGCCAATACGTAAAATAGAATTCAGAATTCAGAATAGAGAATGAATACAAAAGAACAATCTAAATTCCAAATTCCGTTCTCTGTTCTCAATGCTAAATTCTATATTCTCAATGCTAATTAATTAAGATATGGCAAACAATCAAAAACAACAGAATAATCAGAGGGCAGAAATCCGCGCGTTCTTGGAGAAGGTCGTCGTGGATGCCGGTGTCGGGCGTCTTGGCCAGCAGCCGAACTTCGAAGAAAAAGCTTTGCCGCAGATCGTCCGCGACATTGCCGCGGTCACCGGGCAGAAGCCGCAGATCCGCCGCGCGAAAAAATCCATCGCCGGGTTTAAATTGCGGGAAGGCCAGATCGTCGGACTCCGTGTCACCTTGCGGAAGGCGAAAATGGTTGATTTTTTCGAGCGTTTGATTACAATAGTATTGCCTCGCGTGAGGGACTTCGGCGGCTTGGATCTAAAAACGGTGGATAACGGCGGCGTTCTCGGCGTGGGAATACGGGAGCATGCGGTGTTTCCCGAGATCTCTCCCGAACAGTCGCCGGTTTCGTTTTCTATCGGTGTGAGCATCGTGCCGCGGGCGAAGGACCGCGAACGGTCATTGGAAAAATTCAGGCAATGCGGCGTCCCGTTCAAAAAAGAAAAAAAGCGTAAATAGTTTTCAATGTTTGAATGTTCTCAACGGTGTAATGAAAATACAACCATAGAACACAAAAATTACAACATTCCAACCATTCATTAATCATGGCAAAAGAATCAGTCATCGCGCGGGCTAAAAAGCGTCCGAAATATTCCAGTCGCATCGTGCGGCGCTGTTTCCGTTGCGGCAGGAAGCACGGCTATATGAGGGACTTCAATCTTTGCCGGATATGTTTCCGCGAAATGGCGACCAATCAGCAGATTCCGGGAATAAAAAAAGCATCATGGTAAAAAAATAAACGAAAAATTAAAAGTGAAAAACGAAAAACGCAGGCATTCACTTTTCGAATTCACAAACTTTTCACTATTCACTTTTAACTTTTCACTTAATTATGTACTACGATCTTCTGGCAAGAATTAAAAACGCCACCATGGCAAAAAAGGAAAAGATGACGGTGCCTTTTTCGAAAATGGATGCCGCTGTCTTGAAAGCGCTTGTTGAAAACGGCTATATCAAAAGCGCCGATGCGGAGATCATCGGGAAAGAAAGCGTTATCGTCGTGCGCCTTGCCTATAAAAATAAAGCGGGCTCCGTGAGCGATTTTAAAATCGTAAGCAAGCCGAGCCGGCGTTTTTATTTCGATTATCGGAGCTTGCGTCCGGTAAAGCAGGGCTATGGCGTTGCCGTCCTTTCGACGTCGAAAGGTATTATGACGAACAAAGAGGCAAGAAAACAAAAAATCGGCGGGGAATATTTATTTGAAATATGGTAAATAATAGAATATAGAATATAGGAGACAGGAGACAGAATGAGAATCAATCCACGTTTTCTATTCTCTATGCTAACTTCTAATTTCTAAATTCTAATTAAGACAATGAGCCGTTTAATCAAAAAACCGATCATAATAGAAAAGGGCGCGACCGTTACGGAAAACGGCGGCGTTTTGAATTTTAAGGGACCAAAGGGCGAGCTTACCGTGGCGTTGGTTTCCGGTATCGGCGCGAAGATCGAAGGAGAAAATCTCTGGATAGAAAAAAAGGGGGACGAAGCGCCAAAGGCGATCGCCGGCACCTTATGGGCGCTTTCAAGGAATGCCATGGAAGGCGTGATGAAAGGATTCGTGAAAGTGCTCGAAATTGAGGGCGTCGGATACCGCGCGGTGCTTGAGGGAAAAGACCTTATTTTACACCTCGGATACGCGTTACCGGTCCGCGTTAAGATAGCGGACGGCGTCACGCTTGCCGTCGAAAAGAACGTCATAAAAGTTTCGGGGATCGATAAGAATCTTGTCGGTCTTGTCGCGGCGAAGATCCGCGCGCTGAAGAAGCCGGAGCCGTACAAAGGGAAAGGCATCCGTTATCAGGGAGAGGTTATCCGGAGAAAGGTTGGCAAGAAAGCGGGAACAGCCGCGTAACGCGTAAAAAGAATAAATAGGATAGAGAAAACGCAGAAGATAGAGAAGATAAAAGAATCCATCTAAATCCTATATTCTCAATATTAAATTTTAATTAAAACATGAATCCAAGAAAAAAACTCAACCAGGTGAGAATGCGGCGCGCGCGAAAGACGAAAGCGAAGATTTTCGGTACCGCCGCAATGCCGCGACTTGCGGTTTATCGCAGCAACCGTTCCATCGCCGTCCAGCTTATCGATGACCGCGCGGGACGCACCTTGATTTCGGCATCGAGCAAAACGCTTCCAAAATCGCCGGAAAAAAAGACCAAAAGCACGGCGGCTTTTTCCGTCGGAGAGCTTGCGGGAAAAAAAGCCCTTGAAAAGGGTATCACAAAAGTAGTTTTCGATCGCCGGTCTTATAAGTTTCATGGCAGGGTAAAAAACATCGCCGAAGGCGCAAAAAAATCAGGACTCGTCATTTAGTAATATCAAATAATCTAATTCATCATGTTCAAAAGAGGAGATAGGCCAATTAAAAAGGAAGAGTTTAAGGAAAAAGTGCTTGATATGCGCCGCGTGACGCGCGTCGTCGCGGGCGGGAAAAGATTCCGTTTCCGCGCGACGATCGTTCTGGGCGATGAAAAAGGAAGGGTCGGCATCGGTATAGGAAAAGGCCTCGACGTCCAGCAGGCGGTCGGAAAAGCGAAGGCGGACGCGAAGAAAAATATGCTCACGGTCAATTTGCGGGAAGGCCGGACTATCGCGCATGAAGTCGATGCGAAGTACAGCGCGGCGAAGGTTCTCGTGAAGCCGGCGAGCCGCGGCCATGGATTGCGATGCGGCGGTTCCGTGCGTTTCGTGCTTGCGTTCGCCGGCATCAAAGACGCGACGGGAAAATGTCTCGGCAGGACGCCGAATAAACTGACCAATGCCATGGCAACTATCGAGGCATTGAAGAAACTGAAAGCGTAAATAAAAAATAGAATATAGAAATCAGAATTTAGAATAGAGCATACAGAAGATAAAAAAATAACCAATCTAAATTTAAAATTTTGCTTTCTATTCTGATTTCTAAATTCTAATTAAGACATGAAACTACATTCTCTCACCTCAATTCAAAAAAGATCCCAGCGTATCGGACGCGGCGGAAAACGCGGCAGTTATTCGGGACGCGGCCAGAACGGACAAAAATCCCGCGCGGGCAGGAGAATCCGTCCGGCGGAGCGCGATCTCATTATCCGGCTGCCGAAACTGCGCGGCTTCCGGAATAAACCGAAAAACGAAAAGACGGAAGTGCTCAATCTTGGCGTATTGTCATCCGCGCTTGCACGCCGGAACGGTTCAAAATCGGGCGCAAAAGACAAAGATCGGGTTATCGTTACGGAAGCGTTTTTGAAAACCGCGGGACTGCTTGGAAAGAAATTCAAAGGAACGATAAAGATACTGGGAACCGGCGCTATTGCGTTTCCCGTTTCCGTGCAGGGCATTGCGGTTTCCGAAAGCGCGAAGAAAAAAATAGAAAAAGCCGGCGGGAAGATAGAGTTATAGAGTTGTAATGTTCCGTCAACCGAAGACGGTTTTGTTGTAGTGAGCGTTTTCATTACAGCATTTCGGACACTACAACATAGCACGCTGTAATATTACAACACTCCATGAACCGTTTCCTTCAGATTTTCAAGATCAAAGAATTGCGGAACAAGGTTTTTATTGTCGCCGGTCTTTTGGTCGCGTATCGCGTGTTCGCCGCAATCCCGATCCCGGGCATCGACGCGGCGCGCCTGCAGAATTATTTCAACACGAACCAGTTTTTCGGTTTTCTCAATTTCTTTTCGGGCGGCGGGCTTTCCAATCTTTCCATCGTGATGCTCGGCGTGGGGCCGTACATCACCTCGACGATTATCATGCAGCTTTTGACGATCATTTTCCCGAAGTTCAAAGAGATGTATTACGAAGAAGGCGCGGCGGGGCAGGCGAAATTCAACCGCTATTCGCGGATGCTTGCGGTACCGCTCGGCTTGGCGCAGGGCTATGGATTTCTCACCCTGCTTATCGCGCAGGGCGTGATTGCCCGTCCGGATCCTTTCAGTATGATCCGGAATGTGATCGTCATTGCGTGCGGCTCGATCATCGCGCTGTGGCTGGGCGAGCTCATTACCGAACAGAAGATCGGCAACGGCATTTCGCTTATCATTTTTGCGGGGATCGTAAGCAAGCTTCCTTCGGGCATCGGCGCTGCATTCGCGACCTATACGCCCGGGCTTTTGACCGCTTATCTTGCGCTTTTGGCGGCGGGCGCCCTGCTTATCGCCGGCGTTGTCTATCTGAACGAGGGCGAGCGGAAAATTCCCGTTGCCTATGCGCGTCGCGTCCGCGGGAACAAGATGTACGGCGGGTCGCAAAGCTATCTGCCGCTCAAAGTGAATCAGGCGGGCATGATTCCGCTCATTTTCGCGATTTCCGTGCTGCTTTTCCCGCAGTTTATAGCGCAGATAGTCACTATTTTTTCGTCCTCTCTCGGCGTAAAGGTGAATGATCTTGCGACGGCATTCATGGCAAACCAGTTCGCTTACAATATCGTGTACTTCCTTCTTGTTTTCGTTTTTTGTTATTTTTATACTTCCATCACGTTTAATCCCGAAGAAGTGGCGAAGAACCTCCAGCGGAGCGGAGGATTCGTTCCCGGCATCCGTCCCGGCGAGAACACCGAAAAGTTTTTCAGCAGTGTCGTGAACAGGATCACGTTCTGGGGCGCGGCGGGCCTGGGCTTTATTGCGATCGTTCCGAGCTTGATCCAAAGATTCACCGGCGTCGCGACATTGACGGTCAGCGGCACGGCGATCCTGATTGTTGTCGCCGTCGCGCTCGAGACCATGCGGCAAGTCGATTCGCAGTTGACGGTAAGGGAATACGAGGGGATTGAATAGTAAAAAATGTTGTAGTGTTGTAGTGTTATAAATGTTGCAATGAAAAATATGGCACGGGAATAAATAATAGAACATTGCAACACTCCAACATTTTTATGCGCAAGATTGCCATCATTTTATACGGGCCGCCGGGAGCGGGAAAAGGAACGCAGGCTAATCTTCTTGCCGCCCGGCTCGGCGTAACGCATTTTGACAGCGGAAAATTCCTGGAAAGCGTCGTGCATGATCCGGCGCGGCAAAAAGAAAAGATTATCAAGCATGAGCGGAAGCTTTTTGACGACGGTATTCTTATGACGCCGAGCTTCGTGCTCCGCGAGGTTGCGAACGGGGCGAAGCGGATCGAGAAAGCGGGTTTCGGCGTCGTTTTCAGCGGTTCGCCGCGTACGGTGTACGAAGCGGAAGGGCTTTTCCCAATTTTGGAGCGGTACTATGGAAAGAAAAATATTTTTGTTTTTGAATTGCGCCTGCCGCCAACCGGAACCGTGGAAAGAAACAGCAAGCGGATGATATGCTCTATCTGCGGCTATACGCTCCTCACGAAATATTATCCGACGGCGCATGCGAAATATTGTCCGGTATGCGCGGGGCCGTTTTATAAGCGGACGCTTGATGATGTGAAAGTCATTGCGGTCCGCCTTAAGGAATACCGCGAACGCACGGAACCCATTTTCGGATTTTTGAAAAAACGCGGTTACCGCATCAGAATTCTTGATGCCGCACCCGCGCCGTACAAGATATTCCTTAAATTGAATGATTACCTTAAAGACGCCTGAGGAGATCGGCATAATGGCGGAAGGCGGCCGGATTCTCGGCGACGTTCTGCGGGAGCTTAAAATTGCCGCGCGGGCCGGTGTTGCGACGAAAGAACTCGATGCGGTCGCTTACAAAGCGATTTTGCGCGCGGGCGCAAAGCCGGCGTTTTTGCATTATCGTCCGGCAGGCGCCGCGCACGGATATCCTGCAACGTTGTGCGCCTCGGTCAATGACGTCGTTGTCCATGGCGTTCCGTCCGGTTATTTATTGCAGGACGGGGACGTCCTCAAACTCGATTGCGGCGTCCGTCATAAAGGTTTTTTTCTTGATGCCGCGCTTACGGTCGGCATCGGGAGCGTCAGCGGGCAGGCAAAGAAACTTATGACGGCGGCGGAAACGGCGCTTACGGCGGGCATCAAAGAAGCGCAACCCGGGAAAACGCTTGGCGATATCGGTTTCGCGGTTGCGCGCATCGCGAAGAAGAACGGTTTTTCCGTCGTTGACGGATTGACCGGCCATGGCATAGGGCGCGCGCTCCATGAGGATCCTTACGTCTGCAATTTCGGCGTCCGCGGCGCGGGCGAACTGTTGCGCGAAGGCATGGTTATCGCGATAGAGCCGATGTTCGCCGCGGGCGCGGGCGCAATACGGGAACTGAAGGACGGCAGTTATGCCGCGCGGGACGGATCGCTTACGGCTCATTTCGAGCACACGGTGGCGATAACGGAAAACGGACCGCGCATATTGACGGAATAGTTTTTATAAGAAAAATTGCCGTCTTCGCGGCTCCGACCGATGACCGGCGCTTTTTTAAAATAAAGACAAAAGATCGGAAGCATGATCCTGTTTTTCGGGACGACGGCAGAGGAGACAGAGAGGGATTCTTACGTTTGTGAGGATGGTTTTAAAAATAAATTTTCATAATACAACTCATTGCCATGGCGAAACCTTACCTTTCCATAATTATTCCGGCATATAACGAAGAGGCACGCATTCCGAAAACGCTCATTGATATGGACCGTCGTTTGAGCGGCGTTCCGTATCCGTACGAGATTATTGTGGTGAACGACGGCTCGAAAGACAATACGGCGGCAACGGTTCTTGGCATGGCAAAGATGGTGAAAAATCTTGAACTTATCGACAATAAAGAGAATAAAGGAAAGGGTGGCGCGGTGAAGCAGGGAATGCTTGCGGCGTCGGGGAATATCCGGCTCTTTGCCGATGCCGATAATTCAACGTCCATCGATCAGTTCGAAAAAATGATGCCGTTTTTTTTCACCGGAGGCGAAAAAAAAGTTGAAAGATTCGCTGACGGCTTGGTATCCGGCGACGGTTTATCTTCCAGACTTTTGCCTTATAAAAATCGGGAGGGTAAATCTTCCGCCGACGGCACCTATTACGATGTCGTAATCGGATCGCGCGCGGTCAAGGGCGCCGTGCTCGATCCGGCGGAGCCGTGGTACCGGCAGATTCCGGGAAAGGCCGGCAATCTTGTTATTCAAATTTTACTGTTGCCGGGACTTTGGGATACGCAATGCGGGTTCAAGGCGTTCACCGAAGAAGCCGCGGAAAAAGTATTCGGCGCTTCGCGGATAACGGGATGGGGATTCGACGTCGAAGTCCTTGCGCTTGCGAAACGGATGGGCTATCGTATCAAGGAAATTCCGGTGCATTGGGCGAATGACACGCGATCCCATGTCAAGGCATCGGCTTATCTAAAAGTGTTACGGGAAACTCTTACTGTCCGCTGGCGTCTTTGGATGAACGGGTATATAATAGAGCAACGCGATTCGGATGTAATTTGATAGGACGTGCGCATTTGAAAAAAATATAAGAAAATATCTTAAACCGCAGCGGACAAGGCCCGTCCCTTCGTTATTTTCCGATTATTTTCATCGCCGCAGCCGGACTACATCCCGGAAAATAACCGGAAAATGCCCTGTACCCGGCACCAGCGCGTACGTCCTATAAAATAAAATTAAAATATGTAATGTTCCGGGTGTTGTAATGAAAAAATAACGCTCTCTTATTGGAGCGCTGCGGCATATCTATTATGAATAAGCATTATTTAACAAAAGATCGGCGGGAGGAATTCACGCGGGAGCTTGAAGAGCTCAAAACAAAAAAACGGATCGAGATTGCGGAGCGTCTTCAGCGCGCGAAAGAATACGGCGACCTTTCGGAAAATTCAGAATATTCAGAAGCGCGCGAGGAACAGGCGAGCGTCGAGTCAAGGATATTCGAGCTTGAAGATCTCCTGAGGAAAGCGATCACGATCAGCAAGGACGGCGGCGGCGCGGCGAAAGTAGGTTCGACGCTTACGGTTAAAAAGGGTTCCGGAGAAAAAACATTTACTTACACCATTGTCGGCTCGTACGAGGCAAAGCCGGAGGAAGGAAAAATTTCCGACGAATCGCCGCTCGGAAAGGCGTTTTTAAACCATGAAGCAGGCGAGCGCGTGACGGTCGCGACGCCTTCGGGAAAGAGCGTTTACGAAATAGTGAAGATAGAGTAATGCGATGTTGTAATGATCTGTTGTTGTAGTGAGGAGATACGAGACATTGGAACATTGGAACATTTTTCATGCTTGACGATATTATCAACGACCGGCTCAGGAAACTCGATCTTTTGCATGATGCGGGCATTGATCCGTATCCGGCGAAAACACTGCGTTCTTTTGCGATAAAGGAAGCGCTGGAGCGTTTCTCCGCGCTGATGAAATCGAAGAAAAAGATTTCCGTCGCGGGGCGGGTGATGAGCATCCGTGACCAGGGTAATCTTCTTTTTGTCGATTGCGCCGACGAATCGGGCGCAATCCAGTGTGTTTTTAAAAAAGATAATCTTTCCGATTTTAAAACTTTGAAAGCGGCGCTCGACCGCGGCGACTTTATTTCCGTAACGGGGCCGCTTTTCAAAACCAAAAAAGGCGAGCGGAGCATTGAGGCGCGTTCGGTTGTGATGCTTGCGAAATCGTTGCGGCCGTTGCCGACGGAATGGTACGGGCTGGAAGATGTGGAATCCCGCCTGCGCGAGCGTTACGTCGATCTTGTTCTTCATGCCGATGTCCGTGAAATGTTCCGCAAGAAAAGCCTGTTCTGGGCGGCAATCCGCGAGTTTTTGATTGACGAAGAGTTCGTGGAAGTGGAGACGGGCGTTTTGGAACCGATGGCGGGCGGCGCGGAGGCGGAGCCGTTTCTCACGCATCATAATGTTTTGGACGTTAATTTTTATTTAAGAATTTCGCTCGAGCTGCAGCTGAAAAAATTGGTCGTGGGAGGGTTCGAAAAGATATTCGAGATCGGCCGGGTATTCCGCAATGAAGGTATCGACCGCGAACACCTCCAGGACTTCACGTTTATGGAATTTTATTGGGCGTATCATAATTATGACGACCTTATCGTCATGCTCGAGCGGATGTATAAGCGGGTGATCAAAAAAACCACCGGCGGGCTTACGACGGTATGGCAGGGCAAAAAGATAGATTGGGGGAAAAAATGGCCGCGGCTGGATTATGCGGCGCTTTTCAAGAAGTCGAACGGCATCGACCCTCTCGCTGCCTCGCGCGATGCACTGTACGATAAGGCTGTTGCGCTTCATCTTGCGCCGGAAAAAAATATGGGCCGCGGGCGGCTTATTGATCTTATTTATAAAAAAACGGTCCGGCCGCATCTTATACAGCCTTGTTTTCTGGTCAATACGCCGCTTGCCGTTTCGCCGCTTTCCAAAGCGTCCGCTGCGCGCCCGGGTATCGCCGAACGGGTGCAGATCGTGGCGTGCGGCACCGAACTTGGCAACGGATATTCCGAATTGAACGATCCCGTCGAGCAGCGCGCGCGCTTTGAAGAGCAGATGCGGCTTCGCGAGGGCGGTGATGCGGAGGCAATGCAACTGGACGATGATTTTCTGACGGCGCTTGAATACGGTATGCCGCCAACCGCCGGGTTTGGGATGTCCGAACGGCTTTTCGCCGTGCTTATGGACAAGCCCGTGCGCGAAACCGTGTTTTTCCCACTGATGAAACCAAGGGGATAATATAGAATATAGAAAGAACGAAAACGGATATCGATTTTATATTCTTAATTCTGATTTCTATATTCTATTCCAATATGCTATACTTATTCGTATGGATGATTATAAGCAAAAACTAAACGATCTTCTTGCGACGACGGCGAAAGAAAACGCTTCGGACTTGCATCTTGCGGTAGGGAAGCATCCCACCTTACGCATTGACGGAGTATTGATGCCGCTTCAAAAAGAGCCGCTGTTGACGCCCGAACTGGCGGAAGGGATTATTTCGGAACTTTTAACGCCGGAGCAAAAGATAAAGTTCATAGAGCAGCGGCAGATCGATCTTGCTTATAGCCTGGAAGATAAGGCGAGGTTTCGCGTGAATGTTTATTTCGAGAGAGGGCATTTCGCCGCGGCGCTCCGCCTGGTGCCGGCAAGGATAAAGACCATCGAAGAATTAAACCTTCCCCCATTGCTTCATGATTTCGCGCGGCTTTCCCAGGGGTTCGTGCTTCTTGTGGGACCTGCAGGACACGGGAAATCGTCGACCCTAGCGGCGCTTGTAGATGAAGTAAACCACGTGAGATCCGACCATATCATTACCGTTGAAGATCCCATCGAATATCTTTTTACGCAGGATAAATGCATCGTTTCTCAGCGCGAGGTCGGTGGTGATACGTTGAGTTTCCATTCGGCACTGCGCACCATTTTGCGCCAGGATCCTGATGTCGTCATGATTGGCGAGATGCGCGACGGGACATCAATCGCGACCGCCATGACTGCGGCGGAAACGGGCCATCTTGTTTTTTCGACGTTGCACACGAATTCCGCTTCGCAAACCATTGACCGCATCATCGATTCGTTTCCGCCCGAACAGCAGGAACAGGTGATTTCCCAGCTTGCGGCGACGCTGGTCGCCATTGTATCGGAACGTCTTATGCCGCGGATTTCCGGAGGCAGGGTGCCCGCCGCGGAAATCATGATTGTGAATCCGGCGATCCGGAACCTTATCCGGGAACGGAAGTTCTATCAGATTGACCTGGTCATAGAAACAAGTTTGCAGGAAGGCATGGTTACTTTGAACCGGTCGCTTGCAAATCTCGTGAAAAACAAAGAAGTTTCGCTTGAAAATGCTGAGCTTTATTCGTTGAACCCTTCCGAGTTGAGAATTTTATTGGAGAGGACGTAGGGGATAAGATGCCATTGAAAAGTTATAATGCTGTAATGTTCTTATATCCTAATGTCATCATGCGCGTATTTACACTGCAACATCTACAATATTAGAACTCATACGAAATGAAATTCAAATATCAGGGAAAAACGCAGGAAGGGGAGCTGCAGGTTGGATTCGTTGAAGCTGGCAGCCGTGAAAGCGCCGCCGATATTCTGGCGACGCACGGTCTTTTCGTAATGAGCGTCGCTCCGGTGGGAGGCGCGAACTGGTACGATCGTATTGTCGCGTATCTCAAGCGTCCCCGGCGGAAGGATATCATCGTCTTCACGCGCCAGCTGTCAACACTGCTTCAGGCGCGTCTTCCCTTGGATAATGCCTTGAAAATTCTTTATACCCAGACCGCCAATGCGACGCTCCAGGGCGCGCTATCCGCTATGTCGCAGGACGTCGATTCGGGACTTTCTTTTTCACAGGCGATTGAGCGGCAGGGGAGTATTTTCCCGAGTTTCTATATGGAAATGGTGCGCGCGGCCGAAGTAACCGGCAATATGGATGAGATTGCGGGTTTTCTTGCCGACTATACCGAAAAAGAAGGGATTTTGGCGAGCAAGGCCGCCGGTGCGCTCACCTATCCCGCCATTATTCTTGCGCTCTTCGTCGCGGTTGCTTTTATCATGGTGACGTTTGTATTTCCGCAGGTGGGAACGGTCTTTACGGAAAATGGCGTTGCATTGCCGTGGTATACGCAGGTGCTTTTGAGTTCGGGGACGTTTCTTTCGCAATGGTGGCCGGCAATCGCGGTCGCGGCCGTCGTTTTAGGCGTCGTCATAGTCGATTATTTCCAGACAGAGGAAGGTATCGCTCTTTTTGATTCGTTCAAGATAACGTTCCCGCTTACGAAAAAAGTCTATTTTCCCCTGATCATGGCGCGGTTCGGGAATGCGATGGCGCTTCTGGTCCACGGTGGTATTCCCATTGCGCAGGCGCTTGAGATCATAAAACACATGGTGGGTAATACGTCCTATGAAGAGGTGATAGGCACTATCGCGAATGATGTGCGCGAGGGCGAACTTCTTTCCAATAGCATCGCGAAATATCCTAATTTTTTCCCCGCGCTCGTTTCCCAGATGGCTGCCGTCGGCGAGACCACCGGCAAGACCGAAGAGATGTTCACGCGGCTTTCGGGCATTTATACGCGCGAATCGGACGATATCATGAATAATCTTGTCGATATCATCCAGCCGGTGCTTATGATCGTGATGGGGGTCATGGTCGGGCTTCTTTTCGCGGCGATCCTGGTTCCGATTTACCGCCTGACGGCGAGTATTCAGTGAGGGACTTCACATTTTTATTTTTGAGGGACGGGCTTTCTTAAATCCCTCAAAAATAAAAATGCTCCGTCTGGTGCAGAAAACGAAGGAGGAGTTTTCTTAGCATTCCTTCGCGAACAGGAATGCTCCGTTTGATGCGGAAACGGCCCCGCTGAACGGGATATAAACAAGAAGAGTCCGTTTCAATGTCTTATTTTTCGGAATGACGGACTTACTGTGGATAAACCGGATTTGCGGATGAGCAGAGTATGATATAATAAAAGCATCGATAAAAAGTCGAAAATTTTAAAACTTTCAAAACGAAATCATGCGAAAAACATTTTGCGCAAAAAAAATATCGCGCACGGGGTTCACGCTTATTGAAATTCTCATTGTCGTCGCCATTATCGCTATTTTGGCGTCTATCGTATTGGTCGGTATCGGCCCCACCGAACAGCTCGGCCGCGATGCCCGCCGTGTTTCGGATCTTCACTCGATCCAGACTGCGCTTGAATTATATTATGCCCAAAACGGAAGATATCCGAAAACTATCACTTCTGCTGATTTGACGCCTGCTCTTATCGGCGGCAATGCCGTGCCGCAAGACCCGACAAACAACGCTGCTGCCGGTTATGTATATGGGTATGGCGTATCGACTGACCAACAATCCTATCTTCTGTGGGCAAAACTTGAAAATAAAAGTGGTTCTTCGTTTCAAGGATATACTCCTCCTTCGACAACTGCGCCTGATGGAAGTACCTATAGCAATACGCCGACAGGCGGTAGCTGTGCTGCACCATATTATTGCCTTACGCTTTAACTTCCCCTCTGTCATCCTGGAATTCCGAGGCTTTGCGAGGAATATCCAGGATCCAGAATTAATTCTCTATTATAAATAAACATGGATCCTGGATCGCGGACGAAAACGTCCTCGTCCAAGATGACGGACCTTTTATTTAACCGATCGCGTTGATATCGATCGACGTAATTTTGTATTATAATAAACCGATGTCATCTATACTTCTTTTTCTTTTCGGCCTCGTTTTCGGAAGTTTCGGTTATGTTCTTGCGTTGCGGTACGACGGCGATCATTTCCTGCTCAATCCGAAGGTTGTCGGCGGCCGGTCGTATTGTCCGCATTGCATGGCAACGCTCCGGTGGTACGCATTGATTCCCGTTGTAAGTTTCATCATCCAGGGCGGGCAATGCCGGAACTGCAAAGCGCGCATCAGCTTCGCGTATCCGCTTATAGAATTATTTTCCGGATTTCTTTTTGTCGCGATTGGCGCGCGCGTACAGGCATTTTACGGCATTGCCGGCGGCGGTTTCTGGACACTCACCGTCCTTTGGATAGCGTTTTTTTTCGCGCTCGCCCTGCTTTCGGTCATCGATATCCGCCTCGGCATCATCCCTAACGAGATTTCGATATTCTTAACGGCCGTCGCCATCCTTCTTGTCGGTTTTTCGGCCTCGTACTTCGGTTCCGCGAATGTTTCGTTTTTCGGGCCGTACGCTTCCGTTTTCGGGATTCAGGAAAACATCTGGTCGAGTCACATCATGGGAGCCGTCGCCGGATTTTTGTTTTTTGCGGGGCTCGTCGCTTTCACGCGCGGGAAAGGAATGGGAATAGGCGACGTCAAACTTGCGTTTCCACTCGGATTTCTTTTCGGCTGGCCCGATATTATTTTTCTTTCGGGCGCGGCTTTCGTGTCGGGCGCCGCGATCGGGCTTCTTTTTATCGCGCTGAAAAAAAAGACGATAAAAAGCACCCTTCCTTTCGGACCGTTTCTTGCGCTCGGCGCGGTTTTTGTTTTCTTTTTTGGATCCGGTCTGATGGGATGGTATATCCATATGATGGGGCTGTGATGCATTGCCGTCATCAAATTCATTTCTTTTTCTGTCATCGTCCGCGAAGGCGGATGACCCATGCTTCCAATTAATTCTTAAAGCAAAAACGCGGGCCCTCGCCTGCGCGAGGATGACAGAGAAGAAATATGTTAAAATAAAGAAAAATGAAGCACAATAATTCTTTATTTTCCGATCGCGGAGCTTTCACCCTTATCGAGGTTCTGATCGTTATCGCCATTTCCGCGATGCTTGCCGCAATGGCTGTTGTTTACAGCAGTGTCGGCAGGAACGCAATCGCCCTTTCTTCAGAGACGGCAAAAATATCGGAATTTATCTATCAAGCGAAAGAACTCGCGGCTTCAACGTATGTAACGTCGCAGTCATGCGGGTACGGCGTTTATTTCGACTATGCCCGTAATAAATATTCCATTTTTACCTATGAACCGCAGGGATCTCCTCCGTGTCCCGATAGCGCGTTAGCGTTAAATTCGGTACCTTCCTTTCCCAATAATCAGATGGCGCAGTATAGCGATGCGACGTGGAATGTGCCGATCAAGACAGGCGTTAAGTTTAATGGAAATGGTTCGGCGCTCGTTCTTTTTTATCCTCCCGATCCTACGACGCGCATAAGCGCCGACGGCAGTTCCTGGTCAGATAATAATCCGTTAAACATCGAACTTGTTACCGCTGATGGCACCGCATCGTCAACCATTACCGTGAATGCGGCCGGTGAAATCACAACAGATTGACGCTATAGGACATGATTCCATTTATGAAATCCAAGATGCGGTCAAAAATGAGGAAAGGGCAGTCCCTTATCGAGGCAATGGTGGCGCTCAGCGTCCTTATGGTCGGTTTCGTGGGTATTATGTCCCTCCTTTCGAGATCGTTTTTCTACGAAAGGGATATTTCTGACAGCATGAAAGCGACCTATCTTGCCGCGGAAGGGATCGAACTGACGAAAAATCTGATCGATCACGATATGACGGTCTTTGATGAGTCCGCGGGCGGCGGCGCCGGAGGATGGGGTACATGTTTCGCAAATATAAAGGATTTTGAATTGGACTCCACTATCACCAATTGTACACAGCTCATTCCTTATATCTCTAATTCTAACTTGCCGCTTGATTTCGATTCTCATAGCCATCTTTATGGTTATAACCTGCCGGCTTATGGTTATAGTATGCCAAACGGCACGCCGACTAATTTTCAGAGAGAAATAAAAATCACCCCCAACGGGAATGATGAAATTACCGTTGATTCCATCGTGACGTGGAGTACCGGTACGATCACAAATCAAAATGTCCATTTGGAGGACCACTTTTATAACTGGCAACCGCATTTATAAAAATATGCGTAACACGGCGCGAACTATGGTATGAAAAATTTTTTGCAAAAAAATATAATAGGGAAGAAGGGGATGCGGCACTCCGGCGCGCCGCATTTTGCGTCGCAGGAGGGGTATCTCCTGATCGAGCTTTTGGTCGCTCTCACGCTTTTTTCGGTCATCATTCTTATCGCGGTCGGCAGTTTTGTGAACGCGCTTAAAACCCAGCGGCAGATAACGGCGCTTGCCGGCGCCGAGAACAATCTTGATACCGTACTGGAACAAATGGCGCGCGAGATCCGGACCGGGAGTTCTTTCAATATCAATCCCAACAACAGCAGTAACTATGGGACGTATCAATTTCTTGCATTTACCGGCGCCCAAGGGAACAGAATAAAATATTACCTTCAGGGAGCTACTCTGGAAAAAAGAGACAGTAATATCAACGATGGGCAACCGTTGGATATCACTGGCGGCAATGTCAATGTCCAGTATTTTAATGTCGTTCTTTTTGGAAATGATACCGGGGATCAATGGAATCCGCGTGTTACCATTACGCTCGGCATACAGCCGAAGGAAACATCGCTCAAAGAAGATGTTTTGAATTTGGAAACGACGGTGAGTGCCCGTCATCTTGATTGTAATTTAAGAAATCTCAAGCAACCGAAGTGTTAGAGATTATTGTTTTTATCTTCCGGTTGCTGTTCTGTGTTGTATTCGTCGTCCTTCTGAAGGGGATGGTCTATGCTTTCAATTCGAAATTCCTAAAGCGTAGGCACTCGCCTCCGTGGGGACGACACAATGATCATTATGCGCGGATTTTTAAGTTTGACTTTTCGGTGACGCATGCATTATACTTTCTGCATTATTCATTATGGCAGGCGTACCGGTAAAACATCATTCAAAAGGGAAAGTGGGCCGGCGGCGATCCCATTTGGCCATGAAAAAGGAGCGGCTTTTTGTGTGCAAAAATTGCAGTGCGCCGAAGACGGCGCATCGGATTTGCGCCCAATGCGGAGCGAAATAAAAGTTTTTCGGACCGTTCCGCCGGCAGTTTTCCCGCCGTTCTTTTTAAATCATATGGCTACGAGGCATCTTATCAGGGCGGTTGTGCTCCAATCGTTATACGAGTGGGATTTTTACAACCAAAAAAAGGATATTACGGAAATTCTTGAAAGGAACCTCAATGAATTCGCGCCCGGCATCGATGAACCGGAGTTCGCATGGAAGACCCTGCAGGGGATCGCCGAACATCTTGGCGAGGTGGATGATGTGATTAAAAAGAACGCGACGAACTGGCCTATGGACAAGATTGCGATCATCGACCGGAATATCCTGCGTATCGGCGTTTACGAACTTCTGTTCGCCGAAAAAGGCGAAGTGCCGCCGAAGGTCGCCATCAATGAAGCGGTCGAGCTTGCGAAAAATTACGGCGGGGCGAACGCATCGCGTTTCGTGAACGGCGTTTTGGGGTCGATCTATGAAAGCAAAAAAGCAGAATGGGAGCCGGCGGCGAACGTTGGCAAAACCGTTTGAAATCCTTGAGTATTAATGCCGTCGTTCTTGCGGAGGCGGGGATTCACGTTTTGAAAGAAAAGATTGGAAGCACAGATTATCCGTCTTCGCGGATAACGACAAAGAGAGAATTTTTGACGATGCCGATAACAGTTCAAAAATTTTTCTTGCATTATCTTTAGCTATGAACCCAAAGGACCTGGAAAAAAGAATAGGCGTGACGTTCAAGAACGGCGATCTTTTGACTGAAGCATTGACGCACCGCTCGTACCTGAACGAGTGTCCCAAATGGCGCCTGCCGCATAATGAGCGGCTGGAATATCTGGGCGATGCGGTGCTTGAGCTCATCGTAAGCGAAGCGCTTTACGGTAAATTTCCCAAACAGCCTGAGGGGCGGCTGACGGTGCTTCGCGCGGCGCTCGTCAATTATCAGATTCTCGCGAAGGTCGCGGAAGCGATGGCGCTGGATGATTTCATTCTGATGTCGCGCGGCGAAAAGAAAGACACGGGACGCGCGCGCGAGGTCATTCTTGCGAATGCCATGGAGGCGCTGATCGGCGCGATTTACCTCGATCAGGGTATGAAGAAAACAAAACCGTTCGTTGAAAAGTTCGTGATGAAGCATCTTGACGAGGTTTTGAAGACGGGAAGTTATAAGGATGCCAAGAGCGAGCTTCAGGAAATAATACAGGAAAAGCTCAAAGTGACGCCGACGTACCGCATGCTTGGCGAATCGGGTCCGGCGCACCAGCGCGTTTTCAGGATGGGCGTCTATTTTGGCGAAAAGCTTATCGCCGAAGGCGCGGGAGCCGCGAAGCAGGATGCCGAGCTTGAAGCGGCGCGGAATGCGCTGAAGAAATACAAATAAGCGATTTTTTTTCTGTCGTCCCTGCCCTGTGGCGTGGCGGTTACGCCGCGCCACAGGGCAGGCCTCCGCGCTTTTGGAATTTTACGATGCACGATTTATGATTTAAAATTCAGAAAATAAGACGGGAAGTATGGACCCCTTTTTTCGAGAGAACGACGAAGAGAGCCTGTGAAAAATGAATAGTGAATAATGAAAAGTGAAAAGCGTGAAGAAGTTGATAGTGAAAAATTTAAAACGAAAAATTATGAGTGAGAAATTTTAAAATTATTAATTTAAAATTTTTCACTTTTCGTTTTTCACTTTTCGTTTAATATATGTCCCATTTCCTCAAACGCATCGAATTGAACGGTTTCAAGTCATTCGCGGGAAAAACCGTGCTGGAATTTCCGGCGGGCATCGTTGCGATCGTCGGTCCCAACGGAAGCGGGAAATCGAATATCGTTGACGCTCTCCGGTGGCTTTTGGGCGAACGTGACGCAAAGAACCTCCGCGGAGGAAAGACCGAAGACCTTATTTTCGCCGGATCGGAGAAACGGCCGCGTGTCGGCATGGCACAGGCAAGTCTGCATTTCGAGAACACCAATAATTTTTTTCCGGTTGATTTCAAGGAAGTCGCCGTGTCGCGCGAAGTGCGCCGCGACGGCACCAGTAAATATTTTCTCAATAAATCCGAAATACTGCTCCGCGATCTTATCGATTTTTTCGCGAAGGCGCGCCTCGGTTCCAGGGGGATGATTATCATCGGGCAAGGGGAAAGTGATCTTTTTATACGGTCGACGCCGATGGAGCGCCGCGAAATGATCGAGGAAATTCTGGGCCTCCGCGAATACCAGATAAAAAGGACGGACGCCGCGCGGCGGCTCAAGAACAGCCGCATCAATCTTGATAAAGCGCGCGCGCTTATCGAGGAAATTCTTCCGCACTTGCGGTCGCTGAAGCGTCAGACGAGCCGGTGGGAAAAACGTGAAACGATGGAAGCGGAATTGCGCGAGCTTGAGAATCGTTTTTTCGGTTTCCGTCTCCGCGCAATCTCGGAAAAACGGAAAGCGGTCGAAGCGATTGTCGCTGAAAACACAAAGACTCGCGCGGTCTTTGAAAGCGAATTGCGCGAAGCGGAAGCGCGTGAAACGGAGGTCGAAGCGAACCAGCCGGAAGAAAAGAAGGATCTTGCGGCGGTGAAGGAACAGACACGCCAGCTTTTTGAAAAACGGAATGCGCTGCAAAAAGATCTCGGGCGGCTGGAGGCGCAGATGGAAATGGCGCAGGCGGCCGGCGTGAAAAAATCGGGCGGCTATCCGGCCGACGCGCTTTTGGATCTCGTGCGGAAAATACGGCACGAACTCGCGGCGGCGATGCATAAAGATATGACGGAACTTCAGACGGCAGTGGAAACCATCCTTGAGAAGATCGACGGCGTACTGCATGTTAAGGAAGAAAAAAAACCGGCTGTTGTTTCGGATGACGTGAAGACGCGGTTCGAGGCGATCACGGAAGAATTGCGCGGGCTTGAAGAATTATTGACGGCGCTCCGCGCAAAAGAGGCCGAACTTGAAAAGAGCCAGGAAGCGTTCTACGGCGCGTTCAAGGCGGCGATGGCCGGCGTGCAGACGGCGAAAAATAAAATCGATCTGTGGGAAAAGCAAAACCGCGAACATACGCTTGAAAAAGAAAGGCTTGACCTTATGCGCGACGAGGTTGTGCGGCAGATTGAACAAGCGGGGCGGCGTATGGAAGAATTCGCACTGGCGGACGCCAATGCGAATTTCGTAGACGGGGACGGCGGCCATGCTTCGCTTGCGGAAGCGGAACGGAGGATTTTCCGTTTGCGCGGCGATCTTGCCAGTATCGGCGAGGTGGATGAAATGCTCGTGAAGGAAGCGAACGAGACCGAGGTGCGGTACGAATTTTTGAAAAAAGAATCGGAGGATTTGGAAAAAGCGGTTGCGGATCTCATGCGGCTCATGAACGACCTGAGTGAAAAGATACGGACGGAATTCGACGCGTCGCTTTATAAAATAAACGACGCGTTCAATGAATTTTTCGGCGTGATGTTCGGCGGCGGCACGGCAAAGCTGAAAGTATTGAAACCGGAAGCCGAAAAAATAAAAAGCGAAGAAGGAGAGGAAGGCGAGGCCGAATCGGAAAAAGAGGAAGCCGGGGAAGAGGCGGCGCCGGAGACATACGGCGGCGTCGCGATAGAGATAAAGCTTCCGCGCAAGAAAGCGACGTCGCTTGACATGCTTTCGGGCGGCGAGCGGAGCCTGATCGGCATCGCCGCGCTTTTCGCCATGGTTTCCGTGAGTCCGCCGCCGTTCCTTGTTTTGGACGAGATCGATGCCGCGCTTGACGAACGGAATGCGCGCCGCTTCGCCGGAATGATCAAGGATTTTTCGAAGCATACGCAATTTATCGTCGTTACGCACAACCGCACGACGATGGAAGCCGCCGAGATCCTCTACGGCGTGACGCTCGCCGAAGACGGCACGTCAAAGATCGTGTCGCTGAAACTGGAGAATGCGGTATAGAGTTTTTTCTTATTATGCCGGTGCGTCGCCCCGCTTTCTTTTGTCATTCCGGAAGCCATACCGGCTATCCGCACGCGCCGAAATCCTCTTTTCAATCTATTTAAATCAGGGTATATATAGATGAGTTCCGATAACGGGCCCATAGTTAAATGGTAGAACACCTCATTTGCAATGAGGAGATGGCAGTCCGATTCTGCCTGGGTCCACCAAAGTTTATTCAGCTTAAAAATATTTTGGACGCTTCGCGTTTTCTCGTGCGTTTCAGCCAGAGAAGAAAAGGGTTTTTTGAAATCCACCACGAGCGGGCGTTGACAGGAAATTATTTTTCGCATAGTATTTTCCAATATGCGCTCGGGGCGATAAACGTTCCGCGCGCCGCATATTATGCCGACCATCCATCAATTGATAAAGAAAAACAGGAAGCCCTTGAAATCGAAAACCAAGGCGCCGGCTTTGTCGTACTATATGAATTCGATCCACAACCGGCCGGTTGATTCGGGGTCGCCGTTCAAGCGCGGCGTGTGCCTCAAGGTTTTCACGACGACGCCGAAAAAACCGAACTCCGCTTTGCGCAAGGTTGCGCGCGTGCGGTTAACGAACGGCATGGAGGTGACGGCATATATCCCGGGCGAAAAGCACAGCTTGCAGGAACACTCCATTGTGATGATCCGCGGCGGCCGCGTGAAAGATCTTCCGGGCGTGCGGTATCACATCGTCCGCGGCGTTTTGGATACGACGGGCGTTGAAGGAAGAAAACAGCAGAGGTCGAAATACGGGGCAAAAAGACCGAAAGCGAAGTAAAAGCGTTTTTCCGTCATCCCCGCGGAGACGCGGATTCACGCTTTAAAAAAATAAGACCGGAAGCATAGGTTCCCGCCTTCGCGGGGACGGCAGAGGGGAGCGTTAATTTATTCATAAATAATAATCATCATCATGCGTAAGAAACATATTTACAAAAAAAATCGGCAGGCGGATATGGTTTACGGCAAGGTTGCCGTGGGGAGGTTCATCAATTACATCATGAAGGACGGAAAAAAATCCGTTGCCGAGCGGGTGATGTATGACGCTTTGGACAGGATAAAAGAAACGACCAAAGAGGATCCGATCGCGGTTTTCGAGAAAGCGATGGAGCATGCATCGCCGCTTCTTGAAGTTGCGTCAAAGCGGGTCGGCGGCGCGAACTATCAGGTGCCGCGCGAAGTGCGGCCCGAACGGCAGTTCGTGCTGGCGGTGCGATGGATCCTTGCCGCCGCGCGCGCGAAAAAAGGAAAGCCGATGGCATACAAGCTTGCGGACGAGTTGATCGCCGCATCGAAGAACGAGGGCGCCGCGATAAAAAAGAAGCAGGATACGCATCGCATGGCGGAAGCGAATCGGGCGTTCGCACACTTCGCAAGATAGGCGACACGTTTCGTGTCGTCCTCGCGGAGGCGAGGATCCACGCTTTAATGATTAAAAATTAAGATTGGAAGCATGGATCTTCCGTCTTCACGGAGGACGACAGAGGGGAGCGGATTTAAACTTTTCACTTTTCACTTTTTCATAATATGCCACGCAAATATCCAATAGAAAAAATACGCAATATCGGCATCATTGCGCATATTGACGCCGGCAAAACGACTGTTTCGGAACGGGTGCTTTTTTATACCGGCGTTTCGCACAAGATCGGCGAAGTGCATACCGGCGACACGGTGATGGACTGGATGGAACAGGAACGCGAACGCGGCATTACGATCACGTCCGCTGCGACGACGGCGTTCTGGATACCGACCTATCGCAAAGGAGATAAGGCGTTCGAACATTCCATTAACCTTATCGACACGCCGGGACATATTGATTTTACCGTCGAGGTAAAGCGGTCGCTGCGCGTCCTGGACGGCGCGGTCGTTGTTTTCGACGGTGTTGCGGGCGTTGAGCCGCAGTCCGAAACGAACTGGCGGTATGCGGACGAATATAACGTTCCGCGCTTTTGTTTCATCAATAAGCTTGACCGCATGGGCGCGAGCTTTACGAAGAGTTTCCAGTCCATCATTGACCGGCTCACGCCGAACGCGATTCCCATCCAGCTTCCCATCGGACTCGAGGCAGATCTGAAAGGCGTTATCGATTTGCTTGAGAACAAGGCATACGGATTCGAAGGAGAGCACGGCGAAAAAATAATCGAGTTGCCGGTGCCCGAAGCGATGCAGGCGGAGGTCGCGAAGGCGCGGCACGAACTGATCGAAAAAATCGTCGAAAACGACGATGCGCTGATGGCGATGTATCTCGAGGGCAAAGAGATCGCGCTTGCCGACCTGAAGCGCGTGCTCCGCGTCGGGGTCATCGCGAACAAGGTCGTACCGGTCATGTGCGGTTCGGCCTTAAAGAACAAAGGCGTGCAATTTATGCTGGACGCCGTGGTTGATTATCTTCCGGCGCCGACGGATCTGCCGCCCGTGAAAGGCCATGACCCGAAGACCGGCGCGGAAATTTTTCGCCATGCGACCGACAACGAACCGTTTTCCGCGTTGGCATTCAAGATCGCGACCGATCCTTTTGTCGGCACGCTCGCGTATTTCAGGAATTATTCCGGTGTTCTCAAGCGCGGTTCTTATGTTTTGAATTCGGTCAAGGACAACCAGGAGCGTATCGGCCGCGTCGTCCGCATGCACGCGAACGACCGCGAGGAAGTGGAGGAAATTTATGCGGGCGAAATCGCGGCAATCGTCGGTTTGAAAAACACGACGACGGGGGATACGCTTTGCGATATCGAGGCTCCGCTTATTCTCGAAAAGATCACCTTTCCCGAGCCGGTCATCGGCATCAGGATTGAGCCGAAAACGAAAGCCGACCAGGAGAAAATGGGCATCGCATTGCACCGCCTCGCCGAAGAAGATCCGACGTTCCGCGTCGCGGGCGATATCGAAACCGGCGAAACGATCATTTCCGGCATGGGCGAATTGCATTTGGAAGTGCTCGTCGACCGCATGAAGCGCGAGTTCAACGTCGAAGCGAATGTCGGCCGGCCGCAGGTGGCATACCGCGAAACGATCATGGGCGAAGCGGAAGGCGAAGGGAAATACATCAAACAATCCGGCGGTCGCGGGCAATACGGCCATGCGCGCGTGCGCGTGAAACCGCTCGAGCGCGGCGCGGGATTCGTGTTTTTGGACGAAGTTAAAGGCGGCGCCATTCCGAGGGAATTTATTCCGGCCATCCAGAAGGGCGTCAAAGAAGCGCTTGATAAAGGCATCGTCGCCGGCTATACGATGACCGACGTCGAAGTGACGGTTTACGACGGTTCGTTCCACGAAGTCGATTCTTCGGAAGCGGCGTTCAAGATTGCGGGATCGATGGCGTTCCAGGAAGCGGCGAAGCGCGCGAAGCCCGTGATATTGGAACCGATCATGAATATACAGGTCATCGTCCCCGAGAATTTCATGGGCGAGGTGACCGGCAATGTGAATTCCAAGCGCGGCCGCATTGAGGCCATCAACGACCGGCCGGGACTCAAAGTGATTGACGCCAAAGTGCCGCTTTCCGAAATGTTCGGCTACGCGACCGAATTGCGTTCCATGTCGCAGGGCCGCGGTTCATTCATGATGGAATTCGATCACTACGAACCGACGCCGAGCAATGTTGCGCAGATGATTATAGAAGGAAAAAAGCGATAATATTTCCGATGTCAAATGTCCGCGCTGCGCGGACATCTGACATTAAAGTTCACCGCTGTCATTCTCGCTCTTTCTGTCATCGTCCGCCCTTGACCTGATCGGGGGTCGGGGGCGACGGAAAAGAGGGGCGTGAGGGGTTACGATTTTTTTGATTTGACAAGCAATCCCGACGTAACATATAATCCTTGGATACCCCTGACTGGCGGCATTTGGGTCGATTGGTTTCGCTGCTGCGATGCTCGGAATTTCCGGGCGTCGTTTCATGGAAGGGGACCAGTGAGAATAAATAAAAAATTTAAATAAATTTAATTAAAATAAAACCATGGCAGAAAAAGAAAAATTCTCCCGGGCGAAACCGCATCTTAACATCGGTACCATCGGGCACGTCGATCACGGCAAGACGACTTTGACCGCCGCGATCACGCACGTTTTGTTCATGAAAGGTCTTGCGAAAAAAGAAGAGGGCGTCAATCAAATCGATAATGCTCCGGAAGAAAAAGCGCGCGGTATCACGATTGCATTGCACCATTCCGAGTACGAGTCCGAGAAGCGCCACTATGCGCACGTGGATGCGCCGGGGCACGCCGATTACATCAAGAACATGATTACGGGCGCCGCGCAGATGGACGGCGCGATTCTCGTCGTCGCCGCGACCGACGGTCCGATGCCGCAGACGCGCGAGCACATTCTGCTTGCCCGCCAGGTAGGCGTTCCTTCAATTGTCGTGTTCCTCAATAAATGCGACATGGTGGACGATCCTGAATTGATCGATCTCGTTGAGTCAGAGGTCCGCGAACTTTTGACGAAGCAGGATTATCCGGGCGATACGCTGCCCGTCATCCGCGGTTCGGCTCTGAAAGCGTTGAATACGAAATCGCCGGAAGATCCCGATGCGAAACCGATTTTGGATCTGATTGCCGCTGTCGATACGTTTATCCCCGACCCGGTCCGCGAACTCGACAAGCCGTTCCTTATGCCGATCGAAGACGTTTTTTCGATTGAAGGACGCGGCACGGTCGTTACCGGCAGAGCCGAGCGCGGCAAAGTGAAAGTGAACGAAGAAGTCGAGATCGTCGGTTTGAAACCGACGGTGAAGACCGTCGTGACCGGCATTGAAATGTTCAATAAGCTTTTGGACGAAGGTATGGCGGGCGATAACATCGGCGTCCTGCTCCGCGGCATCAAGAAAGAAGACGTGGAGCGTGGACAGGTCATCGTGAAGCCCGGCAGCGTAACGCCGCACACCGAATTTGAAGGCGAGGTTTACATTCTTTCCAAGGAGGAAGGCGGCAGGCATTCCCCGTTCTTCAAAGGATACAAGCCGCAGTTCTATATCAGGACTACGGACGTGACCGGCGAAGTGACGCTTCCGGAAGGCATGGAAATGGTGATGCCGGGCGACACCGTAAAATTAGTCGTGAAGCTCATTTCGCCCGTTGCGCTTGAGGACAAACAGCGTTTTGCAATCCGCGAAGGCGGCAAGACCGTCGGCGCCGGCGTCGTGACGAAGATCATTAAGTAAGAGCGGGAACGTTGTAATGGTTCAAATGTTATATTGAAAATCAAATTCAATTACGGACACCGCATTACAACGCTAAAATACTGCAGCAATTACAACAGCTAAAAATTCATGGCAAAAAAACAGGAATCGGCCCTTCCGCAAAAACTGAGACTGCGCATCAAATCGTACGATCATAAATTGATCGACAATTCCGCGCGGCAGATCATCGAAGCCGCCGAAAGGAACGACGCGAAAGTGGTGGGGCCGATCCCGTTGCCGACCGAAGTGAAACGCTATACCGTCAACCGCTCCACCTTCGTCAAAAAGGACGCCCGCGAACAGTTTGAGCTCCGCGTCCATAAGCGTCTTGTGGAGATCCAGAGTCCGAACCAGAAGATCATCGAATCGCTTACCAACCTGAATCTTCCCGCCGGCGTGGATATTGAAATAAAAATGGTTTAATAATTGTAATCGTCCACGTATCCTCATCTGCTTTGTTGCGGGTGCCCGCAATCTTTCTCCGTCGTACATTTAGTACGCCTTCGAAAGATTGCTGCCCGCGCCTCGCAGCTGAGGCGCGTGAACGATTACGAACGCCGAGATGACGTCGTAATGAAGAGAGCGTTATAGTGTAGAAAATCCAACATCAGAACAATACAACCGAATAAAAACCCCTGCTTTTGCAGGGATTTTTATTTGTTAATTCTTTTTTCTTACTTTCTTTTCTTTCGGGGCGGTTATGGCTTTCGTGCGGCGCGTTTTGAATTTTTCCACGCGACCGGCGGTATCGATGAGTTTTATCTCGCCCGTGTAAACAGGATGGCACTTGCCGCAGATTTCAACCCGGATTTCGGGCTTTGTTGCGCCGGTCGTAAAGGCGTTGCCGCAGGAACAAATGACTTTCGCGTCGGTAAAATACACAGGATGGGTTTCTTTTTTCATAATGAAGATTATAGGGCGATTTTTACGGAAAGTCAATAAAGTGGAATTAACCTCTCACTGTCTATAACCAGTGCCGATTCCGTCGAAACATTTTCCCCTCCGTCGTCCCCCCCCGAAGGAGGGGATCCATGCTTCTTCCGAATATTTCAAAGTGCGGATCTTCGACCGGAGCCTGCCCTCAACCTGGTCGAGGGTCGATGGCGACGGAAAAGAGGGGTGTGAGAGGTTACGGCAGAATATAGCATTTAGCATATAGGCATATAGTAGGTGAAATTCTATTTTCTATATTCTATTATTCTATTCCTCATGCACCAAATTTATGTATCTCATCGTACTATAGTCAAGGCGATGAAAAGTAATCCTAAAAAACACGCTTCCGTTCTTGATAATGCGCCGGAACTATCGCCGGGATTGGCGCAAAAGATAATAAGCCGGATAGAACGGTATGAACGGCGTTTGTTTTTGGCAAAGAAGGTCGGTTTCGGGGCGTGCGTCGCGGGATCCGTTACGCTTACCGGTTTTGGGTTTGAGAACGCCGCCACAGAGCTTTCCCGGTCCGGGTTTTTCTCGTTCGCCGCGCTTATTTTTTCCGATTTTTCTTCGGCGCTCGCGAATTTTCCCGATTTCTTTCTTTCCGTCGCAGAGTCGATTCCGGCGATTCCCATTGCTTTGTTTTTTGGAGGGATTGTCTTTTTCCTTTGGTCGATATCGCAATGGTCCCTGAATACCCGCTCATATCGCGCGTATCAATGGTCCGCTTCAAAATAGAAACTGTCTCGAAAATGGGCCAGCGGGTCTTGCGGATTCTTCTTGAAAAGCTATTTTTGAGACAGGTTCTCAACAGGTCCATGCACGCCTTTCCGTAAATAATGAAAGAATTTTTATCGTCGCAAAAATTCAAAAGGCTGCTTTTGGTCATGCTCGCCATTGCCGTGGCATTTTTGATCTTCGGCCTTGGCGTCGCGGTGGGATACCGCAAGGCGCTTTTTTCTTCTTCGCTGGGGCGGAACTATTACCGTAATTTTTACGGCAATGTCCGCAGGGGGCCGTTGCAGGGATTCGATGAATATGCGCCGAATATGCACGGCGTCGCGGGGTCGGTTATCGGCGTTTCAAGCACTACGATCGCTATCCGGGACGGCGACAACAATGAACGCTCCGTGGCGATCGGGTCCGATACGGTTATCCGGAAGATGAACGACACGATTTCGGCCGCCATGATAAATATAGGCGACACGGTTGCGGTGATCGGCGAGCCGAATGCGGATGGCCAGATACGCGCCCGGTTTATAAGAGTATTCGGCGTTTCGTCATCCATACCGTTGCCGCCGGGGCCGACGCCATAATGTCCGTAAAAAAATAAAAATTCTTCAATTATGTTCGCTAAAATATATAAAATAATTTCGGTCCATAAAATAATCTCCTCGCTCGCAGTTATTATCCTCGTAGGAGGCGGTTATTATTGGTATAACACTGCGCAGAGCGGGATTACGGTCACGAAATATGTTATCGAAAAAGCGACGCAGGGTACGATCACCGCGTCGGTTTCGGGAAGCGGGCAGACGCAGGCGGTGACGGAACTCGATATCAAGCCGCAAGTGACGGAGGCCGTAACAAAAGTTTCCGTGAGCGTCGGCGACCATGTTACGGCGGGTCAGCTGCTTGTCACGCTTGATACGACGAACGAAGAAAAGGCGCTACGGCAGGCCCAGCTGTCCCTTCAATCAGCCCAGCTTGCGCTTGCGAAACTTCAGGAAGCGCCTACGGCGGTTTCTTTGGCGCAGGATCAGGATGCCGTGACGAAAGCCGATGAGGATCTTTTGAACGCGTCAACGACCCTTGCGAAAGATTACCAGAACGGATTCGATACGCTCGGGTCCGCTTTCGTCGACTTCCAGACCGTGATGACGGAATTGCAGGATTTCGTGGAGGGGACCGAGGTGGATAAATTGCAGAGCAATCCAGATGCTTATGTAAACTTGATGCCGAATTACCTCCAGGCGGGCGCGCTTCCCTACCGTGATGACGTGGTTTCGCATTATGCCGCCGCCGCAGCGGCTTACAGCGAAAATCTTGCCGATTATCATACTACCAGCCGCAATGCTGATGAAGCGGCGCTCGACAATATTTTTTCGGAAACGTACGCGACGGCGAAGCTCATAAGCGGAACCGTGAAATCGGCGAAGGATATGCTCAATTACGTCGCCAATAACTATCCGACGAACCTCGGTCTTTCTCAGCTTCCTGCGATAACGAATACCTTCCAGACGAATTTCGCGAATGATACGAACACCATCAATAATGACAATGCAAATATTGCAGGCGCGATAAATACCGTTGCGGCGGACAAAACCGCCATCAATGACGATACGTTGGCGCTTAACGAAGCGAGCGATACTTTGGCGCAACTTGTTGCCGGCGTTGATCCGCTTGATATTCAATCCCAGCAGCTGAGCATAGAGCAGGCGCAGATTTCGGTGCAGAATGCGCAGCAGCAGCTTGACGATTGCTATATCCGGGCGCCGATTGATGGCGTAATCTCGGCGGTGGATGCCGTTGCCGGTGAAACTGTTCCTTCTCCCGCAGTGAGCATGGTGGGAAAAGGCCAGGTTGCCGTGATTACTTTGAATGAAGTCGATGCGGCAAAGGTCGCTGTCGGCGATGCAGCAACGCTCACATTCGATGCCATAAGCGGGCTTTCGCTTGCCGGGAAAGTCATCGAGATGGATCCGGTCGGGACGGTAAGCCAGGGCGTCGTAAATTACAATATTCAGATAAGCTTTAACGATACGACGGACCAGATCAAGCCGGGCATGAGCGTTACTGCGGCGATTATCACCCAGGTTCACGCCGACGTCATTGCCGTTCCGAACTCTGCCATAAAGACACAGGGTTCGACGAGTTATATCGAGATGCCCGCAGGAACGGTTTCGGACAGCGACATTGCCGCAAGCGCGAACGGCGGCATCGTGCTTTCCGTTCCGCCGAAAAATAGAGCGGTAACAACAGGGCTTTCAAATGATACGATGACCGAAGTCACTTCCGGCTTGCAGGCGGGCGATCCGTTTATCGTGCAGACCGTTACTTCCGGAAGCGCTTCCGCCGGCACGACAGGGGCGGCGGCGGGCGGTTCAAGCGCGGGTTCGTTCGGGAGAATCTTGGGCGGCGGCAGATTCGGCGGATGAGCGGCGGAACGATAAGAAGTTATAGTGTTTCAATGCATGAATGCGCGTATTTACATTACAACATTACAGCATATGGGAAATATCATCGAATGCAAAGATATAAAAAAAGTATACGCGAACGGCGCCATGGAAACCGTCGTTTTAAAGGGGGTGTCGTTTGCCATTCAGGCGGGCGAGTTTGTGGCGATCATGGGACCTTCCGGATCTGGAAAATCGACTTTAATGCATATTCTTGGCGCGCTTGATACGCCGACCAGCGGCGAGTATATTTTTGACGGCAGTGATATCGCCAAGCATTCCGATGACGAGCTCGCCGATATCAGGATGAAAAAAATAGGATTCGTGTTCCAGTCGTTCAACCTTTTGCCGCGGACGACGGTTCTTCGGAATGTCGCCCTTCCTTTGATTTATGCCGACATAGGGAAAGAAGAGCGCGAAGCGATAGCGAAAAAAGCGTTGAACGATTCCGCTTTTCCGGAAAAATTCTGGGGCCTCCATTCGAATCAACTCTCCGGCGGCATGATGCAAAGGGTCGCCATTGCCCGTTCGCTCGTGAACGACCCTGCGCTTATCCTTGCCGACGAACCGACGGGCAATCTTGATTCAAAGACCGGTGCAGTCGTGCTGCATACGTTCCAGTCGCTTAATAAGAGCCACGGGAAAACAATCGTGCTTATCACGCACGAATTGTACGTCGCCGAGCACGCCGATCGCATCATCCACATTCTTGACGGGAATATTGTCCGCGACGAAAAAAATAATAAAAAAAGAATCGCGGACAATGAAATCAATGAGAACTAAAAGTGAAGAGCGAAAAGCGGCACAATGCTTATTGTGTCGCCCTCGCGGAGGCGAGGATTCATGCTTAAAAAAATTAAGACCGGAAGCATAGGTTCCCGCCTTTGCGGGGACGACAGAGGGGAGGAAAATACATACTACCATGACTACCAAAGATCTTATTGAAGAAACTTATGGCGCCGTGACCGTGAATAAGGTGCGGTCGGGACTCACGATGCTTGGCATTGTGATCGGCATCGCATCGGTGATCGCCATGGTCGCCATCGGCCAGGGTGCGCAGGGAACCATCCAGTCGAGCATCCAGTCCATCGGATCGAATCTTATTATTATTACGCCGGGTGCGAGCCGCACCTTCGGTTCGACCGTGAGTGCGGGACGGGGGAGCTCGGAGACGCTCACGCCCAACGATGCGGCGGCGATCGCAAGCGTCGCGAACGTCGAAGCGGTTTCGCCCGAAGTAAGCGGGCGTTATCAGGTTATTTATAAAGGTGCGAATACCAACGTTTCCGTCCTCGGCGTCGTGCCGGCATATCTCCAGGTACGCAATTTGCAGATGGCGCAGGGCGTTTTCGTAACCGATACCGACGTGAATACCTCGAATCGTATTGCCGTCATCGGTCCTACGGTTCTGCAGGATCTTTTCGGAAGCGCCGCCGCGACCGCGACGCCGGATATGGCGATCGGTCAGACGATCCGCATTAAAAACCTTGATTTTACGGTTGTCGGCGTGACCCAATCGAAGGGCGGCAGCGGTTTCTCGAATCAGGACGATATGATCTATGTGCCGCTTTCCGCCGCGCAGCATTTTCTTCTGGGGAGCGTTTCGTATCTTACCGAAGTTGATGTGGAAGCGCAGAGCGAGGCGGCGATGACGCAGGTGCAGAACGATATCACGAGCCTTCTTCTTTCGCGGCACAATATTTCCGATCCGACACTGGCTGATTTCAGCGTTTTGAACCAGGCGGATATCGTCGCCGCGGCATCAAGCGTGACGGGCACTTTTACCATGCTTCTTGCCGCCATTGCGGGTATTTCGCTTCTGGTCGGCGGTATCGGTATTATGAATATGATGCTTACGACTGTTACGGAGCGCACGCGCGAGATCGGATTACGCAAGGCAATCGGCGCAAAAAAGAAAGATATCACGAAACAATTTTTGGGCGAGTCGGTTATGCTTACGTTCACCGGCGGCGCCATCGGCATTATTTTGGGCTGGCTTATCGCATTTTTCATTTCCTATTTCGCGAAAATGGCAACGAGCGTTTCTTTTGGTTCCATCATTCTCGCATTCTGCGTTTCGGCGGCCATCGGCATTATTTTTGGCTATTATCCGGCGCGCCGCGCGGCGGGACTGAATCCGATTGAAGCGTTGCGGTACGAATAGTGACGGGGAATTAGTTGTTGGCAATCAGGGAAGAGGATATGTTGAAAACTTCTTTTCGTCGTTTCCGCGAAAACGGAAACCAATGTTTTGAGACGGACTTAAAGCACGGGCGTCCGTATTTACAGATAATAATAGAGACGTTAAATCGGCAATAACGAAAAAAATATAAAAGGTCGTTTTAAATAATAAATTTCAAAATGAAAAAAATGAAAAAGAACTGGTTGGCGATAGGTTTGTGCGTTGCGTGCGCGATCGTTTTCTTTTTCGCAGGCATGTTTTACGGAAAAGGAACGGCGGGCACGACCTCCGCGGGAAAAGAATTTTCTTCTTCATCGGCGAGAGCGTATGGCGGCGGTGCCGGACGCGGCGGCAATGGCGGCGGATTTGCGAGCGGCCAGGTGACGGCGAAGGATAGCCAGAGCATCACGCTCCAGCTCCCGAACGGAAATTCTGAAGTGGTGCTTTACTCAAGTTCGACGCAGGTCGTGAAGCCGACCGCGGCATCGTTGAGCGATGTCGTTCCTGGAACGCACGTGATGATCGGCGGCACGCAGAACGCCGACGGCAGTTTGACCGCGCAATCGATCCAGATCAGGGCCGCCACCGGCGGAATTCCTGGCAGCAAGCAGTAAAGTAATAGGATACGGAATTCGGAATATATCAAAAAGGGGCAGTGCGCGAGGCGTTGCCCTTTTTCAGTACCCGGATTTTTCCGCGCCGGACGGAGTATTCCTGCTTGCGAAGGAGTCAAGGGAGCCCCTCTTTCGGACGAAAGCAAAAATGCGGAATCCTTTATCTTTTTTTCACCTCATTTTTTATAGGATGTCGGAATGGCATTGGGGATAGGGGATAGGGCGTTCGTCGCGGCGGCGGGATTTTTATCCGGCGTTTTTGCGGCGGCGATGGGATGGAATATTCCGATAATTTTCGGCGCGGCGGTTGCGTGCGCTTTCGGATTGCTGGTTTTAATCAAAAAAATTTCCCTTTGGAAGGAATTTTTGTTCTTCGGGGTGCTCATGCTCTTCGGCGCATTCTATTATCATTGGCGCGCCGATGCCGCGGCGGCGAAAATAAACATTGTTTATAACCGTTATATTTCTTTTTCAGCGGTTGTTTCGGATGAGCCGCAGCCGTCGCAGAAATTTCTTATTCTTACCGCGGATGTGCAGCCGCCTTTCGCCGGTACGGTAAAGATTTTTGCGCCGCCGACCGGCGATTATGCGTACGGCGACATGCTTCAGATCGGCGGGATCATCGCCGCGCCGGATGCGCCGGGAGGCGATCCCGTCGTGTTCTCGCCGAAAATAAAAATAATATCGCGCCATAACGGATTCTGGCTTCGCGAAAAGCTTATCGACCTCAAGCTAAGGGTGCTCAGGAACTTCGAAGCCGTCCTGCCGGATGATCAGGCCGCGCTTTTGGGCGGCATCGCGTTCGGATCGAAAGTGAATTTCAGTCCTGAGCTCAAGAACGCGATGGCTCTGTCGAGCACCACGCATCTCGTCGCCGTGTCGGGTTATAATATCACGATTGTCATTCTTGCGGCGGAATCCGTGTTCGGCCGTTTCCTCCCGCGCCGGAAAACATTTTTTATTTCCATCGCGCTGATGCTGCTTTTCGTTTTGATGACCGGACTTCAGCCCTCGGCGATCCGCGCGGCAATCACCGGCTCCATCGCGCTTTTCGCGAAAGTGACAGGAAGGGTCTACGATATCCGGAATGCGATCGCGTTCGCGGCGGCGGTCATGGTCGCGTACGATCCCGCGATGCTTATGGCGAGCGTCGGTTTTCAGCTTTCGTTTTTGAGTCTGCTCGGCATCGTCTATCTCGGTCCGCCGCTCAAAAAACTTTTCCGTTATAACGGCGCGGGTTTTCTCGAATGGAAAGAATGCGCCGTCACGACTTTGTCCGCGCAGCTCGCCGTGATGCCGGTGCTCATCATCGCTTTCGGGCAATTTTCGGCGACGGCGATCTTCGCGAATATCCTCATTCTTTCGACCGTGCCGCTCGCGATGTTTTTCGGGTTCCTCCTTGCCGCGTTCGGATTTATTTCGCACTCTCTCGCGTTTTTTTGCGCCAAGCTCGCCGGCCTTATTCTTTTTTACGAGCTTGCGATGATACGGCTGTTCGCCGGCCTTCCGGTTCCGGTCCCGATAAAATTCGATTCGACGGCCGTTGTGTTTGCCTATTACGGCGCACTCGTATTTTTTATAGCGCTGCATTATCATCATGGCGACAAAAAAATATAACACCACGTTCAGCGCGATCATTATCATTTTCCTCGCCGCGCTTGCCGCGGTCGTCTGGTGGAATATTTTTTCGACCGCAACCGCGCGCCGCAATACGCATGCGTATTTTCTCGATGTCGGCCAAGGCGACAGCGAGCTTATTATTTTTCCTGGAAATATAAAAGTGATGACCGATGCCGGGCCGGATGACAGCGTGCTCGCGAGCATCGAAAAAGTGATGCCGCCGGGTGACGATTATATCGATCTTGCCGTCATATCGCATCCTCAGCTCGATCATTTCAACGGCTATTATTATATGCTCGACCATTACCGCATCGGCGCGTTCATCTGGAACGGCCGCGACGATACGGCGGGCGTGAGCGAATGGCCGGCGCTTTTTCAAAAAATACGGTCGAAGGGCATTCCCATCATCACGCTCGCCGGCGGCGACCGTATCCATTATAAAGACGGCGCGATAGACATGCTTTCGCCCGATCCGGGTTTTCTCGCGAGCGCGGAATTGAACGACACGGTGCTTGTTGAGCTTGTGAAGGCCGCCGGATTCCGCGCGCTTTTGACGGCCGATATCGGATTCAATGTCGAGGATCATCTTTTGGCGCAGGGGATCGATGTCCGCGCCGATGTCCTGAAAGTGGCGCATCACGGTTCGAAGTTTTCTTCGGGCGATGCTTTTCTTGAAGCGGTGGATCCGAAAGTCGCCGTGATCGAGGTCGGCGCGAAAAACAAATACGGCCATCCCGCAAAAGAAGCGCTCGCGCGCATCGCGTCGTCGACCAATGCCGTTGTTTGGCGCACCGACGAAAACGGGACGATCGCGCTAACGGCCGAAAACGGGAAACTGAAAATAAGCACGAGTAAATAATCGGATATCCGGCATTAAGGCGGCGGCTCGCAAAGGAAGGCATCATTGCGTTATACTTTCACTATGCAAAAAAAGAGATTATTCATAGCGTTGCCGTTGCCGGCATCGGTTGCGCGATCCATAAAAAAGATATCGGCCGAGCTCGAGGCGAAGTGCAAAGATTTTTCCGGCGGGCGGATCCGGTTTGTGCCGCGGGAGCATTGGCATATCACGGTTTCTTTTTTGGGGAATACGGACGATGCGATGCTTCCCATGATTGCGGATGCCGCGGCGGCGGTATCCCGGACTTTTGAGCCGCCGGAGATTGTGTTCGAAAAAATAAGTTATGGTCCATTTTTGCCGAAGCGCGGCCGCGGGGAAAATTCCGCGCACAACAATGCCGCGCGCGGCGCCGGATTTTTTTCCGAAAAACCAGGGACGGTAAAGATGATCTGGCTTGCCGCCGACCGCGCGTCGTCGGAGCGTATCGCAAAAATAAAAAGCGTCCTTGAGGACGGGCTTTCGGCGCGCGGCGTTTCTTTCCAAAGAGAGATGAAAATTTTTTCGGGACATATCACGCTTGCGCGATTCGCCAAAGAAACGGCGCGGGCATCCCTGCCGCAGATAGAAAAACCGGTGCAGTTCAGTTTCTCCGCGCCGTCGCTTGATCTTATGGAATCGGAGCTTGCGCGGTCAGCTTTTGCTAAAACTCCGGCGGACAAGACCGGCGCGGAATATAGCGTGATACAAAGTTTTCCTTTCAAAGAATGACGGGACATGCCCATACAGTCCGTTTTTTGAGATGGGTTTTAAATATAATATAATAGATCATCGGAGATGGAATAAAAACCGCAAAATTGGACTTTTAAAACCGCTTCTCATACAATAAGAGTTATGAAAATAAAAAATATCATAAGAAACATAAGCAGGAAAAAAGTCATTGAAGTTTCCGCCGCGACGGTCGTCGGCTGTGCGCTCATAGGCGGCGGTTTTTTTGCGGGTTTTGCTTCCGGGAAAAGCGTTTCAAAGAATATAACGGTCACCGGCGTGGCAAATATGAACCTTGACGGCGCGAGCTCCACGGCCGCGGATTTCAGCGTTTTTTGGGACGCGTGGCAGAAAGTGAACGATCTTTATCTGAATAATGCCGACGTGAGCAACGAAGAAAAAATGCATGGCGCCATCAACGGCCTCATCCAGTCATTGAACGATCCGTACTCTGAATTTTTCAGCCCGGCCGATAATCAGCAGTTCCGGCAGGATATTACGGGAGATTTCGGCGGCATCGGCGCTGAGCTTGGTATGAGTACGAGCAGCCAGATCGTCATCATTGCTCCTTTAAAAGGCACGCCTGCGGAAGCAGCCGGATTGAAAACGAATGACTGGATCGTGAAGATAAATGCGTCCTCGACGGACGGCATGGGCGTCGATCAGGCGGTGAATCTCATCCGTGGCGCGGTGGGAACAAAAGTGACGCTTACGATTTTCCGCGCCGGTTGGACCGCGACCAAGGACATCACTATGACGCGTGCGGACATCAAGGTTCCGACGGTTGACTTTGAAATGAAAGGGGACATCGCGCACATCTCGCTTTATAGTTTCAATCAGGATGCCGACGCGCTTTTTTACCAAGCGCTCCAAAAGGCGGCGGCCGCGAACGCAAAAGGCATCGCGCTTGACCTGCGCAACGATCCGGGAGGGTACTTGGAGGTTGCGGTGGACATTGCGGGATATTTCCTGAAACCGGGATCGCCGGTCGTGAAAGAGGTCGGCCGCGCGGTGCCGGAACAGGACTTCACGGCTTCGGGGAACGGCGCGCTCGCGGATATTCCGATGGTGGTCCTGATAAACGGCGGTTCCGCTTCGGCGTCGGAGATCCTGGCGGGGGCATTGCATGACGACCGGGGCATCAAACTGGTCGGTGAAAAAAGTTTCGGAAAGGGAACCGTGCAGGAGCTGGAAAATCTTCCCGACGGCTCGTCCATAAAAATAACGGTGGCGCATTGGGTGATGCCGTCCGGGCGCATCCTTGATCATGGCGGCATCGTGCCCGATTACGTGGTACCGCTTACCGACGAGGACATAAAGAACAACCGCGATCCCCAGCTCGACAAGGCGCTTCAGGTACTCAATGCGGAAATCGGAAAATAAAAGAAGGGACCGTTATAGCGGCGCAATAAAAACTCGATCAACCGTCGCGCTGCTGGAAACAACATAACAAACACAACAATCATTATGAAAATAATCCTTCTTGAGGACATGAAAAACATCGGAAAAAAGTTTGACGTGAAAGAAGTAAGCGACGGCTATGCGCGGAATTTTCTTTTTCCGAACAAGCTTGCCGAGCAGGCAACGGCCGTGGCGTTGAAGAACATCGAAACGATGAAGGCCGAACACGACGAAAAAGAAGAGGAGTTTCGGAAGCATCTTGAGGCGATCGCGGGCAAGATGAACGGTATGACGCTCGTTTTCGCGCTCAAGACCGACAAGACCGGGGCGATGTTCGGATCCATCAATAAAGAAACCATCCTCAAGGCGCTCCGCGAACATAGCGTCATCACGAAAGAAAGGATTGACATCGACCTTGACCGTCCGATAAAGGAATTCGGCGAATACAGCGTGGCAGTCGATCTCAAAAAGGGAGTTGCCGCGACATTGAAGATTAAAGCGGAAAAAGAAACCGCAGGGAAATAAGAAGATTTTATTCGTTGTTTTCCCGCCGTATTCCGTCAATGCGCAATTTTTTGCTTTAAAGAGTATTCTAATGCCGGTCGCTTCCGCGCGGGGACGGCATAATGATAAGATGCAATAAAATACCACGGAAATAAACCCGTGGTATTTTATTGCATCTTTAAACCCGTTTATTGCACGTGCACCATCGTCGCGCGGCGGCGCGTGCCGTCAAAACGCGTTTTTGTTTTCGTCGTAAATGCCACGGTACCGTTTTTTCCGGCGTAGAGCGTATCGTCTTCGGCACGGAGGACGTTGTTGCCGGGAAGATATTTCGTGCCGCGCTGGCGGATGATGATCTGTCCGACCATTATTTTCTGGCCGTTCTGCATTTTGACGCCCAAACGCTTCGCGATGGAATCGCGTCCTAATTTTGTCGATCCTATAGCCTTTGTATGTGCCATTTTTCTTTAGAGCGCAGCGATAAGCTGAAAAATGAGCATACCGCCGCCTTACGAAGGCGGGGAGTCATTCCTTGTTCCTTAATGTTTATTTCATTCCATTTTATGCTATAATAAATTTCATGTCAACAACGCCGCGTTGGGCGCGGAAAAAAATAATTCCATATTCATATGACCCCATCCAATAAGCTTGTCATCGATATCGAAACCATCGGCGAGGATTTCGATTCGCTCGATAAAGATACGAAGGAAAATCTTACCCGCTGGATAAAAAAAGATTCGAACAGCGAGGATGAATATAAAGTGGCGCTCGAAGACCTTAAGAGCGGCCTCGGATTTTCGCCTTTGACGGGGGAGATCGTCGCGATCGGCGTGCTCGATTATCACAAAAACGAAGGCGGTGTGTATTACCAGGCGCCGGGACAAAAGAACAAAGAGATAAAAGAGGACGGCATTTCGTTCAAGCAGATGACGGAAGAGGAAATGCTGCAAAAATTCTGGGAGCTGGCGATGCGCTACCAGGTGTTCATCACGTTCAACGGCAGGGCGTTCGATATGCCGTTTCTTTTCACGCGATCGGCGATCAAAGGCATCCGGCCGACGAAGGATCTGATGCGCGGACGGTATCTTTACCAGAATAATCCCGATGCACTTCATATCGATCTCGCGGAACAGCTTAGTTTTTACGGCGCGACGCGCCGGAAAGGAAGTTTGCATCTTTGGTCGCGCGCGTTCGGCATCCCGAGTCCGAAGTCCGGCGGCGTGACCGGCGACGACGTAGGACCGCTTTTCAAGAAGAAAAAATTTCTTGAGATCGCGAAGTATAATGTCGGCGACATCCGCGCCACGCGCCTGCTTTACGAGCAGTGGGAAAAATATCTTAGTTTTTGATTCTTTTGCCATCGTTCGTCCTTTATAACTTATGGTTGTAGCCGGAAAAGGAGGGCTCCGGCGGACGGCCTGTATTTCCTGTTTTATTCTTCTAAATTTTGGAAGTGTAGATCCTCGCCTTCGCGGGAACGACAGAAGCGGAGCTTATCTCGTGCCGTGAATGGACGGATCATGACAAACCTTTTAATCTTTCTTTAATTTATATTTTGCTATGATTTTTCGAAATCATGGCAATAAGATTTTTTCACGAAAAAATAGAATGGGCTAAGAATTGGCATGTCTATTATAAAAAAGAAATTGTTTTCGGCGCGATCATTTTCCTGACTGCATCATTAAGCTTTGGCATTGGCTATCTCGCGAACCGCGAATCTAACCACGCGCCCATCGTCATAGAGAAATGTTCGGCCGCCGCGGCCGGGCAATGATAAAGTTGTCGCGGCCTTGCGAAAAAAATCTAAACAAAAAATCCGCTCTGAAGCGGACTTTTTGTTTAGCACGGAACCGAAGCAACCGAAGACCGGATTATCCCGTCGCTTTTTTTTGTTCCTGGAATTTCTGCGGCATCACTGGTTGCGATTGCGCGGGCGTTCCCATCACGACGGAAGAAAGAGGGGACATGGCCGGTTTTGATTCGATTTTCGGCGATGGATGCTGTTCTTTCGGAAAATTCTGCGGGACAGTATTCTGTTTCGCGCCCGAGCCCGTTCCCGAGCCCGCCGAAGATTGCGCTATTACGGCATCCTTTTTCGGGCTTCGGTTGTTTTTTAAAGCGACGGGCTGCGCTTTCTTTTCGCGGCGGAACCATGCCCACGCGAGGAGAATCACGACGATGGCAATGCCGATAGGCCAGCTCCATTTGCTCCATCGCGCCGTTGTTGCAATCTGCGCCAATCCCGGGTTCGCGTTATCGGAAACCTGCGGAACGGAAACGGCGTTGCCGGATGCGGACCGGCTCGGAACCCGCGCAACTATCGGAGCCGATACTCCCGAGGCCTGTGTTATTGCGCTCACGCCGCGCGCCGGATTGCCGGCAAGCATATTATTCATGGACGAGAGGTTCGCGCCGATGCCGTTCAATACGGAACGCATGACGGTTTTCTGGTTCATGGTCATAACGCTGTCATTTATCACGGCGTTTGACTGAAGACTTGAAAGAACGACACCGAGCGCAGTCAGCACGTTCCTGAGGGATGCCGCATCCTGCGCGGAGATGACCGCCGTCGCCGCCGTTGCGGTTTGTGCCGGCGACCCGTTTGCCGATGCCTGCCCGTTCGAATTTTGCTTGGCGGCAAGTTGGTCCTGCATCTGGAGCAACGTCATTTTCATATTTTCAAGCGTCCGGTTCAGCGCCGCCGTTTCCGCGGGCGAGAGCGTTTGCTGTCCTGCCGCGCGCGCCGCAACGGCACTTCCTCCATAACTCACTATGCAGAGAAAAAAGAATGCGAGAAAAACGGACTTTTTCATTGATTTAATAAAAAATTAAAAAATTTTTAAAAACGCCATTCTGTTGTTAATGAGCTATGGGATATGTCAAAGTATTTTTTTCATTATAACCAGACAATCCTGTCGCCGCAATCGTCGCGGCCGTAACCCCTCGCTATTTATAAAACCAGCGCCGATTCCATCGAAGCACTTTCCCCTCCGGTCGTCCCCCGAAGGAGGGGAAAATGTTCCCGGTCTTAAATTCTTAAAGCATGGATCCTCGCCTCCGCGAGGACGACGGAAAAAGCGCGGATCCTCGACCGGAGCCTGCCCTCGACCCGATCGGGGGTCGGGGACGACGGAAAAGAGGGGCGCGAGGGGTTACCCGCGGTCGCCAAGCGGGAAACGCAAAATTGAATATTTTTCGCATGTTTGCTATACTGTAACCATGAAAATAACCATTAAAAAAATAACGGATTCAACGCCGGCGTTCGAAGAATATGTGGAAGAAAAATTGCTGCCGCTTGCGAAACTGATAAAGCCTTTTGAGAAAAACGGCGAAACGGCGGTCGTGCTTGAAATTTTCCGCACGACGCGCCATCACCGGAAAGGCGACGAGGTGTTTACGGCGGTGGCCGAACTGCGTTTGCCGAAGAAGATGATCCGTGCGGAAGAATATGCCGGCGCTATGCGCCTGGCGATCGATCGCGTGCGGGATACGCTCCGGCTTGAGATCGGGAAATATAAGACGCAGTTCGTTGAGCTTGATAAGAAAAAATTAACAAAGGAATAATGCTTGAAAGTTTCGGAAAATTTTTCAAGAAGCGTTCGCTTGAATCGCTTCAGGTTTTCGTCCGCGCGATCAATGCGCTGGAAGCGGAGATTACGCCGTTGAGCGATGATGAGCTTCTTGCGGAAAGCGAAAAATTAAAACGGTCCGTTGCGGACGGCGCGCCGCTTGACGACCTTTTGCCGCGCGCATTCGCGCTTACGCGCGAGACGGCGAAGCGGGCGCTCGGCCAGCGGCCGTTCGACGTCCAGCTGCTCGGCGGCATCGCGCTTCATAAAGGATCGGTTGCGGAAATGATGACGGGCGAAGGGAAAACGCTTGCGGCAGTCGCGCCGGCGTATTTGAATGCCTTAACCGGAAAAGGCGTGCATGTCGTTACGGTGAACGAATATCTCGCCCGCCGCGACGCGGTATGGATGGGGCAGGTCTACCGCGCGCTGGGGCTTTCCGTCGCATGTCTTGTGCCGAACGCCGCGTTTTTGTACGATCCCGAATGGAAGATCCCCGAAGACGGCATCGCGCTTGCGGACAAGGAACGCGATGCGACAGGAAGCTTTCTTGTCCAGCAGGAATTCCTCCGGCCCGTTTCGCGCCGCGAGGCGTATGCCGCGGATGTCACGTACGGCACGAACCATGAGTTCGGATTCGATTATCTCCGCGATAATCTCGTGTATCGCCTGGAAGACGAGGCGCAGCGCGGGCATCATTTCGCGATCATCGACGAGGTGGACAGCATATTGATAGACGAGGCGCGTACGCCGCTCATCATCGCCGCGCCCGACGCGCAATCAAGCGATTTTTACAAAACGTTTTCGCGTATCGCTGCGAATCTCGTGAAGGACGAAGATTACGAGGTTGACGAGAAACGGAAAACGGCGACCGTTACGGATGCCGGCGTCGCAAAAGTGGAAAAGATGATCGGCGTTCAGAATATTTACGCGCCGGAAAATATCCGCCTCGTCCATTACCTCGAGGAAAGCATCAAAGCGCAGGGGCTTTTTTTTCGCGACCGCGATTATGTCGTCAAGAACGGCGAAGTCATCATCGTGGACGAGTTCACGGGGCGGATGCTGCAGGGCCGCCGTTATCAGGCCGGTTTGCATCAGGCGATTGAAGCGAAGGAGGGCGTACTGGTGAAAGAGGAATCAAAGACGTACGCAAAAATATCCGTCCAGAATTATTTCCGCATGTACGGGAAGATCGGCGGCATGACGGGCACCGCGCAGACATCGGCGGAAGAATTCTATAAAGTCTATGACCTCGAAGTGGAAAGCATTCCGCCGAATCGTGTTTTGGCGCGCAAGGACGAGAATGATCTCATTTACCGGAATTTCAAAGCGAAAGTCGATGCGGTCGTCCGCGAGGTAAAAGCGCGGCAGAAAAAAGGCCAGCCGGTGCTTCTGGGAACGACTTCCATCGCGAAGAACGAGATCTTTTCGGCGGCGCTCGCGAATGCGGGCGTGGCGCACGAGGTTTTGAATGCGAAGAACAACGAACGGGAAGGCGCCATCATCGCACAGGCGGGACGGTCCGGCGCCGTGACGGTCGCGACGAACGTCGCCGGCCGCGGCGTCGATATCATTCTCGGCGGCAATCCGCCGGAGCCGGAAGAAGCGGCGAAGGTGCGCGCGCTCGGCGGTTTGCATATTCTGGGCACCGAACGCCACGAAGCGCGTCGTATCGACAACCAGCTGCGCGGCCGCGCGGGGCGGCAGGGCGATCCCGGCTCATCGCAATTCTTTCTTTCGTTGGACGACGATCTTTTGCGGATTTTCGGCGGCGACAAACTGAAGGGACTGATGGAACGGTTCGATCTGCCGGAAGAAGAGCCGATTACGTTCGGTTTCGTTTCAAAGGCGGTCGAGCAGGCGCAGAAAAAAGTGGAAGGCGCGAATTTCGATTTGCGGAAACATTTGCTTGAGTATGACGATGTTTTGAACAAACAACGCGGCGCGGTTTATAGGCGCCGCCGCGAGATATTGAGCATTATGAATAAAGACGATGCCGCGGCGTTCATTACGGCCGCGACCACGGGTTATTGGGACCTGATGTACGGCCAGGCGTCATCCGAAAAAGCGGAAGAGGTGAAGCGGCTGTTCGACGAATCCGGTCTCGTAAAAAGCGCCGGCGATGCCGCTGCCGCGGTTGATTTTTCTGACAGCACGGCGTGCCGGAAAATAATAGAAGAAAAAAGCGCCGCAGCGGCGCAAAGTCCCATGGCGAAAAACCAGCTTGTAAGCGTTTTGGACATGCTTTGGATGAACAACCTTGAGGACCTTGAAGCGCTGGCGGAATCCGTCGGGCTTCGCGCGTACGGCCAGCGCGATCCGCTCGTGGAATACCGCCATGAAGCGAGCAAGTTTTATAAAGACTTCTGGAATAACTTCAACGCGATCGTGTTTATGAATATCTTCAAGCTGGCGGCCGGCGATCAGCAACCGGCGGCTTCCGTAAATCCACAGCAGCAGTCAGCTTCCGGCAATCAATTTACCGGCGTCGGCCGGAACGATCCGTGTCCGTGCGGCAGCGGAAGGAAATATAAGAAGTGCGGTCTTGCCGGAACCGAAGAACATCGGGCCAATATGGCGCGAAAATCAGGCGGAAAGCACGAGGTGACGGGCGGATAGATATTTTTAAAACAAGAAAATTTTGTCGAGAATCCGTTTCAAAAGCAGTTTTCCGTTCCGAAAATTCCCTGCGTAACCCGCCGGCCTGTTTTTTGAGACAGGGTTCTCATTTACGCGGCAAAGCTTGAAATATAGGGCAAGGCAGATTTTTTCAGGCGTCTTTAAAATGATTGATCGTTATGCCATCGGTTGTATCCGCGTGAAAATAAGCTAAACTTATAAAAATGGAAAATAAAATAAAACCTGGCGTCTACGAACATTACAAAGGAAAGCGTTATGAGGTTATCGGTGTTGCGCGCCATAGCGAGACGCTCGAAGAAATGGCGGTGTATCGGGCGCTTTATGGCGAGGGGCAGACGTGGGTGAGACCGCTCGCTATGTTTTTGGAAGAAGTGGAACGGGACGGAAGAAAAATGCCGCGATTCAGATATATCGGAGACGCAAGATAGCGTCGTTGCAAAAATTCTTTTTCTTTTGCTATACTATGCGCAATGACCATAGATGAATTTCAAAAAGCGGATCTTCGCGTGGGGAAAGTGATTGCCGCGGAGTGCGTGGAGGGCTCGGAAAAACTTTTGAAATTACAGGTTGTTATCGGCCCGCGCGCCGTTGATGTATCCGTCGCGATTCCGCCGGAAACGGAAGGTTCTGGTGTTGCCGTGGATAGCGCCGCCACGAACGACGTGCGGCAGATTCTTTCGGGCATCGCGAAAACATATGCGCCGGAAGCTATGGTCGGCAGGGAGGTCGTCATCATCGCGAATCTTGAACCGCGGATGATGATGGGGATGGAAAGCCAGGGTATGATCCTTGCGGCGCACGGTGGGAACGGCGAACCGGTGCTTCTCGCGGTCGAACGGGAAGTGCCGCCGGGGTCGAAGGTAAGCTGAACCAATACGCCGTTATCCGGTTCAGCGGGAGAGCCCGCGCTTCCCCTCTGCCATTCTCCTGAAGATGAGGATCTATGCTTCCATTCTTTTTCTTAATCCTTAAAAGCGTGGATTCTTGCCCTATGGAGTAGGCGAGGCCGCCACTCCATAGGGCAAGCCTCCGCGAGGACGACGGAAATGAAGAATGAACATGCTTTTGGTGTAAAGAAAAAAAATTATAAAAATTAACCATGAAAAAGTCGATCGGTATTGTTATTTTTGTCGTGCTTGCGGTGGTCGTTCTGGGCATCGGTATGTGGCAGAGCGGAAACGTTTCTCGGGAAAGCCAGGCGACGGAGCTTTCACAGGGCGTGGCCGCACAGCAGGCGCAATCACAAATCATGCAGAACTTAAAAATCGAGGATATCAAAGTCGGTACGGGCGCCGAAGCGGAAAACGGCGACACGGTGACGGTGAATTACACCGGCACGCTTGACGACGGCACGAAATTCGACAGTTCCCTTAATCCGGGACGGACGCCGTTCAGTTTTGTTCTGGGAGCCGGGCAGGTGATCAAAGGATGGGACTTGGGCGTGCTGGGCATGAAAGTAGGCGGTGAACGCGTGCTTACTATTCCGCCGGAACTCGGCTATGGCGCCTCGGGCGCGGGTTCATCCATTCCTCCGAATGCGACCCTGCACTTCACGGTTGATCTGTTATCGGTTGCGAGCGGAACGGCAAGCTCGACGGGGCAATAAGTTTGTGAGATATATAGAAATACTTTTCCCGAAGCGATTTTCCGAAAAAGGTATTTTAAAGAAAAAATGCCGCGGGTTTAAATCCGCGGTATTTTCTTACGTTCATTGCCTCATTATTCCACGTCGCTCAATCCGCCAAGATTGCTTACGTTGCCGAAGCCGAGCGATATAAGTTTTCGTTTCGCCGCTTCGGAACGGGCGCCCGACAGGCAATAGACGCCGATCGTCGCATCCTTTTTCACGTCTTTCAGCGCGCCCAAATTACCCGCCAATATTTCGCCGAGGGGAATGTTCACCGCGTCTTTCGCGTGTTTTTCATCGAACTCTTCCTTTGTCCGTACGTCGACAAGAATTTGCATGGGAGTGTATATTCAGAAGTTTTTTATTTTTTTAAATGACCTTTGGCGGAAAGTATAACAATTCAATTTAAAAATCACAAACAATATTGTCATATCATTATTTCTTTGACGGGGTTTTGAAAATCGCATATACTGAATCGATAATAAAGCATATCCCGCGGGCCAATGCCCGCGTTTATGTTTTTTTGTCCATTGCTCCTTGACGGATGATAGAGCGGGATTATAACGATTATGAAAGTAGCCTTCATCCATAGCGACAAAAAGATAGGCACCGGCGCGCACTTCATCAACGATCTTATTGCCTGCAAACTCCGGGAGAAAGGCGCAGAGGTAAACAGTTTTTATCCGCAATTTCTGCTCGCGGACACGCCGGTTCATTTCAAGGGCATCAACAATATTCTTTTTTTCTATTCCTTGTTGGAAAAACGCGACGAGATATTGCGTCACGATATTATCCAGGGAACGACGTACACGCCGCTTGCCTTTCTCCGTTTTTCCAAGCCGGTCGTGTCGCATTTCGGCTCGACCACCGTCGGATTCCTTCAGGCCGTTCCGAAAGCAAATCATCTTGAGAACGGGTGCAGTGATGTTTTTCTCCGCCTGAAGAAGGCGGGGGCGATCCGCGAACTGAACATAAAAACGCGGCGGCCGCTCGATGATATCGCTTCCATCGAACGGTATGCGGCGGAGCGCACCGATTATATCATTGCCACATCCGCTATCGTGAAAAAAGATCTGATAAGCGTCGGGATTGCTGCAGAAAAAATCGAAGTTATCCATAACGCAATCGAGGATTATTGGTTCGAGACGCCCGGCGGCAATAATAATAATAGGGAAGATGAGCCTGCGCTTGTTTTTCTCGGCAGGATAGGGGAGGATCCGTTTACGCTGAAGCTGAAAGGGGTTGACCGTCTTATCTGGCTTTTCGAGCGGTTTCCCGAAGTCAAAAAGCTTTCAGTCGTAATGTCGAAAAATAAAAAACTGGTGCAGTGGATGAAAAATAACATCCCGAATCATACGCTTATCGCAAATGCGGTCAAAGACACCATTCCCGCGCTGCTTAAAAATCATGCCGGAGGCATTGCGCTCTTACCCTCGCGCTATGAAGGATTTTCGCTCAGCTTGATCGAGGCGATGTCGCAGGGTTTGGTGCCGGTCAGTTTTCCCGTGGGCGTGGCGCCGGAAATCATACGTAACGGCGAGAACGGTTTTATCGTCGGCACGGTCGAAGAAGCCGAAGAAAAAATAAATCTTTTACTTGGGGATGCCGCTTTGCGGCGGCGCCTGGCATCGGCCGCCGAAGAGACGGCAAAAAAGTTCAGACCGGATATCATGATCGAAAAGACGCTTGCGTTGTACGGAAGGATTTTAAGATAATTCTTAAAGATCGCGTTATCTCTTTTTGGAAATCCATCGCACCGCTTACAATCAAGCATCGATTATAGCAAGCTATTTTTTCTTCGTCGTCCCTTCGCCGCCCTTAGTGATCTTCGCCTCGTGGAGCAGGCGAAGCCGCCACTCCATAGGGCGAGGACGACGGAATGTGCGGCGATGGGTTGCGCGTTTTTGTCTCGCTATTTTGCCGTTACTGTGCTATCATGCGGACATAATGAATTCTTTTTCAGGTTTTTATAATCTCGGGATTGCTCCGAACATATTGGAAGCGCTTGATAAGCTTCGCTTTACGGTTCCCACGCCCATTCAGGAAAAATGTATTCCCGCGGCGCTTGAAGGAAAGGACCTCATCGGCATCGCGCAAACGGGAACGGGGAAAACGCTTGCTTTCGGCGTGCCGATGATACAGGCGGCGCTGAACGGAAAGCAGGAGCTTGTCATCGTGCCGACCAGGGAACTTGCATTGCAGGTGAGCGATGTATTTCGCCGCGTGGGGACGCCGCTCGGCATCAGGACCGCGGTCCTGATCGGCGGCGAACCCATCGGCCGACAGCTTCAGGCGCTTCGTGGCAATCCGCAGATCGTGATCGGCACGCCGGGGCGGCTGATTGACCATCTGGAGCAGAAAACGATTTCCCTGAAGCAGGTCGGCGTTCTTGTTCTTGACGAGGCAGACCGGATGCTTGATATGGGGTTCGCTCCGCAATTGAAGCGCATTCTCGCCGTCCTTCCGCGCGAGCGGCAGACGATGCTTTTTTCGGCAACGATGCCGGCGAATATCGTTCAAATAGCGCAGGAATATCTGAAGCTTCCCACGCGCGTCGAGATTGCGCCGCCCGGCACCACGGCAAAAAAAGTCACCCAAGAACTTTTTTTCGTTGAGCGGCATGATAAGGCGCGGCTGCTGGAAAAAATATTGGGGGAATACCGCGGTTCCATTTTGGTATTTTCCCGCACAAAGCACGGGGCGAAAAAGATAGCGGCGGGAATCCGCAGTTTCGGTTATGCTTCCGCGGAGCTGCACTCGAACCGTTCGCTTGGCCAGCGGAAAGACGCGTTGGACGGGTTTCGGAACGGAAAGTATCGCGTGTTGGTCGCAACCGATATTGCGGCGCGCGGCATCGACGTGCAGGGGATCGAACTTGTTTTGAATTATGATCTTCCGCAAAGTTCCGAGGATTACGTGCATCGCATCGGTCGGACCGCGCGCGCGGGCGGCGCGGGGCATGCCATTTCATTCGCCACGCCGGATCAGAAAAGCGACGTGCGCGACATAGAACGCCTTATCCGTTCCGCGCTGCCTCTTTCAAAGCTTCCCGAACTTCCGCCCGCCCGCATGGAGGCGCTTTCGGATCGTCCTTTTTTTCCATCTCGCCCTTCATCACGGTTCAGTGGCCGCGCTTCTTCGGTTCGTCCCAGTGGAACAAGTAATGCTTATCCGCGCCGTCGTTCCGGTCCGTCGCGGCCGTCTTCCGGCCCGCGCCGTTTCGGCAATGCAACGGGAAGAAGATAAGAGAATTGGCGGCGCATGCCCGGAAAGGCCGATGTTATTATCGGTCTCTTTTTTATAAATACAAAAGAGGGATTTCCATACGATGACCATCGAAAACGCCCCATCATAGGCCGTTTTTTATGCGTAAAAAACTATCGTTTCTCGATCAACCCGCCGTACGCGCGGTAGAAATATTTTTTGACGGATTCGACGGAAAAAAGATAAATAGCCACGATGCCCGCGATAGTAACAAGCGGTACGATGCCGAGTTGTACGAAGCCGAGCATTTTACCGAATATCGTATGCGGCACGATCCATGCGATAAGGACGGCGCCGAATGAACTTGCGATGAGCGCCGCCGCCGGCCGGTTCCTCCAAAAATCACCGCGTGTCCGAATGATGATGACGACCAGCGTTTGCGTCGCTATGGATTCCAAAAACCATCCCGTCTGGAATGCCGGAGCCGCGAAATGGAACGCATACCACATCAGGGCAAACGTGAAGATGTCGAAGCATGAACTGAGGGGACCGAAAATGATCATGAATTTTTTCATGAAACCGATGTCGAATTTTTTCGGCCGCGTAAGAAAATCAGGCTCGACGTTATCGAAGGGGATTGCGAGCTGCGACGAATCGTAAAGAAAATTATTCAACAGGATCTGCGGCGCGGTCATCGGCAGGAACGGCAGGACAATCGAGGCGATCGGCATGCTGACCATGTTCCCGAAATTCGAGGAGAGCGCCATCATGAGGTATTTGAACGTGTTCGCGAATGTTTTACGCCCTTCCACGATGCCGTCGATGATTGCGCCGAGGCTTTTTTTGAGAAGGATGATGTCCGCCGTTTTTTTTGCGACATCGACCGCGTTGTCCACGGAAATGCCGACATCCGCTTCTTTGATGGAAAGCACGTCGTTCACGCCGTCACCCATATATGCGACGACGTGCCCGTTTGCGCGCAGGGCGCGGATGATCCGTTCCTTGTCTTCCGGCGCGACGCGCGTGAAAATATTCGCCCGCTCGACATTTTTCCGCAACGCCGCTTCATCCATTTTTTCGATTGCATCTCCCGCGAACGCGCCCTGTATTGCCAGTCCTATTTCCTGCGCTATTTTTTTTGTCACGAGAAAATTGTCGCCCGTGATGATCTTCATCGCGACGTTATGCGCTTCCATTTTTTCAAGCGTCGCTTTTGCGCTTTTTTTCGGCGGATCGAGGAATGCGAGAAAACCGACGAATGAAAGACTTTTTTCGTCGTTTTTGGTATAAGAGGCGGTTTTGAGCGTGACTTTTTTTATTCCGATGCCGAGCACGCGAAAACCATCGGCGCTCAATCCGTCATAGATAGCCGCCATTTTTGAACGCATTACGGGAGTAAGCGCATGGTTTTTCGCGTCTTCCGGATTTTTCGTGGAGAAAGCTTCGGGGGATAACCCGTACGACGCCGCGTTTTTCAATATCTCTTCCGGCGCGCCTTTCGTGATCATCATGACGTTTCCGCCGTTTTTCACGACGACCGATTCGAAACGCCGCTCCGCATCGAACGGTATTTCGTCCACTTTCTCCCACGCGCGCATATCGCATTTTTTGTATTCTATGATCGCCTTATCAAGCATACCGCGGACGCCCGTGCGATACGTGGAAGACAGCTGGCCCCAGAAAAGCGCCGCATCGCTTTCCTTCCCGAGGCCGTCCACGCACCGCACGAGTTCGATCCGGTCTTCGGTCAATGTTCCCGTTTTATCAGTGCACAGGACATCGACGCTGCCGAAATTGTGGATCGCGGCGAGCTTTTTCACGATGACGCCGCGCTTCGCCATCGCGAGCGCGCTTTTTGAAAGATTACTGGTTACGATGAGCGGCAGAAGCTCCGGCGTAAGGCCGACGGCGATCGCGACGGCGAAAAGGAACACCTGCAGCAGATCGCGCCTCATAAAGAAAATATTCAGAAGGATCACGGTCAGTACCAGGAAAATCGTCGTGCGGAAAATGAACAAACTGAAATCCTTGAGGTTTTTCTCGAACTCCGTCGGCGTATCCGGCTGATCGAGCTTTCCGGCGATGCTTCCGATTTTCGTCCGCGCGCCCGTCATGACGGCGACGGCAAGCCCTTCGCCCGAAACCACGCTCGTTTCCATAAGAACCGTCCGCGCCGCGCCGTCCTGAACGATTTTTTCAACCGGCATCGATTCGCCCGTCAAAGTGCTTTCGTTCACGAAAAGATCTTTCGCTTCAAAAAGAATTCCGTCCGCGGGAACGATATCGCCTGCCGTAAGCGCGAAAACATCGCCCGGAACGATGCCCCGTATGGCCCGTTCCTCTGTTTCGCCCGCGCGCATCACGGCGGCCGTGATGCTCACTTTTTCCTGCAACGCTTCCGCCGCTTTCGCCGATTTGTAGGTGTTGATAAAATCGATTGTCGCGCTTCCAAGAACAATCACGATGATTATGGTTCCTTCAAAAACAGAGCCAATGCTTATGGTGACCACGGCCGCCGCGAGTAATAAAATAAGAAGCGGATTCCTGAACTTTGAAAAGAAAATGAACGCGGGCCGTATCTTTTTTTTCGCCGCGAATTCGTTGGGGCCGTATTGCCTGAACCGCCGCGCCGCTTCCGGAGCCGTCAGGCCGTCTTTTGAAGTTTCGAGACCTCGAAAAATATCGTTGATGCTTTTTCCCGCGAACGTTTTTAAATCAGGTGTCTCCATTTTTAGTTCTTTCTTTATAGAACGTACGCACTCGTGCCGTTGCGGTTTGAGAATTTTTTTTATGATTTTTTTTCAAATGCATAAGTCCTGCTTTATATCCGTCGTCCCCGCTCTTGATTTGAATTTACTGAACGGAAGGCGGGTCTATCCAAGGTTTTTTTCCGAAAAATTTTTACAGTCGGGAAACCGTACTTTAAAATCATAATCCCGCTTTCATGAATTTTCCGACGATCACGCCGATAACGATGGCCGCGCCGCCGAGGAACATCATTTTAATGCCATGATTTATCGCGTTCACTTTTACGATTTTCGCGTTTATCGCTCCCACGATGAAAAGGGCGGCGGTCGAAAACCCGACGGAAAGCCATAACGCTGCCGCCGGGCCGAATAGGAGGTAGGGGACAATGGGAATAAACGATGCCAGCACGAAAGAAATGAACATCGCAGCGCTTCCGGCGAGCGGGCCGCCGTCAGGAACTTCTCCTTTCGCTTCGTATTCTTCGGCGGATTGTTCGGAAAGGAAGCTTCCCACCGCCATCGAAAACGCTTCGACGAAAGCGTATACGATACCCGTGAGGATGATGGTGCGTTGCGGCGTGCCGGCGATGGCGATGCCGGAAAGAAGGCCGACGGTCGAAACTACGCTATCCGCAACCCCGAAAATGACATTACGAAGGTATAGCTCCGTTTTTTTGACCATAGCGTAATGATAACAAAAAAATTCCGGTTTCTCCTAATCGATTTTTCCGCCTTATCTCGCTTCGTTTCGGCGAAACAATCCTTATTTTAGGGACGGGCTCCCATACTTTCCGCCGGCGTTTCTGTATTGTCGCTGCGCCGTCTCATAACAATCCTGAAGCTTTTTAAGAGATTCTTCCGAAGGGTTTGCGATCGCGCCGATAGCCGACTGCCAGACCTCCCAGCTTTTTATCCCTTCTGTTCCGCGTATCAGCGGCGTATTAAGTTCGGATTCGTCGAAGAGGCCGAATTTCTGGTCAGAGGGAAGCGTGATTTCAAAGTTGTTCACGAGGGACCAAAGGAGCATGCCTTTGATCGGGATGCCGTGTTTTTTCGCTTCAATGATATAGCGCACAGTTTCCAATATCCAATACGGACGCCGCATGTCTTTATTCTCGGAAAAACCAAACTCGGTAATGAATATCTCCTTTTGGGGATATTCTTTATTCATTTTTTTAAGCATCTCGTAAATCCCCGGAGGATATATGTCGCCGAAAGCAGGATTGTCTCCGTAGTCCCTCCCGCGTTTGGCAAACAACGGCGCCGTCATGCGGAAGTAATATTGCAGCGCCAAAAAATCCGTGTACTCGTTATTCCGTTCAAATTTTGAAGCAGGGCCTTTATTGAAAATTTTATGAAAAGCGCCGCCGAGAATGCCGTCAAAATAATTCCAGGCATGGCTGATGCCCACCTGCGGCTCACGGCCTTCCGTCATTTTCATGCCGCCGCTTTTCAGCCGGTCGCGTGTCATATCGTGGGCATCAATCAGTTTTTGCATCACCTTTTTTGCGAGGCCGATTTTTCCTGTTTTGTAAGGCGGAAATATGCCTGCGATGTAATTCAGTCCCGCTATATTGACCGGTTCGTTTATCGAAAGGAAATATTTAACGAGTCCTTCGGCGAGGAATTTATCCTGGGATTCTTTGTCGAAGTTTTCCTCTGCCAGCACGCCGCGGATCTTGTCCTCGTCGGCCAGAAACTTTATGACGTTTTCGACGTAAAATCGGAAATGTTTTGCGGCCTCGGGATTTTCCCATCCTCCCTTTGTGATATCTTCGTTTTCGTTGATTTTCACAAGAAACATGGGCATCGGCCAGTGATAAAGCGTAAGCATCGGTTCCTGCCCGCGCGCCCGGATCAAGGCGAGCGCCTTCACGTAGTCGGCCATAAGTTCGGTATCAAACTCGCCTTCCTTCGGACAAAGCCGCGCGAAATCGAGCGAAAACCGGAACATATTCTCTCCAAGTTCCGCGGAACGGTCGATATATTTTTCTTTCTCCTGAAGGAAACGCGGGAAAGCGGCGGGATCCAGGTTTCCTTTTATTTTCGCATTTTCTTTTCCTTTGAGATTTTTTACGACTTCAAACTCCCAGTCCGAAAGAACCAGCGGTTCGCCGTCCGGGCCGTATACCAAGGGTTCGGCCTGAAAATGCGATGTGCCGCTGCCGATATATTCAATGCTCGGTTTCCCCGATGCAGTGCGGAGGGTTTTCAAAACATCCGCAGCGGTAAAATTAAAATCAGGATTTTTTTCGTTATCCGCCGTATCGCCGGAATTGCCGGGAATTTGTTCGAGATTATGCATTTATTTATTTTGAACCGTTCGCGCGGTGAGGAAGCGGCCTTTTTCATCAGGCGGACTTTTATTTTATCTTATCCCGTCGCGTCAAGAATTTCTTCGGTTGTCCGGACTTTTCCGATGCGCGGAAAAATTTCCTTTACGGCATGGCGATGTCCTTCGGCGGAACGTCCCGCCATGGCATCTTCCGCGAAGATCTGGCTGTACCCGTACTCATACGCGAAGCGCGCGGTGCTTTCCACGCCGATGTCGGTCGCGATGCCGCAAAGAACAATGGTGTCGATGCCGCGCCGCCGGAGCTGTAAGTCGAGTTCCGTGCCGTAGAACGCGCCCCATTGGCGCTTGGTGACGATGAAGTCGGATTCCTGTTGTTTCATTTCGGGAACAATGACGCTCCAGTCCGGAGGCATTGCGCCGCGCATTGCAAAAGGCTCGTCGGCGGCCGGTCGAAGTCCGTCTTTCATGTCTGCCGACGGTGTTACGCGCACGAGGAATACCGGCATGCCGTTCGACCGGAACGATGCCGCAAGCTGCGCGGCATTTTTTATAACTGTGGCGGCATCGTGCGGCTCGGTTGGCATCGCGGTAATGCCTTTCTGGAGATCGATGACGACCAGCGCGGTTTTTTCTTTTGATAAAACAAGAAGATCCATAAAGACAGTATATATTTTTCTTCCGCGAATTCAAACCGCTGTATGAGGCTTTATGCATTTTCCGCGCCGGCCGCTTCCGATTTTTTTGACAAAATGATTTATTTTTTGTATGCTGTAAACAGTTCTTAAGACCTTATATATCCTCATTAATAATAAAAAGGAGGTTGTCATGCCGGAAGGAAAAGGAAAAGAGGAAGAATATCGGGACCTGTTCCGCGAAGTGATTCTTGCTGGATGTCTCAACGGAAGATGTTATATTCTTGCGATCGCGCTTTCGCGCGGAACGGGTTGGCCGATAATCGGTTTGATGCGCGGCGATGTTATCGCGCACGCTGTCGTCCGCGGTCCTGAATCATGGTGGGATGCGCGCGGCCCGATTACTGAAAATGAAATCGGCGCGCCATTCGGAATGTCGCCGCCGTATTGCCTCACGCCGGTCGCCGAAAATGAGCTTATGGCAAAAATCAGAAAGCCTATGCCTATAAGCTGCCACGAGATTGAAAATATTCTCAGGATGGCGCAATGCGCATGGCCCGAATTGCCGTGGAAGACGCCGAGCAGGAAAGAGCAGGTACTTTCCTTCGCGGAAGAACTCAAGGCGCTCAGCCGCAAATACGGTCTTTGGATCCGCAGCAGCAATCCGACGTATCCTCCTATGGTTGTGTGCGCGACGGGAAACGAAGGGGGATATGAAGTGACGCCGCAGGCAGCGTCATTCGACGGGATATATTATGGAATTAAACGCGTGTTTTCGCGTTCCGCTTCGGCGGATGATAGTCCCGGTAAATAACTTTGCATTGGAAACCCCGCGCGCCGCTGCGGGGTTTTATTTTTTTGCATCACCGGCGTTTGCCGGTTGCGCGAAAAAACGATTCATGTAATGTATTTTTTTTCGAACCGTTATTTTATGAAATGAATTTGCTTGCGTACCGCGATCCGCTATAATGGAAAAATGTGGCCGTGGATGAAAAGTTATTTCATATATTTCCTGACGGGCGGCATATTTACCGTCCTCATCGTCGCGCTTGAAGAGAACGGCGCGCGTCTCCTTTCGGGATTTGCGACGCTTATGCCCGTCTTCACGCTTGTTGCTTATGCCTTCATCGGCGAGACGAGCGGGGGAAAAGCGGTCGGCGCGCACGCATGGTTCGTGCTGGTGGGCACGATCATTTCGTGGGTTCCCTATATGATTCTTGTGGCATATCTCGCTCCGCGGATAGGTTCAAGATGGGCGATTGCCACGGGGCTTCTCGGATTTTTTATCCTTGCCGGTCTCTATCTCGGCGTTGTGTATCACTATAATCTTTTCGGGGAAGCGTGAGATTATGTGAGATTATGATCGGCGGCAAAACGGAAACAAAAGGTCGTCTATAAAAAATTATCAATCACCGATAAAAAATAAAAAACATGGCAAAAACAAAAAAGAAAATCAAGACATCATCCAAGACGGTTTCCCGGACAAAAAAGAAAATAGGGACGCTGTCCAAAACGGTCCGTGCGGCAAAAAAGAAAGCCGGTGCGTCATCGAAAACAACGCTCCGGACCGTTTCGTGCGGTTGTGCGCGCGGGGTGTGCGCATGCAGGACATGCGTCTGTAAATGCACGAACGGAAAATGCAAATGCGTTTGCAAGTAATACCGGATAGTGTCGGAAGATTCCTGTCAAAACATGCAAAAAACGGCAACCTCTCACTGTCTATAATCAGCGCCGATTCCGTCGAAACATTTTCCCCTCCGTTGTCCCCTTGTCCCCTCTGTCGTCCCCGCGGAGACTCGCCCTATGGAGTGACGACTTCGCCTACTCCATAGGGCGAGGACGACGGAAAAGAGGGGTGTGAGGGGTTACAAAAAAACGGCATTTGCAAATTATTTATAATATGCTATGCTATTTTTAGCACAAAAAATTTCATAAAAATAGGGCTTACGCACAAGCCGTTGCGGTTTGAGGTATTTTCTCGTGATTTTTTTTCAAATGCGCAAGTCCTGAAAAATTTAATTTAAAAGATGGGAGGTGGAAGGTGGATATTGAAAGTATCGCTGAAATTGCAGCCTTGTTTTATCGGGATGGAATAAAATTTCAGGCTGCGGTCGGAAAAGCGCTCGATCAATGTCGTGTTCACGATCCTGTTGAACGGACGGCGATTTATCGTGAGATTTGCAGCCTGTTGGGAAAGAGAAAGCATAAGAAAAAGAAAATAGAGGGAACAGAGGCTTCACTTCCTTTTTTCACCGGGAGAAGTGAAGCGAAAGAAAGAAGAAAGAGATAATTATTTTCCCCGCTTGGCATGTCCAAGCGGGTTTTTAAATATTTATAATGAAGTTCTCTGCGACAAAACCGACATGATTTTCTGATATTCTGCCGGCTTTGCCGCGGAAAGCTTCATTCAATATCCAATAACGCGCGCACGCCGTGTGATTGTTTCACGGATTCAATCAGGAAAAAACTGACGATCGCGCCCGCAATAATCAGCGCAAAGAATACCGGCGGCATGGCCGTGATGAAGATGCCGAACCCGGCGACGATGGAGGCGAATACCAGGGAGAACAGGAGCGCGCCGAGGAGCGTTTTGCTCGGACGGATGCTCCAACCGAACGGCCATGCGCGGATGGCGAGCAGGGTCGTTCCGCCGAGATAGATGAGCGAGCCGTACACGATTGTTCTTATGGTATCAAAAGGATAGTGAAAATGTTGAGCTATGGCGTAGATGGAGATTGTAAAGAAGAATGGCGCGGCGGCGATCATTGACGATGCGGCAATCATCCGCGGGATGTTCCATCGCGCGGGACGGAGAAGCGGTTTCGTGTGATCGGTCGCGATGGTGATGGTCAAAAAATCATTGGCCAGCAGGACGAGGATGGCGATGAGCGGCGAGAGGATATACGAGTGCGTGATAACGAATATGATTGTGGCGATGAATAATATCTCAATGGATTTTACTACCTTATTCAAGGCCCACGTGCGGATCCGCATGTAAACGCGGCGGCTTGCCGTGACGACGCGGCGCACGCCTTCAAGTCCCGGCGTGGTAAGAATGAAGCTTGCGGCCTGCTTCGCGACTTCGGTTGCGTCCTTGACGGCGATGCCGATCTCCGCCTGATGGAGCGCCGGCGCGTCGTTCACGCCGTCACCCGTCATGCCGACGACATGTCCCGCGTGCTGCAGCGCTTTGATGATCGTCACTTTGTCTTCCGGGTAGGCCTCCGCGAAGACCGCGCCCCGCAGAGCGATCTCCGGATTATTTTTAAGATCATCGGGAGTGCAGACGTCGCCCTGCAATCCGAGCTGGCTCGCGACGGCCTGCGCCGTGATGCGGCCGTCGCCCGTGATCATGACGACGCGCACGCCGAGATCGTTCAATTCCCGGATAAGCGTCGGCGCATCGGGACGAATGGGGTCGCTCAAACCGATAAGGCCCGCGCATGCCGCGTCCGGGTCGCTCGTCACAATCGCCAAGATGCGCAATCCTTTGCCGCTCATAAGGACAACGTCCGCGAATGCTTCCTTGGAAGAAAATACCGCGGGGGTCAGTAGGAGATCCGCCAGTCCCATTTCAATATTGATTTTTTTCCCTTGCTCAACGATCTCGGCCCGCGTCCGCTTGGTCAATGAATCAAAGGGGGAAAAACTGATCGGTTCCAAAAGGGCGACATTCAGCTCGGCTGCTTTCTGGAAAATAGCTTGATCGATGGTGGAATCTTTGTCCGCCATATTACTGCACGCGGCGGCAAGCATCAGTACCCTGGCTTCGTCGTTCACGCCGTAATGAGTGACTTCCGCTACGCTCAGGCGATTTTGAGTCAAGGTGCCTGTTTTGTCGCTACAGAGAACGTCCATAATGGCGCCCTCCTGCACCGCGGCCAATCGGCGGACCAGGACTTTCGAACCTTCGTTTTCTTTGCTGTCGCCGCCTTTATTGAGCTGGAGCGCGCCGTAGGTTTGCGCAACGGCGAACATCGTGGGAAATGCCACCGGTACGGACATAATGAGAAGGACGATAACGAAGTTCGTGATCTGCAATGCCGGCGCATGGACGGCAAGTCCGAAAATGACCGCGGCAATCGCCACGATCACATTGAGCGCGAAAAAATATTTAATGATGTCAAAAACGACCTTCTCCATATGCGTCGGCGGATGCGCGGTTTCAAGGAGTTCGGTCGTTTTTCCGTACCGGGTCTTGCTGCCGATCGCGGACACTTTCGCGGTCGCTTCGCCGTGTTGTACGATGCCGCCCGAATAGATCGCGTCCGGCGCGTTGATATCGCGCGGCAGGGATTCTCCGGTCAGGGTGGAGAGATCAACGCTCAGGCTTCCGTCAAAAAGCTGTGCGTCGGCGGGAATGATATCGCCCGCGCGCAATCGGATGCTGTCTCCGGGCAACAATTCGCGTGATGGTATGACGCTCCAGGTTCCGTTTCGCTGTACGCGGGCGGTCGTCTGGATCGCCTGCGCCAATATCGCGAGAGCGGCGTCGGCGGACCTGCGCTGATAGATATTGATGCCGCTATTTACGAGGAGCAGGCAGGCGATAACGATCGCTTCAAAAGCGTCGCCCGATAAAAAAGTAATAACGACCATCGCTTCCATGAGCCACGCGAGCGGTCCCCAAAAATTCTTGAGGTACAGCACGACCATGCTCTCGTGGAAAACGGGCGTTTCGTTGAAGCCGTAGTGCGCCCGCAATCCGGCGATGTCCGCATCTTTTAATCCTGCATATGGATCCATTTGAGTATATGATAACCGCCGCCTTTTATTGCCAATATTCTTACTTCTTTTTAATTCTCATTATAGCCGTTTTCTTTTTTACGTGCTATTTTTACTCTATACTTAACTTAACTTACTCTTACTTACTTATGTCTTAGGGTTTCATCTCCGTTTTGGTGAGCAGTCAAAAAGTACAGGATTTTCAATACAAAAAAGCATATCAGCGCATTGCTGACATAACAGATAAGGGCGATTTGCTGCAATTGCGGAGAGGGAGGGATTCGAACCCTCGAGGGCGTTTAACGGCCCTACCTCGTTAGCAGTGAGGCGCTTTCGGCCACTCAGCCACCTCTCCGTACTGAACAGTTTAATGAATGAACCGCTTCTTTGCAAGAAAAATTGTTGTTTTTTTTCGATTTTTGTGGTAAATTACAAAGATTATGCCTGACAAAACGAAAAAACTGCAACCGCGGCCGCCGATCGTGGCCGTGATGGGACACGTCGATCACGGCAAGACGACGCTTTTGGACCATATCCGGAAGATGACGTACGCCGCACGCGGTGCCGTACAACGCGGCGCGATCTCAAAAAAATTTCAAGGAAAAATTTCGGAGGTCGCGCCGCGTTCGGTTGCCGAGCGGGAAGCGGGCGGCATCACGCAGGCAGTCGGCGCATATGAGATTGTCCATAACGATCGCACGATTACATTTATCGATACGCCCGGGCACGAAGCGTTCAGCGCGATGCGGTCGCGCGGAGCACATGCCGCCGATCTTGCCGTTCTTGTCGTCGCCGCCGATGAAGGCGTGAAGCCGCAAACAAAGGAAGCGATAAAAATACTGGAAGAAACCGGGACGCCATTCGTGGTCGCCGTCAATAAAATCGACCGCACGAACGGGAGCATGGACAAAGCGAAAAACGATCTTTTGGCGGCCGGCGTTTTATTGGAGGGCTTCGGCGGTCAGGTGAGCTATCACGGCATTTCGGCGAAGACAGGGGAGGGCGTCGCCGAGCTTTTGGATTTGATTATCCTTGCGGCGGACATGGAGGGCCTTGCATACGATCCGGATGTTCCGGCGTCGGGATACATTCTCGAGGCGCGGCGCGATCCGCGGCGCGGCATTGAAGCGTCGGTTATCGTGAAGAACGGCACGCTGAAAAGGAATGACGATATTGCGACGCCTTCCGCCGCGGGAAAAATTAAAATTCTCGAGGACTTTATGGGAAATCCGGCGGACCGCTTATCGCCATCCGCGCCGGCGCTCGTCATCGGTTTTGAATCATTGCCGGGGATCGGAGAGGAATTTTCGACGGATAGTGCGGCGTTCAGAAAAAAAGATATTTCTGAATCAAAAACGAAAGATATGCCGCAGCGCGATGCGAATGCGCTTGCCTTGATACTCAAAGCATCCGACGCGGGATCGCTCGAAGCGCTCGGCATGGTGTTGCGCGGTATCGCCGTTGAAAGGCAAAAAACAATAAACATAGTCCGGGAATCCGTCGGCGACGTTACGGACGGCGATGTGCGGACCGCCGCCGCGACGAATGCCATCATTGTCGCTTTCAAGAATCGCATCGAGAAAGGCGCGCAGAATCTTGTGGAAGCGCAGCACGTGCCGGTCATCGCGTCGAAAGTGGTTTATGATATCGTGAAAGCGGTCGAAGATCTTTTGACGGGCGCGGGAATGGCGACCGCCCTGGGAACGCTCGACGTGCTCGCGGTTTTCAATCAGGAAAAATCGGACAAGCAGCTTTTTGGCGGACGGATATCGAGCGGCGTTTTCCGCGCAAAAGTGCCGTTTGAAATTTTCCGCGGCGCGGGATCGCAGGAACCGATCGGTCTCGGGAAAATTCTTACATTGCGCGAAAACAAATCGGAAATAACCCAGGCGGAAAAAGGGAAAGAGATCGGTATTCTCGCGAGTGCGCCGATAATGATCGAAGTCGGCGACATTCTGGTTATCAGAAAGTAAGCGACATTTTGCATCGTCCTCGCATCGGCGAAAGCAGAGACATATATTTAAATATTTTATTTACCCATTATGCGTTTTTACCGTTCACAGCGCGTCGAGAAATTGATCCGCGAGGAATTATCGAAAATTCTCGCGCGGGATTTTGAGTTTCCCGGCGCGCTGATTACGATTACCGAAGTCGAAGCAGATAAAAAACTTGACCACGCGAAAGTGCTGTTGAGCGTGATCCCGTCCGGAAAAGAAAAATCCGCCCTGCAGGCGCTCAATAAGAATATCGGCCAGCTTCAGCACGCGCTTTTAAAAAAAATAAACATCAAGCCGATGCCGCGGATTGCGTTCGCAATCGACCGCGGCGTGGCAAACGCCGCGCAGGTGGAAAAGAAATTTTTGGAGTTGGAGTAGAATTTGGAGAGAGAACAAATGTTTTTATGGGTCGTCCTCGCCCTATGGAGTAGGCGAAGCCGCAACTCCATGGGGCGAGGATCCATGCTTTCAATCTTTTCTTTTCAATCTCTTAAAGCGTAGGTCCTCGGCTGAGGAAAAAGAAGAGCGGATTTTTCAAAGGTTTTTGAATACAACCTTATTCGCTTGAAGATATCCGTTTTTTTCTTTAAACTCAAAAAGCGGCCGGAACCGGTTTCTCAATGGCCTGGTAGCCAAGTAGTAAGGCAAGGGTCTGCAAAACCCTTATACGCGGGTGCGATTCCCGCCCAGGCCTCGTGCAATCAGAATAGAGAATTCGGAATATAAAATTCAAAAGCAAAGAGGAGTCAAAATGCTGGATTTTGATTTCTGGGTTCTGATTGCTGTTTTTAACGCCCGGGTGGCGGAATGGTTTACGCAGAGGACTTAAAATCCTTGACCCGAAAGGGTTTGTGGGTCCGAATCCCACCCCGGGCACATCATTGCAAAACCGGTTGGTTAAAGATAGTCTATTTCCGGACACGAAGATCAAATTCTTGATAATAAGAGATAAAAAAAGCCTCCGGCGTTGCGAAAAAAATCGCGCCGGAGGCCATAGAGAACAATACCATTACCATGCGAAGCGGTATTTTTTTACATTGCCGCTGTAGCACGGTATCCTTTTCCGTCGAATCACGGTTAAAAAGGACAAAAGGAAGGATATAAAAATTACGAGAAGCACGACGGTGGTTATTATTACTGCCGGATCCATCTCTGTTTTCCTGACCAATATTCCGTTTTTTATTTTGGAGTAAGAAACGGAATAAAGAAAGCTCGTATAATCGGAAATATTCTTTTTATATTTATAGAATATTTTTCCTTTTACAAAAATATAGGTGATGGAATCCCTTCCCGGCGAAAGAAAGGTTGTCTTGTTTTTCGTCAATTGTAAAAACTGATTTTTATTGACGAAAACTTCCCGCGTTCCGACAAGTTGCAATACCTGGACATGGCGCCCGGGCAGGATGGAAATCTTTTTGATGCTATTGTCGGCATAGGGGAAAAAAGCAACTATAGCCGTCAACGTGCCTATCAAAAAAACCATTATCAAGAGATGTAGTATGGATCTCAAAATCGCCTCTCCCTTCGAAATTCCCAATTCTTTTTCGAATCTTTGCACCAATCCTTTCATCGCTCCTCCCTTTTTAATATTAAATTTTAAAAGAACAAAAGCAAGTATAGTACACTTTCGCATTATTGTCAAGCGTGCCGGAGGAGGGAGTCGAACCCTCATGACCTTGCGATCGATGGATTTTGAGTCCATTGCGTCTGCCATTCCGCCACCCGGGCATGAAATATTTTTTACCGCCACACAGCACAATTGATATTAGCCATTTATAAAGGTAAAATCAAGGTAATATGGCGCGT